>OUNM010153276.1_pt1 | contig 43757 bp, 43 predicted proteins | sample 1769961 | NCBI WGS metagenome assembly OUNM01 (sample SAMEA3914820, study PRJEB12502) | metagenome | biome: forest; material: soil | place: USA | collected 2012-03-12 | depth 0.3 m | reverse complement strand
GTGTTCGCCCGCCGCGGCATGGTGATGAACTCGATCGGCCGCTACATGAATGCCGGCATCACGGTCGGCATCGGCACCGACACCTTCCCGCACAACATGCTCGATGAGATGAGGCTGGTCTGCTACCTCGCCCGCGTCTTCACCATGAACTACAAGATGGGCACAACGCGGCATGCCTTCGAGGCAGCGACGGTCGGCGGCGCCAAGATGCTGCGCCGCTCCGATCTCGGCCGGCTCTCGCCGGGCTCGAAAGCCGACTTCTCTTTGGTCGACATGAGCCACCCCTACATGCAACCGAGCCACGAGCCGGTACGCAGCCTGATCTACTCGGCAGGCGACCGCGCGATCCGGCATGTCTATGTCGACGGCAAGCAAGTCGTGAAGGATGGCAAGGTGCTCACGATCGATGTTGAGGCCGCGACGGCGGGCCTGATCGAGGGCCAGCGCAAGCGTCTCAAGACGGTGAGCCAGCGCGACTGGGCCGGTCGCGACGCCGACGGCCTGTCGCCGCCGGTCTATGGCAAGAAGGATCGCCTGCCGCAGAGCCGGCCGGTGGACTGAGCTACGCGTCCGGGACGCCCGCTGTCGTCGAGTATTCGAAGTGCAGCGGCGTCTCGGGGTGGATCAACGCGTAGGCGGAGCGCGCCGCGATCGCCGCTTCGGAGAAGCCGGTGAGGATCAGCTTGAGCTTGCCGGGATAGTTGACGACGTCGCCCACGGCGAAGATGCCTGACTTCGACGTCGCCGACGTCGCGGGATCGACGACGATCTGGTTGCGCTCGAGCTCGAGGCTCCAGTCGGCGATCGGGCCGAGCGACATCGACAGTCCGAAGAACGGCAGCAGCACGTCGGCTTCGATCTTCTTCGTGCCGCCGTCGAGGCTCTCGACCGCAACGGCGGTGAGCTGGCCGCCGGCGCCGGCCAGGCCCTGCAGCTGGTACGGCACGATAAGGTCGAGCTTGCCGGCCTTGGCCAGCATCTTCAGCTTCGCCTCGCTCTCGGGTGCCGCGCGAAACTTGTCGCGGCGATGGATCACCGAGACATGGTCCGCGACCTCGCTCAGCGACAGCGCCCAGTCGACGGCGGTGTCGCCGCCGCCTGCGATCACGACCTTCTTGCCGCGAAAGTTCTCGCGATGCGTCACATAGTAGAAGACGCTCTTGCCTTCATAGGCCTCTATGCCCGGCAGCGGCGGCCGGTTGGGCCCGAAGGCGCCAACGCCCGCCGCCACGATTACCGCCCTCGCCTGGATCACCGTGCCCTTCGACGTGGTGAGCCGCCAGAAGCCGCCGGTCTGGGGCTGGAGCGCCTGGACCTGTTCTCCGAGGTGGTAGACCGGCTTGAAGGGCGCCGCCTGAGCGCGCAGCCGCACGATCAGTTCGGCCGCCGCCACGCGGGGAAAGCCCGGGATGTCGTAGATCGGCTTTTCAGGATAGAGCGCGGTGCATTGGCCACCGACATCGTCCAACACGTCGACGACATGGCAGTTGAGCCGGACCATGCCGCATTCGAAGACTGCGAACAGTCCGATGGGCCCCGCGCCCACGATGACGACGTCGGTCTGATGGTGAGTGTGACCGCTGGTCATGGTCCTAACGTGGCGGATGGGAACTACAAATTAAAGCCCCCGGACCACGAAGGACCGGGGGCGGAATTGGTAGCTGGGGGCGGACTTGAACCGCCGACCCCGGCATTATGAGTGCCGTGCTCTAACCAGCTGAGCTACCCAGCCATGGGTGGGGGCTTTTATGCGGGCAGGCGCCGGGGTGTCAAGGAATGGCGCATTGCGGCTTCTAAAGGGACCACCGGACCGGTAAGTTGTCCCCATGCCCCGCGCGCTTTCCCTTCTTCTGGTCCTGCTGGCCGGTTCATTGGCCGGCTCGGCGCTGGCCCAGACCGCCCGTCCGGCGACGCAGTGGATCGTGGACGCCAATTCCAAGTGCAAGATCGCCAATGCCTTCCCGTCGGCCGCGGAGACGATCACCTGGAGCGGCCAATGCAAGGACGGCTACGCCGAAGGTCAGGGCGTGGCCCAGTGGTTCAAGGCCAAGAAGCCGACCCTGAAGAAATACGAAGGCGAGATGCAGGCCGGCTTCATGAACGGCAAGGGCGTGTTCACCCAGTCGAACGGCGACGTCCTGGACGGCACCTTCAAGGACGGCAGCCTGAACGGCGAAGGCAAAGCCGTGTGGTTCAACAAGAACAAATACGAAGGCGAGTGGCGCGACGGCTATCCCCACGGGACCGGCACCTACGTCTGGCAAAGCGGCCAGCGCTATACCGGCAAGTGGGAGAACGGCAAGCAGAACGGCGACGGGGATTTCAGGTTTCCCAACGGCGACCGCTATGTCGGCCAGATGAAGGATGGGCTGATGAGCGGCAGCGGCAAGTTCACCTGGGCCGACGGCAACGTCTATATCGGCGAATTCAAGAACGACAAGCCGAACGGCCAGGGGACGGTTCGTCTCTATGCCGTGGCGGTGTCGCACAGCGGCGTGTTCAAGGACGGCTGCCTGAAGGACGGCGACGAAGTCATCGCCATCAACCAGTCGACCACGAGCTGCGCCATGAAGCTCTCGAAATAAAACCGCCGCCCAGCACGCGGCTTCCCGCTCCATCGTCATAGACAACGCAGGCCTGACCGGGCGACACGCCGATCTCCGGCTCGTCGAAACGCACGACAGCACGGTTGTCAGACAGTTCGATCGTCGCGGGCCGCAACGCCTGCGAGGAGCGCACCCTCACCTGCACCGGCTGGCGCCCCGACACGGCGGGCCCGATCCAATTCACGTCGTACAGCGCGATGTCGCTGCGGCCGAGCGCCGAGCGCGGGCCCACGACGACGCGGCGCGTCTCGGGCTCCAGCCGCACGACATAGAGCGGATCGTTGTCGGTGCCGGCGCGCTCGCCCAGGGCGAGCCCGCGGCGCTGGCCCACGGTGAAACGGATGATGCCGTCGTGACGGCCGACGACCGCGCCCTTCATGTCGACGATATCGCCCGGCTCGACGCTCTGGGGACGCAGCTTCTCGACCACCGAGGCATAGTCGCCATTCGGCACAAAGCAGATGTCCTGGCTGTCGGGCTTCTCCGCGACCGCCAGATCGAAGCGCTCGGCGAGCGCGCGCGTCTCGGTCTTGGGCAGGGCGCCCAATGGAAAGCGCAGGAAATCGAGCTGCGCCTGGGTCGTGCCGAAAAGGAAATAGCTCTGGTCGCGCGCCGGATCAGCGCCGCGATGCAGCTCCGCTCCGCCCTCGCCCGCGACGCGCTGGACATAGTGGCCGGTCGCCAGCGCCTCGGCACCGAGCTCGCGCGCGGTCTTCAGCAGATCGCGGAACTTCACCGTCCGGTTGCAGGCAATGCACGGCACCGGCGTCTCGCCGCGCGCGTAGGAATCGGCGAACGACTCCATCACCTCGTCGCGGAAGCGGCTTTCATAGTCGAGGACGTAGTGCGGGATGCCGAGGCGCTCGGCTACCTGGCGAGCATCCTGGATGTCCTGGCCGGCGCAGCAGGCGCCCGCCTTGCCGATCGCCACGCCGTGGTCGTAGAGCTGCAGCGTCACGCCCACGACGTCGTAGCCCTGCTCCTTGAGGAGCGCCGCCGTGACCGACGAATCCACGCCGCCCGACATGGCGACCACCACGCGGGTGTCGCCGGGCGCCTTGTCGATATCGAGGGAATTGCGGGTGGTCGTCTGGGTCATGGGGCGGGGCCTATATAGGCCCCGCGCCCGCTTCGTTCTAGTCGGGCCGTTCTGGCTGGCCGGTCTAGTAGTCGCGACGGCGGCCGGTGTCGCGCACCGCCCGGGCCACGCCGTTGCGGTCGTAGACGATCGCCACCCGGTCGCCCATCTGGACGTCGCCGTCGTCGGCCTGGGCGATGGTGACGGTCTGGCCGTCGTCCTTGCGAATCGTCACCTCGATGCCGCGCTTCGTGCTGCCGCGATCGATCGCGGTGCCCGCGACGGCGCCACCCACGGCACCCAGGACGCCACCCAGGATGGCGCTGCCGGCATTGCCGCCGATGGCTGCACCGGCGATCGCGCCGCCGGCCGCGCCGACGCCGCCGCCGATCAGGGTGCCGTCGCTGACGCCGGACTGGTGGCTCCGCAGCGGGACTTCACGGATCGACATTACTTGTCCGGTCTCGCCCCGGAAGCCGCCGGCCGGCGCGCTGACGACGCCCGGCGCGACGCTGTTGTCGTCGTTGCAGGCCGAGAGGCCGCCGGCCAGAGCGAGCGGCAGCAACAGACCCAAAAGCCATTTCCTGAGCATCGGTACATCCCCTTTTCACGAAGGAGATTTTTCAACCGAGCCGATGCCGGTGTCTAGTCCAAGTTGCCGTACCGTGGATCGTCCTGGGGACGCGGCGCCGAGCGGGACTGGCTGTAATGCTGGCCGTACTCGGCCGGCGGCACGCCGTTCTGGTCCTGCGGGCCGTTGTACTGGGAATTGTCGTACTGCGATCCGCCGTACTGGGATCCGCCATACTGCGACCCGCCACCGCGCGGCACGTAGCGCTGCTGGTTGCTGCTGCTCTGCATATCCTGCGGCGGCGGGCCGTTGTATTGCGGGCCGCCGTTCTGGTTTCCACCGTTCTGGTTTCCGTAGTCCGGTGCACGCGAAGTGTCGCGCACCGCTCGCGCTACACCATTGCGGTTCTGCACGATCTGCACGCGGTCGCCGAGCTGGATGTCGCCGTCGTCGCGCTGGGCGACGCGAACCGTCTGGCCGTCGTCCTTCTGGATGGCGACCTCGATCCCGCGCCCGCCACTGCCGACGCTGGTGTGGTTGTTGACGATGTTGCCGGCAATGGCGCCGCCGACCGCACCGAGCACCGCGCCGATCAGGACGCCGCCGATCGTATGGCTCGCGACCGCACCGATGGCGCTGCCGCCCGCTGCACCGATAAGCCCGCCCGTCATCATGCCGCCCGTGCCGCCGCTGCTGCCCCCGCCGCCGCGCAGCGCCACCTCGTTGATCGACACGACGCGGCCGGTCTCGCCGGTCGGCGTGCCGTAGCTGCTCGACGTCGCCGAGGCGCTGCTCGGGCCGTTGACGTAGCCCGGCGCGACGCCGTTCGACGCGCAAGCGCTCAATCCCGCGGCCAAGGCCAACGGCACCAGCGCCATCCTGAATTGCTTGCCCCTCATGCGCCCCTCCCAGTCATACCGGCTGTACGACTCGAACTATGACCGAACTGGGGCAGCTAGCCCCTTTCCTCGATCCAGGCGGCCTGAATCGCTTCCAGGATCTTCTCGTTGGAGCGTTCCGGCGCGTCGGCGAAGTCGGGCAATTCTAGCACCCACTTGTGCAAATCGGTGAACCGCAGGTTCACATTGTCGACATCCGGATGATGCTCCTCGAGCTCGATCGCGATGTTGTGAACGTCGGTCCAGCGCAGCTTTTGAGCCATCGTCGCTCCTACTTGTCGACCATCATGTTGCGGGTCGCTGCGGGCAGCTTCACCACCAGCCCGTCGAGCGCCTCGCTCATGCGGATCTGGCAGCCGAGCCGCGAAGTGTGCGTCAGACCGAATGCGAGGTCGAGCATGTCCTCTTCGTCCTCGCTGGCCGGGGCGAGCTTGTCGAACCACACCTGTTCGACCACGACATGGCAGGTCGAACAGGCCAGCGAGCCCTCGCAGGCACCCTCGATCCCGATGTGGTTGCGGTGCGCGATCTCGAGCACGCTGAGACCCAGCGGCGCCTCGACTTCCTTGCGCGACCCATCCTTCAGAATGAATGTCATTTTCGGCATTTCAGCAGAACCTCTTTACTCGCCGACCCGGGTTTCCAGGTCGCTTACCGACATTCCCGACAAGGCCTCGCGGATGCCGCGGTCCATGCGGCGCTCGGCGAAGGGCTTCGACAGCGTCTCCAGCGCCTCGGCCGCGGCCGTGATCTCGTCGCGCACGTCGCCCGCGATCGCCGTCTCCAGCCGTCCGCGCGCCGCATCGATCTCGTCCCGCTCGTCCGCCGTCAGCAAGGCGCCGTCCTTGGCTAGCGCCGCATCGAGCGCCAGTAGGCCGCGCCTGGCCTCGACCCGCGACTCCGTCAGCAGGCGGCGCGCCATGTCGTCCTCGGCGTTGTCGAGGCTGTCGTAGAGCATGTCGGCCATGTCCTCGTGGCTGAGGCCGTAGGACGGCTTCACCTCGATGCGCTGCGCTACGCCGGTCGTGCGTTCCTCGGCAGACACCGTGAGCAGGCCGTCGGCATCGACCGCGAAGCTCACACGGATACGCGCGGCGCCAGCGGTCATCGGCGGAATGCCCGTGAGCTCGAAGCGCGCGAGGCTGCGGCAATCCTCGACCATCTCGCGCTCGCCCTGCACGACGTGGATCGCCATCGCGGTCTGGCCGTCCTGGTAGGTCGTGAATTCCTGCGCGAGCTGCACCGGGATCGGTGTGTTGCGCGGCACGACCTTCTCGACCAGCCCGCCCATCGTCTCGAGCCCGAGCGACAGCGGTGTGACGTCGAGCAGCAGCGTGTCTGACCCGCCGGTCAGCGCCTCGGCCTGCAAGGCAGCCCCCAGCGCCACGACCTCGTCAGGATCGATGTCGGTGAGCGGCGGCTTGCCGATCATTTCGGCGACGGCGGTGCGCGCCAGCGGTACCCGTGTCGAGCCGCCGACCAGCACCACGCCCTGGATCTCGTCCGGCTTCATGCCGGCATCGGCTAGCACATGGCGCGCGATCTCGACCGTGCGCTGAACGTGCTTGGCGATCATCGCGTCGAATTCCGCCCTGGTGAGCGCATGGAATGACGGCACACCGCCCAGTTCCAGCCGGCCCGATGTCTGCTCGCGATCGGAGAGCTGCTCCTTCATCACGCGCGCGAGCGCCAAGGCAGTCTTCACCGCACCTTCGTCGACGGTATCGGCGAGGCCGTCCTTCTTGCGCTCCGCCAGCAGGCGCTCGGCGATGGCGCGGTCGAAATCGTCGCCGCCCAGGGCGGTGTCGCCGCCGGTCGCCAGCACCTGGAACACGCCCTTCTCCAGGCGCAGCAGCGAGAAATCAAAGGTGCCGCCGCCCAGGTCGTAGACGGCGTAGAGGCCTTCCGAACCCTTGTCGAGACCGTAGGCCAACGCCGCCGCGGTGGGCTCGTTGACCAGCCGCAGCACTTCCAGGCCGGCCACCCGCGCGGCATCGCGCGTCGCGGTGCGCGCGGCATCGTCGAAATAGGCCGGCACGGTGATCACCGCGCGCTCGACCGGCTTGTCGAGTGCCGCTTCGGCGCGTGTGCGCAAGGCCTTCAAGATCTCGGCGGAAATCTCCACCGGCGAACGCGCTTTGCCGCCGATGCGCAGCTTCACCATGTCGGTCTGGCCGGTGCCGGGTTCGATCTCATAGGGCAGCACGCCTGCAATGGTGTGCAGGTCGGCGGCACCGCGGCCCATCAGCCGCTTGATCGAGGCCACGACGTTCCGGGGCTCCTGCGCCATCAACAGACGCGCGGCATCGCCCACCAGCACGCCACCGGCGGCGGGATAGGCCACGACCGAGGGCACCAGCGCCCTGCCAGACTCGTCGTGCAGCGCCGCGGGCGTGCCCTCGCGCGCGATGGCCACCACGGAATTGGTCGTGCCGAGATCGATGCCGACCGCCAGCGTTCCCTCGCCGGCATGCGGCAGGGGCGTTTCGCCCGGCTCATGGATCTCCAACAGACTCAACTTGCGCCTCGTTCGATATTGGTGCGCCGTGCGCGCGCTTCCTCGGCGAACTTGTCGAGATAGCGCAGGCGAAGGAGCGTCTTTCTGATGGCCGGCTTGTCGTTTGCCAAGAACAAACTACCCAGCCCCTTCAACGCTTTCTCCACATCGTCCACGGCCTTCGCGGCAAGCCCGTCGACAGCCTGCACGGTGCCTGCGTCCTGCAATTCCTCGCGCGCTTCCATCGCCTCCATCAGCAGATCCGGATCGTCGATGGTCTTGCCGTCGGCCGGCATCTCCACGCCCTTCAGGGCGGCGAGATAGATCGCGCGATCGATCGGGCTCTTGAGCGTGCGATAGGCGTCGTTGAGGGCCGCCGCCTCCGACGAGGCCCTGGCACGCTCTTCCGGCGGCTTGGCGACGAAGCGATCCGGGTGCCACTGCCGCTGGCCCGCGAAGTAGGCCTTGTCGAGCGCGCCCGCATCCAGATCGAGCGCCGCCGGCAGCCCCAGCCGCGCGAAATGATCCATGACTATCCTTCAGACGTGGAAGGATTCGCCGCAGCCGCAGCGGCCTTTCTCGTTCGGGTTCTTGAACACGAAGCCCGACTTCAACTTCTCTTCCTCGTAGTCCATCTCGGTGCCGATCAGGAACAGCGAGGCCTTGGGATCGATCAGCAGCTTGATGCCCGCTGTCTCGACCACCTCGTCCATCGGCTCCTGCCTGTCGGCGAATTCGAGCGTGTAGCTCATGCCCGAGCAGCCCTTCGAGCGCACGCCGATGCGAATGCCTGCGGTCGGCTTGCCGCGGCCGTCGATCAGCGCCTTCACGCGCTCGGCGGCAAGCGGGGTCACCGACATGACCTGCGGTCGCGGACGGCGGACCCGGGGAGTCGGGGTCGCGGTCGCCGCCGCAGGCTTGGAAGCGTCCGTGGTGGTGGGCGTGCTCATACTCTTTACTCCGCAGCGTCCTTCTTATTGCCCATCTTGGCGCGATAGTCGGCGATCGCCGCCTTGATCGCGTCCTCGGCCAGGACCGAGCAATGGATCTTCACCGGCGGCAAGGCGAGATGCTTGGCGATGTCGGTGTTCTTGATCGTCTCGGCCTCGTCGATCGTCTTGCCCTTCACCCACTCGGTGACGAGCGACGACGATGCGATCGCCGAGCCGCAGCCAAAGGTCTTGAACTTGGCGTCCTCGATCAGGCCGTCCGCGCCCACCTTGATCTGCAGCTTCATCACGTCGCCGCAGGCCGGTGCGCCGACCAGGCCGGTGCCGACGTCCTCGGAATTCTTGTCGAGTGCGCCGATGTTGCGCGGGTTCTCGTAGTGGTCGATCAGTTTTTCGCTGTAAGCCATGACGCTCTCCTCAAATTCTGTTGCGGCTCAATGGGCCGCCCATTCAATCGACTTGATGTCGATACCCTCCTGGGCCATTTCCCAGAGCGGGCTCATTTCGCGCAGCTTGGTGACGTGGCGGGCCAACTCGTCGACCGCCGTGTCGACTTCGTGCTCGGTGGTGAAACGGCCAAGGCCGATGCGCAGCGAGGTGTGCGCCATCTCCTCCTCGACGCCCAGAGCGCGCAGCACATAGCTGGGCTCGAGTGAGGCCGAGGTGCAGGCCGAGCCGGACGAGACCGACAGATTCTTGATGCCCATCATCAGCGACTCGCCCTCGACATAGGCGAAGCTGATGTTGAGGTTGCCCGGGATGCGGTGCTCGAGGTCGCCGTTGATGACGAGGTCGGTCAGCTTGGCGTTCAGGCCCTTCAGCATGCGCTCCTGCAGCTTCTTCAGGCGCTTGGCCTCGTCGCCCATCTCGCTCAGGCAGATCTCGGCGGCCTCACCGAGGCCGACGCACAGCGGCGTGGGCAACGTGCCCGAACGGAAACCGCGCTCCTGGCCGCCGCCCACGATCAGCGGGACGAGGCGCACGCGCGGCTTGCGGCGCACGTAGAGCGCGCCGATGCCCTTGGGGCCGTAGATCTTGTGGCCGGAGATGCTCATCATGTCGATGTTCATCGCCTCGACGTCGAGCGGGATCTTGCCGGCGGCTTGCGCCGCATCAGTGTGGAAGAAGGTCTTCTTCTCGCGGCAAATCTTGCCGATCTCCTCGAGCGGCTGGATGACGCCGATCTCGTTGTTCACCGCCATGATCGACACGACGACCGTCTTGTCCGTGATTGCCGCGCGCAGCTGGTCGAGATCGATCAGGCCGTTCTTCTGCACCGGCAGGTAGGTGACTTCGAAGCCGTTCTGCTCGAGATGACGGCAGGTATCGAGCACGCACTTGTGCTCAGTCACCGTGGTGACGACGTGATTCTTGCGGTCCTTGTAGAACTCCGCGACGCCGCGGATGGCGAGGTTATTCGACTCGGTGGCACCCGAAGTGAAGATCACTTCCTTCTCGTCCGCGCCGATCAGCTTGGCGACCTGGCCGCGCGCCTTCTCGACGCCCTCCTCAGCCTCCCAGCCGTAGGAATGGCTCCGCGAATGCGGATTGCCGAATTTGTGCGTGAAATAAGGCATCATCGCCTCGAGGACGCGCGGGTCCATCGGCGTGGTGGCCTGATAATCGAGGTAGATCGGCTGATCGTTGCGCCGGATCTGCTTGATCGCGTTCATGCTAACCCCTTGAAAATCCTACGCTGCCCGGGCCTGAATCGCGGCCGCGGAAATATCCGAGCTGTGTACTCGGATATATAGGTCCCGCCAAGCCCCAATCAACCGTTCGATATCCTCGGATTCTGTATTCCAGCCGAAGCTAATTCTGACCGCCGTGTCCGCCACGGCAGGACTTACCCCCATGGCTGCCAAGACGGCCGAGCGCGTCACTTTGCCGGAGGAGCAAGCCGCCCCTGCGCTGACGCAGACACCGGCAAGATCGAACGCCATCACCTGCGTCTCGGCCTTCACGTCCGGCATCGAGATGCAGGTTGTGTTGCCAAGCCGCCGGGCACCCGCGCCGAACACGCGCGCGTCGGGCGCGATCGCCAACAGCGCCATCTCGAGACGCTCGCGCAGCTGCTCGACATCGAGACCGCTACGCGCAGCTTCCGCCGCCGCACCGAAGCCCACGATGCCGGCGACATTCTCGGTGCCGGCGCGACGATTCGATTCCTGGCCACCGCCACGACGGTCGGTGACGAAGGGCGCGTTGCCGCGTACGACGAACGCACCGATGCCCGTGGGACCGCCGAACTTGTGGGCCGAGACGCTGAGATAGTCGACGCCAAGACCATGAAGGTCGACCGGCGCCTTGCCCGCACCCTGCACCGCATCGCAATGCACCAGCGCGCCCGTCTCGCGCGCGAGGCGCACGACATCGGCGATCGGCTGCAGCACGCCCGTCTCGTTGTTGGCGAACATGACCGACACCAGAGTCGGCGCCTTCAACGACAACGTCTGCGTCTTCGACGGCGCGAGCATCCGCTCAAGCGCCGCGAGATCAATTACGCCTTCGCCGTCGACCGGAATGATCTCCGCGTCGGGCGCGGCCTTCAGGACACTGTCGTGCTCCACGGCCGAGGCCAGGACGCGCATGCATCCGGTGCCCGTAATTGCGAGGTTATTTGCCTCCGTGCCACCGGAGGTGAACACGATCTCCGACGGCATCGCGCCGACCAGCAAGGCCACCTGGCGCCGCGCTGCATCGACCCGTGCCCGCGCCGCGCGTCCGGCGCGATGAACCGAAGAGGGATTGCCGCCCGCCTTCAACGCTTCCGCCATGGCGTCGAACGCCACGGCCCGCAGCGGGCTCGTGGCGTTATGATCCAGGTACGCGGAACCGGCGGACATGACGGTCGACCTAGCTGGCCGCGGCCATCGAGTCGCTGTTCGCGGCGGTCGGTGCTTCGGTGATGCGCGTCGTGATCTTGCGTTCGAGCACGTCGTGCAGGCTGACCGAGCTCAGGAAGACATGGATCTGGTTGCCCAGCTCTTCCCAAAGATCGTGCGTCAGGCACTTGCTGCGATCGGCGCGACAGCCGCTCGCACCCATCTCCGTGCAGCGAGTGGCCTTGATCGGCTCGTCGACCGCGAGGATGATTTCGGAGACTCGGGTCTCCATCGACGTGCGGGCGAGGCGATAGCCGCCGCCGGGACCGCGCACGCTCTTCACCAATTCAGCGCGACGCAAACGTGCGAAGAGCTGCTCGAGATATGACAAAGAGATTTCCTGGCGCGCGGCAATATCCGACAGAGACACCGGCTTTGCTTGCGCATGGCGGGCCAAATCGACCATCGCCATCACGGCGTAACGACCTTTGGTGCTGAGCTTCACAGCATCCTCCTTATCTGTCCAACGCCTTAAAGGTCTTGAAAACCAAGGCGTTAGTACGATATTCCAGCCCCCTCAGTGGGGTTCCGGGCAAAAACCAACTCTAGACCTCGGATTTAATAAACCCGAGTAGCCCGGTCAAGTATCAAGATTCTGCCGCAAAGTGCCTAAATTGGCCAATAATGAGGAAAAACCGGAGTATCCATGCCTGATGTGATGTTCATTGGCCCCGAGGGTCGCCTGGAGGGCCGCTATCACCAGAGCAAGGAAGAGCACGCGCCCATCGCGCTGATACTCCATCCACACCCGCAGTACGGCGGGACGATGAACCACAAGGTGGTTTTCTCCCTGTTCCATGTCTTCGTGAACCGCGGCTTCTCCGTCCTGCGCTTCAACACCCGCGGCGTGGGCCGCAGCCAGGGCCGGTTCGACAATGGCATGGGCGAATTGTCCGACGCCGCCGCGGCGCTGGATTGGCTGCAGACCATGAATGCCGACGCCAAGTCGTGCTGGATCGCAGGCTATTCGTTCGGCGCGTGGATCGGCATGCAACTGCTGATGCGCCGTCCCGAGATCGACTGCTTCATCTCGGTGGCGCCGCCCGCCAACTCCTACGACTTCGGCTTCCTCGCGCCCTGCCCGTCTTCCGGCCTGATCGTCGGCGCGGAAAAGGACGAGGTCGTGCCGCTGGCCGACATTCAGAAGCTGGTGGCGCGCCTGTCGCTGCAGAAGGGCATCACCGTCGAGTCCAAGACCGTGAAGGGCGCCAACCACTTCTTCCACGACACGCTCGACAAACTCGCGGTCGATGTCGACAAGTACGTGGCCAAGTGCCTGATCACGCCGCCGGGCCGCGCGACCAGCAACAAGGAACCCTAAGGCTCCCCTAGGGCTCGTTGACCTTCCCGCCCGTCAGCGGGCGCGGCACGCCGGTCGTTCCCGGAAACGTCAGAGGCAGGCCCCGCAGCGAGCGCACGGCGAGGAAGGCGAAGGCTTGCGCTTCGAGTGCGTCGCCGTCCCAGCCGAGATCGATGGCCTTCACGATCTTGCCGCCGGTCTCGCTTGCGATCGCGCGCAACAGCGTGGGATTGTGCGCCCCGCCGCCCGATATCACCCACTGCTTCACCGGCGCGGGAAAATGACGCGCCGCCAGTGCGATCGCCCGCGCGGTGCCTCGCGTCAGCGTCGCGGCGCCGTCAGCCACGCTCAGCCCGTCCGCCCACTCGTCGTTGAAATCGCCGCGGTCGAGCGACTTGGGCGGCGTGCGCCCGAAGTAGCGGTGCTCGCTGAAGCGCTCGACCCGTCCGCGATCGACCGTGCCCGACGCCGCGAGCGCGCCGTCGGTATCGAAGCGCAAACCGGCGCGCCGCACGCACCAGTCGTCGATCGGCGCGTTGCCGGGGCCCGTATCGAAAGCGAGCAACTCCTTATCCGGACCGATCCAGGTCACGTTCGCCACCCCACCGACATTCACGACGACCAGCGGCCGCGGCAGATCGTGCGCGAGGGCTGCATGATAGACCGGCACGAGCGGCGCGCCCTGCCCGCCTGCCTCGACATCGGCCATCCGCAGGTCGTTCACCACTTTTACGCCGAGCGCCTTGGCGAGCGCCGGACCATCGCCGATCTGCCAGGTGAAACGCCGCTCGGGACGGTGGGTGATCGTCTGGCCGTGGAAGCCCACGACATCGAGCGTCGAGAGCGCGATGCCGCTTTGCCTCGACCACCATTTGACTGCCTCGACGTGGACTTCCGTCAGGGCCGTCTCGACGGCGGCGATCTCGGCGCTCGGCTTCTCCGCGCCGAACGCCTCGCGAATCCGCCGCCGCAGCGGCTCGTCGTAGGCCAGCGTCGTGGACGGGCCGCGCGAGGAAACGGTCTCGCCATCCGTCTCGATCAGGGCCACGTCGACACCGTCGACCGACGTCCCGCTCATCAGTCCGAGGGCGCGTAGAGGAGATGAAGGCATGGCGGGAATGTGTTACACCCGCCGCCCCTCCGGGGACAAATATTTCAGGATCTACAGGCCGGGCGAGATGGCTACGTTCAAGTCGGATTTCATGCGGATCGTGCACGAGCGCGGCATGGTGCACCAATGCAGCGACACCGCGCGCCTCGACGAGCTGCTGAGCACCGGCACGCGCACCGCCTATATCGGCTTCGATTGCACCGCCGACTCGCTGCATGTCGGCCATCTGCTGCAGATCATGCTGCTGCGCTGGTGGCAGAAGACCGGCCATCAGCCGATCGCCCTGATGGGCGGCGGCACGACCAAGGTGGGCGACCCCTCCGGCCGCGACGAGACGCGCCAGCTGCTCACTACCGAGACGATCAACACCAACATGGAGAGCATCAAGAAGAGCTTCTCCAATTACCTCACCTTCGGCAGTGGCCCGCGCGACGCGATCATGGCCAACAACGCCGACTGGCTCGACAACCTCCAGTACATTCCGCTGCTGCGCGACATCGGCCGGCACTTCTCGGTCAATCGCATGCTGACGATGGACTCGGTGAAGCTGCGGCTCGATCGCGACCAGCCGCTCACCTTCCTCGAATTCAACTACATGATCCTGCAGTCCTACGACTACGTGGAGCTGTACCGCCGCCACAAATGCATCGTGCAGATGGGCGGCTCGGACCAGTGGGGCAACATCGTCATGGGCGCCGATCTCGGCCGCCGCGTCGAGGGCGCCGAGCTGTTCGCGCTGACCTCGCCGCTGCTCACCACCTCGTCCGGCGCCAAGATGGGCAAGACCGCCGCGGGCGCCGTCTGGCTCAATCCCGCACGGCTCAGCCCGTACGAATTCTGGCAATACTGGCGCAACACCGAGGACGACGACGTCGGCCGCTTCCTGAAGCTCTTCACCGACCTTCCGCTGGCGGAAATCGCCAAGCTGCAGGCCCTGCGGGGCCAAGAGATCAACGAGGCGAAGAAGGTGCTGGCGACCGAAGTGACCCGCCTCGCCCACGGCAGCGATGCGGCCGCGCAGGCGGCCGAGACCGCGCGCCGGACCTTCGAGGAAGGCGCCAAGGCCGACGCCCTGCCGACCGTCGATGTCGCGCGCGCCAAGCTTGCCGCCGGCATCGCCGCGTTCGAGCTGTTCCACGAAGCCGGCCTCGCCGACAGCCGCACCGAGGCGCGCAAGCTGATCAAGGGCGGCGGCGGACGCCTGAACGACAAGCCGATCGCCGCCGACACCGCCGTCGTGAACGAGACGGATCTCGATTCAGCCGGCACGCTGAAACTCTCGGCCGGCCGTAAGCGCCACGTCCTGGTACGCGCCAAGTAAACGGCTCTTGACAAACAGTGCGAAATACGCAATATTGGGCCACGTGGAGCCGAGCGAGCCCGCTGGCGCCACCTTCTCGCTTAAGGCACTGCACCTTTCCACCAACCCCTTGAAACAACACGATTCTGGAAACCAGGCCCATTAAATTCCCGTTTGTTTAATGGGGAGGCGCCGGAGAAAAACTCCCCGCCCCTTCGCCTTAGGGCAACACCCTCTCCTTCTCTTGGACAGGCGCCTGATCCACCGGTCCGGAAAAGAGCGCGCGCAGGGCATTGGGCGTTATGGCCGACATCATGTTGACGTCGGACTTGAGATCGTCGAGCGGTCCCTCGAGCTTGTAGGAAATCGCGAACAGACCGCCGTCCTTGCCGCCCGTCAGCAACGGTCCCAGCAGAGGTACATTCGACAGAAGATTGTTCAGCGCAAAGCCCGGCACGACGATGCCGCGCAGGCGGGCCGTATCGCTGGCCAGGTCGATGTAGCCCGCCGTCGTCAGGCCGATCGACTTGCCGCTGGTGCGCGCGCTCACGACCTCGACCCGGTCGGCGACCTTCACGATCTTGGCCTCGAGATTGTCGAACTGCTGCAGCGCATTTCCGGCGCGGTTGAGCCCATCGATCGTCGAATTGAGCGTTCCGACGTCACCGCGCGGCGTGACCTTTTCCATCCGGTAGGGCCCGAGCTTGATCGTCCCGCCGAGCTTCGGTTCGGCCAGCCTATCGTCGTACTTGCCCTGAAAGACGAGATCGGCTCCGATCAGCCCATCGAGCCAGCCCGACTCCCGGAGCAGCAGCCCGAAATCGGGGATGAACAGCGCAACGGTGCGCCCGGCCGCACCCGGCGTGACCTTGAAGGCGCTGCCCTTGCCCGCGCCCAGCGCGACGTCGGCCGACGCCATGCGATCGCCCTTCATCTCGAGCCGGCCATGCAGGGAACCGAGCGTGCCGCGTTGGACGAGGACCTGGTCGAGGTTGACGCTGAGCCTGGTGTCGCCTTGCGACGTCGCCGCCGCTCCGCCGGGTTGCTTCGCCGCCAGTTCCTCGCGGGTCCTCAAGGCCTGGCGCACCTTCGCGAGTTCGATCGAGCGGCCGCTCAGCGTGACATCGACGCCGGTGGGATTCCGCTTCCAGTCGAACGTCAGGTCGGATCTCCCGAGCGAGAACTGCAGCAGGCTCACCTGTTGCACGATGGCCTTGTCGCCGAACAGGACCTGCCCCTTTGCGGCAAGCCCGCCGCCCTTGCCGTCGAAGTCGGCCGACAGGAGCTTTGCCCCGGCGGAGAACTTGAGACCGAGCGTGAGCGCGGCTTCGACGCCCGCCGCCTTCGTCCAGCCGATCGGCGCGGCCTCCAGCCTGGCGGCCTTGAGGTCGAGCTTGGCCGCGACATCGCTCGAGCCGTTCGCCTGCGTCTGATAGGAGAGCGTCGTGCCGACGGGCCCGCTGACATAGGGCTCGGGCGACGGCAGCCCCGCCTTCGCCATCAACGCCGCCGGCAACACCCCCTTGAGCTCGTAGCGTTGGCGGTACGGCGACCTGGGGGCGAAAAGTTCGCGTATGGTGAGGTCGACGGGGGTTCCGTCGAGTTTGCCCTGCCCGGTCACGATCAGCTGGTTGTCGGCATAGACGATCTTGCCGACGGCATCGGTCAGGTCGACGTCGCCCATGACGTTCTTCAGCGAGAGGCCTGAGAGCGCCGTCTCGGCCCGAATTGTGACGTCGTTGACGGAAAGATCTTTCAGCAAGGGGAAGCGAAGGTCGAGATTTATCGCGGCGTCGCCACCGATCCGCCTGGGATCGAACAGCGCATCCCTCGGCAGGCCGAGCTTGGGCCGCGCGAGCATCGCCATCACCGTCGCCGCCGGTCCCGCGATCGGCACGTGCAGGATCGCGATCTGGTCCGCCGACGCGCCTGTCAGGTTCGTGAGGTCGATAGAGGCGCCGGCGACACCGAGGCCGACGGACGTGCCGCCCGCGATGTCGAAATGCATCCTGTCGCCTTCGTAGCGCGCCTTGCCCGACACGCCCTCGAGCTCGGGCATGTGCGGCATGTAGTGCACCTTGACGCCGCGATACTCGAGGAAGGCCACCGTGCGATCGATGCTAATGTTCGAGACATCGTCGCCCGGCGCGCTCAACGCAAATTCGGCGCCGACATCGACCGTGCCGCCGCTGAGGTTTTCGAGCGTCCACTCGCGCCCGCCCGGCGCGAGATCGCGAGGCCAGTATTCGGCGATCCGATCCACCGGAATTTGCCGCAGGTCCGCGCGCCCGCTGAAGGACTGGCCCTTCTCCGTCTTGATGCCGATGCCGGTGATCCACAGCTTGGCCGCGCCAAGATCGATGTCGACATGGTCGATCCGGGCGGCGTGCGAGGCCGTGTCGACCGAGGCCAGTGCGCTCACCGAGCGCACGGGGTGCGTGCCCGGCAGGATGCCCGGCAGGGCGATCGTACCGCTGCCGCCGGTCACTTCCATCCTCACGGTGCGGATCTCGCCGTTGCCGTCCGCCTCGATGGTGAGCCGGTTGGAAAGCGCGATGTCGATGCCGCCCAGGATCGCGACATCGGGAGAGAAGTCGGCGAACATCGTGGGCTTCACGCCATCGATCTTGGCCTCGACCGAGATGTGGCTGCGATCGCGAGCGTACGTGCCGGTCAGCGAAGCGTCGACCGGATCGTCCATGCCGGCTCGCGCGAAGCGTGCGTTGGCCGCGATGATCACGCCGGCTGCGTCGCGCTTCAGGCTGGCCCGCGCCGACGGCGCCGACCACACGACGCCGCTGGGGATGTCGCGCAGCGTGACGCGCGCGCGCTCGACCAGGACCGTGTCGAGCTGGCCCAGGAGCGAGTGGTAGTTCGGCTCGCCCAGCAGCTGCTCGATCAGCAGCGAGACGACCTCGCCCTGCGAGTCCGAATCGGTCTTGGCAAGGATGCGGCGCAGCATCCCGCCCTCGCGCGCGATGTCGGCGTTGAGCGTCGGCTGCTCCACGACGATCGACGTGGGAAAGAAATGCCCCTCGACGACGCTGCGCGGGGAGAACGTCAGTGCGACGCTGGGCGCCGTCGCGACCTCGTTATCGGCGCTGTCCATGACATGCAGGCCACCGAACACCAGGCGGATGGGCTGCTTGAGGCTGCTCCATTCGACATAGATGCGGTCGGCATCGATCTTCATCTTGCTGCCCTGCGCGTCGATCGCCTCGGCGATCCGGGGCTTCAGGAACGCAAGATCGACCGGGCCGGACATCAGGCGCAATGCGGCCACAGCGACAAGCACCGCGACGGCGACAACAACGCCGATCACGACGCGCTCGCAGACCCGAAGGACTCTTCTCACCAAAGCCGGTACTTCCGCGTTCTTGACGATGGCGGCACGGCTGGGCAAGCGTGCCGGCGACTTTCGCCAATCTATCCGCCGCAGCATCCCATGTCTTGGCTTTCAACCCTCTGCCTTCCCCAACCGCACGACCGCGGGCGGCTGGCCGTGGCCTGGACCCGGTGGCTGGAAAAGGCGGCCAAGCCCGAAATGCCCGGAGCAACAGAGCTGCTCGAAGCACTGTTCGGCAACAGCCCTTACCTCACGGAGACGGCCCTAAGCGATCCCGCTTTTGTGACCGATCTGTGCCAACGCGGACCCGACGCAGCCCTTGCTGAAATCAAGTCCTTGTTATCTGCGGCGCAGACCGAAGCCCGCGACGCCGGCACCGCTGAGACCGTCGCGGCGACATTGCGGCGGCTCAAGCGCCGGGCGGCACTGGTCGTCGCTGTGGCCGACATCACGGGCGTCTGGCCACTGGACAAGATCACCGGCGCTTTGAGCCGTGTCGCCAGCGACTGCCTGCAGGCGGTGCTCGACGCCGTCCTGCTCCAGCTTGCCCGGGACGGTCAGCTCGCGATCGGCACCGACCCCGACGCGGCCTCCTTCACAGTGCTGGGCATGGGCAAGCTGGGTGCGGACGAACTCAACTATTCGAGCGATGTCGACCTGATCCTGCTCTACGACCGCGACGCGCCAGCCCTGCGCGACAACGAACAGGCGCCGCGCCACCTCGTTCGCGCCGCGAGATTGCTCGTGCAGCTGATGTCGGAGAGTTCGGTCGACGGCTACATCTTCCGTACCGACCTGCGGCTGCGGCCCGATCCCGGCTCGACGCCGCTTGCCATGTCGGTGCAAGCCGCAGAGCTCTACTACGAGAGCGTCGGCCAGAACTGGGAACGCGCGGCCATGATCAAGGCGCATCCCGTCGCCGGCAATCGCGCCGTCGGCGAGTCGTTCCTGGCAGCGCTGCGCCCCTATATCTGGCGCAAGCATCTCGACTTCGCGGCGATCCACGACATCCACTCGATCAAGCGCCAGATCGACGCCCATCGCGGCGGCGGCACGGTGAAGGTGCTCGGCCACAATGTGAAGCTCGGTCGCGGCGGCATCCGCGAGATCGAGTTCTTTGCCCAGACACAGCAGCTGATCTTCGGCGGCCGCAACACGTCGCTGCGCCTGCGCGGCACCGTCGAGACGCTGCGGGCGCTCAATGCCGCGGGACACGTCGGAAAGCAAGCGACGGAGGAACTGATCGAGGCCTACGGCTTCCTGCGCCGGGTCGAACATCGCCTGCAGATGACCGACGACAAGCAGACCCACAGCGTGCCGGAGAGTGAAGCCGATGCCTCCGCACTGGCGACGTTCCTGGGCTACCCCGACTTCCGCTCGTTCGAGCAGGAGCTGCTGTTGCGCCTGCGCTGCGTGGAGGGGCATTACGCCCATCTGTTCGAGGAGGCGCCGAGCCTCGCGGGCCCCGGCGGCAATCTCGTCTTCACCGGCACCGACGACGATCCCGGCACCCTGCAGACGCTCGCCACGCTCGGCTTCAAGGATCCGTCGGCCGCCGCCGGCATCGTGCGGCGCTGGCATCACGGCCGCTATCGCTCGACCAGCTCGGCGCGCGCTCGCGAACTCCTGACCGAGCTGATGCCATCGCTGCTCAAGGCGCTCGGCGAGACGGCCGCCCCCGACCAGGCGCTGCTGAATTTCGACCTCTTCCTCGCCAATCTGCCGGCCGGCGTGCAGCTCTTCTCGCTTTTCAAGGCCAATCCCGCACTGGTCGAGCTGGTCGCCGCGATCATGGGCAGCGCGCCGCGCCTGGCGGCCCATCTTGCACGCCGGACCGTCCTGCTCGATTCGGTGCTGTCGCCTTCTTTCTACGATCCGCTGCCGCCGATCAAGGACATGACGGAAGAGCTGGGCAAACTCCTTGCCGCGACCACCGACGAGCAGGACCTTCTCGACACCGCCCGCCGCTGGGCCAACGACCGTCGCTTCCAGGTGGGCGTACAGCAGCTCAAGCGCATTGTCCCCCCGGCGCAGGCGGGCCTGGCCTACTCCGCCATTGCCGAGGCCACGATCTCCGCGCTGTGCGAGAGGGTCGAAGGCCGCTTCGCCGATCTCCACGGCGGCTTCCACGGCCAGCGTCTTGCCGTGCTGGGCCTGGGCAAGCTCGGCAGCCGCGAAATGTCGGCGACCTCCGACCTCGACCTGATCTTCGTCTATGACATCCCGCCCGGCCTCGAGGCGTCGGACGGGGCACAGCCGCTGGCGCCCATTCAGTACTACACGCGGCTCAGCGCGAAGATCGTGACCGCCCTCACCGCCCTTACCAACGAAGGCGCGCTCTACGAGGTCGACATGCGGTTGCGGCCGTCCGGCCGCTCCGGCCCCCTTGCCAATTCCCTTGAAGGTTTCACGGCCTATCACGCACAATCGGCCTGGACGTGGGAGCATCTCGCGCTCACGCGCGCCCGCGTGATCCACGGTCCCCGGCCGCTCGCCGAGCAACTGGAGCGGATCATCAAGGCCACGCTGTGCCGTTCGCGCGACCCGGCGGCCCTGGTGCGCGACGTGGCCGACATGCGCGACCGGATCGCCGAGCACGCGCCGGCCAAGAGCATCTGGGACTTCAAGCATGCTCCCGGCGGCCTGTTCGACATCGATTTCGTGGCGCAGTACCTCGCGCTGCGCCACGCCGCGACGCATCCTGGCATCCTCGCACCCCATCCCGCCGAGATGCTGCGCCGGACCGCGGCGGCGGGATTGATCGACAGCGGCGACACCGACCAGCTCATCGCCGCGCGCGTGCTGTTGTCCGACGTCCAGAGCCTGCTGCGCCTCACGCTCGACGGCGACGAAGCAACCTTCGACGAGGCCAAGGCTCCCGAGGGACAGCGGCGGCTGATCGCGGCTACCGAGAACGCCCCCGATATCGCAGCACTCCGCCGCCAGATCGAGGCTGAGGCAGCGGCCGCTCGTGCTATATATCAACGCATCGTCGAGGAACCGGCGCGCGCCGCCGGCTGGAAACCAAGGAGAGCTTGATGAGCGTCGAGGAAGGCAAGAAAGCCCCGGATTTCACGGCTGCCACCGATGGCGGTAAAAAGCTCAAGCTCTCCGAACTGCGCGGCAAGCCGGTGGTGCTCTATTTTTACCCGAAGGACGACACGCCGGGCTGCACGACCGAAGCCTGCGGCTTCCGTGACGCCATGCCCGACTTCAAGAAGCTCAAGGCCCAGGTGATCGGCGTCAGCAAAGACAGCGTCGCCCGCCACGACAAGTTCAAGGCCAAGTACAGCCTGCCCTTCCCGCTCGTGTCCGACGAGGACGGCAAGATCTGCGAGAAGTACGGAACCTGGATCGAGAAGAGCCTGTACGGCCGAAAATACATGGGCATCGACCGCGCCACCTTCCTGATCGACAAGGAAGGTGTGGTCCGCAAGGTCTGGCACAAGGTAAAGGTGGCGGGTCACGTCGCCGAAGTGCAGGACGCGCTGAAGACGCTCTGACATGGCGCTCGGATTGCGTACGGCCTCGATATTCCCGCCAAGGTAAAATGGATGACAGGAACGAAAAAGATTGCGCTCGGCGTTTTCGTGCTGGCGTGCGCGATCCGCTTGCTGGCCGTGTGGTTCTGGGCCGATGACAACGTCGGCATTGCCGACCAGAGCGAATATCTGGCGCTCGCCCAGAACATAAGATTGCACGGCGTCTTCTCGTACGGGGCGGCGCACTCGTGGGGCGGTCCTGGATTGCTGAACACTGGTGGACCGTTCCTGCCCACCGCGGCGCGGCCGCCCCTGTTTCCCCTGTTCATGGCTGCCCTCTGGTGGGGCGACGCGCCGCCGTTGCTCCAGGCCCGCGTCGTTCAGTCGATCATGGGCGGGCTGATCGCCGCTCTGGTCTATTTGATGACGCTAAAGATGTTCGGACGACGAGCAGCGTTGTTCGCGGGTTTCGGCATGGCCCTTGCACCGTTGAGCATCACCTTGCCCGCCGCGATTCTCACGGAAACACTCTTCACCTTCCTTCTCGTTCTAGCGATGTGGCTATGGAACCGGAATCATTTTCTGGCTGCAGGCATCTTCCTCGGCTTAGCCACCCTGACCAGGGCGATTCTCCTGCCGATTCTGGCCGCGATCGCCCTCCTGGCCCTCGTGTTGAGATTCAACCGGACCACGCACCTTAAGATCCTCTTGGGCGCAGTATTGGTGATCGCACCGTGGGCGATCCGCAACGCCATTACCCAGCACGCATTCGTGCCGGTGGCCTCGATGGGATGGGGCGCGAACATCCTCCTCGGCACCTATGACATCCCGCTCGACGCCGGAAATCCGTGGCTGATCGTCATCAAGGACGAAAAGTTCACAGGCATTGCGCGCGACTCTCCCAGCGAGACCATTGCCGAGGGACAATTCATGAAAGCGGCACTGGAGCGGATCGCTGCCGCGCCGCTCGACTGGGTCGTCGTCCGGATAAAGCAGTACCCTCGGCTGTTCGTGAGTTCGGGATACTACCTGCTGCCGATCATCCCGCTTCCCAAGATGATGATGCGCCTCGTCTACGCCGGCGGCGGCGTCCTCTTCATTCTGCTCTCGGCATGGGGCCTCTATCTTGCCCGTGCACAATGGCGCCAGGTCTATCCCGCCGCCCTGGTTGTGATCGTCTTCTGTGCCTCACAATTCCCCGGTGTCGGAGAGGAGCGCTACATCACTCAGGTCGTTCCGTTGCTGATGATATTTGCGGGAATTGCCATGGCACGGCTGACATCGTGGTCACGCGGCGGCATGGCTTCGACACCATCGGCATTGGGATAGATGTGCGCTCTCTGCGACTCCAGTTCGTGCTCTACCTGGTCTGCTCCGCCGCCGCGGCGACGGCAAACCTCGTGGTCGGCTTCATCCTCATCAACGGCCTCGGCTTCACGTCGAGCCTGCAATATCCGTTGGCGGTCGCCATCGGCTACTGCGCCGGCATGGCCGTCAATTTCCTCCTCAATCGCCGGTTCACCTTCCAGGGCAACGATCGCACGAGGATCGAGCAGGGTCGCACTTTCCTTATCGTCGCGTTGTCGGGTCTGATGCTGACGTCGGTTATCGCCGCAGTGGTTCGCGCATTGCTGCCCGGTCTGTTGCCCGCCGGCATGCTCGGCGGCCCGAATTCAGCCGCGAATGCCGAAACGATCGGCCAGGTCGTGGCGATCGGCGCGGTGTCGGTCTACTCCTTCGCCGGCCACCGCTTCCTGACCTTCAATCGAGGCATTCGCTTCCAGTTACTCAAGGTCGTGAAGCCGGGTTTGGCAAGAGATGAAAATGGATGAGAAATCTGCTGTTCGCGACCTGGTCATCGTAGGCGGTGGACCTTCCGGCATGGCCGCCGCGCTCGAGGCCGTGCGAGGCGGCGCCCACCCAACCGTGATCGAGCGGCTCGATCGGGTCGGCGGACTGGCTCGCACGATCGAGCGCGGCGGGTGCCGCTTCGACATCGGGCCCCATCGCTTCTTCACACTGAACGAGGAAGTGCGCGATCTCTTCGTCGAGGTGTGCGGCGCGGACCTGCGCAACGTGCCGCGTCTTACCCGCATCTTCTACAAGCGGAAGTACTTCAACTATCCGCTGACCCCGCTCAACGCGCTGTTCGGCATGGGCATCCTGTCGTCGGCGCAGATCCTGCTCAGCTACATCGCCGCACGCCTGCGGCGGATCGTGTCCCGTCCCGAACTGCGCTCGTTCGAGGATTGGGTGATCGATCGCTTCGGCCGGCGCCTCTACGAGACCTTCTTCAAGACCTACACCGAAAAGGTATGGGGAATCCCCTGCACGCGCATCGGCGCGGACTGGGCGGGACAGCGTATCAAGGGGCTGAGCCTGATCGCGGCGGTCATGAACGCCGTCTTCCATTCCAAGAAGAAGGTCATCAAGACGCTGGTCGACCAATTCTACTATCCACGCCTCGGTGCAGGACAGCTCTACGAGAAGATGGAGACCCTGGTAACGGCCGGCGGCGGCAGCGTCCGGAAGAAAAGCGAGGTGCTGCGCATCCGCCGCGACGGCTACCGTGTGACCTCGGTCGAGTATCGCGACGAAGCCGGCGCGCTCGCCACGATCGACGGCGACTTCTTCCTGTCGAGCGCGCCGCTCACGGAGCTCCTGACCCAGCTCGACCCGCCTCCGCCCGCTGGCGTTCTCGAAGCCGCGCGCAGCCTGCGCTATCGCAATCACGTCGGCGTCAATCTGGTGATCGAGGGCGGCGCGCCCTTCCCCGACAACTGGATTTACGTCCACTCGCCGGACGTCCGGATGGCGCGGATTTCCGATTACCTCAACTTTTCCTCCAACATGAGCGCGTCACCTAATATCCATGCCTTGACCATCGAGTACTTCTGCTTTGCCGGAGACGACATCTGGGAGAGTACCGACGAGCAGCTCGTCGAACGCGCCGTCGCGGAGCTGGCCATCATGGGGATCGCCCATGGCCGTGTGGTGGAAGGCTTCACCGTCCGCTCCGAGAAGGCCTATCCGGTCATCGAGATCGGATACGAGGCGAAGATCGACGTGATCAAGGAATTCCTCGACCACTTCGAAAATCTCCTGCCCATCGGCCGGTCCGGCATGTTCAAGTACAACAATCAGGACCATGCGATGGCAACGGGCCTCTTCGCCGCGCGCACTGCGCTCGGCAAAGGCCATTTCGATCCCTGGCTGGTCAACATCGACGGCATGTACCATGAAGGCGGCGCCGTCACCGCCTAGTCCCGGTCGTGCCTGCTGCTGTAGTACATCAGCGCCATCAGCCCGACACCTAGCGCCAGGGTAACGGCGATGCCGAAGCCCATTGCGATGTAGCCGGTGGTCGACATGCTGTCGCCAGCACTGTCGGACCCCATGTTCCAGCCCGCGACGCCGACATAGACCGCCAACGCCAGGAGTCCGAGCAGCACCGCGACCACAAGGGCCGTGCCCCAGCCCGATTTCCGCGCAGCCGGCATATGGCCTCCTAGCTCAGCGCATCCGCATTGCGCACGAACGCGAATCTGCCACGGATTTCCCTGTTGAAATACTCCCCTTTCGAAGCGGCGACCCTCATCCCGGCATGCACGTCCTCGGGCACGTCCATATAAGTGTAGGTTTTCCCGCTCTGGAACCGGATGGTGAGTTCCCGCCGAGCGGCGCTGTACCAATGGGCGCGGATGACGGTCGAGGGCATATATAACTAACGCGACCGACGCTCTTCCGGCTGCAGTGAATTGCCCCAGATTGATCACGACTCCTCGCGACAAAGCTCGCCCATCATCACTTCACACGATTGGGGAGAACCTCTTGGATCTTGCCGATACAGGATCTGGACTTCGATCCAGCACAGACCAAGCTGATGAGGCTTTCAGACGGTCCATCGATTCCCTGTCCCGGCTTCTGGCTTCGCGACCTGCCGAGCCGCCGCCGCCCTTGCCCGATGTCGAGCTCTTCGCGCGGGAAGACGAAGGACATGCCTCCCACCTCCGCTTCGCAACGGCGGCATTGTTGCTTGTCGCGGCCATTGCCGCGGCGAGCGCCGGGATCTATTCGTTCCTGCAACATACGGCCCCTCTGCAGAATGCGGCCGCCCCTCCCCCGAGTCCCAAGATCGAGACCATTGCCGCCGCTCCCTCGCCGCCCCCTGTCGCGGTGACGCCCGTCGCGAGGTCCGCCGCACCGATCTCGACCGTCGTGCCGGCGCCCGCCGATACGACACCAGTCTCCCCGGCCGAGTTGACCCCACCGACAGAAGTCGTCGGCCAACCTCTGAACGCGCGCGGCATCTCGGAACTGCAAACCAAGCTCGACAAGATCGGCTTCTCGCCAGGCCCGATCGACGGCGTGGCCGGTCCGAGGACCGTCGCCGCGATCAAGCGATACCAAGAGGCCAGGGCGCGCTCCCAGACGGGCGCGGCCGACACCGCAGTCCTCGACCAGCTCCGCAAGGAGACCCCGCGCTAGCTCAGGCGTCGAGGTCGCGATCGCGGCTTTCCGGCAGGACCCACATGGCCGCAAGCGTGATGATGCTGGTGGCGGTGACGTACCAGGCCGGCGACGTCGGATCCCCTGTCACGCGCAACAGCCACGTCACGATGAACTGCGTCGTGCCGCCGAACAGCGACACGCCCACGGCATAGGCGATCGACAAGCCGGTGACGCGGATCGAGCGCGGCAGCAATTCGGGGATGACGACCAGCGACGCCGCACTGCTGATCGCCGTCAGCCCCGTGAGGACGACGGTGGCGACGTAGAGGTTGGTGGCGGTCGGCTGCCGCACGAGCAGAAGGAAAAGCGGCCAGGTCGTGAGCGTCAGCAGGACCCGCGGCCACAGCATCACGCCACGGCGTCCGAAACGATCAGCCAGCCAACCGCCTGCGAGCGCGCCGACGAAGAGCGCGACACCACCGACCACGGTCGCGGTCAGAGCCGTCGCCGGAGGCAGATGCAAGGTGGCGATGGCGTAAGTCGTCATGTAGTTGGACACATAGGTCGCTACCGTGCCGCCGAGGATGATCAGGACTGCCAGTACGATCAGCCGGGCGTGGTCCCGCAGGTGCGCCGGCTTGGGTTTTGTGCCCAATTTCAACGTCTCCGGCATCGCGCGGCGGAGATAGAGCGCCACCGGTATCAGCAACAGGCAGAGCACGAACGGCACCCGCCAGCCCCAGGACGCGAGGGCGGCTTTGTCAAGGACCAGGGAAAGGCCGAGGCCCATCAAACCGGCCGCAAGCACGGCCAACCCCTGGCTCGCGAGCTGCCAGCTCGAATAGAAGCCGCGCTTGGCCGGAGGAGCCGCCTCGATCAGGAACACGCTGGCCGGCCCGACTTCGCCGCCCAGGGCCAATCCCTGCACGAGCCGGCAGACGATCACGATGATAGGTGCCGCGATGCCGATCGATGCATAGGACGGTGTCAAGGCGAGTCCCATCGTCCCGATCGTGATCAGCGCGATGGTGAGGAGCATCGCCGGCCGGCGTCCAGCGCGATCGGCATAGGCGCCGATGATGATGCCGCCCAGGGGCCGGAACACGAAGCCCACGCCGAACACGCCGACGGAGATAAGCAGCTCCGTGACCGGATCCTTTGACGGAAAGAACGTCTGGCCGATATAGACGGCGAAGAAGGCGTAGGTGATGAAATCGAAGAACTCAAGGGCATTGCCCGCGACCGTCGCCACAACGATCTTCGTCGGTACTCTTTTACCCGTCTCCACCTGCATCTGCCCCTCGTCCTCCGAATAGCGGGCGTTGCTCTAACACATCAGCAACGCACGCGGAGTCTTTGAAGCAACAGGTCTTTTGGAGACGCACCCTAGCTGAGTTTGGGCTTACTTCTTCTTGGGCGCCCAACCGTAGATCTTGGTGAGCGACCCGCCCATCAAGGTTGCGCGGTCGGCGTCGGACAGGCGGTCGGTGACGCGGAATGCATCGACCCCTTCCTTATAGGTCAGCAGGGCCACGGCCCGCGTCCAGTCGGTACCCCACATGCAGCGGTCGAGGCTGAACGTATCGAAGATGCGGCCGAGCGGATCCCAAATGTCCTTGTACGGGAACTTCTCGTGGCTGAGCGTGCAGGCGCCGCTGATCTTCACCGCGATGTTCTTATGCGGGGCGAGAGCCAGCAGCTTGGGCAGTTCGTGCCAAGGCTTGGGCGGCGCCGGCGGCGCCATCGGCTGCTCGAGCCCGAGGTGATCGATCACCAGCTGCGTGTTGGGATTCCTGGCGGCCATTTGGCCGACCTGCTCCAATCGGCCCCGCGCCATCAGATTAACCGGCAGGTCGTGCCTCGCCGCGGCGGCCAGAACCCGGTTGATGCCGGGATCGGCGGCATCGGTCGACACGCTGTCGTTCATCATGATGCGGATTGCGACAGTGCCGTCCATGGCAGCCCACTCGGCAATCGTGTCGGCGACCTTCGGATCGTTCGGATCGACCGGCTTGATCACGGCGAACTTGTCCGGATGCGCCTTCTGTACGGCGACGGCATAGCTCGCATCCCAGTGATACATCGTATGCACGGAAACCAGCAGCGCACCGTCCACTCCGACGGAATCCATCGCCTTGATCATGTCTTCGGCGGTGACCTGCGGCGGCCCCGCCAGCACCGCATGCCACGGACGGCCCGGGTGGTTGCGCTCGTAGCAATGAACCTGGACGTCGATCGTCGGCATGTTTCTCTCCCTTTTCCGGCCGCGAGGCTACGAGGCAGCAGGAAGGGGTTCAATACCGAACGATCTCCGTTCCGTTGATCGACGACACGGCGCCCTGCGGCGCTGCGCCTGTCGAAACGCCGAGCAGTCTGACGATGCGCTCCTCGCCTGGCATCAGGAAGAAGCCCTCGTCCTCGGGCCATCCGGCTGAGGCCTCGATCTGGATGCCGGCAGCAAAGCGCTTTGCCAGAATCCTGATCGCCTCAGATCCTGCTCGTTCGACGACCAGTTCCGGATCGGCTTTCAGGCGGGAGCGTCCCAACGGGAAATGCACGGCTTCGGCCAGGCGCGCGCCGGTGTCGGCATCGTCGAGCGTCACGGCCGTCACGTCGAGCGCGGGCGGACCGAAGCGATAGGCATGCGTGATGTCAAAGAACGCGCCGATGAGCTCGGCCGAGTTCGTCGTCCGGTTGCTGCGCGGCGCAAGCTCGACATCCTGCTCGCGCCGCATCACGACGGTCTCGCCTTTCTGATAGCAGCGCAGCGACAGCTTTGCGCGCACCGGCGACGCTGTGTCGTTGATCAGGTGGATACCGAGCCCGTTCAGCCCTTCGTCGGTGAGCGCCACCTGGACCGGGCGGAATGCGCGACGCAACCCGTGCCAGGCGAGCTTCGGCGTGCCCGACGAATCGATCACGCCCCATCCCGCCCCCGGCATGAAGTCCTTCAGCATCCAGACCAGCGCGCCACGGCACGACGACCCCCCGCGCCGCCATTCGGTGATCGTCGCTTCCATCACCTCGGCCGTCGCGGCGCGTTGCAGCTTCGGTTCGTCCCGTCCATGGAGCAGCTGGACGTAGTGATTGCGGACATCCGCAAAGTCCCAATCCGCCCCGCGGTCGCGCGGCACGTTGGACTGACTGTTGCCGTTCGGCACATTGGAAAAGCCAAGGCATTCCGACGTGAAGCGCACACCGGCGCGGCGCGCATCCTCGAGCGGGCGCAAATAGGCGCCGACGCCGTAATAGTGCGAGACCGCAGCATCGGTCGAAAATGGCAAGTCGCCGCCACTCGGCGAATTCGAGACATAGATCGCATCGGAGCGGCGCGCCGAGACGATCGCCGGAAGCACCTCGTCATAGAGCGGACTGCTCCACAGCGCTGGCGGCAGTCCCATCATCGCAACCTGCTGCGCGACCTCACTGCCTCCGCAGAGGACAGCAAGCGACGGATGGCGCCGCGTGCGGTCGAGGAATTGTGAGGCCTCGGCCTCGACGCTCGCGCGGAAGTCCGGATCGGCGATCGGATAATCCATGTTGGCGAACATGAAGTCGTGCCAAACGAGAATGCCGAGCTCGTCGCATAGCGCGAAGAAATCGCCGCTCTCGTAGATCATCGTGCCGCCCACGCGAAGCATGTTCATGTGGGCGTCGCGCGCCACCTCGAGCCAAGGCCGAAGGCTTTCCCGATCACCGGCCAGGGACACGAGATCGGACGCGCTCCAACAGGCACCGCGCGCGAAGATCGGCTGTCCGTTCACGACCAAGGTGAAGCCCTTCCCGTCCGCGCCGCGATCGACGGCGACCGAGCGGAAGCCGGTGCGGCCAAGATCGATCTCCTGCCCGTCCACCCGCACCCTCACATCGTAGAGTGCCGGCTCGCCATGCGTATGCGGCCACCACGTCCGGACCTCGGGCAGATGCAAGACGCCCTCAAAACAGCCGTTCCCGGCGCGAACCATCTGTGCGCTCTTGCCCCCTGCACTCAGGACGACATTGCTCTTTGCCGCCGCATGCAGGGATACGGAAAGCACTCCGTCGTCGCCGTCGAGCGTCGCTCGCACGTCAGCACTGCGCACTTGGCCGACGAGCTCGATACCCCGCCACGGCCCGACGGCATGTGCCGCCGGCGCCCAGCCGGTCATGTGCCCAAGCAGGGTCGTGCGCACCAACCGCAGTGAATTGTTCTCGACCAGCCGAGTGCGCCAACGCGCACGCGCCTTCCTGGCCTCCAGCGCCTCGTCGAGCGACCGGAAGGCGATGACGAGCTCATTGTCGCCGGCCAGCACGACGTCGACGTCGTGCGACAGGAACATATTGTCGGACGACAGTATCCTGGCACCGTTCAACCAGACTTCTGCGATCGTCGCCAGGCCGCCAAAGCGCAAGGTGTGCGCCCCCGAACCGGCGAAGCGCGTGCGATACCAGATGTCCTTGTCATGCAACGGTGTCGGCCGGTCGAGACTCCAGCGTCCCGCCGCCTGCAGCGCCTGTGCTGCGGTCCCGGGTACGATGGCCGGGGCCCAGTCGAGGTCCCGTGGCAAGGCGTCGGGAGCGCTTGCCGAGTCAGGCGCGGTCAGAGCGAGTTGCCAGGGGCCGATCACGCGAACCGTTTCACGAGCGCCGACAGCACGAATTCGTAGTCCGCCTCGATCGGTGCGAACTGGATTGCGGCTGCGTCAAACTTGCGGCGATTGACCATGCGCGCGAGCTGAAACTGCACGGCCTTCGCCGCCTCCCCGATCCGCCGCGCAGCGGTCGCCACATCGGTGAGCCCTGCCTGGCCGTGCATACCCAGCCAGTCGAGATAAGTCCCGAGCATCTCGAAATTGGCGCCGAGCTGGCGCGGCAGATTGAAGGCATAGAGATGGAAATAGTCCATGTCGCGCGCGGCGAGCCGTTCGAGATGCGCCGACAGAGCAACACGCCAGGCAGAGACGGGATTGGATGCCGGGCGGTGTGCGAGGTGTCCGCGCAGCACATCGAGCGAGCGCGCGACCAGCGCAGCACCCCGCAGCGCGCGGCCGTCACGCTTCACGAACTCGACATAGGGAAACAGCACGTCAGGCGCCGCTTCCCGGCGGAACAGCCCGTCGTAATCCTCCCCCGTCAGCACATGGTAGCCGGTGTTGTGGAAGTAACCGAAGCGGCGCGCGACCTTGTCGATCGCAATCGCCGCGACCGTCGTCTTCACGTGGCCCTTGCGATAGGTCGGGCCGGCATCGGGCAGCCAGTGGCTGTCGACCTCGATCAGCACCGGCCGGCCGCGGCCGAGCTGCTCCAGGATATGCCCTTCCAGCGTGTCGTAGATCGCGAGCTCTTGGACGGCGAGGCCGAACAGGGTCTCCAGGTCCTCGAGCGGAAACTTGAAGAAGGTGAAGTGATCGCCCTCGAAGTCCTGGCGCACCGTGAAGGCAAGCGCTGCTTCGGCGGGATGACCGAGCGCCGGCAGCAATTCGGCCCAGACGTCGATGTAGCAGTTGGTTTCAAGCCAGATGCGCTCGCCGGCATGCAACGCCTGCGGCTTCCAGGCCGCCGGATCGAGCTTCAGAAGATCGGCGCTAGAGGCCGAGGACATCGCGGACCTGCTTCGGCCAATCCTTCAGGGCGAAGCCATGATGCTTGAGAAGCGCCAAGGTGATGCGCTCGACGCCGAAGCCGACGCAAGCGGTGTGCGCGGGCTCGCCGGTCGACGTCTTGATGCCCCATCCCCGTCCGAACAGGTCGCGGTGATAGTTGAAGCTGACGCAGGCCGTCGGGCTCTCCGTCGAGGTGATCGGCACCAGCAGCTCGAACTTGAGCGCCTCCTCGCGCTGGCTGGTTGCCAGCAGCTTGCCGGTGCGGCCGAAGAACGGATCGTTGGCGACGTCGACTTCGAACGGCAGGCCGACGGACTTGATGATCGCCTGGCCGCGGTCCATCCAGAGCTTGCGGAAGCCCAGCGCCTGCTCCTCCGTGCCAAGCCGCACATGCTCGCGCTGGCGGAACATCTGCATGCGTGCCGGGTCGATCGACGGCTCGTGCCGGAAGCAATAGGTGTAGACGTCCACCAGCGCGCCCGTCTCCGGCATCGGGCCGCGCGCGGCGACCGCTGGATAGACGCCGTAACAGGCGGCGGGCGCCAGCGCGACTTGCGTGGTCTTCTGGCCGGTCGTCCAGTCGTCGCCCATCTCCAGGACCGCGATCATGGCGTGATGATCGCGGTCGTTGCCGGTGAAGCTGTGGACCGTACCGACCAGCTGCGGCGAGCTCTTGAGATAGCCGCTCTGCTCGAGCTGCCATTTGCCGATGCCCGGCGGGAAACGCATCACGTCCGGGCCGTCGGAATCGCCGAACTTGCTGAAGGCGGCATTGATGCCTTCGACGATGCTTTCGAACTTGCCGCTGCGGCCATAGAGGCCGTCGACGCCCATCGAGATGAGCAATCCGTGGCTCAGCAGTTCGTCGCGATAGGCGCGATGGGCTTCGACGAGCGCGCTCATGCCAGCAGCTCCGGATCGTCGCGCAGCGCCAGCACGAGTTGCGCGGTGTTGGCCAGGATACGATCGTTGTTCACCATCAGCGCCGCCGAGTGGGCGTCCCGCAGGTGACGGCCGAGGCTGAAGGCCGAATCGTTGCGATAGCCCGAGAGGCCCGCGACCACCAGCGCTTCGCCCACGATCTGCACGGCCATCTGCGAGGATGCCGTCTTGAGATTGTTCATGGCGATGGCGAACGGCAGCGCCGACAGCCTGTCTTCCGAACCAAGCGCCGCCTCGTACTGACGCAGCGACGCCACCACGTTCGATTTCATGAGTTGCAGCTGGCTCGCCGCCTCCGCAAGCCGCACCGCGCCCGGCGAGGTCGTGCCCGGCTTCTTGCGCGTTTCGATGCGCACGAAAGCCCGCGCACGGGCGACGGCGTCGGTCGCGATGCCGAGCCACAAGGCGCTCCAGACGAGATGCGAGGTCGGCAGCATGGTCTGCGCCGAGACATCGGCGTAGGGCACGGGAATCACCTGGCCCATCTCGCCCTCGGCCTTGAGGTGATAGCCGTTGGAGCAGGTGCCGCGCATGCCGAGCGTGTCCCAGCCCTGCAGCGTCTCGAACGCGGCGCCGCTCCGAGGCACCACGACGATCACTTGGTCGGAGGCCGGGGACTGTGGCGTGCGGCGTGCGGTCACGAGAATGCCGTCGGCGTCGGCTCCGTAGGAGATGACCGTCGCCTGCTTGGCGAACGAGAACCGGCCGCCCTTCTCCTCGACGGCGCATATGCTCGAGCGGACGTCGCCGCCGACGCCCGCTTCGGACGTCGCAGAGGCAAGCAGCAGCTGCTCGCCGGCCAGCCGCTTCATGAATTGGCGATGCCAGGGACCGGCGTGGCGAACGATGCACGAGACCTGGATCTGATGCATGGCGTAGATCATCGCCGTCGAGGCACAATACTGGCCGAGCACATGGCAGACCGAGACGACGTCGGCGATGCCCGCGCCGGCGCCGCCCTCGCTCGCCGGCACGAGGATGCCGAGCAGCTTGCGCTCCTTCAGGGCGGCAAAGCTTTCCTTGGGAAAGCGCGCCTGCTTGTCGACGTCGTCGGCGTGATGCGCTGCCACCTCGCTGCCGACCGCGCGGGCGGCGGCGATCCAGTCGGTCATACGGACTCTTTGACGCCGATTCCGGTCAGCGCCTCGACGACGGCGTCGACGCTCGAGAAGGTACGCCGGCGTAACAGGCTGTCCGGAAATTCGACGTCGAACTCCTCCTCGAGGGCGAGCATCAGGGTCACGGTGGCGTGCGACGTGAGGCCCGCGGTGTAGAGATCCGCGTTGTCGGCCAGGGTGTCTATGTCGGTCTGCAGCCAGCCCGTCGTCTTCAGGAGGGCGCGAACGCGGTCGCGGGCGGACAAAGACACGAGGTTCTCCCAAGGCAGTCGGACTGAAAATGCCAGTCGTTGCTTGCACTTAGGATATCCTTTCGTATAGAGCGATTCAACATGACGCCCGTGACGTTCGACGGATGCTTCGGTTGGCTGCACACCTCGCAAGGACGCAAGGGCAGCGACGTCGCCGTCCTTATTTGCACTGGGCTGCTCCAGGACGCGATCCTTGCCTACGGCTCGTTGCGCGTGCTGGCCGACGATTTGGCCGCCGCAGGCTATGCCACATTGCGTTTCGACTATCCCGGCACGGGCGATTCCTGCGACGAAGCGGCGGAGCGCGACGGCCATTGGACGGCCTGGCAGCGCAGCGTCGATGCGGCGGCAGACTGGCTACGTGCGACCACTGGTGCAAATAGATTGGTGCTCTGCGGCCTCCGCCTCGGTACGACGCTGGCCACTCTGGCCGCGACCCGGCGCGACGATGTAGCAGGCTTGCTTCTGTTCGAACCGGTCCTGAGCGGGCGTAATTACGTCAGGCAGCTCCTCCTCGAAGCCGAGATGCTGAGCGGCAAGAGGCCGGACAAGGACGCGGACCTCTACCTTCGTGAATTCCGGTTTTCGCCCGCGACCCTGGATCAGGTCGGTGCGGTCGATCTGCGCAAGGTCGCGTTGAAGGCGGGCACCCAGGTCGCGATCTGCGCCAAGGTCGGGAGCAAGGCGATGGATGAGGGCGCCGAGGCGTGGCTCAAGGCCGGCGCGGAAGTGGCCAGGCTCGGCTGGGACGGCCTCGAACCCCTGATCCGGCACAAGATCATCGAAGAAGACGTCCTCGCCGATTTCACCACCGTCCTGCGTTGGATGAGGAACGCCGTTCCAACACACGCCAACGCCACGACCGTCGCGACGGAAGAAGCTGCGCTACGCCCGCCGGGCTGCATCGAGACACCGCTTCGGTTCGGACCCGACCGACGGTTGTTCGGCATGCTGTGCCGACCGGAGGCTGCCTTGCCGAACACGGTCGTGCTCATCGGAAACGCCGGTCACGATCCGCACTACGCCTCCGCCCGCCATGCCGTGACGCTCTCCCGCAAGCTCGCCGCGAAAGGGGTCGCCTCCTTTCGTCTCGACTACACAGGGCTGGGCGACAGCATCGGCCCTGCCGGCGAAGAAAAGATGCTCAGTCACGTATTCGCGGTCGACCGCGCGCCCGACGTGAGCGCAGCCGTCGATGCCCTGCAGACATTCGGGTTCAATCGCTTCGGCATCGAAGGCCTTTGCTCGGGTGCCTTTCATGCCTTCCGCACGGCCGTCGCCGAGCCGCGTATCGGCGCCGTGCTGGTCGTGAACCTGCCGTTCTTTGCGCTGCCCGGCGGCAGCGTGCTGGGCTATCTTGAACAGAAGGGCCGCTCTCTGGGCGAATATCTCGCCAAGCTTTTCCGGCCCCGGACATGGAACACATTGGTGAGCGGCGAAGTCGATTATCGCGGCATCTTCGCCGGCCAGCTCGGGCGCCTGCGCGCGCTGGCAAAGAACAAGGCCCTTGTGCTCGCGCGCCGACTCGGTCTTTGGCGCGAGCAGAGCTTCGCCCAACAGGCTCTCTCCGCTCTCAGCCGACGTGGCACGAGGATCCTGTTCCTCTTTTCTCCGGGCGAGGAAGCCCAAGGTGCTTTTGCCCAGGAATTCGGACCCACTGGCATTGGCCTCGCCGCGCACCAAGGTGCGGCAATGAAGGTCGTACCGGGCATGGACCATGATCTGACCGCGCCGTTCGCGCGGCGCGAAGCGGAAGCGCTGATGGTCGAGTTCTTCGACCGCGCATGACGAAGCTGCATCTCAAGAGCTTCGACTTCCTTCGGGCCGCCTGTGCGCTGATGGTGATGGCGGGCCATCTCTATACGGAGATGGACCTGCCCCAGAACAAGGTCATCTTCGGGCTGGTCTCGTTCGGCGTGGAAGCGGTCGTGGGCTTCTTCGTGCTGTCGGGCTGCCTGCTCTCGATGCGGGACTACGGCACTACCGGCAACTACCTTCGGGCGCGACTCGTGCGCATCGTGCCGAATTACTATGTGGTTCTGATCCTGAGCATCATCGGCATGGTGTCGTGCGGCCTGGCCTTTCCGACGACTCATTTCATCGCCAACGCGCTCTTCCTGCAGACGCTCTACCTCGAGCCATTCAAGCCGGTCGACTGGTATGCCCAATCGTGGAGCCTGTCCTACGAGGTCTGGTACTACGTCATCTTCATCGCGGTGATGGCGCGGCCTCGCCTGCTGTTCCCCCTCTTCGGCGCCAGCCTCGCGACGGGCCTGCTGGTCTATTTCATCCCGTGGTCGCCCGAGCCGATCAACGCGCTGCTGCGCGGCTTCTCGTTCCTGTCCATCTGGCTGCTCGGCGTGATGGTGACGCGGCTCATCCAGCGCGGCTGGGGCGTGTCGATGGCGACGGGCGCCTTCATGATGGCTGTCGGCTTCTGCCTGTCGCGCGTGCCGTTCGCCGATCCCGCGAAGTTCGACTTCGGCATGCTGTTCAATTTCGGCATCGGCTTCTCGTTCCTGGTGTGGGCGCTGGTGACCAAGGAGATAGCCAAGCCTTCATACATTCTGCATTTCAATCTGCTGGCGCGAGGTGCCGTCTCGGCCGTCGCATTGGCTATGCTGTGGCTCCTGTCCGACTCTTTCTTCGCCATGAAGGTTGTGATGACGGGCCTGGTCTTGATCTTCGCGCTGCTGCCGGAAATGATGATCCGCATCGTGACCGTACTCGTAAAGCCGACGATGAGATTCATGTTCTACGCGGGCGGGCTCAGCTACGCGCTCTATCTCGTGCATTATCCGATGATGCACCTCTTCCAGCGCCTGCAGCTCTTCTCGCCAATCGTCAACGTCGCGATCGTGGCCGTGCTGAGCTTCGCGCTCGCCCATCTCCTCGATTACGTCCTGCAGCCGCGCCTCTCCGCCGCCGTACGCGGCAAGAAGCACGCGTGACCTCCGCGCGCGAATGGCGGAATCGGCTGATCCTTCTGGGTGCGACCGTGCTGTTCATGCTGGTCGCCATGGAACTCAGCTGCCGTGTGTTGCGCGGAACCTGGTTCCTCTGGCACTGGCCGAATCTCGTGCTGTTCGAGGCGGCCAACCACAACAAGCCTTGTCTGTTCCCGCACGATGATCTGCTGGGATATTCGCCTCAACCCAACTGCAGCACCCCCGAGCACAGCCACGATGCCCTGGGCATGCGCAAGATGCCACCGGCCGACGACGTGCCGGCGAATATCCCGCTCGTGCTCGTCGCCGGCGATTCCTACGCCTACAGCGACGAGGTGAAGGACGAGGAGACCTGGCCTGCCTACCTGCAGGCAATGATCCATCGCAAAATCGACAATGGCGGCGTGCCCGGCTACGGCCTGGACCAGAGCGTCCTGCACACCGAGCAGATGGCGAGAGATCTGAAGCCCGGCCTGATCGTGCTTGCTTTCATCGCCGACGATCTGCAGCGCGCCGAGATGCGCCGGCTGTATGGCGCGGAGAAGCCTTATTTCACCCTGACCAACGGCGCGCTCGTGCTGCACAACTCGCCGGTGCCTCGGAAGCCCGTCACACGCGAGACCTTGCCCTTCTGGCAGCACTGGTTCGGCTGGTCGATGCTGGTCGACAAATACATGCGCCACTTCGGCCACTACTCGACGTGGTTCTGGCAGGACGCCGCGGCGACGACGCCGGGCACCGGTGAAAAGCTCGCCTGTCCGCTGATGGCGCGCGTGGCCGCCCTCAACATTCCCACGCTCGTCGTTGCCCAATACCGGCCGCACCTCTGGACCGCCGACAAGACGTGGGCCGACGACCAACGGCGTCTTTCACAGCAAGTGCTGAAGTGTGCCGAGGCGGCCGAGCTGAAAGCCTACGACACATTTCCGCTGATCGATGCCGCGATCAAGACACAAGGTGTGAAGTCACTCTACGGGGAGTGGCATCACAGCGCACTCGGCAACCATTTGGTCGCAGAGGGCATCTCTGCCGAACTTGCAAGGCGTAACATGCTGCCCTGATCGGGGTAGGCAGCATGAACGACAAGATCAGCGTCGTGGTCACGACGCGCAACCGCCTGGAACTGTTGCGCTCGACCCTACGCTGCGTGGGCGACCAGAGCTGGCGGAACATCGAAGTGATCGTGGTCGATGAAGCGTCGAGCGACGGCACGCTGGCCATGCTCGCGGCCGAATTTCCCCAGGCCAAGGTCATTCATCACGACACGCCGCGCGGCATCAGCGGTGCGCGCAATGCCGGGCTCGCCCAGGCAAGCGGCGATTGGCTGTTCTTCCTCGACGACGACGACCTGATCCATCCTCGCCATCTCGAGGAGTTGCTCACCGCGTCGCACGCAGCGCCGCCCAATTCGATCGTCACTGGACCGATGCGCGACTTTGCCGTAGCCGATGGGCAGATCGTCTTTGCGCCCACCTTCTGCGCGCCGTCCAACCGCTCCGATGCCGACACGCTGAACGAGTTCCTCGAGCCGACCAGCCAGCGCACGGTCACCCATTCCACCATCCTGTGGCCGCGCGCGGTGTTCGACACGATGAAGTGGGACGAGGAGCTGGGCTTCAACGAGGACTTCGACATGTTCGGCCGTGCGATCCTGTCGGGCCGCCACATCGTGGGCCGGCGGGTGGGCATGTACTACGTGCGTATGCACTCGGGTCCGCGGGTCACGACCGGCGCGAGCACCATCCGCCTCATCTCGCCCCTGCGCTACTGGCTGAAGTGGTCGGACCTGCTTCTGCCGAGGCCGGATCGCGAGCGCTACGCCGCGGCCATGCGCAACGGCATGATGGCACTGCTGAACGAATGGTCGGGCGTGCCGATGGCCCACGACTACATCCCGCGCCTGCACAAGGCCTTCAAGGCATGGGGCGGCTCGCGCTATTTCGTGACCTATCCGCCGCGCAACAAGTTGAAGCGCGCGCTGCTGCAGGGCCTGCTCGACTTTGGCGGCCCTTCTCTCCTGCGGCGTTTCCTGGCGCTCACCGGAAAAGTGCGTCGGCTGGGCGACGCCAACCAGGCTTACGTCGACGGGTTTCAGCCTGTCTCGAGCGAGGCGGACCGGATCGACGCGGGATTCATCCGGCCCTACCAGTGAGCTAGGCGGCGACCGTCATGTCGACCGCGCGCGCCTTGTGCGCGTAGATGTCGATCTTGGACCACATGCGGGCCTTCGCCACTTCGTCGGCGATCACGCCGTTGGCAAACGGCCCATGCCACGCCATGGTCGAGGCGATCGGCCGGTTCCAGTTGGCCCGGCCATTCTCGATCTCGTACTCTGCCTCGAAAACGAACCACATCCATCACTCCATAAGCTCCCGGCACATGCCGCAGGCTTGCAAATCTTGAGCCGGCAGGGTCCAGTCCCGCCATGACAATCGACTCCGTCCGGACTTTCCTGGCAGCCCGCGCTCCCGACATAGATATCCTCGAAACCCACGCGAGCACAGCCACCGTTGAAATGGCGGCCGCGGGACACGGCGTCGCGCCGGCGCAGATCGCCAAGACTTTGTCCCTCAAGATAAAAGACCGCACGATCCTCGTCGTGACCTCTGGCACGGCCCGCTTGAACAACCGCAAGATCAAGGACGTGCTGGGCGGCAAGCCGCGCATGCTGGCCGCCGACGAGGTTGTCGCGCTGACGGGCCATCCGGTGGGCGGCGTCTGCCCGTTCGGCCTCGCAACGCCGCTGCCTGTCTATTGCGACGTCTCGCTCAAGAAATTCGACGAGGTCGTGCCCGCCGCCGGCTCGACCAACTCCGCGCTGCGCATCGCGCCACAACGCATGGCCGAGCTGGTCAGCGCGGAGTGGATCGACGTCTGCGACCACGGATAGGCCCCCGATGACCCGCGCCGCCTCCTACGACTTCATCGTCACCGGCGCCGGTTCGGCGGGCTGCGCGGTGGCCGGGAGGCTGAGCGAGGACGGCCGCTTTCGCGTGCTGCTGCTCGAAGCCGGCCCGCGCGACACCTATCCCTGGATCCACGTTCCGCTCGGCTACCACAAGACCTTCAACAATCCGAAGATCAACTGGATGTTCGATTCGGAGCCCGAGCCCGAGCTCAACAACCGCGTGATGTACCAGCCGCGCGGCAAGGTGCTGGGCGGCACCAGCTCGATCAACGGCATGGTCTACATGCGCGGCAATGCCGCCGACTACGACGAGTGGCGCCAGCGCGGCTGCGAGGGCTGGGATTACGATTCGGTGCTGCCGTATTTCCGGCGCGCCGAGGACAACCAGCGCGGCGGCAACGAGTTCCACGGCACCGGCGGCCCGCTGAAGGTGAGCGACCACCGCTGGCAGCCGACGCTGGCCAAGGCCATGCACGACGCCGCGATCGAGGCCGGGATTCCGTCCAATCCGGACTTCAATGGTAAGACGCAGGAAGGCGTTGGCTATTACCAGACTACGATCGGCGGTTCGCGCCGCTGGTCCTCCGCCCGTGCCTACCTGAGCGGCGCGAAGCGGAGAAAGAACCTCACCATCGCCACGGGCGCGATGGCGACACGCGTGCTGATCGAGAACGGCCGCGCCATCGGCGTCGAGTACCGTACCTCGGCCGGCCTGCAGACAGCGCACTCCAGTCGCGAGGTCATCGTTTCGGGCGGTGTCTACGGCTCGCCGCAGCTCCTGATGCTCTCCGGCATCGGGCCGGCGGCGCACCTGCAGGAGCACGGCATCGCCGTGATCCGCGACATGCCGGGGGTCGGCAGCCACCTGCACGACCACTTCAACAGCATGGTGGCCTTCCGCTGCTCGCAGCCGGTGACCATGAACGACCTCGCCAACAGCCTGCCGCGCCGCATCTGGGCGGCGGCTCAATACGCCTTCGGCCGCACCGGGCCGCTGGCCAGCATGGGCCTGTTCGTGGGCGCGTTGGTGCGCAGCGACCAGCGGCTGGAGCGGCCCGACCTGCAGATCAACATGTTCTCCTGGGCAGTCGTCGTGCGCGACCGCAATGGCGTCGTGCCGCAACCCTTCCCGGCCTTCGGTCTCAGTCCCGTGCATCTGCGCCCCGACGGTCGAGGCACTGTGCGCCTCAAATCGCCCGATCCGCTGGCCGCACCCGAGATCCGCTTCAACTTCCTGAAAAGCGCCTATGACTGGGAAGCCATGCTCCACGGCATGCGCCTCTGCCGCGAGATCGCCCGGCAGCCGGCGCTGAAACCCTTCCTCGTCGAGGAGATCGCCCCCGGCCCCACCGTCATCAGCGACGCCGACCTGCGCGCCGACATTCGCGCCCGTGGCGTGTCGAACCTCCACCCCGTCGGCACCTGTCGCATGGGCCACGAGATCGACTCGGTGGTCGATCCGCAATTGCGCGTCCATGGCATCGAAGCACTTCGCGTGGCCGACGCCTCGATCATGCCGAGCATCGTTGCGGGCAACACAAACGCACCGTCGATCATGATCGGCGAGAAGTGCGCGGACATGGTGCGCCAGGCAGCGCTTTGAAGACACACTCACCGCGCAACAACTGCGACGCTCTGACTCACGATGGGCACGCATCGGCGATTCGGCCCGTACTGTATACTGGGCCTCCCCTCGCAAGGCCCGCGTATCAAGGAGCCGATAAAATGCCTGACACTTTCTTCACGAACATCGCCGCACACACGCTGCATCCCGTCACCCTGAAGAAGCGGGCGACGGCGGAAGCAATCCAGGCCGACCTTCAGGAACGCATCGACCGCCTGAGCGCCCGCGACGAGAAGTTCCGCGGCTGCACGGCGCCGCGTCCGCACCTGACGCGCGTGCGCAACGACGGTCCGAACTGGACCGTCCACGGCTTTCCCGGACTGCCGTCCGGCGGCTTCAGCACCTTGGTCAAGCTCGTCGATCAGGCGCGCCTCGAGTACGAGCTGATCGCCTAGGACTTGCCCCGGATCGCGGGGTCGATCGCCAACGATGCACCGGCCACGCCGCCGGCATCGTAGGCGGTCGGCGATACCATCCGGCTAGGCCGGTCGACCGACCGCAGTCCGAGGCCGAGTTTCTCGAATTCGGCCGCGACGACCGAGCCCTTGAGGACCACGAGGCCGCGGCCCGTGCCGTTGTTCACCACATCGCGCGCCGCCTTGATCGCCATCAACTTGTCGGCAATCGACGCCACCATGCCCAAAGCGAAGGACGCATTGGCCATGTGCCGGTCCTGATGACGGAACCGGCGATAATCGGGCGAGGTCTTGTAGCGCCCGAGCTCGGCGCGCACCGCGCCATCGATGAGCTCGGTCAGATAATGTGCCGCCTCGACATCCGAGCGCAGGCCGAAGAACACGTAGCTGCCCTCGCCCGCCGGGTTCTTCTCGCGCCACACCTTGCAATCGCAGAACTCGGCGATCGCCGAGATGCAGTCGTCGAGCGGGATGCGCTTCTTGCGGTGTGTCTCGTAGGCGCGCCGCTCGCAGGGCGCGGCGCGGATCTCGATATCGGTCAGCGACAGGTCGTGACGGTCGAGCAGCTCGGCCACCTTTGCCGCGGCCGCGAGCGCCTCGCCCTCGGTGCAGCCGTTGGCAATGGTCTTGGCGCGCAGGCCCTCGATCCGGTTCCGGAGCTTGTCGAAGTCGGCGTCCACGAGGCTACCCCTCCGGCCGCGACTCGAGCAGCTTGATCCCTTCGCCGGTCAAGGTGATCGACGCGGGCGGATCGCCGTCGGAGCGCAACCAGCCCTTTTTCACCGCGACCCGAATGGCGGCATCGACGGCGTCTATGTTGCTCGTGCCAAGCTTGGCCCGGACCTTGTCGACGTGCGTCCAGGTGGGTGGCGGCCGCCGTCCCGTGACCTCGCGCACCGCCCCCAGAAGGGCGAGAAGGAATTGCGTGGAGTCGGACGGCTTGGCGACCATCGCCCGACTATACACCAACGCCGCGGTAGCAGCGGCAGTCTATCGCCAGGCCAGCCGGCGTGCTCGGCGCTGCGAGCGTGACAGCATCGCCGCCGGGATGAGCGCCAGCAGCGCCACCAGCCCGACCACGATGAAGGTGTCGGAGAAGGCCAGGGCCTCCGCCTTGGCATGGAGCATCGTGCCGAGATACTCGTAGGCTCCCGCCTTCTGTTGCTGCAGCGGCAGGCCGCCGGCGCGCTGCATCAGTTGCTCGACCAGGACAAGCAGGCGGCTGGCCGTGAAGTTGCCCCAGTCCTGCGTGGCCGTCAGCGCCTCGGCATGGAAGCGCGTGCGCACCTCGAAGAAGGCGACCATCAGGTTGATGCCGAAGGCGCCGCCCAGCTGGCGCATGAAGTTGGCGATGCCCGCGCCCTGGCGCAGCTTGTCGGGCGGGAGCGCCTTCAACGACGAGGCATTGAGGCTGGGATTGATGAAGCCCAGGCCCAGCCGCGAGACCAGCACCATACCGACCAGCGTCCAGAACGTCGTGTCGACGTCGGC
>OUNM010550174.1_pt1 | contig 44039 bp, 46 predicted proteins | sample 1769961 | NCBI WGS metagenome assembly OUNM01 (sample SAMEA3914820, study PRJEB12502) | metagenome | biome: forest; material: soil | place: USA | collected 2012-03-12 | depth 0.3 m | reverse complement strand
GACCAGGCGCGCTACGCCGGCCTGCAGGGCATGTGCTGGAACATGGGCGCGGTGATCGCGTCGGGCCTGCTGGTGTCGCTCACCGGCTGGCTGCACAACAGCCTCGCCTGGTCTTGGGTGCATTGCTGGATGGCCGTGATGGCGGGCACCGCGCTGATCATGGGCGCGTTCGGCCTGTGGCACCTGCGCGTGCTGCCGCCCGGCGCGCCGTCCGCGCTGCAGGGCCAGGGACTGGCGGCCACGCTGCCGGCGCTGCGCGAGTCCTGGGTCACGTTCTTTCGCAAGCCGCACATCTGGATGATGCTGGCCGTGGTGTTCTTCTACCGCTTCGGCGAGGGCTTCATCGAGAAGTTCGGGCCGCTGTTCATGCTGGACCCGCGCAGCGCGGGCGGCCTGGGCCTGGACAACCAGGCGCTGGGCACCATCAACGGCACGGTGGGCACGATCGCGTTCATCGTCGGCGCCCTGCTCGGCGGCTTCGTGATCGCGCGCATGACGCTGCGCCGCTCGCTGTTCCTGCTCGCGCTCGCGCTCAACCTGCCGCACGTGACCTACTTCTACCTGAGCCACGCGCTGCCGGACAACACCGTGTGGATCGGCGCCGTCGTGGCCGTCGAGAAGTTCGGCTTCGGCATGGGCTCGGTGGGCCAGATGATCTACATGATGCAGCAGCTCGCGCCCGGCCCGTTCAAGATGACGCACTACGCGTTCGCCACCGGCGTGATGGCGCTCACCAAGTGGGCGACGGGCTCGGTCAGCGGCTGGGTCTACGCGGCGTTCCAGCACCAGTACGCGCCCTACTTCGCCTTCGTGCTCGCGGCCTCCGTCCTGCCGTTGGTGTTCGCGTGGTTCGCGCCGTTCCCGCATGGCGATCACGAGGATCCGGCGGCGACCTGAACGCTCGCGGCGGCGTGGGTCCGTGACGGGGCGCCGGCACGCGGCGCCTATTGCATCCGGCTCAGCGCCCCCTTCGCGCGCGCCCGCACGGGCCGTGGCTCGACCGCCGCGGCGGTCGACCGCAAGCAGCGCCTGACGACCTGCAGGTACGACGCCGCCACGCAGTGCCACCCGTCGTAGCAACCCCGCGCGGCCAATCGCCTGTGCATCTCGCGCAGGCGGTATGAGGGCACGCCCGGCGCGAAGTGGTGCTCGAGGTGGAAGTTCACGTGGTTGGGCGCGCACAGCAGTCGCGCCAGCGGGCCCGCGAGCGTGGTCGCGGTGTTGGCGCGCGGATCGGCGTCGAAGTGGTCGTCGACGCCGCCGTGTTCGCCCATCACGCGCAGCCGCATGAGCAGCGGCAGCACGAACAGCTGCGCGAGCCACCAGCATGCGTAGGCCTCGACGTGGTGCAGGCACAGCAGCAGGCCGATCAGCGCCGCGTGCGCGAGCAGGAAGGGCCGCTGCTTGTCGAGGCGGAAGCTCGCCGCCTGGTAGGCGATGTTCTTGGCGCCGGTGACGCCGGAGACGTCGCGCAGCAGCTTGCGCGCCAGGCTCGCGCGCGACGCCGGATAGCCGTCGACAAAGGCCAGGTCGGGATCGTCGGGCGTGCCCGCCGCGCGGTGGTGCCGCAGGTGGCCTTCGCGATACGCGGCATAGGGCACGTTGGGCAACCCGCCGAACAGCCACTTGCCGGCCCACTCGTTGAGCCGCTTCGAGGTGAACAGCGTCTGGTGGGCGGCGTCGTGAACCAGGATGCCCAGCCCGAGCGATCGTCCACCGAGCACGAGCGCGCCGGCGATCCAGCCCGGGCCGCCGCCCCACACGACGGGCAGCGCGAACCCGACGGCGACGAGCGCGAAGTTCGCCAGCGTCATCCAGGCCGCGCGCAGGTTCGAGCGCTCCTGGAGCTGCCTGAGCTCCTCGCGGCTGATGTGGTCGAGAACGCTCATCCGAAGTCCTGTTGCAAGGGAAAGTGCCGTTTCCAGCGCGCGCCGCGAATCGTAGGTTTTGCTTCAACGTTTCACAACAGGTCGACGATCATGTAACTTTGGCGGATGACGATCCAGGCCCCTGACGTGCTGCTCGACCTGCTGCTCGCGAGCCGCGCGCCGGTGTCCACGCGCGCCCTGATCCGCGCCGGCACGCTCCTGGGCCTGGGCAACGTCGCCATCCGCGTGGCGCTAAGCCGCCTGGTGGCCGAACGCAAGATCGCCCGGATCGGACGCGGCAGCTACGTCACGTCCGCGCAAGACGGCGGCGTGTTCCAGGCCATCTCCGACTGGCCCAACAAGCACGCGTTGGCGGGGCCGTGGAACGGCGACTGGATCGCGGTGCACGACGCGGAGATCGGCCGCTCGGACAAGGTGGCGTGGCGGCACCATCGCCTGGCGCTCGACCTGTGGGGCTTGCGGCCGCTGCGCGCCGGCCTGCATGTGCGTCCCGCCAACCTGCGCTGCACCATCGAGGAGTTCTCTGCGCGCCTCGGCGCGGTCGGACTGGGCCGCCGCGCGGTCGTCCTGCACGTGGCGTCGCTCCCGCCAGCCGTCGACAAGCAGGCGCGTCGCCTGTGGAACGCGGCCGAGCTCGTGGCGCACGACCGCCAGTTGCTCGCGCGCCTGTCGGCCAGCCTGCGCAGCGCGCGCCGGAGCGACCGCGCCAAGTGGCTCGCCGAATCGTTCCTGCTGGGCCGCGAGGTCATCGCCTACCTCGTGCGCGACCCGATCCTGCCGCCAGAGTTGATGCCGTCGCGCTCGCGCGCCGCGCTGCTCGACGCGGCGCGCGACTACCAGCAACGGGCGCGCGCGTTGTGGCAGCAGTGGCTGGCGGAAGACTAGAGGCGACACGGACCGCGGCGCCCCGGAAACGACAAAGCCCGCGTGGTGCGGGCTTTGCTGCCGAGGCTGGCACCCCGGGAATTCGTGGTTGCGGGGGCTGGATTTGAACCAACGACCTGGGTTATGAGCCCACATCTTTCAGTGCGTATATGCAGCGATCTTGAGCGCTCTTGCTCGGCGTCAATCGGCTTTGGACAGCATAAGCTGTTGATAAATAAAGAGTTTTCTGAAACTCCAGATGTGACATGGGATGCCACTTGGCACCGCACTACGCCGTCGCCGTCACATCCGTCCAACAAGCCAGTTGGACAGGTTCGTTGCCGATTGGTACCGATTGAGCCCGCCGCACCGACCGTTGGTGAGTGTTCGACTGAGAGCGAAATCGTCGAAAAGCCGCCCCACTGAGCCAGCGGCCCAAACGGCGAAAAGTTCAGAACCGCAGGACGGGACCATCAGGCTTGAAAGTCGAATTCGGAGAAATGCGCGCTTCTGAGCAACGGCGGCATCTCACCCAGACTCCCGAATGCTGCGAAATGGCTCAACGCCACCAAAACCAAAAACCCACCAATCCCACGAGAACGGTGCCGGTGACGAAAGCCGTGCCGAGGACGATTCCGACAATTTCGGACAGCGGTAGCTTGGCGCGGGAAATCGATTGGCACTGGCTGTCGAGGTCACGCGGCCTGACTCCTGAAGCTGTCGACAGCTCATCGATCGATCGCAGCATGAGCGAAATATTCTGCTCGAGATCATCAATCCGCCTGAGCACCCGCCCAGCTGGATGATCGAAGTAGGCCAAGCGCGCCTCCTTCAACTCCTCCAGGGCGTTGGCACTGGGGAGCGTAGATCCGGTTAAAGTCGCCGGCGAGCTCGACATGACTTGTCTTTCAAAGACAGGGGATGCCAGCCTACCGAATTTCCGGTCGAAGAGCAAAGCGAGCCACCGCGGCGCACCCCGCGATTTCGCCCATTTCGACGTAGAACCCCGCCCGCTTCGCACAGCAGCCAACCCTGCAATCAGAACTCTTGGGCGGTCGGCCGGAAGACGACTTCGTTAACATCGACGTCGTCGGGCCGGTTGATGCCGTCGAGAACCTCACTCGATTTTGAAGTCGACCATCCGGTACCAATCCTCGATCTTGAGGCGCTCGAGGGCAAGTGGGACATCAACTGGGGTGGTTCAGCACGACGTCAAAGCGGCCACAGGAGCCTTTTCCTGGAAATTGGTGTCTCGGACAAACCGGTCGGGTCAGTTGCCGCACCCGGCGCTAGTTCCGACGAAGACCTGGGGATACAGCGATGCGAAGCCGGCCAGATCCGAGATCTTCCGCGCGGACAGCCCCAAGCCCTCGAGCCAATTCCAATAGCTTGCCCGGGCAGCGAGAAGATTTCTCTCGACGTCGTCGGTGAACTCGCCGCCGGCCCGTGAGAAGGGGCGTGCCAGATGCTCCTCAACATCAAGATATTGCTCGGCAGAGAAAAACAGGGCCCGAATCCCATTCCAATATCTACACGTCGGACTCAAGCCAAAGGGTTCCCACGCCCCCGGATTGGTCTGGGCCAGCGCATACGCCGCAATGCCGGCGGACACCAAGTCGAGAACCCAAGCATCAAACCGCTCGGCGACCAGGAAGTCGACGTCCGCGGCCAACAGGAAAAGCGCCTTGTGAATGTCACTGGCCGCGAAATCCCGGTTCGCACCAACCCCAATCCAGTCGGGTGAAGGCGCCTCACTCATCCTGACCTCGAAGCGATCCGGGATCAACTCCGCGAAGAATTGGCGAATCGACTCCTTGCCCTGATCATCCGAGCGGTCCCATCGAATCTTCAGGGAAGAGGGGAGCTCTTTGTAGACCGACCCCTGCCCAGGTTTCCATCTCTCGTAGATCAGCTCCAGAACGCGCTGGGCCGCGATGGCCTTGAGCTGGTCGCACGCTACTTCACCCCCTTCAAAGTACAGCGATGCACATTCGATCGCGTCAAGATGCAGATGGCATGGGGAGGTCGCTTTGTAGACGGACGCCCGATACAAGAGTTCCTTGATCGCACGCTTTGCCTTCGTCCGCCGAAGCAATTGCTCAACGAGCCCGGTGTCGGTCAGATCGGCGTAGAAGGATGAGGGCGGCGCGCCCGGTGACAACGCCGCCGGATAACCCAGCCGGCGTAACTTGTCGAAGTACCTGTCCAGGTTCGCCACGGCCTTCTTGCCGGCCGTGGGAGGCTGGTCACTGAACCAGCCCGTCCACGTCCGGTCATCCATGCAGTTCTTCATGCCAACCTGCGAGAAGACTGCCATCACCTCGGCCGTCTGTGGCTCTCCCGGGACATGTCGATCGCCCAGCACAGCCCTCTTGAAGTGATTGAACGCGAAGGGCTGTCGAAGCTCGCGAAGTAGAGGGGCTGCGCCGAAGCTCGGCGAATCGACGACCAGTTGCATGACAAAACCTCGGTTCGAGTTTTCACGGCTTTTGCTGTTGCTTCAAAGACTGCCAACCAGTAGCCTGAGCTTGCTCTGATTGATACAAGCAGATCTGCAGTTGAACCTCCTGTGAGGGGTCCCGCCCCAGCCATCCGCTTGTCGTCAGAGACGTCCACAGCCAGCGCGTCCCCCCGCCCATACAGGGAGAGGACGACGCACGGCCCCCGGTTCAAGCCCATGGAATACGCGAGCACTATCTCCCGAACAAATCGGCCGCGCAAGCGCGCTCACTCAGGTCCGGAGCCTGCCGACGCACAGCTCGACCTGTTCAGCGAGGCGCCCGAGGAGGCTATCTCATTCGAGCCAGCCAGGCCCGTCGCCGCTGATTCGCTTGCCGACCACATCCGCCAATGGCTGGCCTATAGTAGCCCCCGCCGGCGCCAGGGGGTTATGCATCGGGCAGCAATGCCACCTTCCGAGATACGCGGCCTCTGCGCTGAACTACGGCGTCGAAGCGAGCACGGTGACTCCAAGGCCACGTTGACACTTCTGGCGCTGATCGTCGGAGTAGCACCGTCTCAAGTGCCAGGCATTCCGCTCAAGTGCGCGCCGACGACCGCGGTCTCCCTGGATCCCCTGCGCGCCTGGATCAGGATCGACTACGCCCAGGTTTTCATGAGCGGCGCTGCTGACGCGTCAGGAAGCGAGAGCGCGCTTCCCGCAGCGCACGTGCTTCTCAAGCCACTTCCTGTCTTCCTGGCGCAGATCGTCGCGGCGGCGCACGCTCGCAACCCGAACGCCACGACGGTCGGTGATCTCTTTGGCTTCGATGCGCCCCGCGGAAGCGAACCGCTGGACAGGCATCTTCACGGGCGCCTGCGCGCCACGGCGGCACGACTGTGCAGTGGGTTGGCCGCGTTCATCCTGCAACTGGGCATCGACCGGTATGAGGCAGCATTGGTCAGTGGCGACTTGAGCCTCGTACCAAGATCGCGCTTCTTCTATGTTCGCAGCGATCCCGAGCGCTTCGTAGCCGCCTGCCGACACACATTCACCGACCTCGGCTGGGGAGAGTGCGTGCCACTGGACACCGTCCTGCCGTTCGGAAGCCAGGTCGTGCCGACACGCGCCAGCGTTCAGGCGGTGCACCAGCGCCTTGGGGAGCGACTTGAAGCCTCGAGACCCGGGCGCAAGCGCGAGTTGGACGCGCTGCTCGCCCACCACAACCAGTTCATGGTCGCGGCGGCATGGTTCCTGAGTTTCGTGGTCGGATCCAGAGCGATGCGGCGACTAGACATCTTCGCCGACCGCTGCCTGCCGGGAATGACGGTCATGGAGTACGGCGACAAGCGAAGCGGGCCGTTTCGCCGGCTTGCGCCGGTGCTCCTTTGCACCCAAGCCCAGCAACAGGTCGTCGCCGTCTGGAACCATTTGGCCCACCTTGCGGCGCTGGTGACCAAGTTGAGCGCCGATCCCGCAGCACCCTGGCTGAAACAGCTGAACCTCGCATTGAATCAAAAGTCCGTGCCTCTGCTGTTCCTGGTACGACGCGGAAAGCCACTCCCCCTGGCGACCGCCCACTGCCAGCTCGGCGTCGATCGGACGATACGCCTGGCTCCGAATGCGGGCCGGCACTTCTGGCAAACGACGCTGCTCGACTACGGGGTGTCATCCGAAGCCATCGACGTCTGGGCGCGACATGCCAACGGAGGGACGGAGCCCATGACTTCGACCTCGATCGCCAGCATTGACGCCATCCGCCGCCAGGTTTGCCGGGTGCAGGATCAGGTCTTGGGTGAAATCGGGCTCGCGGCGTTCCAGGGATTGGGACGCGCGAGACAACAATGAACGTCGAGATCGGCTCGGAGGCTTCTGAACCGTCGAAGCGATCCGGACGCGCTCGCGGGCTCGTCGGCTATCGCGACAGAGCCCAGCGCACGCATTTTGGTCTGACGTGGCGCAGTGGCGTCTCCCACCTGACGGGCGACACACTGATCGACATCCTCGTCGCGCAGGCGCCCCTGCAGGCATGCGAGCCCGGTTACCTGATGCTGGCGCTGATCTTCGAGGGAGTCGTCGCCGATATTGGCACCCTGCGCGCTGCGTGGCTTGCCCTGGGCACCACCTACCGGATCGGGCGTCACGCTTGCCTGGACTGGGTCGACGACGAGGGTCGACAGCAACGCCGGATGCTCGGTGCCGTCACTGTGCTGGCCGCCCACAAGCAGAAGCGCTCGAGTCACTTTGACACCGCAGCGACCCAGCTGCTCGACACCCTTTCATCGAGGTACGGATTCGCGCCCGACCTGGAGACCTTGCTGGCCATCGCCCGGATCCGTCTCGTCACCGCGCTTCCCGGCGACTTGATGGCCCACGTCATCGGCGACCACCCGCTGACGGCCGTGCCACGCAGTTGCATGGCCCGACTTTCAGCACGCCAGGCCTTGGCGGAGAACGCGCAAGCAGACTCGACCAGGAGCGCCCTGCCCGACCAAGTTCGTGCACGGATTGCCGACGCCATGTTCGTCACTGACTCGACCAGCGACGCCGGCGACGCGTGTCGCCTGACTCGGGCCATCGCACAGGCGTGCCACGCGGATTCGAGCCAAACCAACGCGGCGCTTGACCGCCGGCGGATGCTGAGGGCGCTGGAAGCACTCGCCCCCGAATGCGAACTCGCAGGAGGATGGACGTGCGCGCTGTGGTCATGGGCGGTGGACCTGGTGGCTCGCGGAACCGACCGCACACAGCCGTTGAGCCCGCACACAATCGATCCGTATACCTCGCTGACGTTGGAGCCACTGCTGGGCGCCCTGTCTGGCGTGCACGTCGACCACGCCGAGATCGTTGACTGGCCTGCGCTGTATGTCTCCATCGTGGAGTCGCCCGAGGCACCCCTGACGCAACGGGGCAAGATCGCCGCGGCGCTCTCGGCATGGCACGAATTCCTCGTGGACGCGTGCGGCGTGTCCCCACTGCCGCGCTCGCTCGACCTCGCCGAGCAGGCTTCGCTTCCCAGAGCGAATGTCGTCTGGCCCCATGAACAGGCCTGGATCTTCCAACACCTGGCGGAGAACGCCCAGAAGAGCCGCTTCGATGCCCAGCTCGCTGCCGTGGCTGCGATCGCCATGTCCTCGGCGATTCGCGCCGAAGACATCTGGCACATCCACATGTTCGGCGTCTTTCCGTCCGACGAGGGGTTGACGCTCCACATCGATCCGTTGCCATTCGCTGGCACAGGCAAATCCCGAAATGCACGCCGATCGATCGAGGTCACCGAGCAAAAACACCGGGAAACCTTGCAGGGCTGGCATGCGCGACGCCAGGCAGAAGGCGCGCTCGACGACGATCTGCTCTTTGGCGATCCGAGCCAAGGACATCGAGCGCATCGCAGAGGATCGACGCTGGGCACGCTCAACGCCTGGCTCAAACGCGCCACGGGCGACACCAGCCTGAGCATGCACACGCTGCGCCATTCCAGTCTGTCGCTCCTGCGAGCACAACTGGCCGGCTGTGAGCAGCGGCGACTGGACGAGGCCAGCGCGCGGGCCGGGCATGGATCAACCCAGATGTCGCTGGACCACTATGTGCACCTGTACGAGCGCGCGCTGCGCGAAGCCCTCGATACGCTGCTGGCTTCCCGCCCGTTGACCGAACGTCAGGCTTGCGCGATGTCCGGACTGAAGCTCGGATGCCTGCGGCAACGTCAACACCGCAACCGCCTGGCCAGCAAGGACGATGGCAGCCTGGCCTGGGACGCGATCAACGCCGCGGCACTGGCCGTTTCCATGCCCGACGCCAGCGAGGGTATCGCGATGAAGCTGTCTCAGCCGCTTGTCTCGGAGGATCTGGCGACCTTGACGCCCTCGAACCTGCTGAGCTGGCTGGAGGACCTCGCGCGTGACATCCCGAAGGAGGTGGTGGCCATGCGATACGACCTGGGTCCCGAGCACTGGCAAAGCTTGCGCTCGGGCGTCAAGGCCTGGAGTCGACAAACAGGACAGCGCGCGTCGAGACCCGAAGCGTGGGCATCCTTGACCCAGATGATCCCGTTTCGAGCTGGGTTTGAAGACCTGAATCAGGACAAATACATGCCGTTGGTCAAGGCCTTTCGGCGAACGGGAGAGGTCGGCGTTCTTGCCAACGCGCTGGATTCCTGGGTCGATCAATTGCAAGGGGAACACATCCGGATCAATGGCGCCGACAGCGTCCGCGGCCTGCTGACCTGGATGCAGCGCGGGGGCATCTCGGGCCAACAGATTGTGGTGTGTCACGAGGCGGGGCACGAGTCGGACGCCCTCGACGCCGCTGCCGTATCTGAGGAGATCTTCCTGGAGCCGGCTGCCCTGCGCAGTGTCCAGGCCCGGTCCGGACGCCCGCCGGTCTATCTCATGCTGCGCAGCAGTGCGTCGAGCTCTCGGCCCTGCGCCAACGCGGCGCTGTCCATCCTGGGGCTGCATGCCCTGCTCTTCACGGCGTGGCTCTGGCTGCGCTTGACCTCAGGGGCGCTCGCACATGCATGACGTCACGTTGTGTGATCTGCTGCTCCGGCCCGCCGATGAAAAGACGACATGGACATCGAGCCATTTGAACCTCCTGACAAGACGCATCTTGGCCGACCTGGGTCGACTGATCCCCCTGCTTCACGACCTCGAATACAGCGACCTGACCTATCGGTACGTCTCCTCGAGCACAGGGCTGACGCTCAGATTGGCTCTTCAACCTCGGCAGCGCAATCTGCTGGTGAGTCCCAAGAAGGGCAACACCTTCGAGATCGAGGCGGCGCGAGTGCAATCGGAGATGTCCAATCTGGGGTCTACCCTGCGCAAACTGGCCAGAGGCATTAAGCAGATCCACCCTACAGCGGTGCGCCGGGAGGCGGATCTGACGCTTGAATTGTTGGTCAGGCGCTCGCGCAAGCGGTGGCAGCTGACGCAGGAAGGTGCCCAGATGGAACTGATTTTTCCTGATAGTCCCAGTGAGCTCGTGGACGACGACGTTCACTGCATCGAAGGCCTCGTCCGAATGCTTTCAGATGGAGGATCGAAGTTCGTTCAGAAGGTGACACTCGTCAACGTCGATGTCCGTCCATCCAACGCCGAGACAACTCGGATCCCCGGGCTGGATGAAATCGTAGTCTACGTGCCTGGTGGTGTCGAATGCTCGCCGCACTCGACTCCGCGGGTGGATCGCCCAGTCTGGGGCGAGCGGTGGGCGTGCCTTGCACGACTGCATCGTTGCGTCTTCTCGGGAAACGTCATCGGCGCGACGCTCACGGGAGCTCCTTGAAGCGCTAGAAGTGTCCCGGTTGTGCTTAAGAAGCAGGGGCTTGGATCTTTCAAAGGCAACCACAAGAGGGGTCTGTAGCACGCCTTGCTGCCAAACGCAAAGCTATGGCGACAAGAATAGCTATCACGCGAGCGCGCTTCTTCGCCTCCCCATCCACAGCCGCTTTGCAGCGGCAGCAGCCCTCCCGACTTGCAGTTGCGATATCCGCTCTGGCGTTCCCCCGAGGGCTGGCCGAGGTCGGCGCGACGTGCGCGGGCGACGTCGACTCCCAGAGCGTTCCGGTCGTTCGTGCCGCCCGGCGCCCCGAAAACCGGTCGCCAGCACGTCGGTTGCGGACGTTTGAACGCTCGGCCGCCTGCTGCGTCCATCGAACGACCGCTTGCCGGCGCCACTTTTGCCCGCTGTCGACCCAAAGGCGAAATCGCTCCGCCAAGATTGGTGGACGCAAAGCGGACATCAGCGACGCTGGCGCCCCGGCTCCCGCGACCGATCAGTTCTGGCTTGCTACGGGAAAAAGATGTTGGCGTGGGCATGGCATTGCACCTCCCACGTTCGCATGACAGCTTCCGTCACATGCAGTTCGGGGGCGCCCAAACCCGACTTCACGGCCATAAACTCATAGCCGTCCTGGTCCTTGCGGGCTTCAAATCGGATGGGCCTGTCTCTAGCCAGCGCTTCGTCAGCGCGAAATTCAACGAACGGATGTGCCCAACCCTCGCTGGTCACCACTCCCAGCCTCGGGCTACTCACCCCGGGCGTCGCCTCAAGCACCTGGACCATGCATTCTGCCGTTCGTTCAAGCGGCGCAGGGACATCTGCTGCCTGCCCGACCGACACATATGAAACGCACATCAGCGCGCACAAACCGACAGGAACAATTTTCCTCATGTGGGTCAGTCCTTGAACCTATGTAACGGTGACAGTATCCAAGCCGAAAGCGGCCCTTTCATCAGCGGCCGTTCATGGCCGCCGGCCGCAGTTCGCGGCTCAGGCCTGGATCACAAGAGTCCATTCTGAACTTGTTCGAGCAGTAGACCCCAATACCAAGAACCGCAGGACGCGCCAATGCGTTCCAGTTCGCTGCTTAGCCGCTTGTCAATTGCCTCCTTCTCGCCCTCGGTCGGAGCGGCTACGACGGCTTCGCAACGTTCATTCCAGGCATCGACGGCATCGCGAAACTGGCCTTCGTTGGTTCCTGCCATCCATGAGCGGTTATCGCTTGGGTGTCTGTAGTTGACGTTACCGCAGCCAGATAGCGAAAAGCGGCCTTCACGCGCTCCAAGCATCTCTTCCCATGCGATGGTGTCTCCCTCTGCGGGAGTCTGAAAAACAATGCGCATCGCAACATTACTAGTCATAGACCTCTCCTGGGCGATCGGCGCTTCTTCGAGTGTCGAGAAGCGGACGGCGGCGACTGACCGCTGGTGGCCGCGTCCCGCCAAGTAGCGGTCGGAGCGATCGTAACGCTGCCGACCCGCAGCAGTCCTTGCGAATGCCGATATCAGCGCCGGATTGCCGTCAAGTTCGTATACGGGTTCGTGTCGGACGACTGGTGCCAGAGCGCATCCGCCGCCCGCTGAAGTTCGGCGGTGTAGCGTGCCTGCAATGCAAGTTGTTGGGTGCCATCGAGCTCGCCCTCCGGAGCGACTATGGCGGAACCACTGCTCAGGAAGAGGTACAGCGCCGCAAACGCTTCCAGGCGAGCAGATGCCGATTCAACCTGAAAGACCTGAGGATCGTGGTCGCTCGCTTCGATCGTCACCGGGGGCTCGCTGCGCGTTCGATCTGCGATGTACAGCGAAGTCCATGTTCGGCTGTTGACCGGACGAGAATTCCCTTCCGTGTCGACGTTCCATCCGCGGCCGAATAGCAAGTCGATGAAGACTCTGAAGTCAGGCCGATCCCTGTCGATCCTTACCGAGTGCATTCGCGAAAAGTCCCAAAAGTACGAGGCGGCAGTCTGCCCGAAACCGGCCACTCGCGAAGGACTGCTTGTGGCCGATTGCAGCGATTTGACAGGAATGAGGCTGGCGTGCGCAAACGGTCTGAGCTGGACGACGTCAGACCGGTATGGCCGCGTAGCGAACGCGGAACCGAACGCTGGTCGACCTCGTAGCAGCCTCAAGCGTCTCGCCAGGGTCACCGCCAGCGCCACCAGCGGCAACTGCGCCACCCATCCAGTCTTGGTCGCCGAAGGATCCAGAGCGGGACATCTTGGTGTCGAGTTCTTCGCACTCAATGACGCCATCGAGACTCAGTCCTGCTCGACCGGCGATGTTGGCTGCCTTGTTCTCTGCATCGGCGATTGCAGCTCTCTCAGCTTCCCGCCTTGCTGCCATATTGATTGCGAAGACGGGGCGCCGCATCGAGACGGAAATGGAATAGCGTTGATTCTCGAAGAGCGACTCGAGCGCGCCGAGCGCACCCATAAGGCGCTGCATGTCTTCACAAGAAACCAATAGCTTTTGAGATGCTTCCTGGCCCGGCTTCTTCTTCAAGTACCAGGGACGCCACACTTCGGCACCGCCCTCCAGTAGCTCGCGATCAGTAAGGCCAGCCGTTCGAAGGCGCCTGATGCACTCTGAGCGTAGATCGGACACCTCTTTGATTGCCGTCTCAACCTGAGCGGCCCGCACCTGGAGCGTGACATCAGCACGATACTCGGCAACGCTCTCCGACAGAGTACCCGTGCCGACCACATCAATATATCTGTCCAAGGGAGCCTCGCGTTTCAAACATGAAGGTGAAAACAGTAGTTCGGTGCACCGAGCGTCACTCGAAACGGCACAGACCTGGCCGCCATCTCGCGATCGTCTTTCCTAAAAACCCATCTTCACCCTGACCAAACCAGACCCTCACGGATGATTGCAGGCGGCCGGCATCACCGACGTCAGCCCAAGTCAACCTGCTCCGAAGCAGACCAATGTAACCGTCAGCTGCTGGCCGACTTCGGCTCCGAAGCCGTCGCGGCAATCGTAACGCTGCCGACCTCAAGCGGAAATCAGCTCGCTCGATCAGGGCACCGAAATCCGGTCACTCGCCGGTCGATTCTGAGAAGTAGGAGGACAGTTGTACGGGCGCCCCAAAGGTCGCCAACAACTTGAGCAGCTCGGGCGAGAGTTCAATGCTGCTTCCGAATTCGGACTGAAAGTTGCCGCACCACCAGTAGACCGAGCAGGTTTGAAAATACGGCTCCATGACTGGGCGCATTGGCGCAAGTTCATCTAACAAACACCGCAAGCCATCCTCCAACGATGGCCAGTCTCGCCTTGGCTCTCGGCCGCTGAAGGCCCACATGGACTTGGCAAAAACCGAGGTTCCCCGGCGATCACCTTTGCGCCGCACGAGCGAGGGTTCAAGGCCAAGCTCAAGCGTGACCTGTTCCGGCGAAAGCGATTCACCCTCTATCCGAAGATCGACCGTGTATTCGTTCATGGTCATACATTGTGCGGCGGCTACACCGGCGCCTGAAGCGGTCGTCGACGAACGACGGCCGGTGGCCGACTTCGGATGCAACGCCGACGCGGCAATCGTAACGCCGCTGACGCGCCATCCAGTCTCTGTGCCACAAAGCGATCACGGTGTCGCCAAGCCAACGACACCGGCATCCCATCCGTCCGTCGGCGAGTTGAACCGAAACAGGGTCGTGACCCCGCTGTCAAACGCGGGTAGGCTCTCTGAGATGGCGGCCGGCAAGCGCTTGCGAACGACCTCAATCAAGGCCTCCGTTGACATCGCCTGGAACTCATCGAAGCCGAGAAACTCGGGATGGCACGCGAACACCAACTTGCCACGCGTTGAACCGTTGGCCTCAACGACGCTGACCTCGATGGCATGACCCCATGGCCGGTCCACACGCTTGGCCAGCGCGGTCAGCGGAATCCCTTCAATACTGACGGACTGCACGACGCTCATGGTTCTGTTGGGGTTGCCTCTGAAGCTGACCTTCGTGACCGACCGGTTGTGGCCGGACTGCGACATCAATCTATCGCGGGCGACGCCTTAGAAAAGGCCTCGGCCCACCGATGGGTCTCTCGATGGTTTCCCAGCCCGAGCGAGTCAAATTCGTCCTTGCCGGCATCGATCGTCACACCAATCGCCCGAAGGGCTTGACTAATGGACGAGTGCGGCCATTCGCGACCGTAGCCTTGCGTCGAGGGCGAAAAGACCGATGCTCGGTTGTTCCAGGCTGTTGCGTCTTGACCACCGTCTCCGCCGAAATACTCCGTGGAAATGTAGGCCACTGGCGCCGCTTCCGAAACAGCAAGCGCGAGAGCATGCAGTTCGGGAAAGAGCTCAGCGAGCGGCGCCGGAGCTAAGCCACCTTCGGGAATCTTCCTTGTGCGCAACTCTCGCGCGAGCGCGTCCGTGAGAGGCAAAAAGCCAAAGCCTTGGGGCAGCGGACACACGACGGCGGTTTCGAGTTCGCGGACAACCTGCCGCATCGCCGTTTGATTGGCTACCAGTCCTCGTACGTCATGCATGCGGAGAGTCTAGCTGACCCGAAAGCTGCCTGTCGCGACCGCCCGCTACTGGCCGGCTGCGGGCAATTCTCGAAGCAGACTAGTCGTGTAGTACAACGCGGATCTCGAGATTCGGCAGCCGTGACGTGAGGTCTTTCAGAAGACCACGAAGCATTGTCGCCTCCTCCGGTAGGTTCACGCCGAGCTTCGGCAAGCCAGAGACTATCATGCGATTCGGCTCCGAGGCGCGGAAGGCGTCGATGACAAGTTGACCCAGCGATTCCCAGGTGAACTCCTGCCCGACTGGAACCCCACATGCCGCTGCAACAGTCTGCCTCACGCCCACAGGGGTGCGGACGTTGGTGACGTCGACCAGGATCCTCTTGTCGATCAACTCTTGCCTCCTCAAAAGCGGACCTCTGTAACAGTCAGGTAGTGGCCGAGCGCCGCCCGCTGACGGCCAGGCCAATCGTAACGCTGCCGACCGCTCAGCGACATGTGGCCCCGGAACTCGACGCCCGAGCGCACTCTTGCCGTCAATGAGGCAGGGGAGTCAGACAGGCCCCGCACGTTGTGCGACGCGCCGTGCGAGCGACCTAAGTACCAGGAAGACGCTGATGTATCCCACCCCCTGCGTCAGGCCCTGAAGCTTGGCTGTAACGAAATAGCTTTCAATCAGGCTGCCCGCCGAAAGGAACAAGAACAGCCAGGCGAGGGCTCTCAGGGTTCGAGGTCTCGTAAACCGTACCTTTGCGCGTTCTCCGACGAACATACGAGCGCAGATGCTCAGCAGGTAGAGGCTCGCCAACAGCAACGCTAGTCCGGCCATGTTCACTGAGACCGGAACCTCACCATTCAGCAGAAAAGTCATCATGATCGCTCCGGCGAAGCAAGGAACAAGCAGTGCGCCGAGTGCGACCCCCAACACGACTTGGAGCCAGCGTGGCGAGCTCTGCTCGTTGTCTCTCTCATCATCAATCGTCGCGTCGATTCTGGGTATAGGCCGTTTCTCCACCACAACGCCCGACGGGCCGGCGAATTGGAGATTGCTGTGCAGCTTCGTAAAAGTTCCGACTCCCGCCGATTCGAGATGTGAGGCGTCATGACGGTAGCTGCACAAATCATGAGCGAGCGAGACCGGAACATCGAACACGAAATCGACCTGCTGGTCGCCTTCTGAGTGCTGCTCGGCAAGCAGCCGAGTGCGTATGCTCTGATACGACGGAGGGAGGTCTCCGCTTTCCCGAAGGTCGTGGATGCCCCTCTCGCTCTCATGTTCGACGCTCCATGAGCGTTTGCCGTTAGAGAAGCAAAAGGCTGCGCTGGCCATGACATGCTCTTCTACTTGGCATCCGACGACGGTGCAGTCGCTGGAAAGTTCCTCCAGCGCGGCGTCGGTCACGAACGGGTGAGCGTAGTCGTCCAGGGCCAGCAAGTACCAGCCGCCGGGCAATGGCGTGCCAGAGATCGCGAAATCATGGGACTCGCCCAACGTGTCGGTTTCGACAAGGGATAGACATGCAAGTATGTCGGCCTTCGACTTCCCCGAAACCGCGATCCACGAAAGAGATGCGCCCATGACTGACCTTTGTTGTGAGCCAAGTCGTCTATCGTAGCGTCAGACAGCCCCAAAGCTGTCCTTGGCGACCGGCGGCAACTGGCCGACTTGCGACCTCGGCGCCGCTGCCCTGACGCTCGACGCCCGACCGCTGAGCGCAGCATAGCTGAGGTCGATGAGCGCCGGCCAGCAAGCCCAGGCCGACCCATCGGCGACATTGCGCGCGCGGTTTGCGACGCCTGAAAGCGGCAGTCGATCAACTCAAGTCTTGGCCGGCGTCCTTCCGCGGATTGCTGAACCGAAGAGGCAAGGACTCCAGTCCATCCCCAAGACTCACGAGATTGCCGTGGCAAACTCGCCTGATGATCCGCCTACCATCCGGCGGGAATCGCCACGGACGCATTTGCGAACCCGTCATCGGCCTACGATCCTTGGCAGCTGGCAGCACCGGGGGACGGCGCGTGACGGTCAGTGGCTACGATTTGGGAGAGACGATTGGCCAACAACGCTAGGAAGAACAGAGCGGCACCCGCCCCGGCCCTTACCGATCCGGTCGAGGGCATGACGGACTTGACGACCTCGATCAACCAAATCGCCGCGAACAACCGCAATGCGAATCCCTACGAGATCCGCAACGGGATTGTCCTCGAGGAGAACAAGCAGCGCGTCCGCTACGAGAACGGGATCACGGTCTTGCCGATGTCGGCGCAGCAACTCCTGGCCAACGCCCAGAGGGTGGGCTACAACCACCGTCGCACGTTGTCCAACAACATCGTGGCCGAGTCAGGCAGGGCGCGCCCCGCGAACGCCTGCGCGCACCATATCGTCGCGTTGAAGGATGACCAGGCCGAGCCTTCTCGGAAGAAGCTCTTCGACTGGGGCATCGCGATCAACGACGCGGACAACGGGGTGTTCCTGCCACGCTGGGCCACCAAGAAGATCAAGGGCTACCCGAAGGCGCCGCAACACGGGCCCATCCACACGGAGATCTATTATTCAGCCGTGTACGCTCGCCTGCGGACAGTGCCCAAGACCGACTCTGCCACTGGCCGCTCGCGCCTGCGCGGGATCAAGGTCCAGTTGCAGGTCGACGCGTTTCCCTGGTAAGGGGCATCTGAATGGCAATTTGGGAGCTCAAGTGCGCGTCGGTGAACGAATTCGCTTCGGTCGTCTCACGCGACTACGACAACATCGAAGAGGAGCTCTTCGACACCGACGGCAGCCCGAAGGACTGGAAGGACCGGCCGCTGGTGGGCTGGGCCGTCGACAAGCGCAGGAAGACGCAGAAGCCGCGGGCCGATGTCAGCATGCTGCTACCCGGCGCGCTCGTGCTCAACGAGCGAGCCCGCGCGGCCCTCGGCCCCTTCCTCACGAAGTTCGGCCAGTTGCTGGAACTCGACTGCGAGGGCGAGCCGCGGTGGTTCTTCAACGCGACCAACCTTGTGTCCTGCGTCGACGCGGCTCGCTCGAAGAAGTTTGATGATGGCGGGATCATGCTTGAGGCCTTCGACGAGTCCGGAGCGCCGAAGGAGGCCGCGGTTTTCAAGGACCCACTGATGGCCATGGTGCGGATCTACGTCAACGAGCCGGGCAAGACGGCGATCGAAAAGCTTGCGAAGGATGCGGGCCTGACCGGCATCGAGTGCGCGAAGCCCAAACCGCTTTGATGACGCAGAGCGTGTAGCTGAGGGCTTCTCGAAAGCGGACAACTGCGGCTGACTGCAAGTAGCCGACTCCAGCACTAACGCTTGTCTTCGCGGTCTAGGGGATCGAAGACGTTCCGCTGGGTCAACGCCCAATGAAGGGTGCCCCAAACACCGAAGAGCGCCGTCCCGCCAAGCAGCAACCACTCCCACGAAGCGAGCGATGTCTTGGCATACATCACCCATATCGAGATGACGGTGAGTAGCGGACCGTAGATCAAAGGATGGAGCCAACGCTCCCAAGGAAGCAATCCGAACATCATCGGCCCTCTCAAACAATCGCCCAATCAGGTTCGACTCTAAGCCAATCAGCTCGATTCGGCCTCCTGCAAAGCCGACATCGCGAACCGTCAGCTCCTGGCCGTCTGCGGGTCGAAAGCGGTCGGGCCGATCGTAACGCCCGAGCCTAAGCGGAAATCAGGTTCTGCAAGGTCGCCGCCGTACAGCAGACATCCGGCCACGACAGATCATTTGGAAGACTGCTGCGTCTTCGACGCTTCGTAGCAAGCGGCGGCGGTGCCTTTGATGTCTGCAACGGACATGTAGTTGGTAGACTCGGTATCGAATGCTTGAGCGCCAAATTCCGACACCAGTACCGACGCGACGTGAAACACCGAAGCGCACTCCAAGAAGTGGCCTCCGAACCCCAGAGATATCACAGCCCTGGCCGCGCCGCTCGGAATCTTGGCTTGCGGATAGTCCGCAGTGAGCTCTTTGTAGGTGAGCTGAGTAACGTAGAAGCCGGTCTTGTTTGCCCCGTAGTCGACTGGCAGGAAGCCCGTGTGCTCTTGCAAATCGTCGGATGGCGAGAATCGAATCGGAGTGCCTTCGCGATCCAGCGCGGATTGGAGGTTGTCGAGCGACGGCGGTGAGGCGAGCGCAAAGACAAGTACGAGCTCAAGCGACATGTCGATATCCAGACTTCGTTGAAGCCTGCTACCTAAGCAGACGGTTGCGACCGGCGGCTCACGGCCGCCCCGAGTCATCGCCGCCCCATATTCTCGGCCGCTTGGTGCAAGGCGCGTGTGAGTGCGAGGGACGTGTAGTCAGCGTCTTCGACGATCCACTGCAAGCTGTCGAACGCCAGGCCAAGCTCGTTGTGTTCAAGAAATTCCTCGAACTGCATGAGGTCTGCAGAGAACGTCTCGGCGATTTCTGCGGGCAACGCTGCTCTCGCCTGACGGAGGAAGCCTTCAGTCCTTGCCCAAGATTGGATCAGTTCGGGACTTGCCATTCACGGCATCTCCATCAGTTGACGCACAATCAGATTGATCTCGAAGCAGACGTCGGCAAAGTTCCGCTCCTGGCCGCGTGCCGTCTGGCAGCGGTCGGAGCGATCGTAACGCGATCGACCCATCAGCGACATTCCGCCGGGTGAATCCGTTGCCGGAGAACTGTCGATCGGCACTCACTGCCCAGAGCGTCGGAGCCGCCTCGCCCTGTCCAGAAAGCGCTTCGCCTTACGACGGTTGTCCATCGTCGCAGCTAGGAATCTGCCGAGCTCCTCATAGGCCTCAGCGTAACGCGGGTCGGCTTTGATGGCGTCTCTATAGGAGCGTCCGACCTCTTTCAGCGGGTAGCCTGTCCCGCTGTCGGCCAGTTGCAGGAGGTCTCCACGCACAGTCCACAGCGGCGCCGACGACGGCCAGACCCGAACCGCGGCATCGGAAAGCTCAATGGTTGCGGAGGTCGGCTCTAGGCTGGCGTGGTCATGCGGCCGGCGTCACTTCAGTTCTTCAAGGAACTCGTTCTCAGTCATTTCGTAGCGATACATAGCGGTCGCGATGCGCGTTCCGCATTTGGCCGCCGGGCGCCGTCGATCCTAAGGCACGTAGACCAAGTCAACTGTCAGCCGCGGCCCGACGTCGGTCTCTGAGATCCGGCCTCCGAGCACCAAGTCGCTCGGTCCTTCCTCTGCCGTCCAGAGGTCAACAAGGATGTCCCAATGCGTCCCGTACCACTGCGCCACGGATGTCTTCCACGTGTCCTGCGGCAACTGGACCAGAGTAGCACCGTAGTTAGCAATGTAGGTACGAATCTGCTGCGCAGTCTTCTCCGAGATCGGCTCGACACCTTCAACACCGGCCTCGAGCCCGTAGTCGCCGACAACGAAACAACGGACAACGTCAACGAGCATCTTGCGCCATGCGCCAGCAATCGGATGTGTTGCGTCATCGTCTTTGATAGCGGGGGGTTCCATCAACGGATCATCGCGCAAGATCAACTCCCCTCAAGTGCTGCGCCAAAGCAGTCGGCCGCCAACTTCCGCTTGTGGCCGACATCGGAATTGGCGATCCGCGAATTCGTCGCCCGATAGCCGACATGATGTCTCCTCGATCTAGGCATGTCGTCCCGATTGGCCTTGGCGCAAGGTCAACAGTCCCATGTTTGAAAGGAGAACATCATGGTCGCCAACGAAAGTGTTACAGATCATCGCACGCCTTGGAACAAGGGAAAGATCGTTGGGCAGAAGGCGCCTTTCAGGCTGAAGGACATCTGGGCCCTTCGAGTACGGCTGCAACTTGATCACCGTACCCGCGAACTCGCATTGTTCGACCTGGGCATTGACAGCAAGCTTCGGGGTTGCGACCTCCTCAAGCTGAAGGTCCGATTTCAATATTTCAATGGACTAGCACGGAACTGGCGACCCCGCCAATACCCACTACCGTATCGCGGATGCCCGTCGTCGCCTGTGCGATGTGCCCCATGATGCGCTCGAGAGAGCAGTTCCAGCGGCGCATCTCGCACCTCGTTCTGTCTCAAGATCGTTCCGCGTGGCCGTGCGTGTGATTGTTAGGTTCTACGCCTTGCCAGTCGATTGGTCCGACGCCACCGACGCGCAGCGTCAAGCTTGAAGGAGAGCAGACGCTTACCAACACTGTTCCAACTCGGCTGTCCGCAGTGGCACGCTGAGCATGTGACCCTCAGCTGACGGGGTAAGTGACTTACACCACGGCTGGGACAGCACCTCACACAATTCAATGCAATGCTGGAGAACTAGACATGTCCGACCAAGTCAATCTGAGCAAGCGGATGCCTCGCGGCGCCATACCTTCGTCCCGGCATGAACTCGCAGCGGCGACGCCGTATGTCCAGAACGCGGCCGCTGTCGTTCCGTCAAGTTTTCTGGCATGGCCGGTGGGCCTATCGTACTGGGGCAATAACGAATACGGCGACTGTGTCAGCGCCGAGGAGGCCTTCGCCAAGGCTACTGCAAAACCCCAGGTCTTGATCTCCGAGGACACCGTGATAGCCTGGGCAACGAAGAATGACTATCTGAACGGAGCGGTTTTAACCTCCGTGATGACGACCCTGCAGACGCAGGGCTTGGCCAATAGCGGCCAGATCTACTGCAACGGTCCATACCAGTCCGTCGACTGGAGCAAGGATGTTGTGCTGCAGAGTGCCATATACAGCAATGGTCCGGTGAAGCTCGGTGTCGGCGCGGAGGCCTTCCAGGACAATGCGAACGGCGCTGTCACGCCGGGTGAGTGCGGGTGGACCATGTACAACTACCCGACGGGAGAGAGTGAGGATCACTGCGTCAGCCTCTGCGGCTACGGCACTCTGGCTGAACTCACCGCCCTGTTCCAGCAGCGCGGTGTCACCGTCCACGCGGCCGCCGGGATGCCGACGGGGCTCTGCTACGCGATGTTTACTTGGAACTCGGTGGGCATCATCGACAGGCAGTCGATGCTGAACATGACCGGTGAGGCTTGGGTCCGGAGTCCTGTGACCGCCGTTAGTCCGGTCTACCTCACCACGCAGGGCAACGACGGGCTCTACACCGTCGACCTGCCCAGCGAAGCCATGCCTGTCCAAATCGTGTCGACGCAGGGCCTTGGGTTCAATGACATGGTCCAAGTGGGCAACACACTCTATCTGACGACCCAGGGCAGCGACGGAATCTACACCTTCGACCTGGCCAGCCAGACCAGACCCGTCCAATTCCCGTCGACGAAAGGCCTCGGGTTCAACGGCGTGATCTACCTGGGCGACACGCTCTATCTGACGACCCAGGGTAGCGACGGAATCTACACCTTCGACCTGGCCACTCCCCAGGCCGAGCCCGTCCAAATCGCGTCGACGAAGGGGCTTGGATTCTCCAGTGTGATCAACCAGGGCAACACGCTCTATTTGACGACGCACGGCAGCGACGGAATCTACACCTTCGATTTGGTCAGCCAAGTCAGGCCCGTCCAAATCGCGTCGACGGCGGGCCTTGGGTTCAAAGACATGGTCCAAGTTGGCGACACGCTCTATCTGACGACCCAGGGCAGCGACGGAATCTACACCTTCGACCTGACCACCCAGGCCAAGCCCGTCCAAATCGCATCGACGGAAGGCCTTGGGTTCAACGACATGGTCCAAGTGGGCAACACGACGCTCTATCTGACGACCCACGGCGGCGACGGAATCTATATCTTCGATCTGGGCACCCAGACCAAGCCCGTCCAAGTCGCGTCGTCGAAGGGCCTGGGCTTTGGCGACATCCTCGCGACCTGAGACATCACTCGTCGGTTCGGGTAGGCTGCGTCGCATGACCACCAGGATGCCACGGGGTGCCATGCCATCTCCCCGCAGCGCACTCGCTGCGTCGCAGCCCTATCGGCCAGCGACGGTCGCAGAGCCCTTTCTGCCCATGGGCGTGCTGCCCACTGCGGATTCCGACTTGGCTGCAGCCCGGCCATACCGCCAGGCCGGCCCCGCGCCCGATTGCTTCGTCACTTGGCCTATCGGCTTGGCACCCTGGTGTAGCGACGGTGCCGGATTCTGGGCGGAGGAGGCGTTCGCCAAGGCGTGCTCAGACCCGGGCCTCGTCATTCCCGTCAACGCTGTCCGTGAGGCCGCACAGGCATGTGGGCCCTCCAACTGCGGCGAGTTCATGCAGCGACGGGGCTTTCAAGTCGCGGGCCGCTCCTGGTTGGACGGGCGATTCCTCAGTCTGGACTGGACTGATCCGGCAGCGCTTCACGGCGCGATCACTGATTTCGGGCCGGCAAAAATCGGCGTAGTGTCTGCCGGGCTGGAGGGGCGGGTCACCCCGGGCGTTAGCGGCTGGACGATCTGCGAGCTCGGCGTGGGGCAAGCCGCGCAGGCCAGCCAACTCTGGGCCAGCCTTTGCGGCTACGGCCTCCTGTCAACGCTAGTCCAGATGGTCTCGCGGCGCGGAATTCAAGTTGCCGTTCCACCAAGCATGCCAGCTGATCTCTGCTACGCGATTTTCGTCCAGGACTCGATCGGGTTTATTGACCGCAGTTCGCTGATGAACATCATCGGTGAAGCGTGGGTCCGCGACCCTACGACGATCGTCCGTCGGATCGATGATGACGCCTGAGGCTTGCGCTTTGAGCGGCGCATCGACTCCCATCTCGCGCCCGTGTCCCTAGCATGCAGCATCACCTGCCCGCGCACGCTCACGCAGTTTTGTTAGCGGCTCTGAATGCGTCCTAGCGCTTCGAGTTGGTCAATCGTTCCCCGATAGGCGTTGACGTCCCGTCCTTGCAGGGCCGGATCATCCTTGACGCCAAATGCTACCTGCCACATTACGTAGCCAGGCCAACCATTGGGGATCCTGGGCGTCTGAAGTCCAAGCCTGGCTAGCCATAGCGGATACCCACCCCGATGTGGGGATCGAAAGTCCGGGGAGAGCATGCCAGAAAACGCTCAAGCGGTGGCTCGAGTTCGCTACCTGTGCGACTCGGGTCTGCGCAGTGAGGTTGTCATCCCCCTGCTCTTTGAGCAGGTCAGCAACGTCGTCCGCTACACCAGTTGGGCGTTCGAGGCGCCGCGGATCCCGCGCTCGTGACTGAGCCAATAAAGCAGTTCGACGTCTCTTCTGTTGCTCGGGCCGACGTAGCCGCGCCTCAAGCGCCGACTCCAGCACCGCCAGCCGCCGGCCGGCGGTCGCCTGGGCGATCTGCAACTCGGCCGCTGCGCCGCGCAATGTGCCGCGCCGGTAGATGGCGAGAAAGACGCGCGCGTTGTCCCAATCCACGTTGATCGTCTCGTCAGTCTGGCTGGTTCGTGCGGCGACGCTATCAGATGGGTCGATCCGGCATGTCCTGCCCTTGCCGGTGACCGCAGCGAGCGTCGGGTCGCTGCGATGCAAGCCTGCATCCCTGCGATGCATCCGCACGGCTAGGCGCTGCGCCACGCGCTCCCTAGCATGGCCTGCATGACAGCCTCTTGCGCAGCCGCTTCCAGCCCTTCTACCGTGCCGGCGCGTTCCGACGCGTGGCCGCTCGTGACCGTCGCCTTCGGCTTCGTGATGGCGATGCTCGACGTCACGGTAGTCAACGTCGCCCTGGACGACATCCGCCAGGACCTGGGCCTCACGTTGGCCGGCCAGGTCTGGATCGTGGACGGCTACACACTGAGCTTCGCCGCCTTGCTGCTCGCCGGGGGGGGGCGCTTGCCACCCGATACGGCGCGCGCCGGGCCTACTCGGTCGGATTGATGTTGTTCGCCGCGACCTCGCTCGCGTGCGGCATCGCGCCCGACGGGCCCACGCTGATCGGCGCCCGGGCCCTGCAGGGTGCCAGCGCGGCGTTGTTCGTCCCGAGCTCGCTGGCGCTGATCGCCGCGGCGTATCCCGAAGTTCGCCGTCGGTCCCGCATGATGGCGCTGTGGTCGACGATCGTGTCGCTTTCAGCGGCCTCCGGCCCGCTGGTCGGCGGACTCCTGATCGGCGCCTTCGGCTGGCGCTCAATCTTCTGGCTCAACGTCCCGATCGGCCTGGTCGGCCTGTGGCTCGCTCCGCGCCATCTCGTCGACACGCCGCGCGTGCCGCAGCCCCTGCAACTGGGCGGACATGCCTTCGGCGTGCTCACGCTCGGCGCGCTGGCATTCTTGCTGATCGAAGGCCCGGGCACAGGGTGGAGCGGGCCGGTGCTGATTGCGAGCGCACTCGGCGTGCTGGCCATCATCGGCTTTGCCCGCATCCAGCGGCGCGCTGAGCACCCCGTGCTGCCGCGGCCGTTGCTGGCCGACGCAGCCTTTCGTCGCATCAACGCAATCGGGTTGCTGATCAACTTCGCCGTGTACGGCACGCTGTTCCTGATGAGTCTCTACAACGCGCAGGCGCGGCATGCGTCGCCGCTGCGCACGGGCCTGAGTCTCGTGCCGCTGATGCTCATGTTCACGCTGGGCAACCTGCTGGCCGCGCGTCTGCTTCCACGCCATGGGACGGCGTTGCCCCTGCGCGCGGGACTCGCTCTGGCGGCGACCTCGGCACTCGCCGCCGCGCTGTCGGCTTGGGCACAGCACGGGGTGCCAGCATGGCGTACCGATGTGCTCGTCGCGATCGCCAACCTTGGCGCCGCCGTTGCGATCCCGGCGATGACGACACTCGTGATGACGGTCTCCGACGCCCGCCACGCGAACGCGGCAGCGGCCGTGCTGAACGCCAATCGCCAAGTCGGCGGGCTGCTCGGTGTCGCGGTCATCGGCATCGTGATGCACGGCGCGGTCGGATGGGCCGCGGCGCTGCCTTTCAGCCTTGCGGCGACCGCAGCGTCGTTCACCCTGGCCGTGCTGCTGACAGGCAATGTGCAACCTTCGCGAGCCAACGAGGAGCCGACGTCCTGACCAGGCCGACAGGCAGTTTGCCCTGACCTCGTGCGTGTGAGGGCCACGCCCAAGTTGCGGCCGCTGTCGGACGCGCCTCACGGTGCGCAGCCGTCCGCCCAATCGGGCGCTGGCGAATCCATTGGATCGTTGTGCGAGGAATTTCATGTCCGGATGCGGCGAACGCCAGTGCACTTGCTACGGCAGCACGCCGCTTTCCCAACTCCGAATACGAAGATGCTGGCGCTACGCGGCCGATCCCGCGAGAAGGCCATCCCGAGCCCGCCCCGTCCTCGCCGGGCCAAGCGGTGAAATCTTGATGTGCTGGCAAAAGGATGGCCCGCAGCTCCGGGCAATACCGGGCATCGTGGCCGCACTTCACGCCCTGGATCCCGCACGTCGTCGCCGCGTTGTTGCATCCGCAGCTCCTCGTTGCGAACTTAGTGCTCGCGCCCTCAAGGCTTGCCCCGCCACCCATACCTCCTCGATCATGCGTCTCGCCATCGCCATCTTTACGCTCACCCTTGCCGCGCTCTGCGGCACCGCTCAGGCCGCCCCGCCCATCGCGTTCGTCCACGTGAACGTGGTTCCCCTCGCCGTCGATGGCGTCCTGCTCGACCAGACTGTCCTCGTCGACGGGGGGCGGATCCTGGCGGTCGGAGGAGGCGTCGTCGTTCCCGCGGGCGCCACAATCATCGACGGCCACGGAAATGCGTTCCTGTGCCCCGGTCTCGCGGACATGCACACGCACTCCGACACCCGCGCCGACATGGCCGTGTACCTGGCCAATGGCGTTACGTCGGTGCTCAACATGGGCGAAGCGTCGAACACCTTCGTCGGTCGCACCAAGCCCGCGGCAAACCGAACCGAGATCGCCTCACCGCACATCTATACCGCCTTCCGCATCGACGGCTCGGCGCGCTATGGAAGCTTCGTCGTCAACACGCCTGACGAGGCGCGCTGGGCGGTACGCCTGGCCAAGACGAACGGCCACGACTTCATGAAGGTCTACAACGATCTCTCGCCCGACGCGTTCGATGCCCTCGTCGATGAGACGCGCCTCCAGGGTCTGCCCATCGTTGGGCACGGCATCACGCGCGTTGGTCTGCGGCGCCAGCTCGCCGCGGGGCAGCTGATGGTCGCGCACGCCGAGGAGTTTCTCTACACCGTCTTCGATATCGACACCTCCAGGGAAGAGAACGCCGCGCCTGATGACGCTCAGATCCCCGCCGTTGTCGATCTCGTCAAGCGCAGTCGCGCCTTCGTCACCGCCGACCTCGCCACCTATGCGGCGATCGCTCACCAATGGGGCAAGCCTGCCGCGGTGGAGACATTTCTGCGCGCGCCCGAGTCCCGCTACGTTTCGCCGCAGGACAGAATTTCCTGGAAGCTGGAAGACTATTCGAGCCGGGCAGGCAGCATCGACGATCGCCTTGCGTTCCTCTCCCGCTTCGTCAAGGCGATGAGCGATGCCGGCGTGCCGCTGATCACCGGCACCGACGCACCGGCGATCCCGGGAATGGCGCCGGGCTTCTCGCTGCACGACGACATGGACCGGCTTGTCGCCGCCGGCCTGTCGCGGCAACAGGTGCTCGTGGCGGCGGCACGCGCGCCGGGCGAGATGATGGCGCGAGCGTTCCCTGGCAAGGTGCCCTTCGGCACCGTGACGCGTGGCGCCCGCGCCGATCTGGTATTGAGCGCAGCCAACCCTCTGGATGATCTGGCGGCGCTGCGCAGTCCGCTGGGCGTGATGGCGGGCGGACGGTGGTTCGACCAGACGCAGCTGCAGGGACTCCTTCGGGACGTCGCGCGGCGCTATGACGAGGCGGCATTTCCGCGCTGAGCCGCAGCCGTCGCCAACTTCAATCGGCACCCTGCACGCCAACCAGCGCCCGGTACAGGGCCGCGATACTCATCCCGCTGCAAGCGCATCTCGCCAACTCGGGTGGGCAGGCGGCCACGCGAGATCGGCGCTGGCCCTGGCGCTGGAAGCACCGCGAAGCTCGTCCATCACCACGACGCCCGCTCGGTCGACGGCCTGGCGCCCGAGTCAAGCAGCACCCTGGACCATTCCTCGGGGAGTGGAACGCCGCAGCAGCCTGGATGATTGGGCGCCCTGACCCTTGCCCGCGGAGTTGAAGCCGCCATTGGCCTGTTATCCCGGCAATCACCAGTTGACGGAATACCTGTCGATCACCCAAAGCCATGTTCCGTCGGCTTGGCGTCGCGCAACCTCGGAGGTGATGTCACCATCAATGCTGCGTGTCGAGGTAAGAGCCAGATTGCCTGAAATAAGCGCCGGGCGCTGTTCTCCGAGCCTGAACCTGCGTCCCTCCGGCCCCAGCCCGGTACGTTGGAGCTTGGTAAAGAATGCGTGGATAGCTTCCTTGCCACGCAAGAGCTGTCCGTCGTTCATCCCGTCGTTGAGCTCGATCACCGCATCCTGTTCAAACAGGTCGGTCATGCCATCGACATCGCCTGCATTTTCCCTGGCTACCAATAGCCGCTCCAATTCCTGAGGATCATAAATTGGCTCTCTTCTAGTTGGATCAATCATCATGTCACTCCGGAAGGTAACGGAACCCGCAGACGGCAGTCATCGTTTCCCGATTCCAGCGCATGTCCGCTCGCACCACGCGGCTGGCCGAGACGTGCCGTCCGCCGCTAGTCGATGATGTTGTTGCCTTGCGCGATTGAACGCGCAACACCCTGCCTCATTTGCTGCAGGCGTTCAGTCGGATGGCCCTCCCACTTGGTCACCTCTCCGACGATTCGAAGTGGGGCGCGCGATCGGAACGAGAGTGTCGGATTGCCGGGGTACTTCTTGTCGGTGAGATTCGGATCGTCTTCAATGGGGCCGGTCGGCTCGACAACGTAGATGCGTCCGGGCTGATCACCATTTGCGAGCTCGGCGCCCCAGATCGCAGCGTCCAGTGTTCCCGTGAAATAGACCCAGGACAGCGCATCGCCTTTCGTGAAATTCGATCGATGGCCGACAACGATCAGGTCTCCCAACTTCAGGTCGGCTCGCGTTCCGTGAAAGTACGAGCGTTCGAACATGTTTGCGGCGGCGGACGTCGTCATGTGATTCATCGTCATGGAAGACTCCGTGTGCACGGAAGGCCCAGCATCGCAATCATCTGCGCGTGGCCGCGTGCCGCCAAAGCAACGAACGGGCCGATCGTAACGCTCCCGGCTCGATGCGGAGGTAGCGATCTTTGGATTGGGTACCGCATGTCCGACGCGAATCGCGCACACGCTTCGTTGATTTTCCGATGATACGTTGCCATTGACGCCGCAGTTGCCGCCGACATATCGAAAGCTAGAAACCCAACCTCAACTCCACGAAGGCCGACGAGGCGTCGTGAAACTGGCCGAAGAATCCCTCCGAGGGTCCGAAATAGAGCTGGCCACCGAGGGCGATCTTGAGATCGTCGCTCAACGCATAGCTCAGCTTGGGCCTGAGTGCGCCCCCCGCTCCGCCGAACCAGACTACGCCCGCGAACTCGCCCTCCAGCGTCTCGTTGAAGAACTTGTCGACGACGCGGACCGAGAGGCCGTGCATGTTGCGGCGTTGCTGACCGCTGATCACATCCTCCTGTCGATCGAGAAGCTGCTGGACCGGGTCGGTGACCCGGTTCGGATCCTCATATCCAAAACTGTGGCGATAGAGGTACTGGATGTTGAAGTTCAACTCTCCGTCGAATGTCCGCTCGACGCCTGCAACCAGGAAAAGGTTGTCGTGCTTGATCGCCGTGCCAGGGACGTCATGGTCGGGCGTGCGGCTGTAGGCGATCTCGCCGCGCAGACCGTACTGGCCCACTGGCACGGCGGCGTCGGCGCCGAACATGTCCATGGGCCGGTAGGTGAAGGCCAGCCAGCCGGGGGCCTGGAGCGCAAGGTCCGGGACCTTGTCGATCGCCCGGGCGTACGAGACTGAGCAGTCTGCGCCCTCCCCGGAATGGTCAAGCTTCAGTCCGAGCTGCCCCGAAGCATCGTGGGGATCCAAGCTCATCGACCGCAGACCGCCTGGGAGCGGAGGCACCGGAAATTCCGGCCTGCGCCACTCCGGCTGCCAGACCCCGATCACGTTGGAGCCAGCGATCCGCCAGGACGCCTGAACGGCAGCCGCGCCGAGCCGCTGGTCCTCGTCGTCGGTGGTCAGAAGCTTGAGATCCTTGACGGACCAGACGTCGGTCGGATTCACCTTGTCGGCACGCCCCCATACGATGATCTGGCGCCCGGCTTTCACGTCGAGGTCGCCGAAGGCACGCTCGAGATAGCCTTCACGGAGCTCCCAGGACGTCCTGGATTCGCGCCCGAGGTCCTGGTCCTGGACGCGAGCATCGAGGTAGGACTTCACGCTCCACACCGGTGTGGGCCGGACCGTGAGCCAGGCAGACGCCGAACCGGAGTCTGCTCGAGGGGCGAAGTCGAAATCGCGTGAGAACCAGGCCCCACGCAGCGTCCCGGAGATGCCGAGCGCCTCGCGGAACGACTTTGCCTCCTGAGCTCGCGCACCGCCGGTGAAAGCCAGGCACGACAGCGTGGCCGCAGCGAGCGCACTAGTTCTCCAGCGCCTGCGGTGTGAACGATGCATCGGATACCCCGACATTGGCCTTGAAATTCTTCAGGTCGATCACCGTCTTGTGATGGGTCTGCGCGTTCTCCGCGACGAGGCGCATGGCCTGCCAGTGGTGGTTCTGCGGATCGATCTCCCGGACGTCCTCCTGGGTCAGGCGTTTCAGGAAAGCGGCCTGAATGTCGAAGACATCGGTCCGGACAGCAACGTAGCTGCGCTTGTCGATCCAACTGATCCGCTTGGAGTAGCCGCTGCTGTCCGCGACTTGCGGCGTCTTCGGCGTGGATTCGATGACCCAGCAATCGAACCCGCCGAACTTCTCCTCCCTGACGAGCTCGTGGCGCCAGTCCTCGACCTTGTAGCCGATGACATCGCCATAGGAGAAATCGGTTCCGACGAAGGAGTCCTTCTTGTTGCTGGCCACCAGCCTGCGGACCTTCTTCATGGCCGGCAGGTAGATCCAGATGTCGTCGTCGGCGCCGGAGTGCTCGATGAGCAAGGTCCTCGTCCCGTGGATGTCGGCCGGTGAGTCGAATGCCACGATGCGGCGGTTGTCCGTGGTTCCCGGCAGCAGCTTGGTCTGGCCGGTCGTCTCGCGCACCCGCTCCTGTCCCTGGGCGTTGACGAGGCGGAAGGTCGCATTCTGGGTGGAGTCACTAACCTTCGAGGCCAGGAAGTCCTGCTTCATGATCTCGTTGGCATCGGTCGCTGCGGCTGCGGCCCCAGCGCTCAGGAGGGTGGCGAACGACAGCGCCAGCGCACGCGAGAGAGTGTCAAGCGACGGCATTTTCCAATCCCTTCTGCGTCGGGCCTTTTGCAACGCCGAAGATGAAGCGCGGCCTGACCCCGAACAGAAGGGAGGCGAAGATGGTCAAGGTCGACAACGAACTGACGAGCATGGCCAGCGAGATCAGCAGCCCCATCCACAGGTGCATGTAGAAGTCCCAGGACAGCATGAGGACGCCGAAGCCGCCGGCGACGGCCGTACTAACGAAGAGGGCCGCCTTGCCTGCCGACATGAAGGCAATCCGCTCGGCATCGGCCTCGCTGTGATTGGCCCGCAGTTCCTCGCGGACACGGAAGCACAGGTAGATCGCGTAGTCGGCGCCGATCCCGATCGCCATGGCGGAGATCAGCGAGTTCGGAATGTTCATCGGTATTCCGAGCCAGCCCATCACTCCGAAATTGACGAGCACGGTCGCGATGAGTGGGACCAGGACAAGCAGACCGGTGACGACCGAGCGGAAGATGATCGCCGTCACCAGGAACACGCAGCCCAGGATCGTCGCGATGTTCAACATCTTGGTGCGCACCATCTCCTCGGTGAGCGCGAGGGTCTGGATCGATCCGCCACCGACTTTGGCGCTCACCCCGGCCGGGAAGACGCTCTGCGCATAGGACTCGATGTCGCCGGCTGTCCTGGACAGGTAGAGCGTGTCGTCCGTCTTGTAGAAGATCTGGATGACGGCCCTGCGGTAGTCGCTGTCGACGTAGCTGTCGAAGTCGCCCGGCTCCCCGGAGGTCGAGTACAGCAGAAGGTACTGCGCGACCAGGTTCTGGCTGCCGGGCAAGCTGTAGAAGCTCGCCTGATCCGAATTCATAGCCTGGTTCATGCGCTTGATGAAGTCGGCGATCGACAGCGTCTTGCCGACCAAGGGGTCCTTGGCCAGGTGCGCCTGAACGGCGTCCATGGCCTTGAGCACGGCCGGGTTCTTGATCCCGTCGGCAACGCCCGTGTCGACCAGCAGGTAGAAGGCGTTCGCGCCCGCCATGCGCGTGTTCAGCTTGTCGTCGTCGACCTTGACGGGCACCGACCGGAACAAGGATTTCACCGAATTCTCGACCACCAGCCTCGAGCTACCGAGCGCAAGGACGGCGACGACGAGCGAGGTCATGGCGAACACGGTGGTTCGGCGCCGGGTGACGGCTTGGTAGAGAAACGCGACGAAGCGATCCCAGATCGAAGGCTGGCGCTCGCGGCGGTACTCGCGTTCTCCCGGCGGCGGCAGGATCGTCCGCAGCGCCGGAATGAAGGTCAACTCCAGGACGAGCGCACTCGCGACGCCCAGGGCGGAGAAGACGCCGAACGTCTGGATCGCCTTGATCTCGAATACGGTGAGCGAGAGCAGTCCGAGCGCGGCCACCGAGCAGGCGGTAATCATGACCGGACCGACGCTCGAGAGTGCATTGATCACGGCCTGGCGACTCATTTCCTTCGGGTCGAGGCCAGGCGCTCCGTCTTTGAGCTTGGCGAATTCCTCGTAGTAGCGTTTGAGAATCTGTACCGCGTGTCCGGCGGCGATCGCCATGATCAGGATGGGCGTCGTCGCATTGAAGACGTCGAGACCTCGTCCGGAGATGGCCAGGAACGAGACCGACCAGATCACCGCGAGAATCGCCGTCACCAGGGGCAGGATCAGCGCTTGCAGAGTGCGGAACGCCTCCCAGTGGATGAGGCCGATGATCACCAGCGCAGCCGGCAGGAATATGCCCATCCGCCCCGAGAACTTCTCGAGCCAGGCCAGGAACACCGGATACCCGCTGACGGCAATGTCGACGCTCGCGTCGCGCTCCGGCTCGACGGTCGCCTGCACCGCGTTGGCGATGGCGGTCATCCCGCCCGGGATCTCGCGGAACTCGGCAATGATCTGCGCCGTCTTTGCGTCGCGCGAGACCAGGACGTTCTGGTAGGCCGGATTGCCCGCTACGGCGTGCTTGAGCGCCGCCAGCGCCTCGGGGGTCTTCGGTACTGACTCCATCAGGGGCCGCACGACCATCCCGTCGGCGACGCCTTCGATGCTCTTGGCTTTCCTGGCAGACAGGCTGAGGACGTTGGTCTTGATGACGCCGGGTGAGTTCATCAGACGCTCGGTGATCCGACGCACCTTTTCCAGGATCGCCGGGTCGTAGATCGTGCCCTGATTGGCGGTCACACCGATCACGGCCGTGTATTTGGCGCCGAAGACGTGCTCCACTTCGGTGCCGACCTTCGCGTAGCGGTTGGACTGCGGAATGAAGTTGTCCGAGTTGATGACGATCTGAAGACGGGGGATCTGGCTCGCGAAGCCCGCTGTCACCAGCAGGCATGCCGCGATGACGAGGAATCGGAAGCGAATGACGAAGGCAGTCCAGGGTTTCATGGGCGTGTGACCTCGCGAGTCCATCGAACGAACGTGAGGAGCCCGCGTTCATTCAGGTCGAGCCCCTTAACCCAAGACTGATTCCCTCGGAGGAATTCATCGCCAACCGAAGCTGGATGCCGTCTCTCCTTGGTTCGCCGCTCGTCGGAATCGGGTCGCGGACCTGCTCCGATGAACTTCGCCGCGCGCGAAAGTCATATTGGAAGCGGACGCGGTTCGTGTGCCGATCGACGAACAACGCATGTTTCAATCGCAAGGCAACAAGATCGCCGTCGTCGGCGCGACCCTTTGATGCGACTGGCCCGCATTCGACCCAAGGTTGGACCTTTCCGATGTGCTCCCTACGTACGCTTTACCCGTCGATCGAACCGTATGCCTCGGGCAGCATCGATGTGGGCGACGGCCACTCCGTGCATTGGGAGCGTGTCGGCAGCCCGGGCGGCAAGCCGGCGGTCTTTCTGCACGGCGGACCGGGCGGCGGCTGCACGCCCAGCAATCGACGTCTGTTTGACCCGTCCGTCTACGACGTTCTGCTGTTCGACCAACGCGGGTGTGGGCGGTCAACGCCCCATGCAAGCCTCGTCGCGAACACCACCTGGCATCTCGTCGACGATATCGAACGGCTGCGCCAGATGACGGGCGCGCGCGAGTGGCTAGTGTTCGGGGGATCTTGGGGCGCCACCCTCGCGCTTGCATACGCGCAACGCCATGTAGAACGCGTGAGCGAACTCGTCATTCGCGGAGTCACAAGCATGTCGCGATCGGATCTGCACTGGTGCTACCAGTACGGGGTGTCACAGATCTTTCCCGACGCGTGGGAATCCTTCACCAAACACATTCCAGCCTCTGAGCAGGCTGATCTTTTCGCGGCGTATCAGCGCCGCATTCTCTGCAGCGAGCCCGAGCAAGCCGAATCGGCCGCCGTGGCGTGGTGCCGCTGGGAGGCAGCGACTTCACAATTGCTGCCAAGCAACGAACTCACCGTGGTGTTCTCGGATCCACGCTTCGCGCTGGCGATGGCCCGAATCGAAATCCACTACCTTGCCAATCAGTGCTGGCTGGATGAGGGACAGCTGCTGCGCGACGCCGGACGCCTGAAAGGAATCCCTGGGAGCATCATTCACGGCCGCTACGACATGCCGTGCCAGGCGCGCGGTGCTTGGGAACTCCACAAGGCTTGGCCTGAGGCAGACTTTCATTTGGTCGAAGGCGCCGGACACGCCGGCTCGGAACCTGCCGTACTTCATCAGCTGATAGCGGCGACCGACCGCTACGCTCGTTGATGAGAGTTCCCTGAAGCGCTGCCGCGCCAGAAAGGCCGATTCGTGCTGGGGACATCTGCAGTCGACAGTGCGGACGCGTGACTGAAACTCTTAGGATTCGGATTGTTGATGACCTGGAGTCCAGACTTCTCGAGCATGGTGTCCGAGACTGGGAAGTTGTTCGCGCCATCGTCAACGACGTCGATCCGAGCCTCGTTCTACGGGCTCACCCGTTTCCGCAAAGGCCCGAGCCCGGTTGATCGGACCCATGAGGCGAGGCACCTCGATGCCACCCACTGAGAGATCAGATTCAGCGCCTGATCGGCGGCCGGAAGCAAGCCTTGAAGCAGGAAAAAGCTGTGATTGACTCCCTCATAGCGCTTGTCGATAACATCGACATCGTGCAAGCGAAGCTTGTGGGCGTAGGCTTCCGCTTCGTCTCGAAGTGGGTCGTGCTGCGCGGTGATGATCAGCGCGGGTGACAGCCCGATCATCGACTCAGCCCGTAGAGGAGCAAAGCGCCGATCACTGGAACTCTCGGTGCTGCCGAGGTACTGACTCGCAAACCAGTGCAAGCATTCGACGTCTCGCGCCACGTTGTAGTCCGGACCCAGGTTCGCGTACGAGGGATAGCCGGCCGAGGGGTGATCCAGAAGCGGGCAGAGCAGTATTTGGCCCGCCAAGGAGACTCCAGCATCCGCGAGTACGCAGTCCTGGGCGACGACGGCAGCAAGACCGCCGCCAGCACCGTCGCCGGCGACAAACAAGTAGCGGTCGTCTCCGCCTAACTCAGCAGCTCTGAGGTGAGCCCACATCGCGGCGGCCAAGCAATCATCGACCGCCGTCGGGAATCGATGCTCGGGTGCCCGACGGTAGTGGACGGCAACGACGATTGCGTTCGCACCACTCGAGAGCGCACGACACATGTCGTCGTAGCTTTCCAGGTCTCCCTGAACCCAGCCGCCGCCATGGAAGAAAACGATGATCGGGCACTTGTGCCCGGCGGCCTTCGGCGAGTAGATGCGGGCGGGCATCTCGGTGCTCGAGACAGGGATTCTGATGTCCTGCGTCCCACCAACCTCGTATCGCAGCACCCCGTGATGGCGCAAGGCATGCGTCAACTCGCTAGCCCCATGCCGAATCTGTTCCACAGTCAGGCTGGAGATGGGGCCAAGCGTGCGTGCGCGTTCCATCAGTTCTCTGAGCAGCGGATTGAGGGGCATGGTGAATTCAAAGAATCGGTCCAAGGAGGCATCCGTCAAGCGGCATACCGACGAGTCATTCCGTCAAGGCGACTAGGGATCCTTCACTCGCGATTCGCCGGCTGCTTGCCCGATGTATTGATCTCCATGCGAGGACTTCGATCTCACACGTTCTCGTCGCAACAGGCGATTTCGATCAGATTGCGATCCGGATCGCGAACGTACACAGACCACATGAGTCCGCGCGCACCCGTTTGCCTGACGGGCCCGTGTTCGATCGGACAATCGCGCAAGGACAGTGACACAACCACGGCTGCAATGTCGCCCGCTTTCCAAAGACTGAACCGCTGAGCGGAACTCATCGACCACAGACGCTGGACGTCGACTTCCATCGTCACGGAAGTACCAGTTCACGTTAGACGGCCCATGGCCGCCTCTTGTGCCGTCGCACCCCCAGTCGACGGCGTGGTCACCGCCGACATCTGGATGACCGTGGCAGTACGACTAGATCGGAGGAACGAGCACATGCCCGTGAGACCAGGCCGGGACGGATGCGTCAGGAAACATGGTTCACGGATTCGAGGCGCGCGGCCCGACCGTCGCATCGTCGATGAGATCGAAGCCCGGCTCGCGTCGAAAGGGGACGCAGCCCGGAAGGCGCGTCGGCGCGATTTCGTTCAGGTGCATGGGCGGCCCTTCGTGTCAAAGTACGTGTCGTCGCGCACGATGCGACCGCCCTGGACGGTCAGGAAATTCGCGAGTGGCACTTCGAAGGCGATCGATCCATCCGGCTTGCGCACGCGCGCGATGAACTGGACGGCCACGTGGCTGCCGTCGACCACGATGTTCGTCATCTCGTTCTCGAGGCCGGGCGCGTCCCGGAACAAGTCGCCGTAGGTCTTGCGCGCGCCCACGGCGCCTTGGCGCGGGGCGCAGAAGGCCGGCGATGTTTCCACGGCGTCCGATGCGTAGAGCACCGCGATCGCTTCGAGGTCGCGGTGCGCGGTCGCCTCGAACCGCTTCTTGACCACCGCCTCCGGCGAATCCTGCGCCAGGGCGGGCATCGAGACGGCAGCCAACAGGATCGCGCCGAACCAAGCGCCGGGGTGCAATGCCTTCACGATGGACTCCTTGACGGGATCATTTTCGGTCTCGAGGACTCGCCGGGGCCGGCCTCGTCGTCAGGCGGCCAACTCGGTCTGCAGCCCGAAGCGGGCGACATGGGCGCGGCCGAGATCGCCCATGTACATGACGATGGAGACGATGGCGCCATGTTCGATCTCCAGGATCTGCAGCGAATGCGCGCGCCAGGCGGGTTCTTCGGGCGAGCGGGTGTACAGCGCGAATGCCGGCTGCCCGTTCGCGCGGGTCTCCAGCAACCGGAACTCGCCGTACCGAGGCCAGACCATGCCGAAGAACCGCCCGATCGCCTGGCGTCCGCGATACCACTCGCGCCAGGGTGGCATGGCGTATCGGGCATCGTCCTTGAGCAGGCCCACGAAGCCGTCGAGGTCCCGGTCCTGCCAGGCCCTGACATATCGGGCCAACAGGTCGGCTTCCTTGCTCGCGAGTTTCGTGCTGGTCGATGTCGAGCCCGGCCGCGTTCCGCGGTCGGCCATCGTGGCACGAGCGCGCTGGAGGGCGCTGTTGATCGCCGCCGTCGATCCACCGATCAGCGCCCCGACTTCCTGCGCGCTCCAGCCAAGCACGTCGCACAGTATGAGCACGGCCCGCTGGCGGGGAGGCAATTCCTGAATCGCGGCAATGAAGGCCAGTCGCACACCCTCCATCACTTCGAACCTTGCTTGCGGCCCCGGCGTCGTGTCGGCAATCTTTTCCAGTTCCGATTCGGGCAGTGGTTCCACCCAAGCCAACTCCAACGCCGGGCCTCCTTCGGGGAGACCTGTCGACGGCATTGACGTGTCCTCAACAAGAACGCGCCGCGCCTTGCCCTGCTGCTTGATGACGTCGAGGCAGGCATTCGTCGCGATTCGGTAGAGCCATCCTTTCAGCGACCCTACGCCACTGAAGCCGTGCCGCCCCCGCCAAGCCCGAAGATAGGCGTCCTGAACGGCGTCCTCTGCCTCGTGCAAGGACCCGAGCATGCGATAGCAATAGAGCTTCAAGCCCGGCCTGAAGGGGCCGAACAGGCGTTGAAACGACGCGCGGTCGAGCAAGACGCCGGGATCGATGGAGGGGGGGTGGTCGGTCATCGGCTCAAACCGCGGTCAGCCCGTGGTCGGTGACCATGAACGCCGACGACTCGCGCCGCGCCCCGGCGGCCAAGTCGATCACGGCGTCCGCGACGTCGTCCGGCGACTGGCGATCGGTGATGCCCGCGGCGAAGTCCGCGGCGCTCATGCCGAGGTAGCGCGCGTAGCCCTCCACGGCGGCCATCCCCAGGCTGGTCTCCGGCATGATCCGCGCCGGGGCCAGTCCGTAGAAGACGAGGTCGAGCGCCAGGCGGTCGGCCTCGCGCTGGCAGTAGCCCGCCAGGAACAGTTGCATACGCTTGGCGCCCGCGTAGCCACCGGAGATCGGCGATCCCCCGACTGCCGCGCCGCTCGAGATCAGGATGATCCTGGCGCCTGGCGGCAGCGTCCTTTGCAGCGCCGCCCTGCAGAAGAGGAACGACGCCTTCACGTCCGTGCTCCAGTTCACGGAGAAGTCCTGCCAACTCAGGTGCTGCACCGCACGAGTCGGAGGGACAGCCCCGAGGCTCAGGACGACGACGTCCGGCGTGGTGACTCCGAACAACCTGTCGGGCGCATCCTCCGAGGTCGCATCCAGCGCGAACACCTCGACCTTGGGGAGGCTCGCCTGCAGTTCGGAGAGTCCGTCCCGACCACGGGCGATGGCCAGCACCTCGGCGCCTGCGTTCAAGGCCCGGCCGGCGATGGCCCGTCCAACCCCTCTGCTGGCACCGATGACGGCGATCTTCTTTCCCTGCAACTGTGACATGGCTTGGTCCTCGAGCGCGATGTGCGCTCCTTTACCCAGGACTTCGATCCGCCGCGAAATTCATCGGAAGGGGTGCGCCGTTCGCTGGCCCGCGATGGCGAGTCGTGAAGTGTGACCTCAAATCCCGCAGTCGACCTCGACCGATGAATTCCGGGCCGACCCGTCGTCCTGGGTAGAGAGAACCCGAATTTTTTCGAGGCGGGCTCCGGCCCATCGTTCGACGGACTCGCAAGGTCACACCCCCATGAAAGCTTGGATTGCCATACTGCGATGCGTTCGTTCGCTTATGCGGGGCCCGCCGATACTGGCGCCGCATAGCGGGCGTTCGATGGCGATGGCTGGCGTCGTGGAGTTCAAACTCCTTCAATTGAGGCCTCGCGGGCGGGCGTCGGGAGGCTACGCTCGAGCCGTAAAGATTGAGCGGCTGCCGTAGGATCCTCTGCAACGTGCGCACTCGGCGAAGTGCCATCGTTCGTCAACGACCGCACCCTGGTAGGCTATTCGCGCTGTAGATCAACCGGATTCCGTAACGATGCACCAAGGCGCATGTCACTGCGGCGCTGTTCGCCTCACCCTGCCGTCGACGCCGGAAGTCGCGACATCGTGCAACTGTTCGCTTTGCCGCAGGATCGGGGGGCCGTGGGTGAAGTTCGAGCTCGGAACGGTGACGATCGACGGCCATCCCGACTCGACCGAAGCCTACGTCCAGGGCGACAGAACTCTGCGCACGATCCGCTGCAGACATTGCGGCTGCGTCACTCATTCGGAGCCTATCGAGGTGGTGGCCGGCGCGAAACTTGGCGTCAACCTCGGCAATTTCGACCCGACGCTGATAGCCTCCGTGCGAGTCCGCAAGTTCGATGGCGCCGACACTTGGAAGTTCTTGGACGAGTGAGCCAACATCCGGCCAGTAGTGGGCATTCGCGATCGATCGCACTCGGGACGGCTACTGGTTAACAGTCGAGCATCGCCGTACACTGGCTCTTCTCCGGTCGACCAAAGGGAAGGACAGCGATGAAGAAGTTTCTAGCATTCATCGCGATCCTCGCTGTCTCCGTGATGTGGTCGACCTACGCGCAGGCCGACACAACGATCATCAACAATGGGTGTGTGAAGTACCTTGATTCCGGTCTACGAGGTGAAGCTCAGCATCGTGGACGGCGGTGACCTGTGGCCCAAATACAGCTGGGCCAAAGTCACAAGCAAGTACGCAATCGTCTTCTGGAAGCAGGACGAGGCCACAGTGATCGACCTGGGGGTCTTCGGCTTCCTGATAGACACAGGCCAAGAAGGCGACGATCTCCAAGGTCGGAGATGGAAAGTCGCCAGGGCTCCATGGTGCTGATTTCTGAGAGGCACCGAACCCGGCCTCCACCTCAACCGCGGTACACCTGCTCTGCGCAGAGGTACGGACTCTCTTGGCTCCGTACAACGAGACGTGAAACAAATTCGAAGGCCGGGCGCCAGCCACAAAGAGCCTGGCTGAGGCGATTGAAGAACTTGACGCGCAACGAAGTGCGTTGCTGGCGCTTTATTCGGGGACGATTCGATTCAGACCAGCCACCCGATAGCGGACTGTCATGAGAGGCTGGTCATGGCCGAAAGGTCTCCGTCGCTCAGATCCTCCACGACTGCCTTTCCGCCGGGATGCGATTCCGGTCTTGAATGTCTGGCGGGCCATAGCGTCTGATACTCCACGCCTCCTCGATCGTTAGCTTGCGCACTCCGCAAAATCGAAAGCTACAGCTCCGCATGTAGCTGCCGTCGATCAGTGATATACCGAAGATCTCGTCTCGATCGTAGTCGACCTCGATGCACACGACGGGATGGAACGAGCAATCCTCGTAGAGGTCGCCTGGCGCCAAGCTCAAATCGGCTCTCACCTTGGCCATCGCCACTCGAAACTCAGATTCAAACGGGAAATCATCCATGGCTCGTTGGCGCGCTCAGTGAACGCGGAAAGCTGCCGATCGTCGGTGACTGCCTGTGGACGCGTGCCGCCTGGCAGCGGTCAGAGCGATCGTAACGCGATCGACCCATCGGCGACATTGAGGCGCCGAGGCTGCATGCCCGAAAGGCGCCATCCAGAATGCGCTACCTGCCGCTCGATGTGCAGCGCCAACTCGAGAGCGGATCAACCATCTCTGGCTGAGAGCAGGATCAGGCCAGTACGCGCTCAAAGACGCGAAAGTCACCACGCCCAATGGCCTTGAATTCCTCGACGCCCTCGTTTGCTTCCTCACGCGACAATCGCGCGAAATCGGTGCTGCTCATCCAGAGACCAACACAGCCGTTCGAAGATGGCTCAAGAATTAGGACATGCAGACCGCGGCGTGCCTGTATCCCTTGCGCAGGCCCGAACACCAATGCCTTCGAGCCATCAACCATCGGGAATGCTCCGCGGGAAACACACCCTTGCGGCAACCGAGCCATGGCGATGGCCTCCTCTTCGCCGACAGCAGTTCCTTGGTTCATACCAACAAAAAACCTGTGTTGACGTTCCAGTTCATCTGGCAATTCGTTCGTGTTGGACATGGTGATGACGCTAGTGAGAACAGTGACCCAGGGGCATCCTACTGATCGGTCTTACGCCAACGACCGCAAATGGCCGCGTGTCGCCGCAAAGCGGCCGACGTGATCGTAACGCTGCCGACCCATCAGCGACATTCGCAGCCTCGAAACCTGGGGATTCAACTCCGCAAAGCCGTCTCTCCACGGCTTCCGGAAGCTATCGCAGCCCCTGCTCGATGGAGCAAGATCCCTCTGTCCAGGAGACTTGAGCCATTGCGCCTTGAACCAATGTCCACTGCGGGGCAACATGTCCGATGTTCAGGTCAACGAGGACCGGCGCCGATAGGCCAGACAACGCCGTCTCGAGAGCGTCGCGCGCGGTAAAGTCTGAAGGATTTGTCGTTGAGGCGGCGGCATTGCGGCCGATAAGCACGCCTGAGACGCCATCGAACCAGCCGGCCAGACGTAGTCCATGCAGGGCGCGCGCCATTTCGAAAGGCTTCAGTTCGGCATTCTCGAGAAAGAGGATGACGCCATCGTCCCTGTGCGAACTCGCGAAGTCGCCCACAGCACCGAAGGGCGAACCGGCGAGTCGGGAGATCGAGTCGAGGCAACCGCCCACGAGGCGTCCCGAAAAGCGAGCCGAACGACTGCTTCCATCCAATCGCCAGGATGCCGAAGCAGCGGAGGCATTCTGGGAGAAACTGCTTCCGGCACCAAGGCGCCAAGCTTCAACGACGCGTGCAGAGACCGCATCCAGATCCGGAACGGGCAGTTGCATGAGATTGGGGCCATGGAGCGATGCCCAGCCGGAGCGCAGAAGCAACGGAAGTTGAATGGTCGAGATGTCGGAGAAGCCGACTAGCCACTTGGGAGTCGAACCGGCGATGCGTTCGAAGTCAATGAGGCTCAAGATCTCGACGGCACGTTCACCGCCCCACGGCGGCATGACACCCGCAACTGCCGGATCGGTTAGCACGCGTTCGAGCTCTTCAGCACGTTCTGCGGCACTCGCGCTCGCGCCCTTCGTCTGATCCCGCAAGCTCTTGCCCTCGATCACCCGTAGGCCCCTGGCACGCAGGAACTCAATGGCTGCATCGAGACGCGCATGCATCGCGGGCCGGACGCCGGACGAGGGCGCGACGATGGCGATGAGGTCGCCGGAGAACAATGGGCGAGGAAACCGAACTGGCATGAAGCGAATTGATGGCAATCGGAGGGAAGCCCTGCGATGTTCGCATGCCCGAGACCGGACATTCGTTAGCGACAGGTCATGGCCGTGTACCACCGTGACGGGCTTCAGAGGTCGAGAAAACACGCCTTGTGGCTCGCAGCGTACCTGACGCGTTCTGCGACCGACCACCAGTTCACCGCGTCAAGCTCTGCATCCAACTTGGTGAACTCACTTTCAGTGAACTCTGTGAACAGCGCGCCGATTTCCTTAGACTCAAATTGCGACGCACCCTGCTTGACCAGGTCGATCGCTCTGGCGATGAGGTCAGCGGCGCCATCGTTGCCAATTGCAATTTGGCAGTCCCTAGCGTCGTTGAGCAGTCCCGGAACGTTGTGCGCCGCCTGCGCAAAGCCACCATTTCCAACTTGGTACTGCACCTCGCGCGCTGCGAAAAAATGTCGTACCGGCGCGGCCAGAGTGGAATAGATGTTGGGATCGTCGCAGAACGGTCTCAACCAATCGTCTAACCATTCGTCGAGAATCTGCGGCTCACTGCCGCCTTCATATCGACGAAAGACTTCTGCGATTTCGTTTCGCTCCATTGATGCTCCTGCCCATCTGCCAAAAGCGGTCCAATCCCGACGTCCGGTTATGGCCGCGTGCCGTCAATGACTACGCGTGAATGTTGGTGGCTTGTGATGCCAGACGATTGCACTGTCCGTGCTTCTTGGCCATGCTGGCTCCTCTTCGCCCAGCTCCCACGACTTGAGGCAAACGAGCGAGCGATCATTCGCGCTCCACGCCGCAAAGGCCACTCTGAAGCCCTGATTGATGATGTGGCGAAGGTAAGCCTTCCCGTACGCGAGATCACCCTGCATGGACAAGGAGTGCGATGGATCCGTGCCCTCCAACCGCCAGCCAAACATGCCGTTTCCATCAAGTGGACGGCACACGACTTCCTTGGCGCCTTCGACAGCGGAGCTCAATGCCGCCTCCGTGGCTTCCCTGGCGGCGTCGAAGGCTTCTCTGAAGCCTGACGGAGCATGCGGATTGAGTTTCACGTTGAAGTGCGCGACGGTAGATAAGTCGAAAGGTAGCCTACCTGAAAGCCGACGTCCGCGACCGGCAGGTTGTGGCCGGAAGCGACGGCTCTCAGCGCCCCCTGACGCGAAGGTACGGGCACATTCTAGGAAACAGGGCATGTCACCCAGTGATAGGCGCCGCCGTCAAAGATGGGGCCACACGTCTCCTCGTCCATGTACCTTTGGCAAACAGGGGGCGACCACGTCCCGTCGCTCCGCGATTCGGATCTGCAATTGCCCAGGCAATCGGGCTGGCCCCTGCAGTTCCTGCCACCGTCCGAGAACTGCCTGGCTGGTCGCTTGCGCCAGCACCTCATGCCGTCAGCATGCTCTCCGACGTGTGGCCTCAT
>OUNM010498811.1_pt1 | contig 44235 bp, 39 predicted proteins | sample 1769961 | NCBI WGS metagenome assembly OUNM01 (sample SAMEA3914820, study PRJEB12502) | metagenome | biome: forest; material: soil | place: USA | collected 2012-03-12 | depth 0.3 m | reverse complement strand
GGAAAAGCCGCAACGTTACGGCCGCATATCCAGTTCTGAGGGTCTTGGTTTGCTCATCGTTTTGCAGCGGTCAGCGCAAAGTATTTCGCGCGGGATCGGGTGGCAACGCCCGCTGCCGCATGAAAATACCTCGCGTCTCCGCTGAAAAGTGATGAATGAAAACCAACCCGTGAGAAGTCCGAGCGCAGGGAAAGTTGATTGATGTCGTCTGGCTGCAATCCAGACGCGATCGATCCGCCAACCCCCAAGCGTCGGGACCTTTCTTCAAGAGAAGCGATCTCAAGATCCCGCATCCCGTTCCCCCCGAGGGCGTATCGTTAATGCATTTTACCGACGTGCCCAAGAACACCACACGTTCGCGGCGATCTTTGGCTCCCCTGGCTGTTTGCATGGGGTGTGTTGGCAAGTTCGTTTTGCTGAGGTTTACCACCTCTCCCTAAGCGGGCTTCCCAACATGCCTCTGGCGATCAGGTGGGAGAGAGCTGGCATCCATACCATACATACACTTCCGCCCGACCCCATGGGCCCTGGTTGATCCAGGTTGTTCTTTGACATTTTAATCTCGAAAGCGATGCGCCGTCGGCGGTGATCGCGGCCAGTGTCGACGTCTATCGTCCACGCTCATCCAGCTGCCGTGCTCCCTAGTGAGAGCCCGGTCAACCAATCTGGTCGGAGCGTGAAACGATAATGCCGCCGCCCTCCCCGCGTCGCAGCCGTTCCGCTCCAGCATTCTTAACTGCCTAATTGGGCTTCCAGCCCTTTTGTGGCCGGCCAGCCGCCGCCCAGCTATCGTAGGTGCGCCAGCCCCGTGCGAGCAGCTCGCGCGCGGCGGCAAAGCGGTCCGGCGCGCCCAGCACGACGACTTCGATGCGTCGCGGTGTGATGATGACTTGGTCGCCCTGCTGCCGGCTTTCTGGCGGCCGAGCGGACGAGACGATGACACATTGGCCGGCTTTGGCCGTCGTGCCGGTTTTCACCCCGTCGATGCCATCGACGCCCAGCAATTCGTTGGTATTGCGCAGCAGGTAGTTGGAGGGCGCATTGGTCTCCGCCGAATAGATGGTGATGCGGCGCTCCTTTTGGGAAACGAAGAATTGGAACGACGAGCGTTGCAACGCGTAGCGCGTGAGCAGGGCCATGTCCCCGGCCGAGGAGTAGGGGAGGGTCTTTTCCAAGGTGTCCAGCCCATGCGGATTAATGAAGCGCGTGGTCCGCATGCCGAGGCGTCGGGCGAGCGCGTTCATCTGTGCGACGAAGGTCCCCACGGGACCGAGCTGGCCGGCGCCCAATTCCGCGCCCACATAGTGGGCCAGGGTCTCGGCCGCCTGGTTGTCAGATTGCATGAGCGCGGCGTAGAGCAGGTCGCGCAAAGACACCCGATCGCCCGGATGCAGGCCCACGCCGTTGCCCGCGGGATTCAGCGGCCCGGCGGATTCGGGCACCGTCGTCATCTCATTGAGATCTGCGCTTTTCGCTTCCGCCCAATCGAGCACCACCGCCGCCGTGGCGATTTTGGTCAGGCTGCCGACCTGGAGCTTCCGTTGAGGATTGGAGCCCTCGAGAAGAAATCCGGTCGTATGATCAATGATGGCATAGGCGGCCGGGCCATTGGCCGCGTGTGCGCCGGGCGCCGAAGCCAGAGTCAGGACGGCGAGAAGCAGGGTGGCAAGAATGCGTGGAATCATCGAAGATGGGCAAAGATCACCACACCGTACCGGAGCCAGGGGAATTGGCAATCCGTAACGCAAATGCGCGGCTGGCCGACAGTTTTTTTGGTGCGGGAGCTTGCTCCAGCTTTGTCCGCGAAACTTCCACGTGAGTCGTTCAATCAACTCGCGGCGATGCCATCCACCAAAAACAGCAGGATGTTTTACGCGGCGAGCTCCTCGATCTAACTAACCCGAACTCGAGAGGTCTGCCGCTTTGCGTGAAATTGACGCTGACAAAGCGGGAGCGGGAGCAATCGCCCGCACTCAAATATCTGGCGGCAATCCGCGACGTCCGCTCGACCTCAATCGTGGTCGTGCTTTTTGTGCTGGTTCCCGTTGGGCAAATACTTCTGTGGCCCGTTGTAACCATGCCCATACACTTGCTGCTGCGGCCCATGATAGTTTGCGCCGCCGTGATAAACTGGACCGTGATAACCATAGCCGCCGCCATGGCCATAGTGGGCATAAGTCGGGCCGCTATGGTAACTCCGATTGTAAACGGTGTAAGAGCCGCCCCGCCCATAATAGTAGTTGTTGTCCCGGTAGACGAGAGGGCCATACGCGTGTGAGTACGGATGGCCGCTCACGTAGTAAAAGTCCACGCCGCCGCCATCGTAATAGGCCGGGCCGGAAACATAGGCCGGACCGCCATAGTACGCCGATCCGCCATAGACGTGTCCGTAGTAGGGCTCCTCCTCGCAGGCAGAGAGGAGCAAGGCGGCGCCGGCGGCAGGCAGGAGGAGGAACAGTTTATTCATGATTTTGGGAGTATGACGCGTGCGCGCCGGATTCGGCAGTTTCCCCCGTTTCGTTCGCCGGAGGGCGTACGGCTGCACACGGGCAGCGGGCAAAGAGCGGAAGGCAGGAGCGGCAGATGAGTATCGAGCCCTAACGCAGACGCGCATGCGCCGGCAATCGGAAACGCGCCGCGCGGGGCCATTGCCAAGCAGATCGGTCTGCGCTAGACGAATCGACCGCATGTTTTTCCTCACGCCATCTTACGTCAAACACGGCCGGCAGTTCCTGAAGGATGCCCGCAAGCTGGTCGCCTACAAACGCGATCTCCTGGAACCCCAACTGGTGGAGGATACGGAGCGGGAGATCGGCCATCTGGAGGTGGTGCTGGGCTCCGGGAACAAAGAGGAAATCGAAGCGCAGATGCACCGCGTGGACGACGCCTGTGCCAAAATCGCCAAGCCGCTGCCCGACGCCGGCATGCGCGACAATGTGGAAGTTTTTCTCGTCGCCATCGTCATCGCCCTGGCGGTGCGCACTTATTTCCTGCAGCCCTTCACGATTCCGACCGGGTCCATGCAGCCGACGCTCAATGGCATCATCGGCTTTGCCGACAAGGAGACGACGAATCCCCTCGTGCAGCTCTTTGGCGCCGTCTTTCAGGGCCGGACCTACGTCAACGTGATCGCGAAGGATAACGAAACGCTGAGCCTCAACGATCTGTCCGAGGAGACCCGCTACCGCTTCTTCACCTATACGAAGCTCACGACCTCCACCGGGAACACCTACTGGATTCACGCGCCGAAAAAGGGCGTGCGGGACATCCTCACTCCGGAGATGCTTTCGCCGGACGGCCGGTTCTTCGGCCTGAAATCCGTGAAGGCGGGCGAACCGCTCGTTCGCGGCTACGTGAACACGGGCGATCACGTTTTTGTGGATAAATTCTCCTACAATTTCCGGAAACCGGAGCGCGGCGAAGTTTTCGTCTTCACGACGCAGGGCATTCCCCGGCTGAGTGGGAATGGCGAGCCCTCGCAGTTCTATATCAAGCGTCTGTCGGGTGTGCCCGGAGATACGTTGCAGATCAAGGCCCCGAATCTCTACATCAACGGCAGCATCGCCCAGAGCGAACCCTTCAAACGGGTGATGAGCGGAACTTTTCAGCATCCCGTAGATGGCTACCAGGGCTACTCGAACATGCCGGGCTTCCCGTTGCTATTCGACCCAGACTCCACCGTGAAGATCAACGCCGGCGAGTACTTTGCGCTCGGCGACAACTCCTACAACAGCTCCGACAGCCGAAACTGGGGCGTGGTGCCGCAGAAAAACATCATGGGGCGCGGAGTGATTGTGTACTGGCCCTTTGGTTCGCACTGGGGATTCATCCATTGATGGCGTCGCGCTGCTGCAGAGCTGGCATCGAGGCGATCGAAAGCCGGGATGACACGGTCCGGAAGTTGCGCTACATTTCGTTCCTTAAACTCCAGAAAACTTCAGTTTCCAGCCCTCCCCGTACATGGCCCGCCGCGCGAGTTCTACTTCAAATCCGCTATGGATCGTCCTGGCCGTTGCGGCCTTCATCGTCGTCGCCGGGGGCGTTTACTTCGTCTATGGGCGGGTCAGCGACCCTTTCCGGACCGTGGCGGCGCTGCCAGTGCAAGAGTACCTGGAAAATGCGAACAGCCTTCGGGGCAACGTCTATAAAATCGACGGCACCGTGTCGAAGCAGCTGGAATGGTCGAAGTCCGGACGACTTTACTCCGTCGACGTAAATGGGGCGGATGTGGTTCCGGTGCTCGTTCCGGGGCAGTTCAACCAGGTGAACATCGAGCGGGGGCAGCGGTTTATTTTCAAAATCGAGGTTGGAGACAAAGGAATCATCACCGTTCAGGATGTTAAAAAGGCGTAGGCCCATATAGCCATGAAGAAGCAAGCCCCCGAATTTCAACCTCTCCGGCGCGCGCCACGCGCTGCGGGATGGCGGCAGTGGAACTCCGGCGCCACCGCATTTGCGCTGGCGACCGGTCTCGCCCTCGCGCAGGTCGCCGATGCCCCGCCTGCTCAACCGGCGGGAGCGCCGGCAGCGGCCCCCGCTTCCTCGGCTCCGGCCTCGGGTGGCGCGGCTCCGGCGGCCAAGCCGGCCTCAAATGGCTTTCTCGGCGGAGACGTCCCGCATTTCGACCCATCCTCCGAGGTGCTGACCTGGGATGGCAAGTCGTGGAACGTCAACAACAACCGGGTCTTCGAAGCGCGCTTCGAAAAATATCTCAATGCGCCGGAGGAGACCACCGCGGAAGACAAGGCCTACCAGGCGATCATCACTGAGATCCTGACCCGGCTTTCGCCCGGGAATGCCTCCATGGCGAATCTGGACTATTCGTTTCGCCTTCTCTCCCGCGCCTCGAATTACGACGTGGATGCTCGCCTGTGCGATTCCCTGGCGGATGCCGTGTACACCGTGTGGATGGCGCAGCGCCAGCAGCAGCATCTGGTGGCGGCCAATACCGCGCTGGAGACCGAAGAAACGGCCTTGGAAGCGCAAATTCATTTCCAGGGCAACGTCACGACGCACGAGGTCGATATCAGCAATAAGCAGCCGGCGCGAGGCGGTGGCGGGGGGCGCAACGGCGGCGGCGGTCAGCAGGGCGGGGGAGGCAACAAGCAGCAGCAGCAGCAGGCCGCGGACACCAAGCAGGCGGCGATCGAGACGAATAATGTGCAGACGCGCCGCCTGGCGGAAATGATCGCCCGGCAAAAGGGCAACGAGGTGAAGCGCGAGCTTTCCGAGATCCAGGCCAAGGTCGAATACCAGGCGCTCATCGTGCAGTTCTTTCTTCAACGGCGCTTCCAGCACGTGCTTATGGCGACACGGTTCTATCGCGCGCTTTTTGCCGACGGCGATTCCAAGCTGAACCTGGGCAAGGATTCGAAAGATCTCTTCACCCGCAGCGCCGGCATGGCGCCGACGGTTTCGACGCTCGATTCGCTCGCCAATGAAGCCGTTCGCGACGTCCGCGAAGGGGTCAAGGCTTTCGAATTTCTTCTGGAAAAGCAGGAGCTGGAAAGCGCCACCAAGCGCCTCGCCGAATCCTTTACGGTCGGCGAGTTCATGCCGGAAATTCGCACCCTCCCGCGGACGGAAAAACGCAAGACGCTGGAATTTGCGCAGAAGTCGAATCAGTTGATCTCAGCGCTCGAGGTCAAGGACTACTCACTGGCCGAGTCCCTGGTTAACGACCTTGGGAAAATTGCGAAGGATTTCGATAACTCGAAGCCCGAGGCGGCGATCGAGACCGCACGGACGGTCGCGCAAATGCATATCCTGAAAGCGCGCAATGCGGCGCTGAGCGGGGACAAGCAGGCGCTGGAGACTGAATTGACCCAGGCGACGGAGATCTGGCCGCGCAATCCGGCCCTCAGGGAAGTCTCGAACAAGATTTTCGACCAGGGTGATATGCAGCAGCGCGCCTTGACGGATCTCGACGAACTTCTCGGCCAAAAGAATTACCGCCAGATTTACGATAACAGCGCGCGGTTCATTGCCGCCAGCGCACAGTATCCGGAGCGGGAAAAGCAGCTCAAGGAAGTGCTGGAGAGCATGAAGTCCATCGAAGGCGCCATCCAGCAGGCGCGAGTGATGAGCCAGCTGAGCAACTATGCCGGCGCGTGGGAGAGTGTGGAAAAGGTCGCGACGCAATATCCTGACGACTCGAAGCTCAATCAGACGCGGGCGGAGCTAACGACTCAGGCGGCGGATTTCGTGCGGACGCTGCGTGGGGCGGAGGATCTGGAAAAGAAAGACCAGATCGGCTCGAGTCTGGCGCTCTATCTGAAGGCGCAGAAGATCTATCCCGACAGCGATTACGCCAGACAAGGGATCGACCGCCTGAAGAAGCTGGTGTTGCCCCCGGGCGAATGACGTCTGTAGCGTCGAATTCGGCAATTAATTCCAAAAAACCGGGAATATCTGCAAGTGTCAGGCGTTTGCCGCTTGACCAATGGCCGTTTGCACAGTGGTCTCTGGGGAAGCGAATTTGATCTTGTGATTCTCCATCCCCTCCCTAATCGTCTTGCCTAAATGAACTCGCCCCAAGAGGAAGACCTGCCGGCGCGAGGCGAACAAGGCAATGGCGAAAGCCGCCCCCCTCGCAACCTGGGTGATCTCCATAAGACGATCACCATGGCGCAGATTGCCCGCGCGGCGGGCGTATCTCAGGGCGCCATCTCGTCCCTGCTGAACGACCGGGACTATGGCATCCGGGTCAGCGAGAAAACTCGCGAACGGGTTTTCAAGGTTTGCCGCGAAATGGGGTATATTCCCAACGATTTACGTGCGGTTGTGCGCATGTACCCGGAGTTAGGGGAGTTTTGTCTGCTGTTGGCGTCGAATATTACCGGAGGTTTGCGCAATCCTTATGTCGGGCGGCTGGCGCAGGCGGCCATGTCGACGGTCCATGGATTGTCGCACCCATTGACGGTGGCTTTTTACGACAAGGGCCACGACTACCTGAGCGCGCCGGATCAGTTGCCACAGCCTTTGCGTTCCGGGGTGACGTCGAAATTTCTCATCTGTGGAGACGTCAATTCCAGCCTGTTGCAGCAAATCTTTCGCAGAGGCCTCCCGTCGATCATGCTGGGAGTGGATGCCGGCGCCGCAGGGGTTCTGAGCCTGGCTCCTGACCATGCCATGGCTTCCCGCCTGGCCCTCGAGCATCTTTTCAAACTGGGGCACAAGGATATCGCCATCGTTTCCGGGCCCTTTGGCTCGAATGATCCGCAAATCATCGAACTCCACCGCGGAATCAAACAGGCCTACGACCTCGCCGGAGCGCCCATCGAAGCGCACAATATCGTTTACGGCGACCTGACTTATCAGGCCGGGATGAGCGCCTTCGACGAGTTGCAGCGCCACGCGGCCAAGCCGACCGCGGCCTTCTGTCTTTCCGACGCCGCCGCCGGCGGCCTGATCGCCCGAGCTCAGGCGTACGGTTTGCGCGTGCCCGAGGATTTTAGCGTCGTGGGTTGTTCGGACGACTACTGCACGGAGCTGATGCTGCCGCGCCTGACGACGATTCACCTTCCGGCCGAAGAAATGGCCGAAATCGGGGTCAAGGAAATCGATCGACTGGTGCGCGAGGGCGCACAAATCGAAGCGCAACGCCAGACGCTCCCGGTGCGATTGATCGAGCGCGGCTCCACGGCCGGGCCAAAATCGGCGTAATCCACGGCTTTTTGTAGATTTCGAGTGGCAGGCTGCCGTTTCGAATGCCACCTTTCGAACCCCCGGCAACTTAACCTTGACTCACATACGCCCTCCCCGCCACAAGACGCTCTTATGAGATTCCCCGCATTCTTATCCACCTTTGCCGCATCCCTGTGCCTTTTGCTGGCCATATGGTTTTTTGCCGTGAGCATTAGCGATCAAGGGTTGCAGGCTGAACTCCAGAAAAAGCAGAGCGAACTCCAGACAGATCAGCAGAAGCTGCAGTTTCAGGAGCAAACGCTTCAGGCTGCGCAGCAGCAGATCAACAATATGAATACGACCTCCCAGAAGGTGGGGGAAATCCTCGGGGATATGAAGGGGCTGGCCGTGCAGAACAAGAACGACAAGCTCAAGAATCTCCTGATCAAGTACGGCATCAATCCGGACGACGGCGCCGCGGCGGCAAGCGATAAGTCGGACAAATCGTCCGCCCCGGCCGCGCCCGCGTCCGGCGGCAGCGCTGCGCCGGTTCTGTCGAAGCCCGCCAAACCGTAATTTTTTCTACCCTCCACACCACGATTTATATGAGCATTGAAGAAATTGATTCGACGCCTGAGCCTTCCTCCTGGGATTTGCATCTGCCGTTTTGCATCTTTGCCTTCGGCATCGCGATTTACATGCTCGGACAAGTCACGTCCGGTCAGCAGGGCGGCCGCACCATGAAGTGGCAGCTGGAAAACATCGGCAAACAAATCGAGGGAACCGCTGCGCAACAGAAGCTGGCCGACGAGCAGTCGCAAAAGATGATCGAGCCCACCAGGCAGGTCAACCAACTGCAGTCGCGTTATACCGCTCTGCTGACGGATCTCGTGGAGTTATCCAAGGACGACGCCGATGCGAAGAAGGTTGTGCAGAAATACGGCATCCAGCGCAATGAGCCGAAGGCGGCCCCTGCGGAAGAAGAAAAGAAGCCGTAGTTTGTTATCCCGAAGCCGCCGGGCAAATGTTTCGCCCGACGGGTAGGCAGGTTCAGAGCCGGCCTTCGACTTTCTGAAAACAATTTGGCCCGGCCCGCGTTTCCGCGGCCGGGTCATTTCATTGGTAGGTGAGCCAGACGACGAATTGATTCGAAGAGATCAGGACTAAGGAAGTGTGCGCATTTGCGCATGAATTGTTGCGCGACTGGCTGATCAGAGAAAGAGTTTTCAGGACGGCGACATTCATACGCTCCGCTAACGTTGATGTAATATCTGTTTTCTGTTAAGTTGAGTTTGTCGTTGTTTTAAGCTGGATGCTTGAATAAAGCGAATATGCCTCCTTGCAGTCTTGGCATCTGCCGATAGCTTCGATCCCCTATGCCCACTCGTTTTCTTCCCGAACTGCTCCAAAAGGACCGCGCCGAGATCCTTGCGGATTGGATGCGGGAGCAGCTTTCTGCTCCCGGCATGCGGACGGACCTCATTAATGAAGCGGAACTCAGGGCGCAATCGGGTGATTTTCTCCAGCGATTTCAGACGGCGGTGGCATCCGGGAATCTGGAAGATCTGAAATCGCAGGTTTGGGCGCCGGTGTTCGAGCAGCTTGGCGAGATCTCGCGTCTGCGCGGGCGGCAGGGATTTTCGCCGTCGGAGACCGCCACATTTGTCTTTTCGCTGAAGTCGCCCCTTTTTACCCGCTTGCGCAAGGTAAGCGGCGGAAATTTGGAGGGTCTCATGGAGGAGATCGTCACCGTGACCGCTCTGCTCGATAACTTGGGGCTCTACACGACAGAGGTTTATCAGCAATCGCGGGATGAAATCATCAATCGACAGCAGATGGAAATGCTCGAGCTTTCCACGCCGGTGGTGAAACTTTGGGAGGGAATCCTGGCGCTGCCGTTGATCGGAACGCTGGATAGCTCGCGCACCAACGTGGTCATGGAGTCGCTGCTCCAGCAGATCGTCCAGACGGGGTCGGAAATTGCCATCATCGACATCACCGGAGTGCCGACGGTCGATACGCTGGTCGCGCAGCATCTTTTGAAGACCGTGGCCGCTGCGCGGCTCATGGGAGCCGACTGCATCATCAGTGGTATTCGCCCCCAGATTGCGCAGACCATGGTGCATCTTGGCATCGACCTAACGTCGGTCGTGACCAAGTCAACGATGGCAGAAGCGCTGAAGGCGGCCTTGAGTCGCAGCGGGTTTCGCGTGACCCGGGAATCGGCGAAATAAAAGCCATGCTGGAAAAAATTCCGATCTTGCAGATCGAAGACTTGCTGCTCGTGAGCATCCAGGTGGATATGCACGATCAGTTGGCGCTGCAATTGCAGGACGATCTCACGCAAAGAATCGGTGAGACCAATGCCCGTGGGGTGCTGATTGATATCTCTTCCTTGGAGATCGTCGATTCCTTCATCGGGCGTGTGATTGGCAACATCTCCGGGATGGCGCGGGTGCTGGATGCGACAACTGTCGTCGTGGGCATGCAGCCCGCGGTGGCGATCACGCTCGTTGAACTCGGCTTGACGCTCGATGGCGTGCACACGGCTTTGAATGTTTCTCGTGGGATGGCGTTGCTGCGCCGCAACCGGAGCGAGGCATGAGCATGGGCAAAGCTTCGACGCTGGCCGTCGCGTCGGAAGGGGACGTCGTGAAAGTCCGACAGGCGGTGCGCGCGCTGGCGGTGGAGATCAAACTTTCCCTCGTCGACCAGACGAAAGTCGTGACCGCAGCCAGCGAGCTGGGCCGCAATCTGCTCATCTACGGCGGCGGCGGCGAAGTGCGCATGGAGTTGCTGCAGGAAGGCGCCCGGCGCGGGGTGCGCATCGTTTTTGAGGACCATGGGCCCGGCATTCCCGATATCGAGCAGGCGATGAAAGATGGATATACCTCGGGCTCTGGGATGGGGTTGGGATTGGGCGGCGCGAAGCGGCTGGTGAATGACTTTAAAATCGTTTCCAATCCAGGGGAGGGCACCCGGGTGACGATCACCAAATGGCGGTGATTGCACTCCGATGCCAGGCATGAATGCTTCTCTCGTGCTCCCAGTCATCGATCCGACTGGATCTGGCGCCGCGCGTCGGGCGGCCGCCACTTGGGCGTCAGAGCGGGGGTGGGGGGAAGAGATGGTCGGGCGGGTCGCACTCGTGGTGACTGAGTTGAGTCGGAACCTGGCTTTGCACACCGTCGGCGGAGTACTTTTGCTTCGGCATTTGAGGAATTCGAAAAGTTCTGGAGTGGAGATTCTGTCCCTGGACTCCAGCCCGGGCGTGGCTAATTTTCAGGAATGCCTGCGCGACGGCTATTCGACAGCGGGAACTTCGGGCATTGGGTTGGGCGCCGTCAGCCGTATATCGAATGCTTTTGCCGTACACTCGCAGCTGGGCCTCGGCACCGCCTTGCGCAGTGAGATCTGGGAAAAGCCGTTCGAAGCGGAGAAAGGGAGTTGGGAATGCGGCGCCGTTAACGTCGCTTTCGCAAGGGAGCCGGTCTGCGGCGATAGCTGGCAGGAGCAGGCGGTGCGTCCCGATGTGCTGCGCGTGATGATTGCCGACGGTCTCGGTCATGGCGAATTTGCCGCTGCAGCTTCGCAGCGTGCCTGCGAAATTTTATTGGCCAATGGCCGGTTCCGCCTTCCCGAAGTCCTCGAAGCGATGCACGGCGCCCTGCGCGCCACCCGAGGAGCGGCCGTGGCGGTTGCTGAGATCGATCTGCAGCGTCAGGTCGTGGATTATTGCGGCATCGGCAATATTTCGGCGTCCATCGTGACGCATGAGGGTTCCACGAGCCTCATCTCACTCAATGGCACTGTTGGCGCGCAGACGCGGGGTTTTCGGCTTTTTTCCTATGCTTGGCCGAAAAATGCTGCTTTGGTTATGAGTTCCGACGGCTTGAAGTCGCAATGGAAACTCAGTCGCTATTCGGGGCTTCTGGAACGTCATCCGGGCTTGGTGGCGGGCGTGCTTTACCGCGATTACGCTCGCACCACGGATGACGTCACAGTTTTAGTGGTTCGATCATCGTTATGAGCGTCCCGAGCAAACCCCTCCGACTGCTGAAAGTTGCCATCCGTACGGAGCAGGATGTCGTGGTTGCCCGACAAAAAGTCCGCCAGCTCGCGGGAGCTTTGGGCTTTACGCCACAGTTGCAGACCCGCATCGCCACGGCGCTCTCCGAAATCGCCCGCAATGCCATCGAATATGGAGGCGGCGGTTGGGTGGATTTCTCGGTTCTCACCGAACGTGCCGCCGGCGCGGCGGCGGGCTCCCGTCAGACTTTGGCGCTGTGCGTTTCCGATAATGGGCCTGGCATTGCGAACCTCGACGAAATTCTGGCTGGCCGCTATCGGTCCGGGTCCGGCCTGGGCTTGGGCATCATGGGGGCGCGTAAACTCATGGACCAGGTGGAGATTCAAACCTCCTCGGCTGGGGTGAACGTCACGATGACGAAGGTCTTGCCGCCTTCGGCGGCGCCCCGCAATGCGGTGCAATTGCAGGCGATTGCTGACGATCTGGCGCAGCGGCCGGGGGCGAACCCCATCGACGAGATCTACGTCCAGAACCAGGAATTGGTCCGCGCCATCGACGAATCGCAGGCGCGCGAGGACGAGTTGAACCGGATGAACCAGGAGCTCGCCGAAACGAATACAGGCGTGCTGGCGCTCTACGACGAACTGGACACGCTCCACCAGATCGGGACCATGCTGGCCTCCAAGATCGAGTTGAAGCCGCTCATTCAGGCGATCATCGACGTGACGACCTCGCTCACCGAGGCTGATATCGGCGTCTTCTTCTATCGGGAGGAAAATACGGGCCGGTGGCAGACGTTTGCCAGCGCCGGGCCGAAAGCCGCCGCGCTGGAAAATTTCCCCGCAAGTTTCGACGAAGGTCTGTTCGGTCTCGAACTCCTGGAGTCGGGTCTGGTGCGCATCGCGGATATACGCGCCGATCTGGAGGCCAATATTTGCCGGCGATTCGTGTGTGAACTTGGAGAACGTGTCCACGTGCATAGTTGTCTCGCCGTGCCGGTCGTCGAGGCCAATCAAACCCTGCTTGGCGCGCTGACTTTCGTCAGCGAACGGCCGAATGCCTTTTCCGAGCGCAGCGAGCGAATTCTCACGAGTGTCGCGACCCAGGTCGTGGTGGGCATCGAGAAGGCGCGGCTTTTCCAGTCGGTCACGGCGGCGAGCGATGCCAAGGATCAGTTTCTGGCCATGATCAGCCACGAGCTGCGCACGCCGCTCAATCCGGCCATGGCCATCATTTCCAGTCTGCAGCGCGATCCGCGGGTTCCGCAGGAGGTGCGGGAAGATATCGAGATCGTATGGCGAAACATTCGGCTCGAGGCGCGGCTCATCGACGATCTCCTCGATTTCAATCGCCTCATCAAAGGCAAGATGCCGCTCATTTCAGATGTGCTCGACATGCACGGCCTGGTTGAAAGCGTCGTGGCGATCTGTGGGGAAGACCTCCAGGCAAAACAACATCGACTGCGCATTGATCTCGGCGCGCAACGCACCACGGTTTCGGGCGACTCCGCGCGCCTCCAGCAGGTGCTCTGGAACGTCCTGAAGAACGCGATTAAATTCACGCCGGCGGATGGCGAGATCCACATCCGAACTTCGGATGTGGCGGGCGCCTTGAGAATCGAGGTGGTCGACAACGGCCGCGGAATCGAGGCGGGGGCGATCGAGCGAATCTTTCGCGCTTTCGACCAGGGGCAGCCGCATCTGGCCGCGCATTACGGCGGGCTTGGCCTTGGCTTGTCGATTGCCCGCATGTTCATTGACCTGCATCGCGGGAAAATTTTCGCCGCGAGCGCGGGACTCGGCCACGGGGCGACGATCACCATCGAGTTGCCGGTCATTGATCCTCCCGCTCCGAGCGCGGCCGCGCTGGCGCAACCCCGGCCAAGCGCGCCCGCGGGCGGCAGCAACACGGGCCGCATTCTCCTGGTTGACGATCACGTCGACACTCTGCAGACGATGGCGAAATTGCTGCGTCGCCGCGGATACGAAGTAGTCACCGCGGGCAGCGGCGCCGAAGCCATGACCGCGGCCCATGGCGCCGCGTTTGACCTGCTCATCAGCGATCTGGGATTGCCCGACTGCTCTGGCTTGCAACTGGTCCAGCGCGTCCGAAGCGTTCAACCACTCCCCGCCATCGCTCTCAGCGGCTACGGGATGGAGCAAGACGTGGCTGAGAGCAAACAAGCGGGTTTTCAGCGCCACTTAACAAAACCCGTTGATTTCGAGGAATTGGCCCGGGCCATCCAGGGATTACTCGGGCAGGCGGCCTCATGAAGGACGGTTAGTTGTAGCTGCCGATAACTCAGGCGCAGCCTATCGCGCGTCGAGCCGCTTGCATCACTTCTTCGTGACTGCGCCCGATCACCAACCCTGATGCAAGCTCGTCGGTGCGCCGATCCAAAACGCGCAGAAAATCTTCTTCTACTATTTTTGGAACGTTCATGTGAATGCTTTGCCAAAGGGTTTGCGCCAACTTTATGCATTCCGGGAGTGGAAGTTCCATGGCCTCGACGGTCAGTTGATCAATGGACATGCGAGCAGGGTGCCGTTAACGAGTGGAGAACATCAAACTGGGGCATCCCTTTCCGAGCGAGAACCAAGTGGAGCCTAGGGGGTTCGAACCCCTGACCTCCTCAATGCCATTGAGGCGCTCTACCAACTGAGCTAAGACCCCGTGTTTGGGAGCGCAGAAGGTGCCGCTGATCGGGCAGGGTGGCAAGCGGATTTTTGCGAGAATTTCGACTTTTTTGCGCGGAAGTTGTCGTGCCACCGCGAGCAGCTGGGCGGTCACGGTTCCGCGCTTTTCCGTCGAGGGTGCCTCCCGCAACGCCACATTACGAAGGTGTCATTAAACGCTTCACTCAAAGGGCGAGGTGGTTCGCCGGGTGTCCTGAAATTACAGCATTCGCAACATGTTGTGTATTGATACAGGACACATTTTGCCCCTCCGAAGGCGCCTTTCCCTCTAGAAATCGCGTTGGCGCGCCGAGTGCTAAAGCCCTGAGGGGTATGTTGACACTCACGACACTCGTCCTCTTTTCCTCGGCCCTGCTGGCTGCAACCTGGTGGGCAGTGTCCGAGGAAAGCAACCACTAGACCTTTTAAATCCTTTAAATCCTTTAATTCCCATGACCACTGATTCAATTACGGACACCGAGCTCCTGGACCACGACCAAGTCGCCGTCTCGGAGCCCTCCACGAAAACCTCGCTGGATGTCACCGACGAAACGCTGATGGCCATGATCCAGCGTCGCGAATCCGAAGCCATCGGCATCCTGCACGATCGGTATGCCCGCCTCCTCAAGGCGCTCATCATGAAGGTCTTGCACAATGATGCGGAAAGCGACGACCTCCTCCAGGAAGTCTACCTCGAGATCTGGGATCGCGCCGCCGGATACAGCCAGGAGAAGGGCAAAGCCCTGAGCTGGATTGTGACTCTGGCCCGCCGGCGGGCCATCGATCGCCTGCGCAAGCGCGAAGCTTACTGCCGCATGGAGGACCGCCTCCTCGTGGAGACACAGCGGAATCCTCGGGATTCCGTCGCCCACGTCGAGGAGGACGTGGAGCACAGCGAGATGCGCGAACATTTGCAGCGCGTGCTGGGTCAATTGCCCCCTGCGCAGCGTCAGGCCATCGAAATGGCTTACTACAAGGGCATGAGCCAGCGCGACATCGCCGCCGCCACAGGCATCCCTCTCGGCACCATCAAGACTCGTCTGGAACTGGGCATGAAGAAGCTCGCGGAGGCGCTCAAAGGATTCGAAGACCTCCTGTGAAAAACCTGAATGGCTGATTTAAACCACGGAGCCCTCTCCGCCGGCGCGACCTCGGGGACGCGCGGCGGACGGCCTCCAAGGCCTCTCCACCTGCTCGTCGTAGACGATGAGTCGTCTGTGCGGGAGGTGCTCGCCCTGATGCTGACGCAAGAAGGGCACGACGTCGTGACGGCGCAAAATGGAGCCGAAGCGCTCGATTTTTTTGTACGGGATCGCTGGGATGTGGTCATTACAGACCGGTCCATGCCGATCATGCGCGGTGACGAACTGGCGGCCAAGATCAAACAATGGTCGCCCGAAACACCGGTGGTGTTGCTCACGGGCTTTGCCGGCCCGATGGAACTGACCGGAACCCACGCCCGCTTCTTCGACATGGTCTTACACAAGCCTTTCACAGTCATTGCGCTTCGCGAAGGGCTCGAGTGGCTGATGAGCGTGGATCGCTCTCCGGAGCGCCAGCCGCCGGGGCCGCGTCAAATGCGATCGGGATTTGTGAACTCGTAGCTTTATGTGATTCCGCAGTGGACCCAAGCGCGCATTCTGGCAAAACCTCGCCCGTGCTCGCTTACTTTCTCCACGATTTCAGCCCTTTTATCGTCAAGTTTGGCAATGGGTTTGGTTTGCGCTGGTACGGGCTCGCCTACGTCATCGCCTTTCTTCTCGGCTACAAGCTCTACTCGTGGCTGTCTGCGCGCGGCTACACCGAGATGACGACCGAACAGGTGGGAGACTTCATCACCTGGGCGGCTGTCTTTGGCGTTATGATCGGAGGGAGGGTGGGGTGGATTCTCTTCTATGGGCTTAAGCAGGACCACAGCGCTGACCCGTGGAATTGGCCGTTGCAGGTTTGGAAAGGCGGCATGTCCAGCCACGGCGGCATTTTGGGACTTGTGTTTGTCACCCTCTGGTTTTCCCGGCGGTACAAGTTGTCCTGGACGAGCATCGGCGATTGCCTTTGCGCCGTGGCGCCGATCGGACTCTTCGTGGTGCGCCTGGCCAATTTCATCAATGGCGAGCTTTATGGGAAAATCTCGTCAGCGCCTTGGGCAGTGCAGTTTCCAACGGAATTAACGGAAAACGCAGGCGAGGCCGGGGCCTTTGCCCATCGTTTCCCAGAACTCGTCAATCACGATCCGGATGCGGTGGAAGATCTGGTGCGGCAATCCCAGCACGGGCTCCTGAATTTCACTGCGCATATGCCTCCCGCCGTTGAGCAGGCGTTCCGGGATTTTCTGCCAGCCCGGCATCCGTCGCAGATTTACGAGGCGTTTCTGGAGGGAGTGGTTCTGTTCCTCATTCTTTGGATCATGCGGACGCGGATGCGCGTGCCGCGCGGCGTCATCACGGGAGCATTTTTCATCTGCTACGCCGCGCTGCGGATCGTCGGTGAAATGTTCCGCGTGCCGGATCCTGCCTGGTCGGTGGGGACCTTCAGCGCAGGACAGTTCCTTTCGCTCTTCATGTTCCTCATCGGAGCCGCCTTTATTTTCTGGGGCTTTAAGACCCAGGAGTACGAGCCGTGTTTCGCCACGGATCACAAGCCAGCCGGCGAAGAAAACGCCGAGGGATCGTGATGGCTATCGATTTTTGCCATGCGCGCCGCTTCTGAAGTCCAGCGGATCGGCGACGTGCTCTTTTGGGAAACGTGGGAGCCATCGGTAAAGACCATCGTCTCGAGCTGCGCCGTGGTCGATGGCGATGGCAGGCTCGTCATCATTGATCCCATTCCTCTGGAGCCCATGGCATTGGAAGAATTGGCGGCCATGGGAGAGCCCAAGGCCATCTTCCTCACGAATGGCAACCACGCCCGCGAGGCGGGGGCCTTTCGGGGGCGTTTTTCCGCGCCAATTCTTTCCGGCGCTGGCGCCGTCGAGCCCCTTGGACTTTCCGTCGACGCAACGGTTGCCGATGGGCAAACTGTGGCAAGTGGCCTGCTGCGCGCGATCGAACTTCCAGGCGCCGGCCCGGGTGAAATGGCGCTCGTCGCCGCCGGCCGCAGCCTCCACTTGGGCGATGCGCTCATCAATTTGGAGCCGGATGGTCTGGGAATCCTGCCGGCAAAATATTGCGACGATCACCGAGTCTTGCAGAAGTCACTGCGAAAGCTCTTGCCCTTTGAATTTGGGATTCTGACATTTGCCCACGGCCTGCCGATCGCCTCCCGAGCCCGGCAACGCCTCCACCAGCTCCTCGCATGAAAGCCGCCATTTATCTACCCATCGCCGCCGCCCTCCTCCTGTCCTCTGCCGTTGTTCAGGCGGCGGAAGAGAAATCACCGGAAAAGGGCGGACATAAAGAGTCTGCGAAAGAGCCTGTGGCGACGCCAACCGCAGTAGCTGCGCCTGCGGCGGAAGCCACGCAGGCGAGCGGACTGGACGCCTCGGCGCAGGTCGCCGCCACCTTTTTTGGACTGCTGCAAAAAAACAAGGTCGACGACGCCTACTCCGCGCTGACCAAAGGCTCGAAGATCGCTGATCGCCCGGATGAGTTGAAGTCCTTGAAGTCCAAGACGAGCGAGGCCATCGAGATGTTTGGCGCCGTGCAGGGCTACGACCTCGTGGAGACGAAGTCCGTCGGTTCGCATATGCTCCGACGCACCTATCTTTCGCTGGGCCGGGATTTTCCCCTGCGGTGGCGGTTCTATTTTTACCGCACGGAAAATGTCTGGCGGCTCATCGATTTGCGGGTGGATGACCGTCTCACCGCGATCTTCGAGGAATCCGACGATTTGCGCTCCGAGGCGCCGATTCCCACGAAGTAGCGCCGGCGTTGCGGTGTGAGGCGCTGCCCCGCCGCGTGAAATTTGGCCGCCCATGCGTCGCTTTCTTCATTTCATTCGCTTCTCGCACACGGTCTTTGCGCTTCCTTTTGCGCTGGGCTCGATGCTGGCGGCGGCGCACGGGTTGCCTTCTTGGCGCACGCTGGGTTTGATCCTGCTTTGCCTCGTCTTCGCCCGTACGGCGGCGATGATCTTCAATCGCCTGGCGGATTGGGAGATCGATCAGCGCAATCCACGCACCGCCGCCCGGCATACGTTGGTTTCACGTCCGGTGGCGGTGGGCATGTGGTTGGCCAGTTCGGCGGCTTTCGTCGCGGCGACGGCGCAGATCAATCAGCTGTGCTTCTGGCTCTCGCCCGTCGCGTTGCTGATCATCTTTTTCTATTCACTCACAAAGCGCTTTACCTCGTTCAGCCACCTCTTTCTCGGCCTCGCGCTTTCGGTGGCGCCCGTGGGCGCGTGGCTGGCCGTGCAGGGGAGTTTTGCGCCTGCGCCCTTGGCCCTGGCGCTGGCGGTGCTGCTCTGGGTGGCGGGATTTGACATCATTTACGCCACCCAGGATCACGACTTCGATAAGACGGAGGGGCTGCGCTCGCTCGTGGTAAAGTACGGGGTGCGGCAGAGCCTGGTGTTGGCCCAGCGGCTGCACTGGATCATGCTCGCCGTGCTCGCAGTTTTTGGCGGGCTGGCGGGTCTGCATACCCTGTATTTCGTGGCGCTGGCGCCGATCGCCGGAGCCCTGATTTACGAGCACTGGATCGCCGCAACCCTCGATCTCGGCCTGATCAATAAGGCCTTTTTTAATAGCAACGCTTTCGTTGGATGTATCTTTCTGGCAGGAGTTTGGGCTGGGTTATTCCGCTGATTTATTAATCATTTCTCGACGACTGCTTCCGCGTTTCGCAGGCCTTCCGGGATCTCCACAAATCGCCGCTGGATTTTTCCTTCTTTCGCCGTGCAGACAAACCAGCCCTTCTGTGTGCTGCCGTCGTGATTAAACCGGACCCGGGAGCAGCAGCGATCGGTGGTAATCGTAACGGCTCCGGCCGTGCGCTCCGTGTAGGCGTGGTAATGGCCGTTCAGCACCGCCTGCAAATTGTAGTCGCGAAACATTCCCAGCAGATCGTCCGCATTTTTGGGCCGGTATTTCACCTCCGCCCCGAGCGGGAAATGGGTGTACAGGATCGTAGGCTTGGCCCGGTCGAGTTTGGGCAGGTGATCGCGCAGCCAGGCAAAGGTTTCGGCTTGGATCGAGGTGTCGTGGTAGTGGGTCCCTTCCGTGGTATCGAGCCCCACGATCTGCCAACCTCGGTGCTCGAAACTGTGATTGAGGTGACCGGCAAAGACCTTGTCGTAAGCCGCGCGGTCCGCGCGGTCGTTTTCCAGGAGATAGTCGTGGTTGCCGGGCGTCGCGTAGATGGGGATGTTCAGCTTGGAAAAGATGTCCTTCACCGCGCCCAGATGTCCCGACGCGCCATCGTCGGCCTGGTCTCCGCCGAGGAGGCAGAATTCCGCCGCCGGAGCGCTGGCTTTCATGGCGGCCACGATTTCCGTGAAAAAGGCGCCGCACTCCTCGGTGAGGTAGTGCAGGTCGTTGATGGCGAGGAAGGTCCAGTTCGAGTCGCCGAGGCCGTTTTCTTCCGCGGCGAGTCGGCCGGGCCACAGGCCGGAAGCAAGGAGGGCGCTGGCGCTGAGTTCGATCATTTTCCGTCTTGGGAGCATGGCGGGGCAAGGTATGGTCAAACGGTCAGAAACCCAATCGCTTTCCGAGGCGGCCTTTGCCGTGCAAAATGACGTCGAAAATTCCCTCGAAAACGCGCAAAACCCGCCAGTCGGGTAGGGGGGCATGGCACTCCCCGTGCTACTCTCAAAAAAAGAAACATAACGCATAAAATGAGCCGGCCCGCTTCAGGAGCACCGTTGTCCCGTTTTGCGGGCTCGCCGGCCGGCTTTACCGAATAGGAAATGGAGTACGAAAAACAGGTCAGAAACTCGCGAATCCTCGTGGTGGATGACCTGATCGCCAACGTCAGCCTTCTTGAGAACATCCTGCACCGGATGGGCTATAAGCACATCCGGAGCTTGACGGACCCCCGCGCCGTCGAGGAGGTCGTGGCGGAGTGGCGGCCGGATCTCATTGTGCTCGACCTGGCGATGCCGCATCTGAGCGGACTGGAACTCATGGAGCGGTTGCGCGCTCCGGTCCCCAAACAGGATTGGGTGCCCGTGCTCATTCTCACCGCGGATGGCGAGGCTGGCACCCGGCGCAAGGCGTTGGCGGCTGGAGCAAACGAATATCTCACGAAGCCCTTCGACATCCACGAGATCATCCTGCGCATTCGCAACCTGCTGCTCATTCGAATTCTCCACGCGGAGTTGCGAGACCAGAATCGGCTCCTGGAGTACCGGGTCGAAGCGCGCACGCGTAGTCTTTCCGAGCGGACGCAGGAGCTTGAAGAAGCGCTCACTGAGCTGAAGCAAACCCAGCAGCAGGTCGTTCAGCACGAGCGCTTCCGCGCCTTCGGCGAAATGGCCGGCGGGGTGGCCCACGATTTCAACAACGTGCTCATGTGCGTGATCGGCTACACCGATTTGCTGCTGAGCAATCCAAATATCCTCAGCGAGAAGGAGATGGCGCGGAAATTCCTGCGCACCATGAACAGCGCCGGCCACGACGCCTCGAAGATCGTGGCGCGCCTGCGCGATTTCTATCGGCCGCGCGAGGAAAGCGAAGTTTTCACCCGCATCAATCTCAACCAGCTCCTGGAGGAGGTGGTGCCGCTCACCCAGCCCAAATGGAAGACGCAGGCCCTGGCCAGCGGTCGGGTCATCGATCTTCAGATGGACCTCGTGGAGCTGCCTCCGGTGACCTGCAATCCGGCGGAAATCCGCGAGATGCTGGTGAACCTCATTTTCAATGCGGTCGATGCCATGCCCCAGGGCGGAGTCGTGACTCTGCGGACGCGCTGCGATGGCGCTCACGTGAGCATGGGCATCAGCGATACCGGCACCGGCATGAGCCCCGAGGTGCAGGAGCGCTGCATGGAGCCTTTCTTCTCCACCAAGGGGCAAAATGGCACGGGTCTGGGGCTCTCGATGGTCTTCGGTATCGTGAAACGCCATGAAGGCGTGGTCGAAATCGAAAGCGTCATGGGGGAGGGTACGACTTTCTGGATTCGCCTGAGCACCGGCCTCCAGGAACACGATCCTGGGGATGCTTCCGAGGAAGCAGTGGAGCGTCCGCTGCGCATTCTCGTCGTGGATGACGAGCCCGTAGCCCTGGACATCCTCTGCCGTTATCTGCATGCCGACGGGCATAGCACCGAGGTCGCCTGCGATGCGCGCGAGGCGATGGATAAATTTGTTGTGGAGCCGTTCGATGTGGTCATCACCGATCAGGCCATGCCTGGTCTCACCGGTTGCCAGCTGGCCGCCGCGATCCGCGAGCGCGTGCCGGATCAGCCCATCCTCCTCTTTGCCATGTACTGCGAGTCACGCGGCCACGCCGCCGAGGAAGTGCCGCCGGGCATCGATCTCCTGGCGAGCAAGGCGCTCTCTCAGAAGGATCTCAGCCGCGCGGTGGCTCGCGCCCTGCGCCGCCGACCGCCGATTTATGCATTGCCCGATCCGCCACCGATGGACGGCGGGCTGAGCCAGCGAAATGCCTTTGCTCCGGCGTCTCAGTTTGTCGCAGCGGTTCCCCCGGAATCGGCCTGATAGCCCTTTCGAACACGTCGTCCACCCCTTGAACGCATCTGCGAACATCGCTCAATCGTTTTACCTATCGTCAGCCATGTGCTTTTGCCCCAATGAAGTCCGACCGTTCAGCATGAGAAGCGACATTTCCCCCATTCACTAGCAGTTCATGGACGGCTCCAGTCATCCGCACAGCGACGGCCACCCACGGCGCAAGGCCGTGGGCATCGATCTCGGCACCACCTTCAGCGCTATCGCCTACGTCGACGATCATGGCAAGCCGGTGGTGATCCCCAATAGCGAGAGCGAACGGATCACCCCCTCGGTAATCCTGTTTGATGGACACAACGCCATCGTCGGCTCCGTGGCGCGCCAGAGCGCCATGTCCGAACCGGAAAAAATCGTCGATTTCGTGAAGCGCGAGATGGGGAAGAGCAAGGCGCAGTTTCACCGTTGCTTCAGCGAGCGAAACTACTCGGCCGAGGAATTGTCCGCGCTCATCGTCAAGAAGCTCAAGGCAGATGCCGAGCGCTATCTGGATGTGGAGGTGACGGACGCAGTCATCACGGTGCCGGCTTATTTTAGCGATGCCGAGCGGACAGCGACGATCCATGCCGGGCAACTCGCCGGCTTAAATGTACTTCAGGTCATCAACGAGCCCACGGCCGCCGCGCTGGCCTACGGCTTCCGTACGCTCGACGAAAACCAGACCATCCTCGTCTTTGACCTTGGGGGCGGCACCTTTGACGTCACGATCATGCGCATCGAAGGGCATAACATCCGCATCCTCGCGAGCAATGGAGATCACAGGCTGGGCGGAAAGGATTGGGATGATGTGCTCTGCGACTGGGTGGCCAATGAATTCGACGAGCAGCATGGCCAGAATCCCATGCTGGATCTTCAGAGCTTTCAGGATCTGTATAGTCGTTGCCTCACGGCGAAACTCCAGCTTTCCAGCCGCCCCAAGGCGACGGTTTTCCACAGCTACAATGGGTGCAGCACAAAGGTGGAAATCGGATTGGAGGAATTCGAACGGCGCACGCGCCATCTTACAGAGCGCTGCCGCATGATCTGCGAAATCGCCCTGGCGGAGGCGAAAATCACTTCCGACCAGCTCGACCGGATACTCCTCACGGGGGGAATGACCCGCATGCCTTCGGTGCAGCGCATCATTTCCGAACTTGCGCCAAACGTGCCGATCTCCGAGAGCGCCAATCCCGATGAAACCGTGGCTATCGGCGCGGCCATTCAGGCCAATCTGGCGTTGCTCAAGAACGAAGACGAGGTCGGCGTCCGCCATCTGCCGATGGCGGTGCGCAATCAGTTTTCCAGCCAGGTCGGTGAACTGATCACGGTGAGCGACATCACGACACACACGCTGGGCGTGGTGTTATGGGACGATGCGCGCGCCGAGGAATACGTATACCCCATGATCCGCCGAACGACGCCGATCCCCGCGAAGGAGTGCAGTTCCTTCGGACTTTCCATGGACAACATGGAGATGGTGGAGATCCGGGTCGTGGAAGGTGAAAGCACCGTGCCGAGCGAATGCAATCCGCTCGGGCGCTGTGAAGTGCGGCTGCCTCCCGGTCTTCCGAGGGGCACGCCAGTCCACCTCACTTACACCTACAACGAAAGCCAGGTGCTGGAGGTCCTGGTCGAGGCCTACAATCGGCGTAACCGTGTTTCCATTGCCCGCAACACCGGCGTGGACGATGCGGAAATGGCCCAGGCGCGGACCGCCATGCTGGGCATTACGGTGTCTTAGTTTCCCGTGGGAACCGACGTCGTCACCGGCGCCAGACGAGCCTGCGGCTCAGGGGCGCGGTCGTGCAGGGTGTAAATGCGGGGAGGCCGAGGATTTGGCACGACGCCGTCCCAGGCCCACCAGTAGCCTCCGCGTCCAAACCAAGCGCCATGCCAGCCGTGATGGTGCTTGTGGTGATGGTGATGGTGGTGTGCGCGGTGATGATGGTGCCGATGCTTGGCGTGGGGCTTGCCCCCTTTGCCTTTGGCTTGAGCCGACTGCAGGGTCGCGAGACAAAGCGCCGCCGTCAGGAAGAATAACACGGGGTGTTTCATGGGTGGATGAATGTTTTGCGCTACAACAACAAAAGTCAGGAAAAGTTGCGGATGATTATTCGTCCATGCCGAGATACGTGCCATCCGGGCCGAGGAGAAAATCGAAGTCGTGGTAGTCTCTTCGCCCATGAACGGTATAGGGCAGCACACCGTACAAGGTCTCACCTAAGGATTGATCAATGCGGAGAATGAAACCTGCGCCGATGATTTTCTTGGCCGCTGCTTGCACAGGCGCTGGCACTGCGCCGGGAAATACCCGTCGGCTGGGCATTGAACCGTCGGGTTCAAGGGTGAATTCCGCTTTGTGCGCGCCACCGATTTCCACTTCGTAGGAGGCTGCGCCGCCTTCGACGATCTTCTCGATGCTTTCGAGTGTGCCGCCGCCGAGATGCGCGGTGATCGCTTTCTGTATGACTGGAGGCGCTTCGGCGAACGGGATCTCCAGGCTGGTCAGCGCGCCGGAGGGTTGAAAGGTGAGGGTGCGGGCGCCGTCCGGCGAAGAGAGTTCGATTTCGTAGGAGGCCTGATCGTTGTCGAAACGAGCCACCGCGCCTTGGATCTCGTTCTTACCGCGGTTTGCATTGGCGGCATTTTGCACCGCGGCCGGCAGCGCGCTGAATTCGATTTCAGATTCGAGCAACGCTCCATCGCGGCCTACGGTGAAGGAACGCGTCGTCCCCTTGACGTCGACCTCAACGCTGAAAGCGATGTCGTCTTCCTCGGGCACTTCGTCGATCCCGAGCAGTTCGTTTTTGCCAACTTGTTCCCGGATCGTTTTTTGCACGGAGGAGGGTGTTTCATCGAGAAACACTTCCCGGCTGGAGATCGTGCCATCGCTTTCGATTGTGATCGTGTGCTCTTTGTCATCGAGCTTCATTCCGACCTCATAACTCTGCGCGCCCTTTTCGGTCGTCATCGAGATGCCAAGGAGCTTGGATTTTCCAAGCTGCTGTCTGATTTTCTGCTGCACGAGGGGCGGCGTCTGTTCCAGCGTGACCTGCACGCTGACGATGTGGCCGTCTTCGGCGATGGTGATGCCCTGGGATGTGCCATCCTTGGCGATGATTTGGAAGTCGAAGGACTTTTCGCCATCGTCCTCGTCCACGTTCACACTAGTGACCTTGCCGCCGTTGATCCGGCTTTTTAAAGTCTGCAAAACGGCTGGGGGAATCTGCAGCCCCTCGTCTGCTTTAGGCTGGTCGGCGCCCATGCAGACCACAACAATTGAAACCAGGGCGAGAAACAATCCAACGATGGCGGGGCGAGAATTCACAGGGACGAAAACCGTCAGACCGTTAGCCTGCTGTCCGGGAAACTGCAAGTCCTGAGGTCGCATTTTTCGCGACATCCTGGGTATCGGCTCATAGCGAATCTGGTCTCCAGTTTCCCAAGACAAGGAGCGTTCCGAGGGCGAGCGCGATGAAGCCGCAAATGAAACTTTCGCGCTGTCTTTCGCCGAGATAATTGAGCGCGAAAAGGATCGCCATCAGGCCCGCCAAACCACAAAGCGCTCCGAAGATAAAGCCAGCCGTCTTTTTCCGGGCGATTGAAAAGATCGTTCCCAGGAAGAATGCCAGCGCTGCGAAAGAAACAAGAAAGATGAGTTCGATGCCGTCGAAATTGGACGCCAAAATGACGGGGATCATACGGGCCGGCGAGATTCAACAATTGCAGCCATGGGAGAACGGCTCACGAACATTTCCGCCTAAGCCATCGCACGTTTCTCCCAATCAGGAGCCCGCCAAATGCGAGCACAATGCAGCCAAAAATGAAATCATCGCGGCGGGCCTCGAGGCTATAGTGGGGTGGGGCGACAATTGCCGCCCGGATCTCCACGCAACCCACGACTGCGCAGATAATCCCGCAAAAATTGGCCGCCATGGCTGCAGGCACAGCGCGAAAGGCGGATAGAAGAACTCCCAGTAATAGCGCCAGCACCCCGAGGGCATCCAGCGGCAAGAGTTCGATGTCGTCATAGTGGGACGCAAGGAGGGGATGAATCATGGGGGCAGTGGAATACAGCAGTTTTTGGGCAATTCGTGTCATGGACGGAACGCCGCCGCGATTCCCACTTGATTTGAGGGCGCTCGTTTCTAGCCTCTGCCGATGCACGACACCCTTGCCACCGCCACAGTTCCTTCTCTTACGCTCGCGCCGGAGGACACCTTCCTGCGCCGGCACCTGGGAGTCGACGATGCGGCGGCGGCGGCGATGCTCGAGACCCTGGATTTGCCCTCGCTGGATGCGCTGGTCGATGCCACGGCTCCGGACAGTATTCGGCTGAAGAAAGCGCTCTCGCTGCCGGTGGCTGCGGGGGAGCACGCCGCGCTCTCGGAACTGCGCGGCCTGGCCGCGCAGAATCGTGTGGCCAAGAGTTACCTGGGGCAGGGCTACTATGACTGCGTGACCCCGCCGGTCGTGCAGCGGAATATCCTGGAGAATCCCGGCTGGTACACGGCCTACACGCCCTATCAGGCCGAGATCGCCCAGGGCCGCCTCGAGGCGCTGATCAATTTCCAGCAAATGATTATCGATCTCACTGGCCTGGAGATCGCCAATGCTTCTTTGCTCGATGAAGCCACCGCGGCCGCCGAGGCCATGCATATGGCGCATGCGCTGGATAAGCGTGCGGGCACAGGGGCGATTTTCGTTTCCCAAGCCTGCCACTCACAGACCCTGGCCGTGGTTCGCACCCGGGCGGAGGCGATCGGTATCGAAGTCATTGTGGGGGATGAGTCTGTGTTTGAGTTTACGGGAAAAGCGGTATTTGCCGTGCTGCTGCAATATCCGGCTACGGATGGCGCGATTCGCGACTACAGCGCCTTCATCGAAAAAGCGCATTCCGTGGGCGCTTTAGCCATCGTGGCGGCGGACTTGCTGGCGCTGACCGTCCTGCGGCCGCCGGGAGAATTTGGGGCGGACATCGCTGTGGGCTCGACACAGCGTTTTGGCGTGCCCCTGGGCTTTGGCGGGCCTCATGCGGCCTTTATGGCAACACGCGACGCGTACAAGCGCGTGATGCCGGGGCGGCTCGTTGGCGTCTCTCAGGATTCCTTGGGAAAGCCTGGCTATCGTCTGGCCTTGCAGACGAGGGAACAGCACATCCGCCGCGACAAGGCCACGAGCAATATCTGCACGGCCCAGGTGCTCCTGGCTGTGATGGCCTCGATGTATGCCGTCTACCATGGTCCGGAGGGCTTGCGCCGCATCGCGGAGCGGGTGCATCGGCTTGCGGCAGTGTTGGCGGCGGGTCTCGAAAAACTCGGCTTTGCCAAAGTTCACCCGGCATTTTTTGACACCGTGACCTTTCGCGTGAGCAGTGGCGTCAGTGACGTGCGGCAACGGGCCGAGGCGGCAGGGGTAAATCTTCGGTACCTCGACGGCGAGACGATCTCGATTGCCGTGGATGAAACGATCACCGCGGAGGATGTCGAAGCGCTTTGGGCGATTTTCAGCGGTCAATCGGCGGCGTTTGATGCCAAGTCGATCCTGACGGAGGCCAAAATTGATGTGCCGGCGCAATTTCGCCGTACTTCGGCCTATCTCACGCACCCGGTTTTCAATACCCATCACACGGAAACGGAAATGCTCCGTTACATCCGCCGGCTCGAGGCGAAGGATCTCTCTCTCACGACCTCGATGATTCCGCTCGGCTCCTGCACCATGAAGCTGAACGCCACGAGCGAGATGCTGCCCGTGAGCTGGCCGGAGTTCTCCCGCATCCATCCCTTTACACCCGAGTCGCAGACCGCGGGTTATCGGCAGATGTGCGTGCAGTTGGAGGCTTGGCTGGCGGAGATCACAGGCTTTGCCGCGGTGAGTCTGGAGCCAAATGCCGGCTCGCAGGGGGAATACGCGGGCCTGCTGGTCATCCGGAAATATCATGAATCCCGCGGCGAAGGCTGCCGGAATATCTGTCTCATTCCCACGAGCGCGCATGGCACGAATCCGGCCAGCGCAGCGATGGCGCGAATGAAAGTGGTGACGGTCAATTGCCTGGCCGATGGAGACATCGATCTGGCGGATCTGCGGGCCAAGGCGGAACAACACGGGCCGAATCTCGCCGCCCTGATGGCGACCTACCCCAGCACGCACGGTGTTTTCGAGGAAGAAATCCGCGCGATTTGCGAGGTGATCCATGCGCAGGGCGGTCAGGTTTATATGGATGGCGCGAATATGAACGCGCAGGTGGGTATTTGCAGTCCTGGCGACATCGGCGCGGACGTGTGTCACTTGAATTTGCACAAGACTTTCTGCATTCCGCATGGCGGCGGCGGCCCGGGCATGGGACCCATCGGAGTGGCGGCGCATCTTGCGCCTTTTCTGCCGAAGCGCGAGCGGGCGAATGCGAGTGGTGACACGGATTCGGGCAGGGTGGGGGCGATTTCGGCGGCGCCTTTCGGCAGCGCGAGCATCCTCGTGATTCCCTGGATGTACATTCGCATGATGGGAGGGAGCGGACTCACCGAGGCGACGCGCATCGCCATCCTCAATGCCAACTACATCGCGCGGCGCCTCGATCCGCATTATCCGGTCCTGTTCAAGGGGCGGGAAGGCTTTGTGGCGCACGAGTGCATCGTCGATCTGCGGCAATTCAAGGGAGCGACGGCGGAGGATGTGGCCAAGCGACTCATGGACTACGGTTTCCATGCGCCAACCTTGAGTTTCCCGGTGCCCGGCACGCTCATGATCGAGCCGACGGAAAGCGAATCCAAGGAAGAGCTGGATCGTTTCTGTGAGGCGATGATCGCGATCCGCGGCGAAATTGCCGACATCGAAAGCGGCGCTGCCGATAAGCTGAACAACGTGCTCAAGAATGCGCCGCACCCTGCGGCAGTCGTTTGTGGCGATGCGTGGGATCGGCCGTATTCGCGGGAGCAGGCGGCCTATCCGGCAGCGTGGCTGCGCGAACACAAGTTCTGGCCGGCGGTCGGGCGCATCGACAACGTATGGGGCGATCGGAATCTGTTCTGCTCCTGTGTGCCCGTGACGCAGGAGTGATTGGGCTTTTATCCAGGACACTAGCCTGCCGGCGCCCTTTGCCCCACGCTTTCTCCGTCCTGCCAAACGCCTTCGATGATGACGCCTTTCTGTGAATGTGGGGCGCCGGATTCGCCGCGCTGCAGCTGACCGAACACCAGATCGAGGCAGGCTGCGCCGACCAGCGGGCTGCGTTGATCGATGCCCGCGACTTCGCGGTCTCCCGGGCAGACATCGAGCGAGATCCAGCCGAGATCGCGCGGGACTTTCACCCTGAGCGGGCGCAGCCATTCCGCGACGTTCAGGCGGCGATTATGGGTGATGATGACATCCGGTTTCCAGTGCCGATACCATGAAACCAGAGGCTCCGGCGTAAAATCGGACGGTTGGCAGACGGGGATGTGGTCGATGGGTGGTAGAAGCGCCTGCTCGGCGAGGAATCCACCACGAAATCGCCGGCCCGTGCGCTCGTCGATTCGCTGGAGCACGGCCAAGCCGGGCCGGCGATAGCCCAAGGCGAAGGCGTGGCGCACCGCCTGCGCTGCGGTCGTGAAGTGGTCGTTGCAGGCGAAATGAAAATCAGGCTCGCGGAGGAGGCCGCCAAAGACGGAGCAGGCGAGCCCTTCGCAGAGCGCCAGTTGTTCGGGCGGCAAACCCTGCGCGCTCGCCGGGAGAATAATCGCGCCCCGGATATTGTGCGCACGAAAGAAATTGGCTGTCCTCGCGGCGCTCCAGCCGGGCTCGGCCGCCCAGATGAGGTTCACGCTATAGCCAAGTTCCGCGGCGCGGCTTTCCACCCCACGGACAAATCCCATGTAGGTCCAGGAAGCCTCCATTTCCTTTTTCCGGACGCCGACCAGGATCGCAATGTACTCTCGAAAGGCTACACTGCGAGTTGCGCGTCGGCCGGCGAGTAGGACGGCGGCGGTGTTGCGCCGGTAACCGAGTTTTTTGGCAAGGACGAGGATGCGATCCCGTGTCACGGCCGACACGCCCGGGGACGAGTTCAGCGCCCGGGATACAGTCATCGTGGAGACGCCGGCCTCGGCGGCGATCGCCTCCAAGGTAGGGGGAGGAGAGGGCAAAGCGAAAGGAGGCTAGGCTCCGTCGGCGAAACCGTCCAGCCTCGGCAGACCGGAATCAGAAAGGATTCAGCGTAACCGAAGACTGAGCGGGCACTTTATGATCCGGCGTAGTACGGGTGAGCTCTTCGAAACCCTTCGCCCACTCCTTCATCGCGACCCGGCTGTGTCCGTAGGAGGAAAGATCGCGCAACGACACGATCGCAAATCGATCCTGCTCATTGTCGGCAAATTCGTAGAGCAGCTTACCGCTCCGGCTGTCGCGCACCTTCGCTTCGATGGCGATATTGCCCTTGGTGATCGGCGCCAGCGCACTGCCGCCAGGAGCGCCGTAGCGGGCGGCATTGCCGACGACATTGGTCGGATTGAGGTCGACTAAGGCAATCTCCAGCGTGAGGACGCCGGGGCCGGGGCTATTGGCTACTTTCAGATGGGCGAGCGGCGAACCCTTGAAGGCGTCGGCGAAATCATTGTGCAGTAGGTTCGTCGTTTCGGCGATCGGTCGATTATTCGCAAATGGCCCCTCCAGGATCTTGACCAATGGCCGATTAATCGGCCGAAGGTACTGGGTATTGACGGGGGCGATGTAGATCGCCTGATATTTCGAGGCAATAATGCCAAGATCTTCTGCTTGCCACACGCGTTGAAACGGCGCCCGCTTGGGCTGTGAGCTGAGGGCGCTCGAATGTTCGAGAAAAGCTGAGGGAGGCAATTCCTTGGCTTTGAGCGGTGCGGAAGTTGATGCGTAGCCGGCTGGCATCACCAATGTGATGGCGCTCAGGGCGAGGCCTTGGAAAAAGAATGTCCGAATGTTCATGTATGAACTTGATCGGATAAGCTCGCCGCGATGGCTGGTTAAAGATCATTTCAAAAAGGCCCGAAGGAGCTGTTTTAGCGCCAACGGCGGTCCCATTCTAGGCCTTGTTTTGCTACGCTAGGCTAAGATGGAACGCGCCGTTGGCGCTGAGAAATCGCTGCGCCGCTTTCCCCGCAATCTTGCTTCGAAAATGGCCAAACTCAGCCCAGTCCTTCGAGCTGGCAATTTTGCTCCAAAATGGGCTAACCTCCAGACGCGCCCCTTCGCGGGGCGCGCGCGGATGCATAGCTCCAATCTACGCTGCCGATCAGGTCGTCTGAACCGGCTCAGGCGAAACCGGCGTCGGCGCGAGCGACTCGTGACCCAGCGTTCCAACAGGCGGCAACGCCGAGTCTGAGGCCGGGGCGGTGAAGTGCGGTTCACTCAGCGCGTTCGACGTGGCAAATCCTTCCGACGAGGCAAATGAAGCCGGAGCGTGAACATCTCCCGACGGTGATTCGACATGCGGCGCAGCAAATTCGCCGGCCGGTTGCACGAAAGCCTCAACGGCGGGCTGTGGCTCGAATCCACCGATCGGCGCGGGCTCTGGAACATGCGCAGATTCCATCGCTATAGGGGCGCTGACCGGGTCGGCCGCGTGGCTGTGAAGATCACCTGCCGGAGCTGTTTCTGAAAATGCAGGCGCTTCGGCAGCCTGGCTGAAAGCAGGCTCAGCGGCTACCGGGATCGGAGAGATCGATTCGGCCGAATGCTCGAATTCCGCGTGCGGGGCTGCAGCCACGACCGCCTCGGCGGCTGGCTCGTGCGTCGGCGGCGGGAGTTCACTCGTTGCCGCCGCAGATTCGTGCAGCGTGCCGCTGCCGGGCAGGCTCGCGTCGGCGCCATCGGCGGCCACGAGTTCATGCGCGACTGCAGCCGCCTCCAGCGGCTCCGCCGCAGATGCGGCAACCGGGGCCTCCGCTGTGCTGGCAATCGCAGCAATTTCAGCAATTTCCGCTTCATCACCCGCCTCTTCGGCTTCGGCCGCCGGCTGTCCTTTGGCCGATTTTGCCTGGCCGCCTTGCGGTTGGGCGCCGCCTGGAACGAGCGGCAGATCGAGCGAGCCATCGTGGAATTCGATGACGTTGCCCATGTGAATGAGATAGTGGAGGTCGCGGGCGAGCGCGTCCTTCTGGGCGATCCACTCTGGCGTTTCCTGCTTCTCGCCGATGAGCAGCGTGGCGAGCTGGCGGCGCGCGCACTTTGGCGTCGTTTCGATGGCGGTCAGGATCGCGGCGAGGCTCGTCGAGATCGGTTGCGCCGAGGTGCTGCGCAGCGGTTTGATCGCTGAGATGTAAAGGATGCGCTTGCGGTGCTTGAAGAAATGCAGGCCCGCATCGAGCAGGAATGGCCGCAGGTGATTGACGAGGCCGGCCGGAAAGGCGCGTTCCTTTTCCCACGTATCGCGCACGGCATTCGAGACGCTGCGGTCGGGCAGGGCGCGGCTCGCGTGGCCGGAGCATTCCAGCGTCACGCCGCTCTTCATGAGCGTGGGCAGGTAATTCTTGCGGAAGTGCTGCTCCGCATCGGCGGCGGTCTTGAAGGTGATGGGCTCGGCTTCCTTGGTGGTGACGTAGGTCGTCACGGAACGGGCCTGTTCCTTCCAGTCATTGATCGATTGCTCGTCGCTGCGCACCTCGACTTCCATCTGGACGAATTCCGGAAAGGACATCCGCCGGGAGTAGCGCTCCTCATAAATGCGGCGCAGGGTCGGTTGGTAGGAGTGATGATTCGTGGGCCCCACGAGGGCTCCGGTGGCGCGCAGGCGGGCGACATTGGCGAAATTACCCTTCAGCGCTTCCCCCTGTGTGACTTCCTCTGTGTAGTACTCGGAACGCAAATTCCGGAACGCATTGCGCTCGGCGATCGACGGATCAAAGGAAATCGGTCCGTCGCCGATCTGGTGGAGCGGCAGATTGGCATCGAGCGAAGTGATCCGGACGCGGTGGCGCTCTGGCATTTCCAGAAAGAGGCGGCCGGTGCCAAAGAGCGGGTAGGCGCGACCGCTCTGCTTGATCTGCTTGGCGATATTGGTCGCGCCGCCCGGTTCGGGCACAAATTCGACACGGACTTCCGCCGTGGGCACGGGCGCGGGACGCGGCGGCGCAGGCGCGCGCTCTTCATAACGTCCCTGCGGTCCGCCACGGCGATCGCCGCCACGGCCTCCACCGCCGCCGCCATCGCGGCGCGGGCCGCGGAAATCACCCGTGCGGGGTCCGCCAGGGCCTCCCGGCCGAGGTCCACCCGGACCACGTCCGCCTGGGCCTCCGGGCCCGCGACCACCGGGGCCTCCTGGACCACGACCGCCCGGTCCGCCGGGCCTTGGCCCGCGACGATCACCGCGATCGCCCCGACGGTCGCCTCCTCGGCGATCGGGTTCGTCGCCGCCTTCGTAGTCGGCATAATTCTTCGCAGCCGGCCCTTCTTTCAGCCAGGAGGGCAGAAATTTCAGGTCGAATTCGGGAGGCGTGTCGCTCATAAGGTGTGTGGGTTCTAGCGGTGCGTTCATCGGGATGCCAGCGCCGATTTTGAGGAGATTCGAGGTTTCGAAAAAAAACCAATTCGTTGTTGCCAAGGGTGGTAGGCGTCTTTAAAGCAGACCCCCGACTCAAACCCAACCATTCAAACTCGCAGCAGCAAATTTTATGTCAGAAAAACCAATCGACGAGAAAGTTAAGGATATCATCGTTGAGCAATTGGGCGTGAATCCCGAGCAGGTGACGCCCACGGCGTCTTTCATTGAAGACCTCGGCGCCGACTCGCTCGATACCGTGGAACTCGTGATGGCTTTCGAGGAAGAGTTCAACGTCGAAGTTCCCGACGAGGACGCGGAAAAGCTCCAGACCGTCGGCGACGTCGTCAAATACATCGAAGAGAAGACGGCCAAGTAGGCCGCCCCGTTTCGTTTCGTCCCTTTTTCCCGGCGGAAATTTTCCCCGGTCCACCATCCGCAAGGGCACGGCTTCAGCCGTGCCCTTTTTTTGCGTCAGCCCCAGAGTTCCCAGAGCCTTCGGATGGAAAGTTCACGATAATTAATGAAACTTTGTTATGCACCGGGGGTTCTCCCTCCTGCATGAAAAAATCATTCATCACACTTACGGCGGCTCTCGTCGGAGCCATTGCCCCCCTGGCAGCTTTTGCGGCAGATCCCGCCCCGGCCACGCCGGCGGCGACTCCTGGCGGCCCCGGCGGTCGCGGCGGCGGCTTTCGCATGAGCCCCGAGGAACGGGTCAAGCAAATGAAGGACACGCTCGGCATCACCGATGACCAGGCGGCCAAAATCAAAGACCTCTACGCGAAGGACGCCGACAAGGTGAAGGCGCTCCGCGACGACACCAGCCTCTCGCAGGACGATCGCCGCACGAAAATGCGCGAAATCATGACGGCCGCGCAGGAAGAAGTGAACAAGATCCTCACGCCGGAACAGCAGGCCAAGTGGAAGGAAGAATTGGAAAAGCGGCGCGCAGCCCGCGGCAATGGCGGCGCAGGAAACTAAGTCCACACCGAAAAACCCCAACAACCAGATTCCAAAGGCGGAAGGCGAAAGCTTTCCGCCTTTTCTTTTCCCAGCGAGAAATTCGGTGTTCTCCTGGCACGCGTGGTGTGCCAGACTGCCGGGGCACTTCGTCTCCCTATGAAAATTCCTTCGAAGAAAATCGGCGCCGTATTGGGGTTGTGGACCGCGGCTTCCCTCTATCAAGCGACGGCTGCGGACTGGCCGCAATGGCGTGGTCCGCAACGCAATGGCATCTCCGAAGAAACTGGCCTGGCGGCAGAATGGCCGGCCAGCGGACCCAAGTTGGTGTGGCAGATCTCCGATGCCGGCGCGGGCTTTTCCACACCCGCCGTAGTCGGCGAATATTTGTACTTTCTGAGCAATGATGGAGTCGAAAACGAGACCATCGAGGCGCGAAGTGCGACCGATGGAAAGAAGGTCTGGTCGACCAAGCTTGGCAAAGTGGGGAATCCGGATCAAAAGCCGGCGTATCCGGCGGCGCGTTCGACGCCGACCGTCGATGGTTCGTCCATCTACGCCCTGGGTTCCGATGGCGATCTGGTCTGTGTGGGAACCGCCGATGGGAAAATTTTGTGGCAGAAAAGTTTGCGCAAGGATTTCGGCGGCGAACCCGGTGTATGGGCTTATGCCGAGTCGCCGCTTATCGATGGCGACACGCTCATCTGCACGCCTGGCGGCAAGGAAGCGACTGTAGTCGCCCTCAATAAAAAGACCGGTGAAACGATCTGGAAAGCAGCCTTGCCCGACGGCGACCAGGCCGGCTACGCCTCGGCGATCGTGCTCGAGACCGGCGGGGTGAAGCAGTACGTGCAATTCCTTCAGAAGGGACTGGTTGGGCTCGACGCCAAGACCGGCAAGCTGCTCTGGCGCTACGACAAGACTTCGAAAAACAGCCCGGCAAATATTCCGAGCCCCGTTGCAGCGGACAATGCCATCTACAGCGCCAGCGGCCGCGGAGGCGGCGGTTTGGTCAAGATCAAGGCCGACCAGGGCGCGCTCTCGGCGGATCCGGTTTATGCCGAGATGAAATTGCCCTCGAGCATTGGCGGCACGGTGAAGATCGGCGATAATCTCTACGGGACTGGATCCACGGGTCTGATGTGCGTGGACTTCGCTTCCGGCAAAGTGCTCTGGCAGGATCGCAGCATCGGGTCGGCCTCGATCCTCGCGGCCGACCATCGGCTCTATCTCCACGGCGAAAACGGCGATGTCGCGCTGGTGGAGGCGACGCCCGAGGGATATCGCGAGAAGGGAAAATTCACGCCGCCAAATCCGCCCGACCGCGGCTCGGCGAAGGCGTGGACCTATCCCGTGCTGGCTGACGGGCGACTGTATATTCGCGACGGCGGAAGCCTTTGGTGTTTCGACGTGAAGGCGAAATAAGCGCATCGCACACACACACGAGCAAAGGTTTGCAGTCCGTGGCAAATATTGTCGCGGGCGGGGGATCAAACGGCTACGCGCCGTCATGATTTTCAAGTCATAGCGTACGGAAAAGCCCGACGTATGTTTCAAATGACCGATCGCGTGACAGGGGCCGGAAATGCCGTGTATCATTGGGGCGTTTTGAAACAGCCAAACCCAACTCCTTCTTCGGGTCAGGCCATCCTTCTCTTCGCTCTGCTTGTGGTGGTCCTAGGTTTCGCATCGCGTTGTGCGCGGAGCGACACGGCGTTGCGTGCGGACCGCTCCCGTTCACCCGTGCTCAATGTAGCGCCAGTCGTTGCGGCAAAGCCTTCGGGCAGCGCGGGATTGCATGCTGGAGCGGGTTCTCTCCTGGGCCGATAGGCAATTGACTCTACGGTCAACGCGGCGTTGGCTCCAAATTCACGATCGTCGACCCCCGGGATCCAAAGGAGTATGATAAGTGAATGCCCTCGAGGTCACCAATTTGAAGCGGGTTAAAAATTAGGCAGACGAAGCTGTATGCCCATTCCAATCGGTGTAGCCGGCGAAATCACCAATTCATGCCAGAAAGAGCCATACGTTCTCGTGCAAAACGATATTGAGAACACGGGGGGGTATCTCGTGCTTCAGTCCTCTGACCAAGCTTTCACGACCCGCCACGATACGTGGGTCGAAGCGGACAAGTTGGATGCCTTTTTCCGGGAAACTGGTTGGAATGTTCTTTGGTCTCAGGCCAGCGAGAGCCGAGATTGAACGACAGCCGGAAGTCGCGGTGAATTTTGGCGCTGAAGTATCGATTCCGGAGCCCATCGTGGCATTAACCTCTGATTGCCACAGCATTTCCTCAGAAGACGAGCCTTCTTCAGCGCGGGCACGGTGAGGGGGGGATTCGAACCCCCGATACCCTTTTGGAGTATGGCGCTTTAGCAAAGCGCTGCTTTCGACCACTCAGCCACCTCACCATTGCTGAGCGGCGAAGGTAGGCGCCGGCGCCAATCGCGTCAAAGGATTTTCTTCGAAAGAATGATTCTTTTCGGTGCAGCCGAGGCGCCGTTTGCCTGCGCCCGGTGAAGCCGGCAACTCTCTTAAAGATCAGCGGCCTGGCCCATGATCGCACTGACCTGATATCCCCGAATGGAGGCGTTGATTTGGCGCTCCGCAATTGGGACATCTGCCTATCTCCACGCAGCCCTGACACTTTGTCCGATCATTTCCGCCCCAGGCGATCCCATTTTCGCGCATTTTCAGCGTAAATGACTACGCGCCTTTTGGGGGCGGAACACTGAGCTTTCGGCAGATCGAGCGAGCGGTGAAGGTCTTTACTTCCCGATGGCGAGGAACTGCCTGGATTTCACCTGTGGCAGGGTTGTTCCAGATTGAAATGGCTTCCTCCTTCTCGCTCCAAGCGGCAACCGTGATCCCGAAGATGCGCCAGCTACGCCTCTTGCTTCACGCGGGCACAACCTCGATACGATCACTGTCTCGAAGTGCTGTGATGTTCACGGATTTCAGCATGGGGCGCCCCATCGAAAATCAAGGTTCCTTTCTCAGCCGACACACATCCTGTTTGCACGCAACTGGAGGCTGGCGGCCCAGCCCGCCGCCATGTATCCTCCGCGCGCATGTTTCGCCCATCCCCAGCGCCATTCGTTTTTTTGCTCTGCACGCTTTTCCTCGGCTGCGCCGCGCTTCGATCCAAGAAGCCCGTCCATGCCAAGCCGACCGTCGCCGCCGGCCCGCAGTCGCTCATGGTGGGCACGATTTCCCTGGTGAATGAAGACGGGAAATTCGTCCTCATCGACAACGGCTCGCTGCCTGGAGCGCCGACGGGCGTAAAGCTGAAATCCTACACCGCCGGGAAGTTTTCGGCCGAGTTGCAGACGACCGATGTCCGCCGGCATCCCTTTACCATCGCGGATATCCGCAGCGGGAAACCACTGAAAGGCGACCGCGTCTACTACGAGCCGCACGGCGCCGCGACCCCGGGTCCAGCTCCGGCGACACCCGGACCCGCTCCGGCTGCCGCCGCGCGCAGCGTGCCCAACCTGCCCTGGGATTTGCCGCCTCAGCTTTCGCCGGGAGCCGCGGCCGACCAGTAGACCGAATGTACCAGTCGCGCGCTCGTCTGGCGCAGGCGGCGCGACATCTCAGTCATCATGCCGGACACGATTTTGTAGCCGGTTTTTGGGTGCTCGGCCATGAAGGCGCGAAAGGTCTCGTAGTCGATCTTGGCCAGCTGGGAATTTTTCATCGAGTAGATGCTCGCCGTCGCCACGCCGGGATCGAAAAGATTGATCTCGCCGAAAAAGCCGCCGGGGCCGAGGCGGCCCAGCAGCATCTCGCGTTTCTGCGCGAGCCGGCGGATGTGCATGACGCCGTCAAAGACGATGTGGAAATGGGTGACGACCGTCCCTTCTTCGAGGATCCGCTCTTTCACCTTGGCTTCATAGATGGTGAGGAGACTGAAGAAGGCTTCAAGCTCGTCATCATCGAGTTCTCGCAAAATGGATACGTTCCGGAGAACGTCGAGTTCCGTGGTCATGGGGTGGAGAGATTAATGACCGAAGCGTCCGATGGGAAGCAGGCAACCGGAAAATATCTGTTGCAAGAGTGCTGAGTACTACGTCCGCAGCCCAGGAATCCGGGCATATCCCAGAAAAACCGCACGTGGCGCAGCAGGATTTTCCGGATCGCCCTTGGGCATGGTGAAATCGAAGACGCTCACGCCCCAGCGCTGCTTGCCGTCGTAGCTGCGACCGTCGGAGGAACCCCACATGATCGGGACTTTGCGGCTCTTTTGCTGGCCCAGGTAGATCATCGTGTGGGTCACTGGCGGATCGCGGTCGACCGCATAGGTGCCGCTCCAGAATAGCAGGTCTCCCGGCTGGAGATCCGAGAACTCAAATCCGCCAGCCTTGCGGCTGATCACGGCAAAGAATTGGCCGTTTTTTCGTGCCCAGACATATTGGCCCGAGGCGTCGCGCGGGACTTCGGTGAAGCCCTGCTGACGCAGCAGATAGTAGATCGTGCCGGAGCAGTCCATGCCGCCGTTCGAGGGTTCGGCAGAGCCGTAGAGGTAGGTGAGATTGAGCTTCGTGAGATCAAGGGCGGCGCGAATGATCGTGCGCACCTTTTCGGGCTGCTCGTCAAAACCGACGAGGTCGGAGGTCGAGACGGTCGCGTCGGGGTAGTAGGAGTGACCGCTGGAGGTGGAGCCGGGTTTTTCGGGTTTTTCGTTGGCGTCCGGCGTTGGAGTGTCCGATTTGGACGAGGCTTTGCCCTTGTTCGGAAGCGGTGGCTCGTCGTCCGGCAAGCTTGGCGCCGGGGTCGCGGCGCCGTGCTTTGTCGATGATTTCTTTTTGCCAGCAGGCGATGGCGTAGCCGTGGTTTGGTCGGAACCGCCGGCGTCGGTGTCCGATGGGTGATGGCGCGGGGCGGGGGAGGATTTGGGTTTTGGCGTTGCCTCCGCATCCGGCGCTGGCGAGCCATGTCGGCGGTGATGGGTCGCCGGCGTGGCTCCCGAGTCGCTGTCAGCGTCCGCCGAGCGTCGCGCTCCGCTGGCCATTTGCGAATTCAAGATCGTGGCCGCCGCAAGGGCGGCGAAACTGAGTAGGGTGAAAGACGGCCTCACGTCTGGGGATACGGATGCAGTGGTGATTCTGCATGCCTCGACCCGCAGATAGACTCCGGGTTTCGCCAGCGGTCCCTTCGAACCCCGCAGCGCACCCGGCGTCACCGCAAATTTTCCCACGGATGAAAGCTTTTCACGTGCGGGATTTGGAAGTCGTGGCTTACTCTGGCGGATTTCCACAAATGAGCCAGCTTCCAGCAAAATACACTGAAGCCAATATCCGTTCCCTGGAGTGGAACGAGCACATCAGGCGACGGCCGGGGATGTACATCGGCCGCCTGGGCGACGGCGCGGCGCACGATGACGGCATCTACGTGCTCCTGAAGGAGACGGTCGACAACTCCATCGACGAGTTCACCATGGGCGCCGGCAAACGCATCGAGGTTGGCATCGTCGAGAACCCCGACGGCACCCAGACGGTGACGGTGCGCGATTATGGTCGCGGCATCCCGCTTGGCAGCGTCATCGATTGCGCCGGAAAGCCGAATACCGGTGGAAAATACGATAGCGAAGCCTTCCAGCGCAGCGTCGGCCTGAATGGCGTGGGTCTGAAAGCGGTCAATGCCCTCTCGACGGCCTTCAAAATCCAGTCCTACCGCGAGGACAAGACCCGCATCGCCGACTTCGCTCTGGGCAATTTGGTCAAGGACTACGGGATCAAAGCGGCCGCCGGGCAGAAATCGGGGACGGTCACGATTTTCACGCCGGATCCGGAGATTTTCCCGAACTACCAGTTCAAGGACGAGTACGTCGAAAACCTGCTCTGGAACTACGCCTATCTCAATACCGGCCTCACGCTGAGCTACAACGGCAAGACCTTCAAATCCGAGAACGGCCTGCTCGATTTGCTCAATCAGAAGATCGATGGCTCGACGGCCTACAAGCCGATCCATCTCAAGGATTCGGCCAAGCTGCTCGAGATCGTCTTCACGCACGCGGCGCAGTACGGCGAGGAATACTATTCATTTACGAACGGCCAGCATACGACGCAGGGCGGCACGCACCAGACGGCCTTTCGCGAGGCGATCGTGAAGTCCCTGCGCGAGTTCTTTAAGAAAGACTACGACGCCTCGGATATCCGCGTCGGCATCATCGCGGCCGTTTCCATCCGGGTGCAGGAGCCGATCTTCGAATCGCAAACGAAGACAAAGCTCGGCAGCGTGACGATGAGTCCGGAAGGGGGCGTAACGATCCGCAACTACGTCTCGGACCTGATCAAAAAGGAGCTCGATAACTATCTGCATCGCAGCCCTGCCGTGGCGCAGGCCATCCAACAAAAAATCCTGCAAAACGAGCGCGAGCGCAAGGAACTCGCCGGCATTCGCGACGTCGCAAAAGATGCCGCGAAGCGCGTGAGCCTGCACAACTCGAAGCTGCGCGATTGCCGCATCCATTTCAACGACAAGCCGCCGCGGCGCGGGGAGGACGATCGGCGCAGCGACGCCACGATCTTCATCACCGAGGGCGACTCCGCCTCGGGCTCCATCACCAAGGTGCGGGACCCCAATCTCCAGGCCGTCTTTTCCCTCAAGGGCAAGCCGCTGAACACGCACGGCAAGAGCCGGCGCATCATGTACGAAAACGACGAACTCAGCATGCTGCACAGCGCGCTGAATGTGGAGGCCGGCTACGAGGAGCTGCGTTATAACAAGATCGTGCTGGCGACCGATGCCGACGTCGACGGCATGCACATTCGCCTGCTGCTCATCACGTTCTTCCTCACTTTCCTGCCCGAACTCATCAAGAACGAGCATCTCTACATCCTGCAGACGCCGCTCTTCCGCGTGCGGAATAAAAAGGAGACGCGGTATTGTTATACCGAGCCGGAGCGCTTGAAAGCGCTGGAAGTGCTCACTCCAAATCCCGAGGTGACGCGCTTCAAGGGTCTGGGCGAAATCTCGCCGGATGAATTCCGGCATTTCATCGGTCCGAAGATTCGTCTCGAGCCGGTGATCATCGGCAAGGAAAGCCCGGTGGATCAGTTGCTCCAGTTCTACATGGGCGCGAACACCCCGGACCGGCAGGAATTCATCATCAAGAATCTCGTTTACGCAACCACCTAAGTTACGGCCCTAAGGCATGCCCAAGACTCCAGATAATTCTGAAAACCCCGAGCAACCCGAACTCGCCCTGGCGAAGTCGGAAAAGCCGGCCTCGGCCGCGCTGACGCCGCATGGGTTGAAGCACGTGGATGGCCTGTTCGAGACGTGGTTCATCGACTACGCGAGTTACGTGATCCTGGATCGCGCGGTGCCGCATGTGGACGACGGCCTCAAGCCAGTGCAGCGCCGCATCATGCACTCCCTGTGGGAGCTGGAAGACGGCCGGTATAACAAAGTCGCGAACACGGTGGGCAACACCATGAAGTATCACCCGCACGGTGATGCCAGCATCACTGACGCGCTCGTGGGCATGGGGCAGAAAGAGCTGCTCATCGATACCCAGGGGAACTGGGGCAACATCATCACGGGCGACCCGGCGGCGGCGGCGCGGTACATCGAGGCGCGGCTGTCGAAATTCGCGTTGGAAGCGGTGTACAATCCGAAAACGACGGTCTGGACGAAATCTTACGACGAACGGAACGACGAACCGGTCACGCTGCCCGTGAAATTCCCACTGCTCCTGGCGCAGGGCGTGGAAGGCATTGCCGTCGGTCTCTCCTGCAAGGTGGTGCCGCACAATTTCAACGAACTGGTCGATGCGAGCATCGCGGTGCTGCGGAACAAGCCCTTCACGCTTTTGCCCGACTTTCCAACCGGCGGTCTCGTCGACTGCTCGGACTACCAGGATGGCCGGCGCGGGGGCAAAGTACGGGCGCGAGCGCGGATCGAGGTCCGCTCTTCCACGCTGCTGGCGATCACGGAGATTCCCTTCGGCACGGTGACGCCGAATCTCGCCGCTTCGATCGTTGCCGCGCACCAGAAGGAGAAGATTAAAATCAAGAAGGTGGATGATAACACCTCGGAAAAGGCCGAGATCCTCATTCATTTGCAGCCGGGCACGGATGCCGAGCAGGTGAAGAATGCGCTCTACGCCTTCACGGAGTGCGAGATTCTCATTCACCCGAATGCCGTGGTCATCGTCGATCAGAAGCCGATGTTCACTACAGTGAGCGAGATCCTGCGGCTCTCCACGGAACGCACCCGCGAACTCCTGAAGCGCGAGTTGGAGATCCGCCTGAGTGAACTCAACGGCCGGTGGCATCAGCTCTCCCTCGAAAAGATCTTCATCGAACGCAAGGTCTACCAGAAAATCGAAAACTGCGAGACGTGGGAGAGCGTGCTCTCGACCATCGCCGATGGCCTGAAGCCGTACATCAAACATCTCAAGGAACCGGTCACGGAGGAAGACTGCGCGAAGCTCACGGAAATCAAGATCAAGCGCATCTCGCGCTATGATTCCAGGACCGCGGAGGATGAATTGCTCAAGATCGTGGAATCGATCGGAGAGACGGAGCATCATCTCAAGAATCTCACGACCTACGCCATCGCCTGGTTCCAGGGCCTGAAGAAGAAGTATGGAAAGGGCCGGGAGCGCCGTACGGAACTGACGGCCTTCTCCGCCGTCTCCGCGGCCAGCGTGGCGCTGGCCAACATCAAGGCCTACGTGAACAAAAAGGAAGGCTTCATCGGCTGGGGGCTGAAGCGCGATGAGGACGCCGAGCTGCTCGGCGAGTGTTCCGAGCTGGACGAAATGATGGCCATCAGCCGGGACGGAAATCTGAAGATCAACAAAGTCGCCGAGAAGGAATTCTACGGCGCAGACATCCTCCACGCGACCATCTTCACCCGCGGCGACTCCTCGATCACTTACAATGTGCTCTACGAAGCCAAGGAAGGCAAAGCAACCTACGCCAAGCGTTTCCACATGGGTGACGGCGTGGTGCGCGACCGCCAGTACCCGATCGCCGGCGGCAAGATCATGTATCTCTCCGTGATGGCGACGCCGGAGGAAACGCCGAAGGTCGTCATCACGCTGAAAGACGGTCAGAACGTGCGGAAACGCGAAATTGAATTCGACTTCTCGACCATTGCCGTGAAAAACCGCAACGCGCAGGGCAACATTGTTACGAAGTATCGCGTGCAGAAGATTGTGCGCGGGAAGTAGGACCAGGTTAACTGGCGTTCGACCATTTGGAGTGCGGGAGCGAGCACGCAAGCACCCGCACTAAGGCGCCTGTTTCCCGCCGGCAAAGTTCCATTTCGAGCGCAACTCATCTCTGGGACAGGCTACATTGGTGCGACACACTTGCGTCCTCTCAATCTGGGCTTGCCAAGCCGCCAGGTTTTGGAGTGCGTGCGGTTCTGCGCCGCTTTCGGAGTGGGCATGTTGAGAGAAATCCAAGCCAGCCGAACTCTCGCGCACTGAGACGTCGCCTTCACGCCGATGGAGGAAGAGCCGTGGAATGACGGTGGCCGCGACTTACTTGCCGCACCTGGGCAAAACGCCGAAAGGCACGCTGCGCGTAGTTTCTTTCCTGCCGAATACTGTGAATCATATCCTCAGAGTGCAGGAGCCGTCCAATTTGGACCGGCTTCGAACGCCCACTCCGAAAGCGGCGCAGAACCGCACGCACTCCAAAACCTGACGGCATTGGGGCGCGCCGGGTGGGAGCCACGTGGGCGTGTTGCACGACGCGCCTCGCTGATAGGAAGTATGCGAAGCATGGGAAGTATAGGAGCGACTGTGCAGCAAACGTCCCGCGGGTTTGGAGCGTGGTTTTAAGTCACTATCGATGGCGATAGTGAGCTAAAAGCACGCCCCAAAGTACGGC
>OUNM010098445.1_pt1 | contig 44379 bp, 43 predicted proteins | sample 1769961 | NCBI WGS metagenome assembly OUNM01 (sample SAMEA3914820, study PRJEB12502) | metagenome | biome: forest; material: soil | place: USA | collected 2012-03-12 | depth 0.3 m | reverse complement strand
GCCGTTGAACTTCGCGAGCCATTCGTCGGTCGTGCGTGTGCGGAACGTCGGATCGAGCGCGACATCGAGCGCGGCACGATTGGCCGCGCGCGTGTTGGGATCGGGAAAGCGTGGATCGCCCACGAGGTCGCCGCGTCCCATCGCGTCGCACAGGGACAGCCAGAACTTCTGGGTCATGCACATGATGAAGATCCAGCCATCCTTGGTCGGATAGGTCTGCACCGGTGCAAGTGACAGATGCGCGCTGCGCGGCACGCGCGGCGAGACATCGCCTTCGTTCAGGTACCAGGAGCCCGGATAGGTGAGCTGGTGCATCGCCACGTCGTACAGACAGGTGTCGACGTCGCAGCCCTCGCCGCTCAGCCTGGCGCGCAGCAGGCAGGCGAGCAGCCCGACCGTGCCGGTGAGGCCGCTCATGCTGTCGATCAGCGACACGCCGACCCGCGTCGGCGCGCCCTCGGGATCGCCAGTCAGCTCCATCAGCCCCGCCTCGGCCTGCATCAGGAAGTCGTAGCCCGGCCAGTCCTTCCTCTCGTTGTCGCGGCCATAGGCGGAGATATGCAGGCAGACGATCGAGGGCTTCAGGGGCTTGAGGCTCGCATAGTCGATCCCGAGCTTGGCCGGCTGCGTGCCGCGCATGTTGTTGACCACGCAGTCGGCCGACTTCACCAGCTCTTCGAACCGGGTGCGGCCGTCCTTCGACTTGAGATCGAGGGTCACGCTCTTCTTGCCGAGGTTCCAGGCCTGGAAATATTCGCTGTCGTCCTTGCCCAAATGATAAGGTCCGACCTGGCGCGAGGGATCGCCCTCCGGCGCCTCGACCTTGATCACCTCCGCGCCAAGCTCGGCCAGGAACATGGTGCCGTAGGGGCCGGCGCCGAACTGTTCGAGCGTCAGGACACGGATGCCTTTTAGAGGTTTGTCCTTCATGTCGACACGCTGTGACGGGCCCACTGCCGAGCGATGATGAGCTTTTGCATCTCGTTGGTGCCCTCGCCGATGCACGTCAGCGGCGCGTCGCGATAGAGCCGCTCGATGTCGTATTCCTTGGAGTAGCCGTAGGCGCCGTGGATGCGCATCGACTCGGTGCTATTCTCCAGCGCCGCCTCCGAGGCGAAGTACTTGGCCATGCCTGCCTGCATGTCGCAGCGCTCGCCGCGATCGAAGGCCTGGGCGGCGTCGAGCGTCAGCAGGCGCGCGGCACGGGCGCGCGTGGCCATCTCGCCGATCTTGGTGGCGATCGCCTGGTGCTCGATGATCGGCTTGCCGAAGGTCTGGCGCAGCTGGGCATAGTCGGTCGCGAGCCGCAGCGCCCCTTCCGCTATTCCCACGCCGCGTGCGGCCACGTTAATGCGGCCGAGTTCGAGGCCACCCGCGACCTGGGTGAAGCCGCGGCCTTCGACCTCGCCGATCAGGTGGTCGGCCGGGATGCGATAGTCCTGGAAGATCAGCTCGCCCGAATCGATCGACTTGTAGCCCAGCTTCTCGAGCTTGGCGCCGGTGGTGAAGCCCGGCCCCTTGGGCGCGATGAACAGGCTCATGCCGGAATAGCGCGGGCTCGCCTCGGGGTTGGTCTTGACCAGCAGCGCGAAGCAATGGCCTTCGATGCCGTTGCTGATCCAGGTCTTGGTGCCGTTGATCACATAGTCGCCCCTGTCGCGCCGCGCCGTCATGCGGATCGCCTGCAGGTCGGTGCCGGCGTTGGGTTCGGTGAGGGCGAGGCCGCCCCTGATCTCGCCGGTGGCGAGCCTGGGCAGCCAGTGGCGCTTCTGCGGTTCGGTGCCGAACTTCTCGATCGCCAGCGCCAGCATCAGGTGCGAGTTGAAGATGCCGGTGATCGCCATCCACACCGAGGAGATCTTCATCACGATCTGCGCATAGGTCGTGGCCGGCAAGCCGAGGCCGCCGTACTCCGGCGACACGGTGGCGCCGAACAGGCCCAGCTCCTTCATCTGCTCGACGAGCTCGGCCGGCCATTTGTCGGCGTGGTCGAACTCCTTGACGATGGGCTTCACCTCGCGCTCGACCCAGCGATCGATGGTGGCGAAGAGCTGCGCCTCGTCCGCAGGATCGATCTTGTTCATTGTTCTTCCTCCCGAAACTCAGGACCCAAGGTGAAAAGACGCGCTGCCCGAGTCAATGTTAGGCTGCTGCAGGAGGAAAAAGACAATGAACAGGAGAACGCTGCTGGGCGCCCTGGCCGGCCTGCCGTTCGCAGAGCGCGCGCTCATTGGCTCTAGTTGGGCGCAGGGCGCCGACTGGCCCACGCGCACCGTGCGCATCGTCTGCCCGTTCACGCCGGGCGGCTCGCAGGATCTGATCGCCCGACGGCTCGGCGCCAAGCTCGGCGACCAGTTCGGTCAGTCCTTCGTGGTCGACAACCGCTCCGGCGCGGGCGGCTCGATCGCGGCCGACAATGTCGCCAAGTCCAATCCCGACGGCTACTCCGTGCTGCTGGGCAACATCGGCAGCCACGCGCTGGTGCCGCATCTCTATGCCAAGCCGCCCTACAATGCCTTCACCGATCTCGAGACCGCCTGCTGGATCGGCACCCAGCCCAACCTGCTGGCCTGCCATCCCGACTTTCCGTACGACACGCCGCAGAAGCTGATCGCCGCCGCCAAGAAGGATCCCGGCAAGTACTCCTATGGCTCGTCGGGTGTCGGCACCTCGCCGTCGCTGACCATGGAGCTGGTCAAGCAGAAGACCGGAGCCGACCTCACCTTCATCTCCTATCGCGGGGCCTCGGCGGCTGCGGCCGACGTGCTGAGCAACCAGATCCCGATGGTGATCGCCAACATCGATTCGCTGATGGGCCAGGTGAATGCCGGCAAGCTGAAGCCGATCGCCAGCACCGGCGCCCAGCGCTCCGGCGCCGCCCCCAACACGCCGACCTTCGCCGAGGCGGGCTTCCCGGACCTCGTCGTCACCTCGTGGTCGATCTGGGCGGTGCCGGCCAAGACGCCGCTGGCGATCAAGGAGAAGCTGCGGCTCGCCACCGAGAAGGCGCTGAAGCAGCCCGACGTGATCGAGAGCATGAAGGTCGGTGGCTTCGATCCCGGCAACATGTCGGTCGCCGACGCCGATGCCTTCATCAAAACCGAGTACAAGCGCTGGGGCGAGGTCGTCCGTGCCGCGGGCATCAAGCCGCAGTAGGCAGCTCGTCCCCGACCTGCTGGCGCCGGGCCTCGACCTGGTGTTCTGCGGGACCGCGCCCAGTCCGATCTCGTTCCAGGCGCGCGCCTACTACGCAAATCCCGGCAACTCGTTCTGGCCGACCCTGCATGCCGTCGGCCTGACGCCGGAGCGCTTCACGCCGCAGCGCTATCCGGAGCTGCTGGCGTGGCGCATCGGCCTCACCGACCTGAACAAGACCGAATATGGCTCCGACCATGAGCTGACGCCCGCAGCAATGGACGCGACATCGCTGCACGCGAAGTTGAGGAAGTACCGACCAGCCGCCATCGCCTTCACCAGTAAGAACGCAGCCTCCCTGGCCCTCGGCATAAAAGTGCCGGCCTACGGCCGCCAGGTCGAATTGCTGGAAGGCGCCGTGGCCTTCGTGCTCGCCTCGCCGTCGGGCCGCGCGCGCTCCTTCTGGACGATCGAGCCGTGGCGCGCGGCGGCGGCCTTCGTGCTGGCCCGGCGCGCGGCGCGCGAGCGGGTCGCATGAGACGGCGCGCGCTGCTGGCGGGCCTTGCTCTGGCGCCCGCGGCGCGAGCGCAGGATGCATCGTTGCGCACCCTCGCCCACCGTGCTGCGATCTATCTGGCGCCGCTCTACGCAATGTACACTCGCCGCCATCGCGACACCGTGGAACGCGGCCAGAAGCTCAACAAGCTCGCAAGGACGCTGTCGCCACGCAACGGCCAGCTGCCCACCTCGGCCTGGCTCGACCTGTCGCTCGAGCCCTTGTTCCTGACCCTGCCGCGAATGGACGAGCGGTCCTACAGCGTGGCCCTGCTCGATCCCTTCGCGCGCACCTTCGCCCGGGTCAATGGTCTCGCGCCGCGACCCCGGATCATCGTCGGGCCGGCCTGGACCGGCACCGCGCCCGACGAAGCCGACACGATCCGCGCGCCCGCCCGATCGGTGTGGCTGCGCTACGCCATCGCCGTCAGCGACGATGACGACGACGTCAACGACGCACGCGGGCTGCAGGCCAGGACGCTGCTGGAGACACCCGACGAGCGCAACCAGCGGCGCATCCTCGAGATGCAGGAGTTGATGCGCTACCGCACCGACCCGCCGCCGGAGCCCGTGGCCGACTGGCCGGCGCCACGGCCGGGCGACCGGTTCGACCTGTTCGAGGTGGGCCTCGCGATGCTGGGCGAGTGTGCCTTGGGCGAGCGCGACCGGCAGCAACTGGAGGAGCTGGCGCCGCTGCGCCTGCGGCCGGGCCGCCATTTCGATGCGCGCTCTTTCAGCGAGGTGGAGCGCGACGAGATCGCCCTGGGGATTACAGATGCCGCGCCGGAGATCGACGCGGCCAGATCAGCGTTAGAATAGCGCTCAGATGTTGGGCTGGGCGCGCCGGGATTCTTCCTCGGCCTTGGCTTCGATCGCTTCCATGTCGTCGTCGCTCAAGCCGAAGTGATGGCCGATCTCGTGGATCAGCACGTGACGCACGATATGCGGCAGGTCTTCGTCGGACTCGCACCAGTAATCGAGGATCGGACGGCGATAGAGGAAGATGCGGTCGATGTCGTTGGCGACATGGCCTGCGCCGCGCTCGACCATCGACACGCCTTGATAGAGTCCGAGCAGGTCGAACGGCGAGTCGAGCTCCATCGTCTTCTCGACTTCGTCCGACGGGAAGTCGTCGACCTGGATGCGCACGTTGCCGACGTGCCGGCGGAACTCCTCGGGAATTGTGGCGAGCGCCTCGGCGGCGATCGCTTCGATGTCGTCCAGCGAGGGCGCGACACCAAAGCAGGGCGTGCGCCGAGGATTGTTGAACACCGGCATAACTCCCCCAATATAGGAGCGGCGCGCGCTCGCCAAGGGTCGAGTCGCCGGTCGTTTGTACACCGACGGGTGCAAAAATTTGGCGCACAATTCGCATGGTCGCGTTCCGGAACGAACCACACTAGAGTTGCGCCGCGCATGTTCCAGTTTTTCATCCGACGCCTGATCGTGGCGGTGCTCGTCACGGCGACCGTCATGACCCTCGCCTTCATCCTGACGCGTCTGTCGGGCGATTTGGCGACGTCGATCGCGGGTCCCAACGCGACGGCCGCCGACATCGACGCGATCCGCAAGGCCTATGGCCTCGACCGCCCGGTGCTTACGCAGTTCTTCGACTGGGTCGGCCGCGCGGCGACCGGAGACCTGGGCGAAAGCTATTTCTTCAAGGCGCGCGTGGCCTCGCTGATCGGCGAACGCATGCCGGTCACCCTGACGCTCGGCGTCACCGGCCTGTCGATCGCGCTGCTGGTCTCGCTGCCGCTCGGCATCCTGGCCGCCGTGAAGGAGAACACGACGTTCGACCGCGTCGTCCAGGTCGTGGCGGTGCTCGGCCAGGCGATGCCGTCCTTTTGGCTGGGCCTCGTGCTGATGATCGTGTTCGGCCTGCAGCTCGGCTGGCTGCCGATCTCGGGCACCGACAGCTGGCAGAGCTTCATCATGCCGGGCGTGGTGCTGGCCTTCTCCTCCATCCCCGCCCTCACACGCCTCACCCGCGCCGGCATGATCCAAGCGATGGGCTCCGACTATATCCGCACCGCCCGCGCCAAAGGCCTGTCGCGCGCCTCGATCCTGCTGAAGCATGCCATGCGCAACGCCGCCATTCCGGTGGTGGCGATCGCCGCGGTCCAGCTCGGCTTCATGCTGGGCGGCTCGATCGTGATCGAGCAGATCTTCGCCCTGCACGGCGTGGGCTTCCTCGCCTGGGAGAGCATCGCCAAGAACGACTTCCCGGTGGTCCAGGCGGTCGTGCTGGTGCTGGCGGTGATCTATGTGGCTCTCACCATGCTGGCCGACATGATGAATGCCGTGCTCGACCCGAGGCTGCGCAGCGCATGAGCGTGGCCACCGTGAGCGCAGGCCCGCGACGGGGCTGGCGGAGCGTCAGCACCTGGATCGGCGCGATCATCGTGGGCTTGGCAGCCTTCGCCGCGATCTTCGGCCCCTCGCTGGTGCCGCACGATCCTTTCACCCAAGACCTCGGCAAGCGCCTGCTGGTGCCGTTCTGGATGGAGGGCACCGATCCGCAGCACCTGTTCGGCACCGACCAGCTCGGCCGCGACTATCTCGCCCGCCTGGTCTATGGCTGCCGCATCTCGATGCTGATCGGCGTCACGGTGTCGATCGTGTCGGGCCTGATCGGCATCACCATCGGCGTGCTGGGCGGCTTCATGGGCGGACGGGTCGACGATGCCGTGCTATTCGCCATCACCACGCGACTGTCGCTCCCCGTGGTGCTGGTGGCGCTGGCGGTGGTCGGCCTGCTCGGCACCTCGATGACCCTGCTGGTCCTGACGCTCGGCCTGCTCCTGTGGGACCGCTTTGCCGTCGTGGCGCGCTCGACCACCATGCAGGTCCGCAACCTCGACTTCGTCGCGGCCGCCTGGTGTGCCGGCTGCTCGCGCTTCCGCATCCTGACGCGCGAGGTGCTGCCCAATATCGCCAGCCACCTCGTGGTCGTGGCGACGCTCGAGATAGCGCTCGCCATCCTGCTCGAGGCGACGCTGTCGTTCCTCGGCCTCGGCGTGCCGCCGCCGCTGCCGTCCTGGGGCCTGATGATCGCCGAGGCCAAGGACTACATGTTCTTCAGCCCGTGGGTGATCATGATCCCGGGCATCGCGCTGTTCATCCTGGTGCTCGGCATCAACCTTTTGGGCGACGGGCTGCGCGACCTATTTGGGGCGAGATCGCCATGAGCGCGTTGCTCGAAGTCGAGAAGCTCGAGGTCGATTTCGGCGGACGCCCCTCCGGCTCCTCTACCGCGGCGGTGCGCGGCGCCTCTTTCACCGTCGAGCGCGGCGAGACGCATTGCCTGGTGGGCGAGTCGGGCTGCGGCAAGTCGGTGACGGCGCTCGCGGTCATGAACCTGCTGGCGCGCGGCGCGCGACGGTCGGCCGAACGCCTGGCGTTCCAGGGCGAGGACCTGCGGGGCCTGGGCGATTCGGGGATGGCGCGGCTGCGCGGCAACGCCATGGCGATGATCTTCCAGGAGCCGATGACCAGCCTCAACCCGGCCTACACGATCGGCTCGCAGATGACCGAGGGCATGCGCCGGCACAAGAAGGTGAGCCAGCGGGTTGCGACGGATCGCGCCGCCGACCTGCTCGCACGGGTCGGCATCACCGCGCCCGGCCTACGGCTCGGCCAGTTCCCGCACCAGCTCTCCGGCGGCCTGCGCCAGAGGGTGATGATCGCCATGGCGCTGATGTGCGAGCCCAAGCTGCTGATCGCCGACGAGCCCACCACCGCGCTCGACGTCACGGTGCAGGCCCAGATCCTGCGCCTGCTCGCGACCTTGCAGCGCGATCTTGGCCTGGGCCTGCTGCTGATCACGCACGATCTCGGCATCGTGGCCCGCATCGCCACCCGCGTCTCGGTCATGTACGCGGGCGAGGTCGTGGAGAGCGCCGCCACCGCCGATTTGTTCGCCAACCCCAAGCATCCCTACACGCAGGGCCTGCTGCGCTGCGTGCCCGCGCCCGGCAAGACGCGGCGCGATGAGCCGCTGGGCTCGATCCCCGGTACCGTGCCGCGCATCGCGCCGGGCTTTTTGGGCTGCGCCTTCCGCGACCGCTGCGACTTCGCCGACGCCACCTGCGCGCACGCCGTGCCGCTGCATCACGCCGGCCCGACGCACGACTTTCTGTGCCGGTTGCCCGCATGACAACCGCGATCGAAGTCAAAAAAGTCGCCAAGACCTTCCGCGTGAAGGGCGGCATGATGGCCAAGGATCGCCACGTCGTGGCGGTCGACGATGTGTCCTTTTCCGTACCCCAGGGCGGCGTGCTGGGCGTGGTGGGCGAATCGGGCTGCGGCAAGTCCACCCTGGCGCGGCTGATTCTGGGCCTCCTGCCGCCCAGCGCCGGCGAGATCACGGTCGAGGGCCAGAAGGTACTCGAGATGGACCGCAAGGCCCGCGCGCGCCTGATCCAGCCGGTCTTCCAGGATCCGTTCGCCTCGCTCAATCCGCTGACGCGCGTCAGAGACATCGTGGCGATGCCGTTGATCGCGCAGGGCAGCTTCGGCGCCGCCGAGATCGGCCGGAAGGTCGAGGAGATGCTGGAGCGGGTCGGCCTGTCGAAGGAACAGGGCACGCGCCTGCCGAGCGAATTGTCGGGCGGCCAGCGTCAACGCGTCGCCATCGCCCGCGCGCTCGTGCTGCGCCCGCGCATCGTAGTGTGCGACGAGCCCACGTCGGCGCTCGACGTCTCGGTGCAGGCCCAGATCCTCAATCTGCTGTCGGAGCTGCGCCGCGAGCTCGGCCTCACCTATCTGTTCATCAGCCACAATCTCGCGGTGGTCGAGCATGTCGCGAGCGAGGTCGCCGTGATGTATCTCGGCCGCTTCGTCGAGCGCCAGCCGGTCGAGACGCTGTTCGCCAAACCCGAGCATCCCTACACCAAGGCGCTGCTCGCTTCGGTGCTGACGCCGGAGCCCGGCCTCGGCGTGCCCGACGTCGGCCTGGGCGATACGTTGCCAGATCCGGCGAACATTCCGCCGGGCTGCCGCTTCCATCCGCGCTGCCCGATCGCCGAGCCGCGCTGCTCCGTGGAGACGCCCCCCTTCAGGTCTCGCCCGGGCGGCGGGGTGGAGTGCCTTTTGGTGCGGTAACCCGCCCGAAAGTCCCGACTTTCTCGACCGGCGGAACCGCGAGCAGCGCCGGGCGGAACAGCAGGGTCACCAGGAGTTCCCAGCCCAGCGAGATCATCAGCAGCCGGCCCATGCTGGCGGTGCCGGGATGGCTCGAGAGCCAGAGCGCGCCGAATGCCGTCGCGGTGGTGAGCGCGCTGAAGACCACGGCGCGCATCAAACTCGACTGCAACGGCGCGGTCTCGCCGGCGCGCCATGCCATGACGAAGTAGATGTTGAAGGCCACGCCGACCCCGAACAGCAAGGGCAGCGCGATGATATTGGCGAAGTTCAGCTGCAGGTCGAAGACCGCCGAGGTCGCGAAAGTCAGGAGCCCTGTCAGCAGCACCGGCACCATGGTCAGCACGACGTCACGCACGCGGCGCAGCGCCACCGCCAGGATCAGCACGCTGGCGACGAACGAATAGAGACCGGCCTGCAGAAAGGAGGCGACGATCGTGTCGCCCGCCGCGTGGATCGAGATCGGCACGCCGGTGGCATCGGGGGCGACAGCCTGGACAACCCGGGCGAAGTGCCACAGCTCGTCGTCGGTATCCAGCTCGGGCCGCGGGAACACCTGTATGCGGGCGCGGCCGTCGCTCGCGACCCAGTCGCTGACGATGTCGCGCGGCAGCGACTCGATCGTCACCGGGCCGGCCTGCAGCATCGCGCGCAACCGCTCGAGCATGACGCCGAGCGGCAGGACGACCGCCGTCGCGGCGGCGGCACGGACATCGGGCGCGGCCTCACGCAGGCGATCGAGCGCATCGGCCAGCCGGCGCGCCGCCTCCGACGCCGGATCGGAAGCATTCACCGCCACCTGGCGCAGCACCGGCGCCGTCGCGGCGAGGGCCCGCTTCACGTCCTCGCCCGACGGCGGCGGCGCAGCCGAGGCACCGAGCGAAAGGCCAAGACGCTGGGCGACGGCATGGATGGCCGCGAGCTTCGCCGGCTGATCCTCGGGCACGAAGCTGCGCAGCGTGACGGTGCGCCAAACTTCCGGCAGGGCAGCTAGCCGGCCCTCGATCGGTGCCGACGCTGCGAACGAAGGGGCGAGGACGTTGATGGTGTTGGGCGTCCAGTCGGGATCGGAGGTGAGATCGCTCAGTGTCGCCATCGATTCCACCTTCGGGCTCTTGAGATGCAGCGGGTTGAAATCGAAGCGCACGAACGGCAGCGCCGCCGCCGAGACGATCGCGACGAGCAGCCCGCAGGCCAGCACGGCACGGCGGTGGTGGCGCAGGAAGGCCTCGACGGGTGCCAGCCCGGCATAGCCCACCTGCGCCATCGTGCCAGCCGGCGGACGCAGCAAGACGAGCAAGGCCGGCAGCAAGGTCACGGCGAGCGCGAAGGCGATGGCCATGCCGAGGCCGGCGATCAGGCCGAGCGCGGCCACGCCGACATAATCGGTCGGCAGGAAGGAGAAGAAGCCCACGCCGATGGCGGCAGCCGCCAGGGCCAGCGGCAGGCCGACGCCACGGCCGGCCGCGGCCAGGGCTTCCTTGAGATCGGGGTGGAAGTGCCGTTCGGCGAGGAAGCGCACGCTGAACTGGATGCTGAAGTCGATGCCGAGGCCGACGAACAACGGGATGAAGGCGACGGAGATCAGATTGAACTCGCCGGTCGCCAGGAGCCCGAGACCGGTCGTCATGAACAGGCCCATGAAGGTCGTGCACAGGATCGCACCCACGACGCGGCCCGAATGGACCGCCCACCACAAGATGCCAAGCAGCGCAATGACCATTGCCGCGGCCACCAGATGCCAATCCTCGGCCAGGGAGGCAAATTCCTCGTCGGAGAGCGGCACCGGCCCCGTGAGACGGACCCTGACGCCATGGGCGGGATCGAGGCCGAGCGAGCGCGCCGTCTCGCGGATCGCATTGCTCGCCGCCTGGCCGGGCTGCAGGGCGGTGTAGTCCAGGGCCGGCTGAACGAGGAGGACGCGCCGCGTCTGGCGCCTGCCGCCCGGTGCTCCCCTTGGCGCTCCGTCGCCAAGACCACCCATCGCGTCCTGCCAGGAGAAGAACGCCGGTTGGCCTTCCACTGCCTTCTCGAAGGTGTCGGCGAACGCGGTCATGAGCGGCTGGAAATCGCCAATCCTTGCCTGGCCGTTCTGAACGCCTTGAAGCGCCCTTGCCACGGTTACGAGCACGCCGCGCAGCGACGGATCCGCCGCCAACGACGCCAGCAGGAACTGCTGGCGCAGCAACCCTTCGGCGGCCGCCTGCACGTCCGGCAAGGAAAGAAATAGCAACCCGTTGCGATCGAAGAACAGCCCGCCATCGGGACGCCGCACGCTCTGGAATCGTTCGGGCTTCCGCGCCAAGGCCAGCGACAGCTGGCTCGCCGCATACTCGGCGAGCTCCGGCGTCGCGCCGTCGATCACAACGATCACGAGCCTCTGCAGCGACGGGAAGGCTGCCTCAATGGCGAGCTCCCGCTTCCGCCACTCATCCCCGGTCGAGATCAGCTCGGTAGTGTCGGTGGTCATGCGGAAATGGCCGGCCGAATAGAACAGCGCCGCTGCCGTCAGTGCGAGAGAAAGGAGCAGAACAATGAACGGATGACGAGCACTGTTCGCGGCGACGCGGCCGATCCACGAGGCCATGCGTCAACTCGTTCTGGCGAGTGTCGACTTGCCAGCGGCACCCTCCTCGACCGTGACTAGCACTGCGTGCTCCCTTGCATGCAACTGCGACGTCTTGTGTCACGATCACAGTAACGGACAATCAACGGCGTCTGCAAATGCCCCTCCCGGGCACGGGCATCGACCGGAATGGGCTCTAGCGCTTCTTGCTCGGCCAGAGCCTGCCGACTGCGATCACAAATCGCGCCAACGTCGGAATGCGGGTCGGCCGGCGCAGACGCGGATCATAGCCCGCCAGTCGCCGGTCGTTTTCCTGCAGGCAAACCTGCATCAGGTCGAGGAATCCGATCTCGACTGACGTCACCGCCTGGGCGCCGTTGACCGTGAAGTTGCTTTCCTGCTGCGTCGCCCTCGTGTTGGTGCCCACGCTCCGCGCAAGTCCGATGCGCAGGCCGGCGATGTAGATCCAGGCCGCCGCAACACGCAGCTCGAACGGGATGCGACGCCACCAATCGAGGGTGGCGCGACGCCACGCCAGCCAGTTGGCGAAGAACAGGATGTGGCGGCATTCCTCCTGGATCACAGGCTCAAACGTCTCGACGAGCTCTGCGGGAAAGAAGCCGGATCGCCTGGCCAGGTCGAAAAGCCCGAAGGCGAAGAAGCTGTCGATCGATTCGGAATAGCCGGTGACGAGAAAGGCAAACTCCCGATCTCGCGGCGGCAGATACGGCGGTTCCTCCGCCAGCTCGATGCCGTAGGCGCGCACCAGATGCGAGAGAACCTCCTTATGGCGGTTCTCTTCCCAGGCATTCAGCATGATCGCCGACCGCATCTCGGAATCGTCGAGCGCATCGGCAAAGGCGGCAAAGCTGAGGCGCGCCCTGCCTTCGGTCTGCACGGCGATGTCCCAAATGGGCAGCGACCTCAGACGCCGCAGCTCGTCGGAACCGAGAGTTGGCCAAGCAAGCACCGACGGGCGGTAAGGGTTGAAGGTCTCCCGGAACATCGCGCAGATTGCTCGCTTGTGGGCTGCCGAGCCCGGAGTCAGTGGACCGACCTCCACGCTTGTCCAATGGCGTGCGCCACGGTCGGCTGCTTCGACAGTCGACAATGGTGCAGGATGCCTGGCGCTTTCAGGAGGGACAAAGCGCGACACCAGTTCCTCGAGGAGTCGCGCGCCGCTATCCTCGAACACATCTCCCTCATTTCGCCTCGTTACCGACATCGAAGTGCCCTCTACTCACCGGCAAGTGGAGAATACCGATTTTGACGTGAGCATGGCAGCCTCCACGAGCGTACGAACCAGCTCCTGGCGCCTGCCCGGGCTTTTCTTCGAATCGCCTACGCCTTAAGTCGGCCAAGCTTAGCCGACTGTAAAAAGAGGTCACAACAGACTCGTCCGCCGCGCCGGATAGCCTTCGCAGCCAAAGGAAGTTTCCGCCTGAAGGGCCTGTTCCGCATCCTCGGTCGGGTCTGCGCGATCCTCGCCATTACCCTGCCGCTGGATTACATCTTGCAGGCCATAGCGCGTCAGCTTAGCCGCTTCGGCCGACTAATCTAGATCGGATGGAATTTCAGAAGGGACAGGCAATCTTGGCGACGGACGTAGTTGAGTGCGTGTCATCAGCATCAACCGCGCGGCATTTCACCATGACAGCCAACACCGAGGACCTGATCTCGCCCAGGCTGGAATGGTGCCAGTGCGACCTCAAGTTTTAGGCGGCGTTCCCGCGGGAGCCTCACCATGCCAACGCTGCCGTTACAAATCACCGCTTGGCGCGGGCTTCCAGTTCCATGATCAGCGATTCGACGTCGCCACCATGAGCCTGGATGAACGAATTGTACTCCGCCCGCTTGGTCACGCCCATGCTGACGCCCTCGACTCGAACATCAACGATACGCGGCCCCTGTCTTCCGTTGTGAACGTCCCACTGGATCGCGAGCGGCTCGGCGTCGGTCTGGGTGAGCGTACTCTTGACGATCGAAACGTCATCGCCACGCATCTTGGGCGTCGAGCGGTCGACTGTCAGAGTTTGACCAGCATACGGGCCAAAACGCTTGGCGTAGGCATGCGCCTCGGCGCTCGCGGCGACCTTGAGGAATCGCTCACGTTGATCGGGCGTGGCCTGGTTCCAATGTTTGCCCAGGGCGGCGCGCGCCATGTAGTTCAAGTCGAAATCGGTCTCGAGCACCCGCAGGATCTCTGCTTCGCGCGCCTCGCCGGTTTTGGTCATGACCAGTTTGATCACCCGGTCCACAGTTTTCTGGATGAGGTCAGCGGCGGGATTCTGTTGAGCCGCCGCCGGCCGGGACGCAACGGACCCGACAAGGGTGGCGGCTACACCTGCGGCCAGAAGAAGAATATTTCGACGGTGGACGAACGGCACGACACTCTCCTCACGAAGCTCGCCGAACGCAACCGGCGGCCGACAAGTGGCCTCCATCAACGGCTGCCTTATGACGATTTTCGGGTCCGCACGGCGCATCGGAGGCGTGAGCCACAATAGGCCGAAATGGAGCGGGCCGCACCTTCTGGCGAGTTGACGTATGGCTGCACCTAGCCGGCCGGCGGACGGGCGAGCAACGCCGGCCTGACCAGGATCGTCACGAGAAGCTCCCAGCCCAGCGAGATCATCAGCAGCCTGCCCATGCTCGCGGTGCCGGGATGGCTCGACAGCCACAGGGCGCCGAATGCCGTTGCGGTGGTGAGCGCGCTGAAGACCACGGCGCGCATCAGGCTCGATTCCAGCATCGCCGTCTCGCCGGCGCGCCATGCCGTTACAAAGTAGATGTTGAAGGCGACGCCGACGCCAAACAGAAGAGGGAGGGCGATGATATTGGCGAAGTTGAGCGGCAGATCGAGGACTCCGCAGGTCGCAAGAGTCAGCAGCCCGCTCAACAGGATCGGCGCCATGGTGAGCATGACGTCGGTGGCCCGCCGCAGCACCAACGCCAGCAGCAAGACGATGACGACGGCGGAATAAAGTCCCGCCTGCAAAAAGGCCTCCACGACGCTGTCGCCCGACGCGCTGGTGGAGATGGGTGCGCCGCTGGCATTTGGCGCGATATTCAGGACGGCGGCGGAGAAGCGTCGAAGGAATTCGTTGTCGGTCCGATCGCTGCTCGGCAGCACCTGTATGCGAGCGCGGCCGTCCCTCGTCGTCCAGTCCTCGACGAGATCAGGCGGCAGAGTCTCGATCGTTACGGGACCTGCCTTCAGTTGTGTCCGGATCTGCTCCAGCATGATGGAGAGCGGAATGGTGACCGCCCGCTGGGCGCGGGCCCGGACGTCCGGCGTGGCCGCCTTCAACCCGTCCAGGGCATCCGCTAGTCGCCGCACCGAGCGGGAAGCCGGTCCTTCTTCGGCCTGGCCGGCGGTTGATCGTAGCGCCGCCGCAGTACCTGCCAGCCTGTTCTGAAGCTCCTGGTCGGTCGGAGCGGCACGAAACGAGACATTCTCAAGGGCGGAGTCGAGCACGCTCGCCGCATCGTCGACGAGCTCGAGCTTCTCTTTTTGCCCCGTCGGAACGAAGCTCTGCAATGTGATGACACGCGAAACGTCGGGCAACGCGGCAAGACGCTGCGACAGCGTCTGCGCTTCGCCAAGCGACGGAGCGATGACGTTGATCGCGTAAGGCGTCCAGTCGGGATCGGCCGAAAGAGCCTGCAGTGTGGTCATCGATTCCACGCGGCGGCTCTTGAGGTCCAGCGGATCGAAGTCGAAGCGCACCAACGGCAACAGGGCCATGGCAGCGACACCGGCAACGAGCGCGAATGCCAGGACACCGCGACGACGCCGGTGCACGAAACGATCGACCGGCGCAAACATGGTGAAGCGAATCTCCCCCGTCCGCGGCGGCCCAAACCGCAACAGGACCAGCAGGGCCGGCAAGAGCACGATGCTGAGAACAAACGCCACGACCATGCCCAGGCCAGCGATGGCGCCGAGTTCGGCCACGCCGACATAGCTGGTTGGAAGGAACGCGAAGAAACCAGTGCCGATCGCCGCCGCCGACAGCGCCAGCGCCCGGCCGATGCCGGATCCCGCCGCGACGAGCGCCTCCTCGCGCGTGGGCTGGGCGAGGCGCTCGGCAAGCGCACGGACGCTCAGCTGAATGCTGAAATCGACACCGAGACCCACGAAAAGCGGAATGAATGCCATCGAAATGAGGTTGAAGCGGCCGATCGCCAGCAGGCCGCAGGCGGTCGTCAGGACGAGGCCCAGCAGGGTCGTGACCACGATCGCAAAAACGACGCGCGCCGAGCGCACGGCCAGCCACAGGATCCCCAGCAACGCCGCAAGCATCGCCCCGAGGACGAGGTGGATATCCTCGGCGAGCGATGCGAATTCCTCATCCGCCAGCGGGACGGGGCCCGTCAGCCGAACGCTCACGCCGTGCGTCGGATCGAGACCGAGCGACCGGGCGATGTGGCGAATCGCATCGCTCACCGCGGCCCCCGGCTCCAGCGCCGCATAATTCATCACCGGCTGGACCAGCAGAATATGACGTGTCTCCTGACTGGTCGTTTTCCTGTCGGTGAAGAATGTCCGCCAGGAAAAGAAGGCCGGCCGGCCAGCCGCAGCGTCCTCGAAGGTTTTCGAGAAGGCCGTCATTGCCGGTTCGATGTCTTGCAGCGCAACTTCGCCGTTCTTGACGGCCAGCAGCATGTCGGAAAGGACGACCAGGATGCCGCGCAGGCTCTGATCGGCCCTCAACCGTACCAGCTGGGGTGCAGCCTTTATGATGCCGCTCGTCGCCGCCCTTGTGTCCTCCAGCGGCAGGAACAGCAGGCCTTCGCGCTCGAAGAAGGGGCCTCCGGTGGGCCATCGCGTGGTCCGGAAAAGATCCCGCCTGTCCTTCAGGGCAGCGATCAACCGCCGGGCCGCGTCGTCCGCGAGTTCGGGCGTGGCGCCATCGACCACAACCATGGTCAGGTCGTTCAACTGAGGGAAGGCAGCGCCGAACGCGAGTTCCCGTTGCCGCCAGTCGAGCTTTTGCGAGATCAGCTGTCCGGGATCGGCGGTCATCGCGAAATTCTTGGCCGTAAAGACCAGCGCCGCGAGCGTGAGACCGGCGGCGAGCAACAGCACGATCCAGGGATGGCGCGTGCTGGCCGCGACCGTTCGGCCGATCAACGAAGTCCGGGTCGACATGACGCCCTTCAACGATGGGTGCGGCAAAGCGTTGCCGTCTCCATTTCGATCAACACGGCTTGCAATGGTAGTGCTTCAAGCTCGACCAGTCCTCATCCAGCTTCCTGAACCGGCCCTTGGCAATCCAGAGCGTTTGCCCGGTCTCGAAGGGAAGCGCCCAGGGGTTGTCGGTTTTGCCCATGGCCTCGACGGAAGCGTAGGCCTTGAGCAGGTCCTCGCGGCGGCCGCCCAGCTGCATGACGACGTCTCCGGTGTGTCCCCGCGGACCCCAGAGGTAATAGTTGTTATGTGCACTGATCGAAGGCGGCAGACCCCAGGGCTTCGCAAGGATGTCGACGGCCGCTGCCTCGCCGTAGTTGTCCGCGAAAAATACCGCCTTCGTTCGATCTTCCGGCGACAACGATTGATAGGCATGGCCGACCAGGGCGGCGAGTTCGCGCCAGCCCGACATCTCGGAATAGAATTGCGGCACACGGCCGAACGCCATCTTTTTGTCGGTGCCTTCCGGCGCAAGACCGAGGAAGTCCTGATAGGCGGCGAACCGCTCGATGGGCAGCAAGGGAACGACGAACGGCAGCAGGGGGGCGCTGAACAAGACAACGCCGGCAAGCAGCGCCGCGCGCAGGCGTCGGGACGTGAGCCAGGCCTCCAATGCCGCGGCCCCGCCGGCGAAGAGAACAGGATAGGCGCCGCTTGGATAATAGGATTTGGCTTGGATCACGATCATCGCCACGAGCAGAAACAGGTAGGCGACCACAATGACGCGAAGGTCCGCAAACCGATTCCAAAACGCGAATGCTGCAAGGCCCACGAGCCAGATGGGCGCGGTGACCGGGTTGAGGTCGCGCACCTGGATCAACAGAAAGGTCCAGGGCGCATACACGACACTATTGCTTCCGACCACACCTGCCGCGAATTCGAGAAATGGCCATCCGTGAACCCACTGCCAAAACAGGTTGGGCAGAACGATGAGGGTGGCGAGCCCGGCAGCGACATAGGGGCCTGGGCGGGCAAGACGGCCGTGTGCCGATGTCACCAGCAGGCCAATCAGGAGAGCAACGACCCAGAGCGCAATGGTGTACTTGGCCATGAACGCGAGACCGATCACCAAGCCCATCGGGAGCCACCAGCGTTCGTCGCCATCGCGGATGATGCTGATGACGGCATAGGTACAGAACGACCAGGCGATCGGTTGAAGCGAGTCGGTGTAAAAGATCGTCCCGAACGCAAGCAGGAGCGGGCAGAAGAATGCCGTCATGGCGGCGAGCAGTTGGGCCCAATTGCCGCCGCCGAGCTTGCGAGCCGTTTCGGCAGTGAGCGCAACAGTGCCCGCATGAGCCAGCGCCGGGATCAGACGAAACATCGTCAGCGAGTTGGGAAACAGGGCGTGCATAAGTGAGGCGAGCAGCGGGACCAAAGGCGGCTGGTCGACGTAGCCCCAGTCCGGGCGTTGACCGCAGACGATGAAATAGAGCTCGTCGCGGTGGTAGCCGTAGTCGCCATTCGCCCACAAATGCAGCGCGGCTGTGAGAAGAGCGAGCCATATGGCAGGACGGGACAGCAGAATGCTCTCCTAATGTGATCCCAGGGCAATTGCCATTCTAACTTCCGGAACGCAAAGCTACCAAGCGTGAGGGAGCGTCGAGCTCGTGATCAAATTCAAAATGACCTGAGCCCCGTCTTTCATCCAGTTGAGAGTAGAATCCGTTCGTCCGCCCGTTCGACAACCTCATGGTCGGGAAGACTATCAAGAGCATCAAACTGTCAGTGTGGGTGTCCGGCGGCATCGGCCAGTTCGGGCGTCGCGCCGTCCACCACGACCATGGTCAGGTTGTCGAGTTGCGGGAACGCCGCCTGGCAGGCCAATTCCCTTCGCCGCCACATCAACGCGCGGCGATGGACAAACCGTCAGCGTTGGCTTTGAATGACGCGAGCAAAGAGGCGCGCAGCATGAAAATCGGGTCGCAAGAACATCGCGACACTTTCTGCCGGCATTTTGTGCAGACCTACACCGAGTATGATCCGAACACCCTGCCCTGGCCGGTGTTGGATGATGTGGCGCTGCAGCGGCTGAGGGCCGTGCCGTTTTGGGAAGAGGTTTTCTACACCGAGCGCCGCGCCGGAGCGATCGTGCAGGCGTTCACCGCGACGGTCGCCGATCCGGTCCTGAAAAAGGCCCTTGCCCTGCAAGGAGAAGAGGAAACCCGCCACGCCAAGCTGATCCGCGTGATGATCGAGAAGTACGGCCTGGATGCGGCCGAGCGACCGCTGGAAGACATCAGCAGCAACATCGAAACGCGGTTCAAGGATTTCGGCTTCGGTGAATGCCTTGATTCGTTCCTGGGATTCGGCCTGTTCAAGATCGCCTCGCAATCCGAGTTCCTTCCCAAGGAACTGCTCCGGATCTTTGAGACGCTAATGTACGAGGAAACGCGTCACATCGTGTTCTTCGTCAACTGGATGGCCTACACGGAGGCGCAGCGGGGCTGGTTTGCCAGAATGGTTCTGCCGCTAACCAGCCTGCATTACTATCTGCGCGCGCTTGGCCGCATGGTGGGCCTTGCGAAGCGCGGCAAGAAGTTGAACGACGGCAAGAACTTCGCGGCCACGCAAGTCGCTGTGTTCCTCGAAGGCTTCAATTTCCGGCGGTTCCTCGAGGATTGCTATTCGGAGAACGGCCGGCGCATGAGCGCGTTCGAACCGGAATTGCTGCGCCCCAGTTTCCTGCCACAACTGGCTGAAACGGCACTTAAGGCACTACGGCTGTGGAGTTCGCGGACTAAGTCACAACCCGACTCGGCGATGTGAATTAAGGAGCCTTCAAGTCTGCAATCGCTTTAATCTGGATTGGACGATACTCACTCTTCCTCGGCCACAATACCACGAGCGTACGAACCAGCTCCTGGCGCCTGCCCGGGCTTTTCTTCGAATCGCCTACGCCTTAAGTTGGCCAGGCTTAGCCGACTGTAAAAAGAGGTCACAACAGACTCGTCCCCGCGCCGAATAGCCTTGGCAGCCAAAGGAAGTTTCCGCCTGAAGGGCCTGTTCCGCATCCTCGGTCGCGTCTGTGCGATCCTCGCCATTACCCTGGCGCTGGATTACATCTTGCTGGCCACGGTCTTTTCCGCCTGGAAGCGCGGCTGGGACGACGCCGCGACGGCCTATACCCAGGCCTATGTCCATGTCCCCTGGCATCACGACCTCGCTCCGAACCAGAACTCCGTGCGACCGTGGGGCAAGGTCCTCTATCCCTTTCGCACCAACCGTTATGGCTTCCGGACCGGCACCTGTGCGCCGGGCGAAGGCGACAAGAGCAAGCCTGCCATCTTTGTCATCGGCGATTCGTTCACCGAAGGTCTAGGGATCCCTTATGAGGAAACCTTCGCCGGGCTGATGGCCTGCGACGCCGCCAGGGAAGGCAACGCGGTGTGGAACCTCGGCGTGATGTCCTTCAGCCCCGCCATTTATCATCTCAAGATCAGGGCGTCTGCCGAGAAGCTGGGTATCAAACCCACCAAGATATACGTCTTCCTCGATCTCTCTGACATCACGGACGACGCCATCGTCTATCGCGTCGGCGAAGACGGCACGATCAAGGCAGCGCCGCCACACCATTGGTTCGACACCGGCCAGTTCCTGCTTGGCAACTTCGCGACCTTCCGGCTGCTCTACAATCTCTGGCTCGACTTGCCGTTCGGCTCAGCGGCGCCCGATGAGAGCTGGCGCGCGCGCTGGAGCCTCGATCCCAAGATCATGGACGAATGGGGCCGCCGCGGGTTGGAGCTGGCGGGCAAGAACATGGACAAGATCGTCGAGATCTGCCGGGAGTGGAAGTGCCAGCTCACCCTCGTCGTCTATCCTTGGCCCGACAACGTCAGAGCGGACGACCGCAACAGCATCCAGGTCACCCACTGGCGACAATGGGCGGCCGAGCGTGGCGTGCGCTTCGTCAATGGCTTTGCCCCCTTCTTCCGGGAACCACCTGACGTCGCGGTGGGCAAGTACTTCATCCCTGGCGATGTGCACTTCTCGGCTCAGGGACACCGCCTGCTCTTCGACGAACTGAAGCGTTCGGGTGATCTATTCTGAGCTCTCACTTCCACTTCGCCAGATAGAAGCGCGGCAGCTCGTCCGGGTAGGTCTTGAAGTCGAGTTCCTTGGTGTAGGCGTAGCGGTTCACGTAGGTGTTGATCGGCAACCAGTAGGCCTTCTCGGTCGCGATCTTGATCGCCGCCGAATAGGCCTTGGCGCGGACCGCCTTGTCTGATGTGTTGCCGCCTTCCTTGATCAACTTCTCGAGCTCGGGATCCTTGGAATAATTGTCGAGCGCGCCCTCGCCGAACATCACCGGCAGGATCGCCGAGACGTCGTTCACCGAGTAGCTGCCCCAGCTTCCCATGTAGAGCGGCGCCTCGCCCTTCTGGGCCTTCTGGATGGCCGGTGCGACCTGCAGCTGGGTCATGCGCGCCTTGATGCCGACGGCGCCGAGGTAGTTCTGGATCGCAGCGCCCCACGAGGTCGGCTGGACGTAGCTCACCATCTCGATCTCGAAGCCGTTGGGGAAGCCCGCCTCGGCCAGCAGCTCCTTCGCCTTCTTGGGATCATAGTCGTACTTCACCGCGGCATCGGCATCGCAGCCGAACTGGCTGGGGAAGCAGGGCGCCGGCGGCACGCGGCTGCCGCCGCCCACCAGTTTGTCCGCGAACTCCTTGCGGTTGACGGCGTGCCAGATCGCCTGGCGCACCTTGAGCTTGGTCAGCGGATTGTCGGCGCCCGAGCGGCCGGCGGCGTCGATCGACAGATAGCCGATGCGCATCGACTCCTGGGCGACGGCCACGAGGCCCGGCACGCGGTTTACGCTGTCGACCTGATCAGGATTGATGTTCCAGATCCAGTCGACCTTCTTGGCGAGCAGCTCGGTCATCGAGGTCGCGAGATCGGGCACGAAGCGGACGTGCAGGTTCTTGATCGCGGGCTTGCCCTTGGGCGAGCCTGCCCAGTAATCCTCGAAACGCTCGAAGAAGACTTCCTTGCCCTGGTCGTTCTTGGTGATCCTGTACGGACCCGCGCCGATCGGCGCCTTGGCGAAGCCTTCGGGCCCGACCTTCTCGCGATAGGCCTTGGGATGGATCGGGCAGACCATGGTGAGATATTCGAGCGCCGCGGGCGTCGGCCGCTTCATCTTGATGCTGACGGAGAAGTCGCCGGTCTTCTCGACCTTGTCGATCCAGGCGTAGTTCGACGGCGTCGCGACCTTGCTGGCGGGATCGGCCGCCATGTTGAGCGTGTAGGCTACGTCCTCGGCCGTCAGCGCGCTGCCGTCGTGGAACTTCACGCCCTGGCGGATGTTGAGATCGAGCGTGGTGTCGGTGCTGAACTTCCAGTCGGTCGCCAGCAGCGGCTTGATCTCGAAGGTCGCGGGATCGCGATGGACCAGCATGTCCCAGGCCTGGTGCGCCAGGATCAGGCCGGTACGCTGGCTGTTGAAGTACATATCGATGTTGGGCACGGCATCATTGAACTGGATGCGCAGCGTGTCGGTGCTTTTCTCGGCGAAGGCAGACCGTCCCATGAGGCCCGAGGTTGCCGCGGACGTGGCAGCGAGCAGAGCGGTGCGGCGGGAAATTTTCACGGAAGCCTCCTGTTGTTGGGCCGACCCTAGGCCGGCGCGGCCAACTGAGGCAAGCTTCACGCCATAATGGAGGATGGAATGAGCGGTAAATTGACGGGCACGGCGCTGGCCGATGCGCTTGCGAAACTGGAGGGCTGGACGGAAATCTCGGGCCGCAGCGCCATCGAGAAGAAATTCACTTTCACCGACTTCAACGAGGCCTGGGGCTTCATGACGCGCGTGGCGCTGGCGGCGGACAAGGCCGACCATCATCCCGAATGGTCGAACGTCTACAACAAGGTCGAGATCTTGCTGTCGACCCACGATGCCGGCGGTGTCACCGCCAAGGACATCGAGCTCGCCGAGTTCATCGACAAGGTGAAATGAGAACTCCCCTGCGCGACATCCACGCAGGGGAGCGAAAGACTATTTCTTGTCCATGCCGCGCGGATCGCCCTTCTTGCCCTTCTCCTCGGCCTGCTTCAGCTCGGCGGCCTCGGGTGAGTCGAGCGAATGGACGGCATCCTTGGCGGCCTTGTCGACCTTGCCCTTCTTGATGAAGCCGGCGGTGCGGTCGCTGTAGTCCTTGGTGCCGCTGTAGCTGCCTTCGCCTTCGATGCGGCTCTTGTCGTTCTGCATGGGGGCTCCTGTGCGTTCGGTGTCCCGATAGAACGCACAAGACCGGTCGAGGTTACCGCGACTTTGGTGTCAGTCCGGCCTGCCGATAGTAGGCCTGTACGCCCGGATGCAGCAGATTTGGATCGGTAATCGCTGACAGTGTGTTCTTCGCCGTCGTGTCGGCCAGTTGCGGCGACGGCGCGGCCTCGGCCGCATGCAGCGCCTTGGCGATGCGCGACACCACGGCCGCGTCGAGACCCGGCCGCACCATCACGAAACTCCACGAGCCGACCGACACGATCGGCTCCTTCTGACCGGGAAAGCTGCCGGCCGCCTGCGCGATCGTCTTGAGGAACCCGTGCTTGGCCAGGATGCGCGCACGCTCTTTCGTTGTCGGCGCGATGAAGCGGCCGCCCTCCTTGCTCGACGCCACCGCGACGAAACCCGGCCAGCCCGAGCCGCCGCCCCACAGAGCCGACACGCGACCGTCGAGCACCATCGCGGGACCGTCGCCCGCGCGCTCGAGATAGACCGGCTCGAAATCCTTCGCGGCATTGAGGCCGAGCCCGTCCATCACGTAGCGGCCGAGGATCACGAGGCCCGAGCCTGCCGCGCCCCAGGCGATCTTCTTGCCCTTGAGGTCGGCGATCGTCTTTGCCGGACTGTCGGCGCGCACGACGAACATGCCGGCGGTCGGATACATCGCCGTCAGGATGCGAAGATCGGCCTTGGGCCGGCCGATGCCGGCCAGCACCTCGTACACCACCTCGCCCTGCACCAGCGCCAGATCGAGCGTGGCTGCCTCAAGGCGCGGCACGTTCTCGGTGCTGCCCTTGGTGTTGACTGGCACGATCTCGAGAGCGGGATCGTGCGCCTTGAGCGCGGCGATGAAGGCATCGCCATAGACCGGGAAGCCGCCGCCCGGCGTCGCGGTGCCGAGCGTGACCTTCACATTTTGTGCCGATGCGGACGAAGCCATCAGAGCGCCTCCTGCGGCGAGAACGGTGCGGCGAAGCATGATCTAACCTGCGTCCTTCTCGTCGAACCGCTTGCGCGAGGTGAGGATCTCGACCACGTGCACGCGCGCCCACGAACCGAGTGGTTCCACCGCTTGCCGCAAGGTGCTGCCGAGCCTGGTCAACTTGTACTCCACGCGCTGCGGAGAGGTAGGGAAGACCGTCCGCGTCACCAGGCCATCGCGCTCCAATCCACGCAAGGTGAAGGTGAGCATTCGCTGCGAGATGCCGCCGACCATCCGCTTGATCTCGTTGAAGCGCTTGGGGCCGTCGCCCAGCAGGACGACGATCAGCACGGTCCACTTGTCGCCGACGCGCGCCAGAATCGAGCTGACGGCGCGACAATCCTCGGAGGCTGTATCGGGGAGTGGAGCGGTCATCCGGGTGTGCCCTGGTATCAGCTCTGTGCGTTCTTGCGGACCCTAATATCGGTATCCAAATTAGTCCAGAGCACAATTTTATACCCAGAAAGGAGTAGCATGACCGTCATTTCCGTCATCGTGGGCAGCACCCGGCAGGGTCGCTTTTCGGAGAAGCCCGCGCACTGGATCCTGCAGCATCTCAAGAGGCGCCCGGGCATCGACGCGCGGCTCCTCGACCTGCGCGACTTTCCGATGCCGTTCTTCGATCAGCCGATGCCGCCGGCGATGCCGGGCCGCCCGCCGTACGGCAACGAGGTCGTGCAGAAATGGACCGCCGCGATCGCGCAGTCCGACGGCTTCGTCTTCGTCACCCCCGAATACAATTACGGTCCCGCCGCGGTGCTCAAGAACGCGATCGACTGGGTCTATCCCGAGTGGAAGCGCAAGGCGGCTGGCTTCGTGAGCTATGGCTCGACCATGGGCGCGCGCAGCGTCCAGCAACTTCGCGAGACGGCGATCGAGCTCCAGCTCGCGCCGATCCGCTCCTCGGTCCACATCCCCGTCGCCACCTTGTGGGCCCACTTCCAGGGCGGCGACGTCGACGCGGGATTGGCCGAGCTCGCAGCTCCTGCCGCCACGATGATCGACGATCTGCTGTGGTGGACCGCCGCCTTGAAGACGGCGCGCGCCGGCGCGGCATGAGCAACGGAGGAACGGCCTTGACAACCCTGACGACCACCCCGACCCCTTCCAGATCGCAACCGCCGCGTCCGGCGCGGGCGATCGTGCGACGTACCCGCGGCGTGACGCATGGCCCCATCACCCGCTTGATGAGCCCGTCCGACTTCGGCGAGATCCTGAAGCCGTTCGTGTTTCTCGATCTCTTCGACCATGAGGGCGCGCCTTTCAACGGCGCGCTTCATCCGCACTCGGGCATCGCCACCCTGACCTATATCGCCGAAGGCTCAGTGAGCTATATCGACCCGGACAACGTGCGAGGCACGCTGCCGGCCGGCGGTGTCGAATGGATGCAGGCCGGGCGCGGCATGTGGCACGGCGGCGGTCTCGACAAGGCCGGCCGCACGCGCGGCTTCCAGCTGTGGGTCGCGCTGCCGCCGGAACTCGAATTGGGTCCGACGATCAGCCTCTACCAGGCGCCCGAACAGGTCCCACACGCCGGTCCGGCGAAGATCCTGCTCGGCACCTACGGAGGCGCCTCGAACGCCATCGCGTCGCCCTCGCCGATCACCTATCTCGCGGTACGGCTGAAGGGCGGCGAGCGCTGGCGTTACGTGCCACCCAAGGGCCATACCGTCCTGTGGGCCGCCGTCTCATCGGGCGTCCTGTCGGCCCCGGACGGACTGCGGCAGGGAGAACTCGCGGCGTTCGAGCCCTCGAACGACGCCGTCGACTTCGAAGCGCTGACCGACGCCGAGTTCGTTCTCGGCTCGGCCGCGCCGCACCGGCACGATCTCGTGCTGGGATATTACTCCGTGCATACCTCGCCGGACGCGCTGCGCGATGGCGAGGCGCATATTTCGGCAATCCGGACGCGCCTCGTCCAGGAAGGCCGTCTCTAAGGCTGCCTAGTGCTGCGCCCTAATGCTGCCCAGTGCAGCGATGGATCTCGACGGTGACGTGGCTCAACCCGGCCACGTCGCCCAGACGTTCCTTGTAGTATTCGACCGGCTCGGGATCGTCGGCGACCAGCGAGACGATCGCGGCGTTGTGGCCGGGACCGAGGCGCCAGACGTGAAGATCGGCGATGCGGTCGTGACCCGTCTCGAGCCTGGCGCGAATGGCCTCGCCCAGCGGGCGGTTGGGGGCGGCGTCGAGCAGCACGGCGCCCGCATCGCGGATCAGGCCCCATGACCAGCGCGCGATCACGACGGCGCCCACGATGCCGATCACCGGATCGAGCCAGGTCCAGCCGTAGAAGCGCGCGGCCAGCAGGCCGGCGATCGCAAGCACCGACGTAAACGCGTCGGCCAGCACATGCCAGTAGGCGGCGCGCAGATTGTGGTCGTGATGAGGGTGATGCCCATGATCGTGATCGTCGTGGTCATGCTCATCATGCGCATGATCGTGGTGATGCCCGTGATCGTGCTCGTGATGATGATCGCCACCGAGCAGCCAGGCGCTCACCAGGTTGACGCCGAGACCGACCACGGCGATGGCGATGGCCTCGTCGTAGTGGATGACGACCGGCTGAAACATCCGAACGACCGACTCGTAGCCGATGCCCAGGGCGACGAGGACAAGGATGATCGCGCTGGTGAAGCCCGCGAGATCGCCTAGCTTGCCGGTGCCGAAGGCAAAGCGGGGATCGCGCGCGTGGCTGCGGGCAAAACGATAGGCGAAGGCTGCGATCGCGAGCGCGCCGGCGTGGGTCGACATGTGCCAGCCATCGGCCAGCAGGGCCATCGAGCCGAAGATCGTGCCGCCGGCGATCTCGACCACCATCATGGCGGCGGTGAGACCGACCACCAGCCAGGTGCGCCGTTCGTTGCGATCGTGTGCGGCGCCCAGGAAGACATGGTCGTGGCGCCAGTCGTCGAGCGTGTGGCTGTGCATCCGCCTACTCTTTCTTCTGGAAGTAAGGCTCGACCTTGCCCTTCAGTTTGATGGTGAGCGGATTGCCCTTGCGGTCGACGGTCTTGCCGACGGCGACGCGGATCCAGCCCTCGCTGAGACAATACTCCTCGACGTTGGTCTTCTCCTCGCCGTCGAACTTGATGCCGATGCCCTTGGCGAGCAGCGCCTCGTCGTAGTGCGGGCTCTTGGGGTTGGTGGAAAGGCGGTCGGGAAAGTCGGTGCTGTCGGTCATGGGGGCGTTATGGCCGCTTGCCCGCGCCGCTGCAAGCGGGCTCGCCGATTTCGGCCTGGCCACCGCGTCGTCCCTACCGCGAGGACAGACGCGCGAAGCTGAGGCGCGCAATATCCGCCGGCGCGTTGTCAGGAATCGGAAAGACGCAACTGACGTTGATCTCGCACAGGACGTAGCTGTCTTCGCCAGAGGCCGTGCGCGGGCCATAGAGAAAGTCCGCATCCCATATGATCGGCAGCGATGCCGGATCCATCTCCAAGACTTTCATCATCTGCGGCACCCACTCCGCTTCCATCTTCAGCCTGAGTGCCTGAAACGGTGGTGCCGTCGCTTCATGCATGATGCGGGGGCCGGGTTCCGGGGGCGGTCCATCGGCAGGCGGCGTCACCAGCGCCTTGATGAGCTGATGTCCAAAGCCAACGACTTTGCCGGTCCCCATGTAACAACGGATCATGCCGTCGGACAGGCGGGGCTGGAACGGCTGATCGATGATGCAGCCATCCCCTTCAAGGTAGGTTTCGCAACGCTTCATGAAATCGGCAAGCGGCACATCTTCCGGCACACTGCCCCTTGTCGCCTGCAGCACGCGTACGCGACCGATCGAGGAAGATCGAAGCTCGACCTTCCAAACGCCCTGACCGCCATTCCCGCGATTTTGCTTGAGGACGCGCGGTCCCGATGAACCAAGTGCAGACGGGAATGCGTCCCGGAATTCCTCAGCCGTTCGATAGAGCTGTGTATCCGTCCCCCAACCAAGATGCTTCGTCTTGTGGAGGATTTCTTTCGTGCCCATTTTGAGAATCGCGTCGGGATGAGCGCTGACCCAAATGCCTTTTGCGGCAATGTCGCGCAGCATTGCATCGAGCATGGCACGATTTCCGCCGTCGAAAATCGGATTGACCCAGACAAGCACGCCATCGACACGAAGAAGCTGCTCGCGCACTTCCGAAGCCATATCATCCGCATAGACGGCAGGCTCCGCCTGGATTCCGAGTGCCGCGAGTTCGTCGAAGATATGTCTGTAGCGATTATTGTGCGGCGTCGCGCTTGTGCGAGCAGCGCGATCGCCGGCCCAGAGTACAGCCAATTTGAAAGGCGCTTTGGCCGTCATTGCCAGCCTCCGCTCAAGGGGTGGGACGATAAACCCAGATAGCCGCCGGTTCCCGCCCAGTCGCACGAATGGCGACAAACAGGCGGTCTATCTCGGGATAGAAAAACGAAGTGCGCGCACCGGAAATCGTCGGAATACGACCGAGCCGCTTGAATCCCTCACCACTGCGGCCGACGACATCCAGAAATCCCCCGCCGCAGCTCACATAAAAACGACGCCTCTTCGCGTCCAGAAAGACGTCGTCGGTATCGTCACAAATATCGAGAAAGGCGGCGCGCGCTCCATCGGGTGCAAAGGCGATGAGCCTGGATGGCCGCCGAAATCCTGCAACGACCTGCTTTGTCGCGTCGTCGAATGCCATCGGAAAATTCGAGCGCGCGTCACGAAGCATCCAGCTGCCTATCTGCTTGGCAGCGCCAATATCCACGACCGCAATATGCCGGTCATCCGGGACGTTCGCGTAAAGCCTGCCAGCGACGCGATCGATCTGAAAACCTTCCGGGTGCGCCTTGAGGGCGATATCGGCAACTTTGGCCCGGGTCGCAGGATCAATGACCGCAATGCCGCCTTTGCCGTAACCGATGAAAACACGATTGGACTGCGCATCGACGCGAATATTGTCCGCGTCGTCACCAAGCTCGATGCGTCCGCTCGGAGTGTAGTCGGAACCTTGGAACAGGCGAACGGACCCGTCGCCCGCGTTTGCAACGTACAGAGTATCGGTCGAAGGCACATAACCGACGCCCTGCGGCTCGCTAAGGCCTGCGATGGTTTGGACCAGTTTCCGGCTTTTGAGATCGATGACGCCAACGGTGTCATTACCGAGTTCGGCCACGAACAGTCGCTGGCGTCCGGCATCGACTGCGAAATGGTCGATGCGGCCCCGGACCTCGCCAAGTGGCATTTTCGTTTCGAGTTCGAGGCCATCATCGGCCGCGTGGCCCGATACGGAGCAAAGCATGGCGAGCGCCGCAATTGCGACGCTCGCGAGGCCCTTTGACCAGATCGCATGCATCAGGCTTCCCTGGAATAGCGCTCGAACAGAGTAGCAGCGTTGCTCCAGCGGATGCCCTGCATGAACGTGTCTACATAGGCCGCGGCCTTCGCACCGTAGTCCATGTGATAGGCGTGCTCGTACATGTCGAGTGCCAGGATCGGCCGGCCGCCCGCGAGAGTCATGGTGTGGTCGGCGGCCCAGCTGTTGACCAGCCGCTTGTCGCGCGGCGAGTAAGTGAGCAGCACCCAGCCCGAGCCGCCGCCCAATGCCTTGCCGGTGGCGGAGAATTCGGCCTTCCAGCGCGCGAGCGAACCGAAATCGCGATTGATCGCCTCGGCCAGCGGCCCCTTGGGATCGCCTTCGCCTGCCAGGCTGTCGAAGTAGAGTTCGTGGATGATCATCGAGTTGGTCGCGATCAGCTCCTCGCGCTTCAGCCCGTTGACCGTGAAGACCGGCGCGCTGGCGATATCGAGGGACGCGAGCTGTGCCGTGATCGCGTTCAGCCGCTTGACCGCGCCGATATAGTTGTTCTCGTAGTGGCTGGTCAGGATCTTTTCCGACAAGCCTTTCACCTTCGACGGATCGAAGGGCAGTTTCTTCGGCGTGTATTCGACTTTCGGCACGCCGGCGGTCTGCGCCTGTGCGTTCGTCGAGAGTGCCGTTGCCGCCAGCGCCGCCGCAGCCACGGTGGCGCCCGTCATCACATTGCGTCTCGTTTGCTCTTTGGTCACTCGTTCCTCCTGTTGAGAGATCGACGTGTCTACGACAGCCCCAAAGCCAGAAAGAGAACGACACCCGCCAGCGAGCTCGCCAGCAGCACGGGAATCATTCCCAGTTTGAAACGGAAGATCGCGACCGCCGCCGCGATCGACAGCGCCGCCGATGGAATGTCGAGCGAGCTCAGCACGGGCACGTCGACCGAGATGCCGAGCCAATGCACCGCCGTGAGTTGGACGAACAGCACGTGCAGGGCGAACCAGACCGCGAGATTCAGGATCACGCCGACCACCGCCGCCGTGATGGCGCCCAGCGCGGCGCCCAGCTCCTTGTTGGCGCGCAGTGCCTCGACGAAGGGCGCGCCGAAGAAGATCCAGAGGAAGCACGGCGTGAAGGTGACCCAGGTCGTCAGCAGGCCGCCCAGGGTCGCCGCCAGCAGCGGCGACATCGTGCCGGGATCGCGCCAGGCCGCGAGGAAGCCCACGAACTGAGTCACCATGATCAGCGGTCCCGGCGTGGTCTCGGCCATGCCCAGTCCGTCCAGCATCTGGCCCGCCGTCACCCAGTGGAAATTGTCGACCGCCTGCTGCGCCACATAGGCCAGCACGGCATAGGCGCCGCCGAAGGTGACCACGGCCATCTTGCTGAAGAACAGCGCGATCTGGGTGAAGATGTTGGAGCCGCCCAGGCCGAAGTACAGCGCCGCGACGGGCACCAGCCACAGCAGCAGGAAGATCGCGGTGATGGCGAGCGACCAGCGCACGTTGGGTCTCGCATGCTCGGGCGTTTCCTCGCCCAGCAGCGAGTCGGCGTCGGCGAGCTGGTTGGCTCCCACCTTGCCGTGTCCGCCGCCCCCGAGGAAAGCCGGCACGCCCATCTTGCCGCCGGCGTAACCGATCAAGCCCGCCCCGATGACGATGATCGGGAACGGTACATCGAAGAAGAACAAGGCGATGAACGCCGCGGCTGCCAGACCGCGCATCGTGTTGTTCTTGAGGGCGCGCTTGCCGACCCGAAGCACGGCTTCCACCACGATCACGAGGACGGCGGCCTTGAGACCGAAGAACAGGCCCTGCACGAGGGGGACCTTCCCCAGCAGCACGTAGATCCAGCTGAGCGCCATGATGGCAAGCAGGCCCGGCAAAACAAACAAGGTGCCGGCGACCAGCCCGCCCTTCGTCTTGTGCATCAGCCAGCCGATGTAGATCGCGAGCTGTTGCGCCTCCGGCCCGGGCAGCAGGGTGCAGTAGTTCAGCGCCTGCAGGAACCGGTTCTCGCCGATCCACTTCTTCTCCTCGACGACGATGCGATGCATCACCGCGATCTGGCCGGCGGGGCCGCCGAAGCTGAGGGCCGCAACACGCGCCCACACGCGCATGGCCTCGCCGAAGGAAACGCCGTGATCTTTCATGTGCCCTGCTTGCCCGCGAACGAGCGATAGAGGTCGTCGAGAAGCACCGTGCCGCGCGCGATGCGGTCGGCGTCGTCGGTACTGGACGCGGCGATGCCGGCGATCAGGCTGCGCACGCCTCCGACCTCCGCGCGGCCGTACTTGCCGTCCTTCAGGTCGATGTCGTGGATGATCTCGCCGATCGCGGCGAGCGCCGCATCCGCCAGACCCGTGTGGCCGATCAGCACCTCGAAGGTGCAGCGGTCGCCCACATGGGTGAATTCGCCTTCGAACATGTCGAAGCGCAGTTCGCCGGGCTGCGGCGCATAGCCGGTGCCCGGCACGAACTTGAAGCGCGCGCCGGGATCGATGAAGCGGCGGATCAGCCATGCCGAGGCGATGCGGTCGACCTGCACGCCCTGGCGCGTCACCCACACACGGTCCTTCAGCGCACCGGCAGGCGGTGCGGCACTGGTCCTGTTATCGGTCACGGCATCCCCTTCCTGTTTCAGCGCGGCCTCGAGTCCCGCGACCAGGCCCTCGGCCGCCGCGCGCGCCTCGGCGCCGAAAAAATCGATCGCGACAATCGCATCGAGTTGCTTGCGCAGCCGCGCAGTTTGCGTCGCCGCATCGGCCAGCACGGCGTCCGCCGGCTCATCCCGGAGCCGCGCCGCCACCTCGCGCGCTTCGCCGGCGATGCGCGTGTAGTCCTCGTCGCGCGCTGCATCGAACAGCCCCTGCAACTCGAAATCCGAAAGCCCCTCGACGAGCGCCGCCTCGCAGACGATCGCCTCGCCGCCACTCTCGACGATCTCCTTGGCGAGCCAGGCAAAGTCCTCGCGCGTCTCGCCGTTCGCCGGCAGCGCATAGACCGAGCCCTTCACCGTCACCGCGCCCAGCGCCTGCAGCCGCCGCCATACCTTGACCCGTGCATAGGCCGGTTTGGCGGGCAGCTGATGGATCAGCATCAACCACGCCGGGCTCTCACCAATTGACATTGTTCATCCGTATCACATCATCTTTTTTATATGCAACGACTGTATCATTTTTCTCTTGCGACATTTTGGAATAGGCGTATATTGACGATGAAACGAGTGTATCACACCGGGAAACGAATGACATGCGATACCAACTTACGCCGTTATTCTGCCGCCCGTGGACCCTCAACGGGATCACCCCCCGCCTCATCGAGAGCCACTACGAAAACAACTACGGTGGCGCGCTCAACGACCTGAACGCCATCACGGCGGAACTCGAGGCGCTCGATCCGGCGACCACCCCCGCGGCCGTTATGAGCAGATTGAAGCGCGACGAAAGCACCGCGCTCAATTCGACGCTGCTGCATGAACTTTACTTTGCGAGTCTCGGCGGCGATGGCCGGGCCGTGCCGGAGGTGATGGCCGAAGCGCTCATCCGCGATTTCGGTTCGGTCGATCGCTGGCGCCAGGAATTCATGGCGTTGGCCAACGCACTTGCTGGTGGCTCCGGCTGGGTGCTGCTGACCTACGTGCCGCGCGACGGCCGGCTGATCAACCAGAGCACCTCCGACCACAGGCAGGGCGTCACCGGCGGCATCCCGGTCGTCGCAATCGATATGTACGAGCATGCCTATGCCCTCGACTTCGGCGCCAACGCGGCCGCCTACATCGCAGCCTTCATGCGCAACATCGAGTGGAGCGCGGTGCAAGGCCGCTACGAAGATGCGCTCACCGTGCCGCCGCCGCGCAAGCTGGTGCAGAAGCAGTTCGACGGCGTGCCAGCGATTAGCGTCGAGGAAGTGGCGGCGATGCTGAAGGCCGGCACGCCGGTCCAGATCATCGATGCCCGGCCCCGACACTATACGACCAAGTCGCAGGACATCATGGAAGGCGCGGTATGGCGAGATCCCGAGCGCCTCGACGAATGGATCGGTGAACTCTCCAAGACCGAGCCCGTCGTCACCTACTGCGTCTACGGCTTCCACATCGGCTGCGAGACGGCGATCACGCTACGCAAGGCCGGGTTCGACGCTCGCTACATGGCCGGCGGACACTACGCCTGGAAGGCGATCAAGGGTCCGGTGAAGCTTTTCCAATGACAATCAATTTCGCGAAAGACCAAACAGCCATGCCTGAACCTATCGTCATCGGCTTTCCCGGCAGCACCTACGTGCACATCATCAGGCTGATCCTGACGCACAAGAAGGTGCCCTATCAGTTCCGCGACCTCGAGCCGGAGATGGGCACACCGGCGCATCTTGCCCTGCATCCGTTCGGCCGCGTGCCGGTGCTGCAGCACGGTGATGTCACGCTGTACGAGACCAGCGCCATTGCGAGCTACATCGACGAAGCATTCGATGGGCCATCACTACAGCCGCAGACCCCGGCGGCGCGGGGCCGCTTGCAGCAGTGGATCAGCTCAGTCAACGCCTACTACTACCCCTACATGATCTACCACGTCACCCATGAGCGGCTGGTCTTTCCGAAGCTCGGCATTGCATCGGACGAGAAGGTGGTGGCGCATGCCCTGCCAAAGGTCGAGCGCGGCCTGGCGGTGCTGGAACACGAGCTCGGGCATGGAAAGGATTACATCCTGGGCGCAGACCTCAGCCTGGCAGACTTCTTCCTGGTGCCCTGCACCTACTCGTTCAGCCTGACGGACGAGGGCAAGGCAATGTATCCGAAATTCCCGGCCTTCCGCCGCTGGCGCGAACGCATGGAGGCGCTGCCGAGCGTGCAGCAGTTCCGTGCGTCGCAGGGCCCGCGCCTTCCGATCGAGCACGCGCGAAAATGGCCCGATTGGCACCGGCCGAAATACTAGGACCGTCCACGACTTCGCCCCGAAAAGAGGAATCAGATGACTTTTCTCGCCCGCCCCCTCTCCTTCAAGCCGCCGCGCCTGAAAGGGCTGTCGCCGCGCCTGATGGCCAGCCACTACGAGAACAACTACGGCGGCGCGGTCCGCCGGCTAAACGCGATCCGCGGCGATCTCGGCGCACTCGATCCGGCGACGGTGCCGGGCTTTCGCCTCAACGGGTTGAAGCGCGAGGAGCTGATCGCCACCAACTCGATGCTGCTGCACGAGGTCTATTTCGACAGCCTGGGCGAAGGCGGCGGCGGCGATCCGACAGGAACGCTCGCCGAAGCCATCGTCCGCGACTTCGGCTCGCTCGACAAATGGCGCGCCGAGTTCGTCGCCATGGGCAAAGCCCTGGGCGGCGGCTCGGGCTGGGTGCTGCTGACGCGCTCGCCGCGGGACGGCACGCTCTCCAACGTGTGGGCAGCCGATCACGCTCACGGTATGGCCGGCGGCGCGCCGGTGCTGGCGCTCGACATGTACGAGCACTCCTATCACATCGACTTCGGCGCCAATGTTGGCGGCTATGTCGATGCTTTCATGGCCAACATCGCCTGGGATCGCGTCGCCGCGCGCTTCGCCGGAAAGACCTTCGAGACCAAGCCGCACACCGTCACGACATTGGCGGCGCGCGCCATGCTCGACGGAGACCCCAACCTCATCGTGATCGACGCGCGCCTGGCCCTGGACGCCACGACCGTGCCGGTGCGCCTGCGCGGTGCCCGTCGCGCCCCGCCCGAACGCGTCGATGAAGTGGCGGCGGCGCTGCCGTCAAACGCCAAAGTACTGGTCTATTGCGCCTGGGGCTTCGAGATCGGCGGCGACTGTGCCGCCAAATTGCGCGAACGCGGCATCGATGCCGTGGCCGTCGCCGGCGGCATCGGCGCCTGGCGCGCCGACGGCATGCCGACCGAACCACACACCGAAGGAGAGACGAAATGAAATGGGTCACCCGCGAACGTCCCAAGATCGACCGAATCGCCTGCCCTTGGCTGATCACGCACTTCATCGACAAGCAGCCGGAGTTCCTCTACGTGCCCGCCGACAAGGTGCTGGCGACGGCCAAGCAAACCGGCGCCGAGCCCTATGACATCCCCGGCGTGAAGTTCACGCACGTCGGCGAGAAGTGCAGCTTCGACGCCTTCATCGCCGAGTACAAACTCGATGCGCCCGGCCTCGATACCCTGGCAAACATCGTGCGCGGCGCCGACACCTCGCGGCTCGATCTCACGCCGCAGTCGGCCGGACTGTTCGCGCTGTCGCTCGGCCTCAGTCACCTCTACTCCGACGACCACGAGATGCTGAAGCACGGCATGGTGATGTACGACGCGCTCTATGCGTGGTGCCGCAGCCTGACCGGCGAGACGCACAACTGGCCGCCGAAGATGTCATGAGTAGCCCGGCGACCTGCTGAGATGGCCCTCCACGACCTCACGCTGACCGAGCTTGCCGTCGAACTCGGCACCAAGCGGACGTCTTCCCGCGAGATCGTCGATGCCCTGCTCGGACGTATCGCCAAGGCTGACGGCAAGCTGCATGCCTTCACCGAGGTCTATGCAAAGGAAGTCCGTGCGCTCGCCGACGCGGCCGATACCGCGAGAGGCTCGGGTTTCCCCCTCGGGCCATTGCACGGACTGCCGATCGCCTACAAGGATTTGTGCGACATCGCCGGACGCATCAGCACCGGCGGCTCTCGGATGCTGGCCAAACGGGTTGCGACGGAAACCTCGAATACGGTCGAGCGTTTGACTGCTGCCGGCATGGTGCCGCTCGGCAAGCTGCACATGGTCGAGTTCGCATTCGGCGGCTGGGGCACCAATCCGTTGATGGGCGCGCCGTGGAACCCCTGGGACATCGAGATCCAGCGCGTGCCCGGTGGATCGTCGAGCGGCGCCGGCGTCGCCGTAGCCGCGCGCCTCGCGCCCGCAGGCATCGGCAGCGACACCGGCGGCTCGGTCCGCATTCCCTCGGCCTTCAACGGCTTGGTTGGCCTCAAGGTCACCTTCGGGCGCATCGGCCTCTCCGGCACGCTCCTGCTCAGCTGGACGTTCGACTCGATCGGACCGATGGCGCGGTCGGTCGAGGATTGCGCGCTGTTGCTGAACGCATTGGCCGCTCCCGACCCGCGCGATCCGACGACGCTCGATCAACCGCTGGAGGACTTCACCCTCGCGGCGCGCGGCGGCTCGATCGCCGGCATGCGTGTGGCCATCCCGGACCAAGGCCAGTTTCCCGAGTTCATGCACGGCGACGTGATCGCTGCCTGGCAGGAGGCCGCCAGAATCTTCGAGAACCTGGGCGCACACGTGGAGTCTGTGCGCCTGCCTGACATGTACTTCGAGCTCGCGCTGCCCACAGGCACACTCATGGCATCGGAAGCCTTCTCGCTTCACCGCGATCATATCGAGGACATGTCCCAAGCCATCGGGCCCGCCGTGCGCAACCGCGCGCTCGCGGCCAGGAGCTTCGCGCCCGGCGCCTATGCCGATGAGATTTGCCGGATGGGTGAGCGCCGCCGTGCCTTTGCCAGCTGGTTCGGCGTCTACGACGCGATCCTGACGCCGACGGTCGGCATCCCCGCGATTCCCTTGTCCGAAGTGGATGAGGCGTCACCGATTCCCAACCACCTGACGCGCCCGGCCAACTATCTCGGCTTGTGCAGCCTGGCGATGCCAGCAGGCTTCTCAACCGGTTTGCCGATCGGCGTGCAGCTCGTCGGCAAGCCCTATGCCGAGGGCACCGTTCTGCGCCTTGGCAAAGCTTATCAGGACGCAACCGATTTTCACCGCCAGGCGCCGGACTTGTCCGCGCTCGGGCTCTAGCTGGAAAGCACGACGATGACCGACACCACTGCGAAGCCCGTATCGCCTGCCGCGGCGCGCACACGCCTGATGCTGGACGGCCCGATCGTTCCCACCCTGCTGCGGCTCGCGGTGCCCAACCTCGTGGTCAACGTCGTGCTGATCGCGGTGACGACCAGCGTCGATGCGCATTTCATCGGCCGCTTTGGCCTCGATGCGCTGGCGGGCCTGGCGCTGGTATTTCCGTTGCTGATGCTGATGCAGCAGATGGCGAACATGGCCATGGGCGGCGCGATCGCCGCCTCCATCGCGCGGGCGATCGGCGCCGGACGGCGCGAAGACGCAGCGTCGCTCGTCATCCACGCGCTCGTGATCGCAGCCGGCGCCGCGGCGCTGTTCAGCGCCGTGTTCCTGCTCGGCGGACCCCGCATCTATGGCTGGCTGGGCGGCCGCGGACCGATGCTTGCGGCGGCGCTCGAATATTCCAACGTGATCTTCGCGGGCGCCATCGCCTACTGGCTGCTCGGCGCGCTCACCAGCGTCGTGCGGGCGACCGGACAGGTCGCCGTTCTCGCCTACGTCTATCTCGCCGTCGAAGTGCTGCACATCGCGCTGGTACCCGCGCTCGTATTCGGCCTGGGCCCGATCCCCGCGCTCGGCATCACCGGCGCCGGTCTTGCCACCGTGATCTCCTTCGTCGCGTCCGCCACGACGCTTGCCTGGTATCTCGCCTCGGGCCGGACGTCGGTCACCCTGTCGCTGCGCGGCATCCGCTTCGAACGCCGGCTATTCGGCGAGATCCTGCGTGTGGGCGCGCCGATGTCGCTGGCGCCCGTGCTGAACAACGTGGCGCTGGCGACGATCACGTCCTATGCCGGGCTGCTTGGCGCCACGTCGCTTGCCGCCTTCGGCGCGGCGGTGCGGCTGGAATATCTCCTCTATCCGCTGAATTTCGGTCTGGGCGCGGCGGTGCTCGCGATGGTCGGCAGCAACATCGGCGCGCGCCAGTTCGAACGCGCGGAGCGCATCGCCTGGATCGCCGTCGGACTTTCGGCCTGCGTCATGGCCTGCGTGAGCGTACTCGCGATCGCCGCACCGGACGTCTGGATGGGCCTGTTCAGCCACGATCCGGCAATCCTTGCCGCGGCCGCTCCTTATCTCGCGATCGTCGGCCTTGCCTACCCGTTCGTCGCGGCCAACACCCTCATGTCGGCCTTCCAGTCGACACGACAGCCGGAGTGGCCATTGACCGCGATGACCTGCCGCCTGCTGGTCGTCGTGGCGGGCGGCTGGATCGCTCTCGAGGTCCTTCATGCCGACCTCGTTGGATTGGGCGTCGTCACCGCCCTCGGTCTTGCCACCTGGGGCATCGTGCTGGCCGGCGCATTCCGTCTCTACGCACGCCTGAGGTGACGCCATGACCCTGAAACTCCTGAGCTACGTCGACCTCCCCGAGCACAAGGCGAAAGGCGGCTTTGATCATGCCGCCGTTCATGCCGCGAGCGGCCATGTCTATGTGGCGCACACTGCCAACGACGCCATCGACGTGTTCGACGCACAGAAATACCTCTTCTCCGTTCCGGGTCTGCCCGGCGTGGCCGGCGCGCTGGTGAGCGACGAGGCAAACCTCATCTTCTCGTCGAACCGGGCCGAGAACACGGTCGGCATCTTTGCACCCGGGCCGGAGCCCGAAGTGACCAAGGTCAAGGTGGGCATCGGACCGAACGGCCTCGCCTACGATCACGGCCGCAAGCTTCTGCTGGCCGCCAATGTGGGCGATCCGGCGATCGCAGGCTCGCATAGCGTGACGATGGTCGATGCCGGCGGCCGTACCGTGCGCGCCCAGATCGCGGTGCCCGGCCGCACGCGATGGACGGTTTTCGATCCGGATGCCGAGGTCTTCTACGTCAACATCGCCAACCCCGCCGTGATCGCCGTCATCGATGCAAGGAAGCCCGACAGACTGGCCCACATGTTCGCCGTTCCCGCCGCCGGGCCGCACGGCCTCGACTTCGACCGGGCGACGCACCGGCTGTTCTGCGCCTGCGATGCCGGCATGCTGGTCACGCTCGATGCCCGCTCGGGCAAGATCCTGAACGTGGGCCCGCTGAGCGGCGTGCCCGATGTCGTGTTCTTCAATCGCCAGCGCCGGCACCTTTATGTCGCCGTCGGCGATCCCGGCGCGATCGACGTCTTTTCAACGACGACGATGGAGAAGCTCGCGACGATCGAAACAGAGATCGGCGCCCACACCACGGCGCTCTCGCCGGCGGGCGACCGGCTCTATGTCTTTCTGCCGGCCACGCACCGCGCCGCGGCCTACGAAACGTGACGCATGCTCGGTCGTCTCATTGCGGATTTGACTTGACATTTATGTGCGATTAACGCAATATCAGTCCGCGTGCCTCGGCGCTGCGACTTCGATGCAGCACCGGGGCCGCGGGCAATCCTCATGAACTTCATGAGACTCATGAGGAATCGCCCCAAAGCTCGCCGGAGCAACGTGCAAGTCGATTCTTCATGAGGACGGGCTTTTAGCGATGCGGAAGCCGCCCCGTTATTTTCCCGTTTGTTTAACGGGAGCCCGCTTACTTCGGCGCCATGCGGATCGCGCCATCGAGGCGGATGGTCTCGCCGTTCAGCATGTGGTTAGCCACGATACTCATGGCGAGCTGGGCATATTCCTTGGGGTCGCCGAGGCGCGGAGGGAACGGCACCTGCATGCCGAGGCTCTTCTGCGCCTCGGGCGAGAGGCCCATCATCATCGGCGTCAGGAAGAGGCCGGGCGCGATGGTGCAGACGCGGATGCCGAGGCTCGACAGGTCGCGCGCGATCGGCAGAGTCATGCCGACGACGCCGCCCTTCGATGCCGAATAGGCCGCCTGGCCGATCTGGCCGTCGAAGGCCGCGACCGAGGCGGTGTTGATGATCACGCCGCGCTCGCCGTCGTCCATCGGCTCGGCCTGGCTCATCGCCCAGGAGGCCAGGCGAATGACGTTGAAGGTGCCGATCAGGTTGACCTGGATCACCTGGCTGAACATCGCGAGGTCATGCGGGCCGGTCTTGGAGATGGTGCGGGCCGCGCGGCCGATGCCGGCGCAGTTCACCGCGACCCGGGGCGCGCCCAGTTTCTCGACGACGGTCTTGACCGAGGCTTCGGTGTTGGCCGCATCGGAGACGTTGGTCTTGATGTAGAGGCCGCCGATTTCCTTGGCCTTCTTCTCGCCGAGCTCGTCCTGGAGGTCGAAGATCGCGACCTTGGCGCCCGCCGCGGCCAGCGCCGATGCCGTGGCGCCGCCCAGACCCGATGCGCCGCCCGTGACGATGGCGGCCTGCCCCTTGACGTCCATTCAGATCCTCCTTGGTTGCGCCGCTTTTAGCACGGCGGCCCCCCTTGCCAAGCCGGGCCGGCCGACACATTTCTGGGGCATGACCGACGAGAAAATCGTCCGCGACGGCTTCTGGCGGAAGGCCCGCAAGACGCTGGGCCGGGTGCCCTTCACGGAGGACGCGGTCGCCGCCTTTTATTGCGCGACCGACAGCGCGACGCCGCTTGCCATCCGCGTCACCCTGTTCGGGGCGCTGGCCTATTTCGTGATGCCGTTCGACGTCATTCCCGACTTCATCGCGGGCCTGGGCTACACCGACGACGCCGCGGTTTTCCTGGCGGCGTTCACGGCGGCCAGCACGTACATCACCGAAGCCCATCGCGCCCGGGCGCGCGAGTGGCTGCTCAAGGAACAGACGCTGCCGGCGGCGTAGTGCGCGCCGCCGCGCGGCGCTCGCGGGCGAGCACCGCCTCGCGATAGGCGATGTAGAGCGCCGAGCCGATCACGATGGCGGCGCCGACATAGGTCCAGATCACCGGCATCTCGCCCCAGATCATCCAGCCCACGAAGACCGCGAACGGCAGGCGGAGATAGTCGAACGGCGCCACCGCCGACATCTCGCCCGAGGCGAAGGCCTGAACCCAGAAATACTGGCCGAGCGTGGCGGTGATCGACACGCCCACCGCCAGCGTCCAGCCGAGCGGCGTGGGCCAGCGCCAGAACCAGATCGCCGGCGCGACCAGGAAGAGCGTCGACCACAAGGCGAACTGGGTCAGGATCATCAGCGGCGCCTCGGAGGCCGAGAGCCGGCGCACGAGCAGCACCGAAACCGCGACCGACATCGTATTGCAGAGCGCCACGATCGCGCCGGGCTGAAGACTATCGGTGCCCGGCCGCACCATCACCAGCACGCCGATGAAGCCCACGACCGTCGCGGTCCAGCGCCGCCAGCGCACCTTCTCGTGCAGCACGACGGCGGCCAGCACGACGGAGAACAGCGGCTGGGAGAAGGCGAGCGCCGTCGCGTCGGCCAACGGCAGCATGGCGAGCGCATAGAAACCCAGCACCATCGACACGGTGCCCATCAGCGTGCGCCAGAAATGACCCTGGATGTGCGCGCTCTTCCACGGCTTGACGCGTCCCGTAAAGATCAACGGCAACAAGAACAGCACGGAGAAGAAGGCGCGGAAGAAGGCGGTCTGCACGCCCTCGATCTCGGTCGAGAGCAGGCGGATCATGGCGCCGTTCGTGGTGAAGATGAAACCGCCGCTCACCAGCCACAGCGCGCCCTGGACGTTGGGTGGCAGGCGGCGCAGGGCGGCAGTCCCGAAGCGCACCCTCAGATCTTCCGCTCGTGGCCGGTCCAGTAAGTGGCGCGCAGATCCTTCTTCAACACCTTGCCGACGGGGCTGCGCGGCAGGGTCGCCATGAAGTCCACGGTCTTCGGCGCCTTCACGCCGCCCAGCCTGTCTTTGGCGAGCTTGATCAGCTCCTCGGGCGTTGCCGTGGCGCCGGGCTTCAGCTCGACCACCGCCTTGACGGCCTCGCCCCACTTCTCGTCGGGCACGCCGATCACCGCGCAGTCCTGCACGGCGGGATGACTCCACAGGACCTGCTCGACCTCGCTGGGGAAGACGTTGAAGCCGCCGGAGATGATCATGTCCTTCTTGCGATCGACGATATAGACGAAGCCGTCATTGTCGATCACGCCGATGTCACCTGTGTGATGCCAGCCGAAGGCCGAGGCCTCTTCCGTGGCCTGCGGGTTCTTGTAGTAGCCCTTCATCACCAGGCCGCCGCGCAGCACGATCTCGCCGCGCTCGCCGCGCGGCAGGATCCTGCCGTCGTCGCTCATCGTCTCGAGCCGCATCAAGGGCGAGACCTTGCCGCAGCTCGCCAGCCGATGGCGGTTGTTGGTCTCGAGCGCCGCCACATGATCCTCGCGCGAGAACACGGTCGCGATCATGCAGGCCTCGGCCTGGCCGTAGGTCTGGGTCAGCACCGGGCCGAACACCTTGATCGCCTCGACCAGCTTGTCGACCGACATCGGCGCCGATGCGTAAACCAGGCGCCTGAGCGAGCTGTAGTCGTATTTGCCGATGTCCGGGTGGGCCAGCAGGATATAGATAAGGGTCGGCGGCATGTAGACATGCGTCACCTTGTGCTTCTCGATCGCCGCGAGAATGCCGCCGGGATCGGCCGTGCCCATGAAGATGTTGGTGCCGCCGTAGGGCAGCAGCGGGAACGAGCAGACGCCCGCCGCATGGGTCATCGGCGCTACCATCAGATGCACCGGCGGCGCCTCGATCGGCATGGTGGCCCAGAAGATCCCGTTCATCGTCTCGATCACGCGGTTGGTGATCTGCACGCCCTTGGGTCGGCCCGTAGTGCCGCCCGAGCTGATCAGGATCGCCACTTCGTCGGGCGCGTCGGCAAGATCGGGCGCCGTCTCGCCCTGTTGCGCCAGCCAGCCTTTGAATTCGGGTGCGTCGATGCAGATGAAGGTTTTTATCTTTGGGCAAGCCTCGCGAATGCGCGGCAGGTAATGCTCGAAGCTCGAGTGATAAAAGAGGAACGCCACGTCGGTGTTGTCGAGGATGTAGAGATTCTCCTCGATCGAGTTGCGCGCGTTGACCGGCGCCCAGATCAGGCCGGCGCGCTGGATGCCGAGCAGGGCCGCATAGGCCATCGCGTGGTTGGGGCTGTAGACCGCGACCTTGTCGCCGGTCTTCAAGTCCGTTGCGAGCAGGCCGTTGGCGACGCGATGCGTCGTGGCCCGCACGTCGCGATAGGTCCAGCCGCGCGTGCCGTCATGCAGGCAGTCGCGCTGCGGATAAAGATCGGCACCGCGGTCGAAATAGTCGATCAGTCGCATGTCAATTCCCCGCTGGCGGCACGACGCCGCCCGAGCCGAGCGGACGCTGCATCAGCACGCTGTCCAGCCAGCGGCCGAACTTGAAGCCGATGTTCTTGAGCGTGCCCACCATCTCGAAGCCGCAGGCGGCGTGGAGCTTGATCGACGGCGTCTGTGCTGAATCGCCGATCACCGCCACCATCTGACGCTTGCCGATCGCGGTGCACTGGTCGATCAGCACCGGCAACAGGGCCTTGCCGGCACCCTGCCCCACGGCGTCCTTGTCGATGTAGATCGAATCCTCGACGGAGAACTTGTAGGCGGGCCGCGGCCGCCAGTTGCCGGCATAGGCGTAGCCCAGCACGCGGCCGTCGCGCTCGGCCACCAGATGCGGCAGTCCCAAATCGAGCACCGCGGCGCGGCGCTTCTTCATCTCGGCGAGATCGGGAGGATCGACCTCGAAGGAGGCCGTCCCGTGCAACACGTGGTGGGCGTAGATTTCAGCGCACCGGGCGACATCGGCCTCCGTCGAGGCCCGCACAATCACTTGGCTCATGCCGCCTTTATAGCGCTAATGGCAATAGGCGCGCGCGCCTATTGCCTAATTCCGATTGCCGCCCCGCATGATCTGGCCAGCGTCCGGTCCGTCGTACTTGAACAGCGAGCTGGCGAGCGGGATGCCCACCTTCGCGTCGGCCAGCGCCACGTCGACCTTGTTGCCGCGGTTGTCGATGATCGACCAGCCCTTCATCTGCATCGGGTTTTCCGCGACGCGGACGATGATCTTGCCCTCCTGCGGCTTGCGGGTCTGCACCATGGTCAGTTCCAGGAGACCGTTGACGCGGTCGACCTTCTCTACGGTGATGTCGCCCGAGAGCTTCATCGGCTGCTGCACCAGGAAAGACGCGGCGGTCCAGCCGATCGGCCACTGGCCGAAGTCCTTGTTGACCGGGTCCCACATCGTGACCTGCAGCCCGTCGGCCACGATCTTGAGCTGCGACGGCGGATCGTATTCGAAGCGCATCTTGCCCGGCCGGCTGATCGACAGAGTGCCCTGCACGATCGCGCCGTTGGGATTGCTCTGGATGAAGTGCGCCTGAAAGGTGCGGATCGAGTTGAAGTATTGCTCGACCTGGGCCACGTCGCCCTGGCCCTGCGCCGAGGCAACGGAGGCGGAAAGCAGGGCAAACAGGGAGAGGACGACGGCAAAGAACATGCGCATGGTCCCGATATGGCGGGGGAATGGGGCGAAATTCAAGCGACAGGCCTCTTTCCAACGATATGAACGGGCGTTTACCCTGCCCTGAAATCCAGGGAGCCAACGCATGCATGTCGGAATGGCTGCGGTGTTCCAG
>OUNM010455830.1_pt1 | contig 44389 bp, 32 predicted proteins | sample 1769961 | NCBI WGS metagenome assembly OUNM01 (sample SAMEA3914820, study PRJEB12502) | metagenome | biome: forest; material: soil | place: USA | collected 2012-03-12 | depth 0.3 m | reverse complement strand
TCAGAAGCCGCCCTTGTCGATCGTGGCGATCGTCCTGTCGGGGACGTCGCGGCTGCCGAAGGTGCGGAAGCCCTTCACACCGTCGAAGGCGAAGTTGGGTGCGCCCGACGGGAACTTGACGAACGACGCGTCGAAGCCGTCGACGTCCTTCAACCATACAGCCGGCCGTGCGTCGGCGGCGCGCACCGTGACTTCGACGTGCGACAGCTCGAGATTTTTCGCGTGGCGCGCGAACAGGCCGGTCGCCGGCAGCGGGCCGAACATGTTGGGGTCGGGATACTTGTCCTCGTTGTCAGGCGGCAAAAGCGCCGCCATGGCCGCGTCGCCGCCACCCGGCTGGTCGAAAAAGACATTGCTGATCCTGACGTCCTCGACGCTGTGGCCGTCGATGCCGGCCAGGATCATCGGGAAGGGGGAATTGCTCATGCACGTAACATTATCGATGGTGACGCGCTTGAGCGTGCCGATGGCAACGCCCTTCGGTCCGCGCATGCGGCGGCCGAGCCTGAGGAAGATCGGCGCGCTGACCAGGCCGCGCATGGTGACGTTGCTGACGGCGATGTCCTCCAGGATCGCGCCGTCCATGGTTTCGAGAGCCAGGCCCCAGCACTTTTCGAAGACGCAGTTGCTGATGGCGATATTCTTGAAGCCGCCGTTCGATTCTGTGCCGCACTTGATGCGCCCCAGCCGCCAGGCGCCGTTCTTTTCGTCGAACAGCCTGAATGTGCCGTCGATGACCGAGCCGACCTCGTAGCTGCCGGTGACGTAGCAATTGGCGATGGTGACGTTCTCGGTGGTGCGGGCATAACCCAGCGCGAAGCTCGACTTGGGGCAGATGCCGTCGTCGTGCGGAGAATTGACCGTGCAGTTCGACACATGGACGTTGCGGCAGCAGTCGATGTCGAAGCCGTCGCGGTCGGTATCGACGATCAGGTTGTCGATCGTCATATTGTCGACGCCGGTGGCCAGCAGCGCGAAATGCCCGCCCTTCAGGATCGAAAAATCGCGAAGCTGGACGTTGTGGCAGTTCTTGAGCGCGATCGCCTTGTTGCCGACGCCGGGCAGTTCGGCGCGCGGCAGTTCCGGGTCCTTGTGGCCACGGCTCAAGCCCTTGCCCCAGATCAGGCCGTCGCCCAGGATGGCGATATCGTGCAGCCCTTCGCCGTAGATCAGCGAATTCTTCCAATGGTTATGGCCGTAGTCCTGGAAGGGTTCGATCGCAGGATCCTGGGGTTCGGCCATGTCGTAGCCGCCCGACGTCGTGCCTTCGAGCGGCACCGAAGCCGCCAGCAGCACCGCGCCGCGATCAAGGTAGAGGGTGACGCTGCTCTTCAGGTGGATGGTGTAACTGGCGTAGACCCCGACCGGGAAATAAACGGTTCCGCCACCGCGTGCGGAGGCGGCAGCGATGGCACGGTCGATCGCGGGCGAGTCGATCGTCACCCCGTCGCCCCTGGCGCCGAAGTCGCGGACATTGATCAGGCCCGGCGAAGGCACAACTGCGGCCGACTTGGCAAGTGCGCCCGTGGCGGCAAGGCTCAGAAGCCCGGTTCCCCCGGCGATCAGACGACGACGATCCAGCATGTTTTCATCCCGATATGTAGCTAGGTGTATCTATTTTTGATTGCGTCGCTGACATTTTGCGACGGCTTGACAGGGATTGCACGTGAAAAAGAACGCGGTCCGGCGCGGACACGCGCAAAATAATGCGTTATCATGATCGAAAATGATTTGAAACGGTGGCTGTTTATGGGGGAGCGGCCGGGAGAGGAAGCAATGCTGAAGATTAAACTGGCCTTGGCGACTGCGGCTAGCGCGCTCATCATGGCAACGAGTGCGACGGCGCAAACGTCCGAGCTGGCGCCCTTGCCGCATTTCGATCCCAATACCGTGCCGCCCGCGGCCGACGTCATCGCCGCGATGAAGCGAGAAGCTTCGGCCGAGGTCGCGCGTCTGAAGGCCATCGACGCCGCGCCCGACACGGCCCGCGCGAACGGCGGCGGCATCACGCCCAACTGGGTGTCCGCGACCTTCCTGATCGGCGCCAACCGGTTGACGCGCATGGCGGATGCGCCTGACGTCCAGGACTATAGCTTCCGCGTGGCGCAGCGCTTCAACTACGCCCTGCGTACGGGGGCAGCCCCGGTCAATCTCCTCAACGCCGACGACCAGGCGCTGGGTGACGTCTATGAAGACCTCTACCTGCGCACAGGCCTGCCGGGCGTGCTGATGCCGCTGCAGCAGCGCCTCGACTACTCAGCCCCGTACCTTGAAAAGTCGCCTCAGCCGAAGCGCCTGATCTGGTGGTGGTGCGACGCGCTCTTCATGGCGCCGCCGGTGCTGGTGCGCATGTCGGCGATCACCGGAGATCCCAAATATATCAAGGCGATGGACGTGCAGTGGTGGCGCACATACGACCGCCTGTGGGACGACAAGGAGCACCTGTTCGCCCGCGACGAACGCTTCGTCACGCGCGTCGACGACAACGGCAAGAAGATCTTCTGGTCGCGCGGCGAAGGCTGGGTGCTGGCGGGTCTGGCTCGGCTGCTGGAAACCATGCCGGCCGACTTCCCGTCGCGCCCGCGCTACGTCAAGGTCTACCAGCAGATGGCGGCGCGCATCATAACCCTGCAGCAGCCCGACGGCCTGTGGCGCACCAACCTGCTCGACACGCAAGCCTTCCCGGAGGCCGAGACCTCCGGCACCGCGCTCGATACATTCGCCCTGGCCTTCGGCATCAACCACGGCCTGCTCGATCGCGCCACCTACCTGCCGCACGTCACGCGCGCCTGGGCGGGCCTGCACGACTACATCCTGCCGAGCGGCATCCTCGGCCAGGTACAGACCGGCGGCGACCAGCCGGTGCCGACCCGGCGCGAAACCATCGGCCTTTACGCCAGCGGCGCCTATCTGTTGGCAGGCTCGGAAGTCGCGAAACTGAACGACCCCATAGCATCCCTGCCACTGGCCATAACGGCGCCAAAAACGATGACGTTCGTTGCCTCGGATATCGGCCCGTCCCGGCCGCCGGCGACCCCCGCCGAGGAGAAGGAGGCCCAGCGCAAGGTGCTGGAACGCCAGGCGATCAAGGACCTGGCCTACGACCCTGTGACCGACGATCCGGACTATACACCCGTCTACAATATGGGTACAAAGGTCAAAAAACAGGGAACTGTGAAATGACCATTCTGCCCAAAATCCTTGTTGTTGCCGCCTGCGTATTCATGGCCACGTCCGCATTCGCTATCGAGCCCGTGCCGATGCCGAAGATCGTCAAGCCGGTCGAACCGCCGGCCACCGAAGCGGCCAAGGCGCCGGCCGCGTTCGCCGGCATTGCGCCCTACCGCTACGACGACGTCCTGTGGGAAAACGACCGCATCGCCCACCGCCTCTACGGCCACGCGCTCGAAGCCTACGAGCCGCCGTCGGGTTCAGGCATGGACGCCTGGGGCAAGAATGTCCGCTGGGTCTTCATGGAGCGCCAGCTGCACACCGGCCAGCAGCACGACTATCACGGCGAAGGCCTCGACTTCTATGACGTCGGCGGCACGCGCGGCATGGGTGGCCTCGGCATCTGGTACGACAACAAGCTGTGGACCTCGCGCAATTACATAAAGGCGCGCATCCTCAATCCAGGCCCCAAGGAGGCGAGCTTCGAGGTCGACTACGCGCCGTGGCCGGTCGATGTCGGCCGCAAGGTCTGGGAGACGCGCCGTCTGACCCTGCCCATGGGCACCAACTTCACGCGCATGGTTTCGACGATCAGCTCGGACAGCAACGCGCCGCTCGTCGTCGGCATCGGTATCGAGAAGAAGCCGACGGGCCAGCAAAAAGGCACCTTTACCGCCGACCGCGCCACGGGCCGCTTTATCTGGTGGGGCCCGACCGATCCCGAAAAGGGCACGATGGGCACGGCCGTCATGGTCGATCCGGCCATGATCGCCGACGTCAAGGAAGACGCCGACAACTACCTGGTGCTGGTCAATGTCACGCCGGGCAAGCCCTTCGTCTATTATGCGGGCGCAGCCTGGGACAAGGGGCTCGATTTCCGTACCCAGGCCGACTGGCTGGCCTATGTGCGCGCCCAGACACCGGATTTCAAACCCTGATGCGGCTGCGCCACCTTTTGCCGGTTATCCTCGCCTTCGCGGTTGCACCGGCTTTGGCGCAGACCTCGGCGACCTCTCCAGGGGCGTCGCCGTCGGTCGTAGCCCAGGTCGAGTCGACCGAGGCCATCGACCACGTCTGGTCGGGGCACAGTGTCCGCTTCGCCCTGATCACGACGCCGAAGACGATCGTCATCGGCTATTACGACGCCAACCGGCAACTGACGATCGCGTCGCGCCCCAAGGCCGGCGGCGCCTGGGTCTACCAGAAGCTCGACACCTGGAACGACTGGGACAGCCATAACTATATCGCCCTGGCGGTCGACGGTGCGGGCCGGCTGCACGTCGCGGCCAATATGCATTCAAGCCCGCTTACCGCCTTTGTCACCGATACGTCGGGTGACGTGCGGACCCTGAAGCGCGTGCCCATGCTGGTTGAGGGCGCGGCCGAGCGGTCGATGACCTATCCGGTCTATTTGCACGACGGGGCCGGCCGTCTGGTCCTCAAATACCGCGATGGCCGCAGCGGCAACGGCAACGAGGTCTATGACGTGCTCGACGCGGCCAGGGGTACATGGTCGCATCTGCTGACCACGCCGCTGACCGACGGCGAAGGCCACCGCAACGCCTACTTCATGGGCCCGGTGCTGGGGCCCGACAAACAATTCCATATCACCTGGGTCTGGCGCGAAAGCCCGATGGCCGAGACCAATCACGACCTGAGCTACGCCAGAAGCCCCGACCTGGTGCACTGGTTCCGCTCGGGCGGGACGCCACTTGAGCTGCCGATCCGCCTCGACAAGGCCGAGATCGTCGATCCGGTGCCGGTCAAGGGCGGGATGATCAACAACAATACGGTGCTGGGTTTCGATGCCGAGGGCCGGCCGATGATCACCTATCACAAGTTCGATGCCGCCGGGAATACGCAGATCTATGTGGCCCGGCGCGAGGCGAAAGGCTGGCACATAGCCCAGGTCAGCCACTGGAAAAACTACCGCTGGGACTTCGGCGGCGGCGGGTCGCTGAACGCCGAGCTTTTCGTGTCGGGCGCCGAGCCCGCGGACAAGGGCCTGTTGCGGGTGCCGGTGATACGCCTCGGCCAGTCGATCGATTTTATCGTCCGCGCTGATACGCTCGAGACCGTCGCGGAAAGGCCCGCGGTGTCTCTGGCCGACCGGCTGAAGGCGACGATCAAGGTGCCCGACGGCATGCAGTTGAATGTCGTCGATGCAGCGGGCGAGGGCGATACCCTCTATGCCCTGGCCTGGCCCGCCCGGCCCCCGCACCGCGACCAGCCGTCGCCGGATATTCCCGATCCGACGACCTTGGTCTTCCTGACGCTGAAAGCGGCGAAGTAGTCTTACACCGTCACCTGCGTCCCCAGCTCCACGACCCGGCCCGGCGGGATATGGAAGAACTCGGTCGGGTTGGTGGCGTTTTTCATCAGGAAGATGAACAACTTGTCCTGCCAGATCGGCATGCCGGAATGGGCCGACGGCACGACCGTTCTCCTCCCGACGAAGAAGCTGGTCGACATGATGTCGAACTTGAGGCCCAGCTTGCGGCACAGGCCGAGCGCCTTGGGCAGGTTCGGGCTTTCCATAAAGCCGTAGCTCAGCGTCACCTTCTTGAAATCGTCGTTCAGCACCTCGATCCCGATGCGCTCGCCTTCCGGCACCCGCGGTGTATTGGTCGTGCGCACCGTGAGAATGATGTTCTTTTCATGCAGAATCTTGTTGTGCTTGAGGTTGTGCATCAGGGCGACCGGGGCAATATCGGCGTCCGAGGTCAGGAAGATGGCCGTGCCGGCGACGCGGTGCGGCGGGCGCTTTTTGAGCATCTCGATCAGATCGGCCAGCATGACCGAGTCGCGGCGCGACTTGTCGGTCAGGGTCTGGGTGCCCTTCGTCCAGGTGACCATGACCAGGATCATGGTGGCGCCGAAGGCCAGCGGCATCCACGCGCCGCTGAAGAACTTGGTCAGGTTCGACGCCATGAAGATGGCCTCGATGGCGCCCAGCGGTACCAGCAGGGCCAGGGTCCGCGTCCGCGACCACAGCCACCGCCGGCGGATGACGACATAGGCCATGACGCTGGAGATAAACATGGTGCCGGTGACCGCGATGCCATAGGCCGAGGTCAGGTTGTCCGAGCTCTGGAAGATGACGATCAGCACCAGGACGCCGACCATGAGCATGGTGTTGATCTGCGGCACGAAAACCTGGCCGGCCTGGGTTTCGGACGTGCGCTGGATATCGATGCGCGGCAGGAGACCCAGCTGCACCGCTTGCTGCGTCATCGAAAACGCACCGCTGATGACCGCCTGGCTGGCGATGACGGTGGCCATGGCGGCCAGGACCAGGACGGGCCAGTAGAAGGCGTGCGGCACCATGCGCCAGAACGGATTGCTGGCGGCCTCCGGATGCAGAAGCGTCAAGGCGCCCTGGCCGAGATAGTTGAGGATCAGCGCCGGGAAGGCGACGAAGATCCAGGCCGTGTTGATCGGCTTGCGGCCGAAATGGCCCATGTCGGCATAAAGCGCCTCCGCACCCGTGACGACCAGAAAGACCGAACCCAGTATGACGAAGCCGGTGAAGCCGTTGGCGATAAGGAACCGGATGCCGTAGTGCGGCGACAGCGACATGAGAATGTCGGGGCGCTGCACCACGTAGACCGCGCCCATGGCGGCGATGACAGCGAACCACAACAGCATGACGGGGCCGAAGAAGCGCGCGACCTTCTCCGTGCCGCGCGACTGGACAAGGAACAGCACCACCAGGATCACCATCGATACGGGCACGACGAGGTGGTCGAGACTATGACCGACGTGCGGCGCGTCCTTGAAACCTTCGATGGCGCTCATCACCGACAGGGCCGGTGTAATCAGGCTGTCGCCATAGAACAGCGCCGCGCCGCAAATGCCGAGGAAGAAGATCATCGGCGAGTACTTGCCCAGGGCCTTCTGCGCCAGCGCCATCAGGGCCAGCGTTCCGCCTTCGCCCTTGTTGTCGGCGCGCATCAGGAAGATGACGTACTTCACCGTCACCAGAAGCAGCAGCGCCCAGAAGACGAGCGAGATGACGCCGAAGGTCGCCAAGTGCGGGTCGGTACCGGCGCGCGTATGGTGCAGCGCCTCCTTCATGGCGTACAGCGGCGACGTGCCGATATCGCCGAACACGACGCCGATGGCGCCGACGGTCAGCGCCCAGAACCCTTCGGCGCCATGGCCGTGGCTCTTTACGGCCTCGGCCTCCGACGGCGTAAGGACGGGCTCCCCGGAGACCGGGGCAGCGCCCTCGGCCGGGGCTTCGGCGGCGGTAATGGTGGCGTGGGCAGTCATGTTTACACTCCGGCCGGGATCTCCGGCGACAGGTATATCCGCAGTCATGGATGGGTTCCGTCCAGGCGGCGGTTGAGTTCGAGACGATTGACGGTAACGCCGCGCGTCGTGTTGTAGACGGCGTTGCGCGCCGTGGCGTCGATGAGGGCGTTGACTTCGGCCACGCGCATATGGCGGGCGCGGGCGATGCGCGGCGCCTGGTAGCGGGCGGCGTTGATGCCCACCGTGGGGTCGAGGCCGTCGCCGTCGAAGGCAATAAGCTCCGGAGGAACGGGCCCGCCGGATGAATCGGCGGCTTTCAACGCATTGATGCGCGCCGTTATGGCGGCGGCACAGGCCGGACCATCGCCGGCGCCGTCGCAATCGACCGTGGCGGCCGTGCGGATGCGGCCCCAGACGTGGCCTAAGGCTTCGTCGCCGGGTCCCGACAACGACGTCGCGACGATACGGCCCGAGCGGTCGCGCAAGGCGGCCTGGTCGAGCTGAGTGTTGAGGCCGTTTTCGGCGAGGGCGCGGACCAGCCACGGATAGAGGCCGCCGGCGACCACGGCGAGAAGCGCCAGCAGCACCAGGCCGGGCCTGAGGCTTTGCAAGATGACAGGCATTGTCTTCACACCTGCGCTCCCGACGCCTGCGTCGACAGCGAGCCCGCGAAGGCCAGCGCCGGGATCAGCGTCCACAGGCGCGCGGGCAGGGCGATCAGGCTGAGCGCCGGCGCAAGCGACGTCAGTGGGGCGATGACGATCAGGCCCAGACAGGCGACGGCCATCGACACCTCATAACGTCCGAGACGGCGGCCGAGATAGACGGCCTGGCCTGTACGAAGGCGGCCGATGACGGCTGCGGTCAGCATGAAGGCCGCGACGAGGCCGCACGACATGGCCGGTCCGGCGGCGTGTCCGGTCACAAGCACAAGCGCTGTGGCGCCAAGTATCAGCGCGCCCTGGCGCCTGTCGCCGGTCATCAGGCCGAAGCTGTGGGACAGCGCCAGCGGGATCAGGGCGTGCGACAGGAGCGACAGCAACCGGCTGGACGGTGCGGCGGCCGTGGGCACGGCGGCGGCATTTACGACGGCGCCCGACGGTGTGGCGACCAGGGCCGCAGCCTCACCGGCGATCGACGGCAATTGCGGGGCATGGTCGACGACGTGGGCGCGGCCGAAGGCTTCCAATGCCTCGCCCGCGCCGGCGGTGGCGACCAGGGCGGCAAAGGCAAGCGACAGGGGAAGAACCACACGCAGTTCGGCGCGCACAAGATCGGCCCAGAAGTTGCCGACGCGCAGGCCCGACAGGCCGCGCACCATGGCCATGAAGACGGCAAGACCTGTCCCGGCCGACACGAAGGCGGCGACCGTCGCGGCGGCCGCGGGAGCGGTTGTCGCCGCCCCCGGATCGGCCGCCAGCACGGCCGCCAGGGCAAAGGCGCGGTCGGCCACCAGTCCATTGCCGGCCAGGGCGACATAGAGCACCAGGAAAACGAGCGACGAGAAGCTGAGCGCCGACAGGGCATAGGTGCGCCAGTCCATGCTGTGCTCGGCTTTGACACCGGCCAGCTGCAAGGCGGCGCGCTCAAGCGGGTCGAGTACGAAGGACAGGGCGGTTTTTCTATTGCGGAAGACGTCGGCCATATAGGCGCCGAACGGCAGGATCAGCGCGGCCAGAATGGCGAGGTTCAAGCCCTGTTCGATCCAGCCCGGGCTCCCGGAAAGCGGCACCATGCGACAAGCCTTGCGGTAACTCTGCGCCCCGGCGGCGCGGCTGTTTCCGCGGTAATGTTGACCGCAGTGCAATAATCTTTTCGGCGTATAGGCGGCGTATAATTGCTGTATAATTTTTGTATAGGCGGGTACCGAATCCGAACCTCCCCTGAGTCCAGGGGAGGTTCGGATAAGAGCTTGGTTCTTCCACGATACCAGGCTCTGAATTGGGCTATACGAAAGCTATACGCCGCCGCCCCGCCTTTATACGCCGCCCATACGGTCCAAGGCGTAATACGCTGCCATCCACAATGGAGCGTATCCCCATGATCATCCTCTACGGCCTGGGCGGGCTGGCGTTTTTCGCCGTGTCCGCCGGGCTTGTTTCCCTTTGCGAGCGCCTGAGGGAGAGCGGCCAATGACCGACCTCTATCTCGGTGCCGGCGTCGTCGTCATCCTCCTGCTCGGCTATCTCATCGCCGCGCTCGTCAAACCCGAAATGTTTCCATAAAAATCCGAGGGTCCAATGTCCCCGATAATCACGGGCAATGGCTGGTTGCAGCTTGCCCTCTATATGGCCGTGCTCCTGGCCTGCGTCGTGCCGCTCGGCGGCTACATGGCAAAGGTCTTCCAGGGCGAAAAGACGTTCCTGACGCCTGTCCTTGGCTGGCTCGAGAAACTGACCTACGCCGCCTGCGGCGTCGATCCCGAAAAAGACGATATGGACTGGAAGGCTTACACGCTTCACCTGCTGGTCTTCTCGCTGGTCGGTTTCGTGGCGCTGTACGCTATCCTGGCCTTCCAGAACCTGTTGCCCCTCAATCCGCAGAAGCTGCCGGGCCTCAGCCCCGATCTGTCGTTCAATACCGCGGCCAGCTTCGTCACCAATACCAACTGGCAATCCTATGTCGGTGAAGCGACCATGAGCTATTTCAGCCAGATGGTCGGCCTGACGGTGCAGAACTTCGTCACGCCAGCGGTCGGCCTTGCCGTCATGGTGGCGCTGATCCGCGGACTGTCGCGCAAGTCGGCCGCTGGTATCGGCAACTTCTGGGTCGATATGGTCCGCGCCAACATCTATGTGCTTTTGCCGCTGTCGCTGGTCCTGGCGGTCGTATTGGGCGCATGCGGTGTCGTCCAGACTTTCGACGCTTACGTCACGGCCCACGGCCTGCAGGGCGCTGATCAGACCCTGGCGCTCGGCCCGGTCGCTTCCCAGGAAGCCATCAAGATGCTCGGCACCAATGGCGGCGGCTTCTTCAACGTCAACTCGGCCCATCCCTTCGAAAACCCGACGCCCTTCACTAACTTCCTCGAAGTCCTGTCGATCCTGCTGATCCCTGCCGCCAGCAGCTATACTTTCGGCGTCATGGTGAAGGACAAACGCCAGGGATGGGCCGTCCTTGCGGCGATGACGGTCATCTTCGTTCCGTTGATGCTGTACTGCGTGGCCATGGAGCAATCGGGTAATCCGCACCTCTTCGCCCTGCATATCGACCAGATGGCGTCGCATCTTCAGGCCGGCGGCAATATGGAAGGCAAGGAGACGCGCTTCGGCATCGTCAATTCGGCCCTGTGGGCGTCGGCGACGACGGCGGCCTCGAACGGTTCGGTCAACGCCATGCACGACAGCTTCACACCCATGGGCGGCTTCGTTCCGCTCCTGCTGATGAAGTTCGGCGAAGTCATCTACGGCGGCGTCGGCTCCGGCCTCTACGGCATGCTCGTCTTCGTCATCATTACCGTGTTCATTGCCGGTCTCATGGTCGGGCGCACGCCGGAATATCTCGGCAAGAAGATCCAGTCGTTCGAGATCAAGATGGCCTCCGTCGCCATGCTCGCGCCCTGCTTCTTCGTCCTGATCGGCACGGCGATAGCCGTGATGACCAAGGACGGCCAGGCGGGGATCTATAATCCGGGCGCCCAGGGCTTCAGCGAAGTGCTCTATGCCTTCACGTCAGCCTCGAACAACAACGGGTCCGCGTTTGCCGGCCTCAGCGCCAATACGCCGTTCTACAACACGGCGCTCGGCATCTGCATGCTGTTCAGCCGGTTCTGGATCATCATCCCGACCCTGGCGATCGCCGGCTCTCTCGCGGCAAAGAAGACCGTCCCTGAATCCGCGGGCACCCTGCCGACGCACAACGCCCTGTTCGTCGCAGTCCTGGTCGGCATCGTCATCATTGTCGGCGTCCTGACCTACGCGCCCACCCTGGCGCTTGGCCCCGTCGTCGAACACTTCAACATGATCAAGGGATAATTCCCAATGACTGCAAAATCCGAATCCCGCTCAGGGGGCATCTTCGAAGGTGCCGACCTCGGCTCGGTGCTGAAAAACACCTTCCTGCGCCTGAACCCTATTTACCAGCTGCGCAACCCTGTCATGTTCCTGGTCTTCGTCGGCTCGGTCGTGACGACGCTGATCTTCGCCGTCATGCTGGTCGACCCCAAAGCCGTTGTCGGCGGCGGCCAGCCCGTCTGGTTCGTCGGCGGGGTGACGTTCTGGCTGTGGTTCACCCTGCTGTTTGCCAACTTCGCCGAAGCCATAGCGGAGGGCAAGGGCAAGGCTCAGGCCGACAGCCTGAAGAAGGCGCGCCGCGACGTTTCGGCCAAGAAGCTCAACAAGGTCAGCGACCGGACGAAGTTCCTGAGCGTCCCCGCCAACAGCCTCCGCAAGGGCGACATCATCGTCGTCGAAGCCGGCGACTTCGTCCCGGCCGACGGCCAGGTCATCGAAGGCATAGCGAGCGTGGACGAAAGCGCGGTGACGGGCGAAAGCGCCCCGGTCATCCGCGAATCGGGCGGCGACCGCGACGCGGTGACCGGCGGTACGCGCGTGCTTTCCGACTGGATTGTCGTGCGCGTCACGTCGGACCCCGGCGAAAGCTTCCTCGACAAAATGATCGCACTGGTCGAATCGGCCAAGCGCCAGAAGACGCCGAACGAAATCGCCCTGTCGATCCTGCTGGCGGCGCTCACCATCATCTTCCTGCTCGTCTGCGCTACGCTTCTGCCGTACTCCCTGTTCGGCGTCCTCAAAGCGGGAGCGGGCTCGGTCATTACCATCACCGTGCTGATCGCGCTCCTGGTTTGCCTGATCCCGACGACCATCGGCGGCCTTCTCTCGGCCATCGGGATTTCGGGGATGCAGCGCCTGATCCGCGCCAATGTCATCGCCACCTCGGGCCGCGCCGTCGAAGCCGCCGGCGATGTAAATGTCCTGCTGCTCGACAAGACCGGCACCATTACCTTCGGCAACCGCCAGGCCACGGAGTTTTTCCCGGCGCCGGGCGTCACGCAACAGCAGCTGGCCGAAGCCGCCGAACTGTCGTCCCTGGCCGACGAGACGCCGGAAGGCCGCTCGATCGTCGTGCTCGCCAAACGCCTGTTCAACCTTCCGGATCGCGACGCCTCGAAGCTTGACGCCACCTTTATCCCGTTCAGCGCCGAACAGCGCGTCTCGGGTATCGTGGTCGGCGAACGCCACATCATGAAGGGAGCAGGCGACGCCATCGCCAAGCTGGTGGGCCTCAAGGGCGGCAAGATGCCGGCCGAGGTCGACGCTCAGGTCGGCGAGATCGCGCGCAAGGGCGGCACGCCGCTGCTCGTCGCCGAAAACAGCCAGGTCCTTGGCGTGATTTACCTCAAGGACATCGTCAAGCCGGACATCAAGGCGCGCTTGGCCGAACTGCGCAAGATGGGCATCAAGTCGATCATGATCACGGGCGACAACCCACTGACCGCGGCTGCCATTGCCTCGGAAGCCGGCGTCGACGACTTTCTCGCGCAGGCCACGCCCGAGACCAAGCTGAAATATATCCGCAAGATGCAGGAGGGCGGTGAGTTGGTGGCCATGGTCGGCGACGGCACCAACGACGCCCCGGCGCTGGCCCAATCCGATGTGGCGGTCGCCATGAATTCCGGCACCCAGGCCGCCAAGGAGGCCGGCAACATGGTCGACCTCGACAGCGATCCGACCAAGCTGATCGAGATCGTCGAGATCGGCAAGCAGCTGCTGATGACGCGCGGCGCGCTGACGACCTTTTCGATCGCCAACGACCTGGCGAAATACTTCGCCATCATCCCAGCGGCCTTCGCTTCGACCTATCCGGTCCTTGGCGTGCTCAACATCATGGGGCTTAAGTCGCCGCAGAGCGCCATCCTAGCGGCGGTCATCTTCAATGCGCTGATCATCATCGCCCTGATCCCGCTGGCGCTGAAGGGCGTCAAATACCGGGCGGAACCGGCGGCCAGGATGCTGTCGCGCAATATGTTCGTCTACGGCCTCGGCGGCATCGTCGCGCCCTTCATCGGCATCAAGCTGATCGATATGGGCTTGGCGGCCATCGGTCTGGCGTAGGTGGCCTGCCCCTTCCGTCTCCCCTTCGCCGAGGCTCCGGGGAGCCACCTTCCCCGCTTCGCAGGGAAGGAATTAAAAACTCCCTTCCTTCCCCGTTTACGGGGAAGGTGGCTGGATCGGCGTCAAGCCGAGCCAGACGGAAGGGGGGATCACCGGCTATCCGGTAGCCGCTTTGTTGTTTCGTCTAAGGACTAGTTCAATGAAAACCCTCGTTTCCGCCCTCCGCCCCTCCATAGTCGGCATGCTCCTGCTGACCCTTCTGCTCGGCGGTGTCTATCCGGCCCTGACCACGCTGATCCTCAAAATCGGCTTCCCGCACCAGGCCGAAGGCAGCCTGATCCGCGACCAGGGCCACGTCATAGGCTCGACACTGATCGGGCAGAATTTCGACAAGCCGGAATATCTGTGGGGCCGGCTGTCGGCCACCGCCACCGCGCCCTACAATGCCGGCGCCTCGTCGGGCTCCAACCTCGGCGTCAACAATCCCGCGCTGCTCGATGCCGTCAAGGGCCGAATCAAGGCTTTGAAGGACGCCGATCTCGCCAATACCGCACCTATTCCTGTCGATCTGGTGACGGCCTCGGGCTCGGGCCTCGATCCCGAAATCAGCCCGGCAGCGGCCGAATACCAGGTCCATCGCATCGCCATCGCCCGCCATATGGCCGAAGACGCGGTGCGCACGGCGATTGCGAAGTCGACGTCTCAGCGAGACCTTGGCGTCCTGGGCGAACCACGTGTAAATGTCCTCGAGGTGAATCTGCGCCTCGACGGAAAGCTTAAGTGAACGAAGGCCGGCCCGATCCTGACAAGCTGCTCGCCCTTGTCGGCAACGACGAGGGCGAAGGCGCGCGTGGCAAGCTGAAAATCTTCTTCGGGTCGTCGGCCGGCGTCGGCAAGACCTTCGCCATGCTGAACGAGGCGCGCGCCCGGCAGCGCGAAGGCGTCGATGTCGTCACAGGGGTTATCGAACACCACGGCCGCCAGGAGACGGCGGCGCTGATCGAGGGCCTGCCGGTCCTGCCGCTGCTCGAAATCGACCATCGCGGCGTCAAGGTAAAGGAATTCGACCTCGACGGCGCGCTTGCCCGCCGGCCCGGCCTGATCCTGGTCGACGAATTCGCCCACACCAATGCGCCGGGATCGCGCCACCCCAAGCGCTGGCAAGACGTCGAGGAGCTGCTCGACAACGGCATCGACGTCTATACGACGCTCAATGTCCAGCACCTGGAAAGCCTCAACGACCAAGTGGCGCGGCTGACCGGCGTCTGGGTGCGCGAGACCGTGCCCGACACCATATTCGAATCCGCCGACGAGATCGCGCTGATCGACATTCCGTCGGACGAGCTGCTGAAGCGCCTGGCCGAGGGCAAGGTCTACGTCGCCGAGGGCGCCAATACGCGCGCCGCGCAGAACTTCTTCAAGAAGAGCAATCTTCTGGCCCTGCGCGAACTGGCGCTCCGCCGCACCGCCGAACGCGTCGACGCGCAAAGCGACGAGCTCAGCGCCGCCATGGGACAGAACGAGGCGCAGATCGGGCACAAGATCATGCTGCTGATCGGACCGGACCCCCTGTCGACGCGGCTGATCCGCCACGCCAAGCGCATGGCGGTGCGCGGCCGTTCGCCCTGGTTCGCGGTCTACCTGCAAAGCGACCGTCACGAACAGCTCGACGAAAAGGGGAGGGGGCGCGTCGAGCATTATCTGCGCCTGGCCGAAAATCTCGGCGCCGAGATCGTGCGCCTGACCGGCGGCCAGCCGGCGGCCGACATCGTCTCCTATGCCAAACGCAATGGCTTTACCCGGATCGTCGTCGGCCACCGCCGGCCGCCATGGTGGCAGTATTTTCGCGTGCCGTTGTCGCAGCAACTGATCGAGCGCGGCGACGGACTGGAAGTCACCGTCATCCATGGCGACCGCAGCGACGACACAAAAGCACAGCCATTGACCTCGCGACTGGCAGCCTTCATCGCGCCGCCATCCGACTACGCGCTGGCCGCCGCCGGCGTGGCCCTGTGCACCGCCATCGGTTTTCCGTTCCGTGGGCTTACGCCATCCAACAACCTGGCCATGATCTATCTGACCGGCGTGGTCATCGTGGCGGCGCGGCTGGGCCTGGGGCCATCGGTCCTGGCCTCGGTGCTCTCTATCCCGGCGTTCAACTTCTTCTTCACCCAGCCCTATTACACCTTCAACTTCTACGACACCTACTACTACGTCACCTTCACCTTCATGCTGGTGACGTCGCTGGTTGTCGGTTCGCTGACGGCCCGGCTGTCGCGCCACGTCCGTCTGGTCAGCAACCGCGAGCGCGAGACGCAGATCCTTTACGGCCTGACGCGGGCGTTGTCGGCGGTGCGTGGCGTCGACCGCATGTGCGCCGTGGCGATCCAGCACTTGAGCGGCCCCTTCGATCTCGGCGTTACGGTGTTTGTCGGGGGCGAAGTCTTTCCCAACACGACCTTGCCCGCCGATATGAAGGAGATGGGCGCGGTCGAATGGGTAACGGCCAATCATCGCATGGCCGGGCGTGGCACCGACACCTTGCCATCGGCCGCCGGCCTCTACCTGCCGCTTCTGGCCGAGAACGAGATGCTGGGCGTGCTGGGCTTCACGCCGCGCGATGCCAACCGCCAGTTCACCGGCGCCGAGATTCTGCAATTCGAGACCTTCGCCAGCCTGATCGCCAGCGCGCTGCAACGGGCGCGCCGGGCCGATGAGGCTGAAAGCTCACGCGTCGACAGCGAGAACGAAAAACTGCGCAACGTGCTCCTGTCGTCGCTGTCGCACGACCTGCGCACGCCGCTGACCGTGATGAACGGTTCGGTCGCCTCGCTGCTGCGCATGCGCAAGGAGTTGCCGCGCAGGGCGCTCGATGAACTGGCCGGCGTATGGAACCAGCTCAACCGCCTGCAGAAGTTCGTCGGCAACCTGCTCGACATGGCCGCCCTGACCTCGGGCCGGATGAAGCTCAACCTCCAGCCCTACATGATCCAGGAGATCATCGGCGCGGCCCTGGCCCACGTCCAGGCCGGCAAGGAGCAGCGAACGATCCGTACACAGATCACCGGCGCCGTGCCCATGGTGATGATCGACGGCGCGCTGATCGAGCAGGTTTTCGTCAACCTGATCGAGAACGCCTACCAGCACACGGCCGCCGACGGCGACATCCTGATCCGCGTCGAAAAGGACGCCGATACCTTGCGCGTCGCCGTTTCCGACAACGGCAAGGGGTTGCGCGACGGTGACGAAAGCCGCATCTTCGAACAGTTCCAGACCGGCCAGACGCTGAGTTCCGACCGGTCAGGCGGGACAGGGCTGGGCCTGGCCATCTGCCGCGGTATCGTCCAGGCGCACGGCGGCATGATCTACGCCCGCAACAATCGTGCGCAAGGCGCAGGCCAGCCCGCCGGCGCCAGCTTTATTTTCACGCTTCCGATAGCCAAAGACACCCTATGACCGAGACCGTGCGTATCCTGTCGATCGAAGACGAGGCCGATATCCGCAAATTCCTGCGCTCGACGCTCGGCGCCAATGCCATGACGGTGATCGAGGCGGCGACCGGCAGGGAAGGCCTGAAGAAGGTGACGACCGACAATCCGGACGTCATCCTGCTCGACCTCGGCCTGCCCGACATGGACGGCATGGACATCATCCGCCAGATCCGCGAATGGACACGCACGCCGATCATCGTCATTTCGGCGCGCGGCCAGGAGCGCGACAAGATCGAGGCGCTGGAGCTCGGCGCCGACGACTATCTGACCAAGCCTTTCGCGGCGGGAGAACTGATCGCGCGCATCCGCGTCGCATTGCGCCATGCCCACCGCCCCGCCGCCGACCAGCCCTTCGTCTACGACTACGACAATCTGGTCATAGACACGGCGTCGCGGCGTGTGCGGCTGGATGGCGAGGACGTCCATCTGACGCCGATCGAATACAAGCTGCTTATCGTGCTGGCGCGCAATTCCGGCAAGGTGCTGACGCATTCCTTCCTGCTCAACGCCGTCTGGGGCCGCCACGTGCCCGACAACCAGACCTATTTGCGCATCCACACCCAACACCTGCGCGAGAAGCTCAAGGACGACGCGCTCAACCCGCGCTTCATCGTCACCGAGCCCGGGATCGGTTACCGGCTGAAGCCGTAGACAATCCGGCCCTGGCGACGTTATGATGCAGGCATGACGATGACCCCGACCATCTTTGCCAACCCGCGGAAAACAACCGACATACGCGAACTGGGTCCGGTCGATATCGCACCGCTCCTGGAGGCCGTCCTGGCGCTGCAGGACGCGGTATGGGACGAGGAAAACAGGTCCAAGCCCAACAAGTTCGAGGCGCTCGACAGCACGCGCCACGTCGTCTTCCGTTTTGTGGCCAACTTCCGCGACTGGCGCGACGCTTACGACCGGCCGCTGATGGACGAATGGCGCAGCCTTTTGCAGCCTGTGCTGGACCAGGCGGTCGCGGCTTACGGCTTGCCCGCGGCAGCTTTCCGCGCATCATGCTGGCGCGCATGGCGCCCGGCGGTGTCATCCATCCGCACCGCGACGCCAACCCGGCGGCGAAATGGCCGCACAAGATCCATATTCCGCTGACGACCAACGACAAGACCGTCTTCTTCGTCAAGGAGAAGGGTTATCATTTCCCGGTCGGCCACGCTGTCGAGGTCGACAATATGGGCGCGCACGCCGTGCGCAACGACGGTGACACGGACCGCATCCACCTGATCTTCGAATATTACGACCTCGACCAGCCGGCGCCGGCCTGGGTCGACCAGGTGACCGTGCCCGCGCCGAACCGGTGACCGCTTGAAGCGCGTTGTCAGCCCCGGGTGGCCCCGGCCTCGTTGAAGGCATTGGACTGCAGCAGGAACGCCTTCACGTTCTCGATATGATTCCACATGGCGACGAAGGCGCCGTCGCCGTCCCTCCGCCGCAGCGCCTCGACGATCTGGTCGTGGTCGTGCACCCACTTGTCGCGATAGCGCGGGTCGGGGATGTGCGCCTGCAGGCGTTTCCACAGGGGATTGTCGTCGCGGCGGTGCCAGAGCTGGTTGACCAGCAGGGCCAGCTCGGTGTTCTGCGTCGCCTGGGCGATCGCGAGATGGAAGCGGATGTCGAAGTTTTCCTTGGGCTCACCGTAATGCGCGCGGCGATGGTCTTCGTACGCCTTGCCGATGATCTCCATGTCGTCTTCCGTGGCGTTGTGCGCCGCCAGCCGCGCGATATGGCTTTCTAGCCATTGCCTTGCCTGGAGGAGCTCGAACGGACCCGCTGGTGGCACGGCATCCCACGGGGCAGGGCGCTCGACGCGGACCTCGTCGGCGGTGCGGGCGTCGTAGGCACGCTTGGTAATATAGATGCCCGAGCCCTGGCGCGGCTCGACCAGCCCCTTGACTTCGAGCATGACGAGCGCGTCGCGGATGACGGTGCGGCCAACATCGTACCACAGGGCCAGATCGCGTTCGGGCGGCAGGCGGCCCGTGGCGCCGAACTCCCCCGAGTGGATGCGGCCGATCAGGTGGTTGCCGATGTCCTGATAGGCGCGGCGGTCGCGTGCGACCTGTACGGGCTTTACGGGATTATCGTCCATGGGCGTCTCTCGGCCGCTGCGTTTTCACCGGCTTTGCAAGCCTTGCGCCATCCAGTGAAAACGCATGCGCCATCACCTGGTAGATATAGCTCGACTCGAAGGTTCCGGTCAGAAGGTCGGAGTCGGGGCCGCGCGAATAGACGGGCACGTCCTCGCCGGCGTGCTGGGCGCTGGCGACATAGACCAGCGCCGGCTGATGGTAGTCGGGCGATGTCGCCGTGGCTTCGTCGGCCGCCGGCGCGGGCACGCCGCCCTTCGGGCCGCCGGGGCCGGTGGCGTAGCTCAGCGTCGTGCGGGGATTGCCGTTGCCGTCGGTCAGGTTGACGCCGTGGTTGCGGACCAGCCCCGTGATCGGCTCTTCGCGCGACGAGCCCGCCGAGATAACCAGGCCGTGGCTGTGGTCGGCGGTGACGATGATCAGCGTGTCGTTCGGGTCGGTCCTGTCCATGGCGGCCTGCACGGCCTTGGACAGTTCGTCGACGTCCGTCAGGGCGCGGTAGGCGTTGTTGGCGTGGTGCCACTTGTCGATCGAGGCGCTTTCGACAAGCAGGAAATAGCCGGTCTTCCGCGTTGCCAGGATATCGATCGCCTTCGACGTCATCTCGCCAAGCGTCGGCACGTTCCTGTGCAGGTCTGTGTCGACCGGCGAGGGCAGGTCGTCCTTCGCGAACAATCCAAGGACAGGCCCGCCATGGGCATCAAGCGCCGAAAGGGACGCGACATCCGTGACGTAGCGCGCGCCGGGCCGTGACAGCCAGTCCCGGGTCAGGTCGCGGCCGTCTGCACGTTTTCCCGGGCCCGTGCCGGTGGGCACGAAGTCCTGGAGGTCGCCGCCGAAGGCCACATCCATGCGCACGTCATCTGGCGCCTCGACCAGTTGCCGCGCCAGGTCGATACAGCCGGCTTTCACGGCGTCCGGGGGCAGATCGACATCGGCGCGCCAGCCGCGGAACGCCACGTGGCCATAGGCGCCGGCAGGGGTTGCGTCGGTGATGCCGGCCGTCGTGACGACGCCGGCGGCGCGGCCGGACCTCTTGGCCTGTTCAGCCAGGGTATCGATGCGGGCCGACAACGCGCTCTGGCAATCCTTGGTCTTGACGCTGTCGTCGACGCCGATGGCGGCATTGATCGTCTTGACCCCGGTCATGATCGCCGAAATACCGTTGGCCGAGTCCGTGACCAGCTTGTCTGCGGAATAGGTCTTGGAAAAGCCGGCATAGGGCAGGGTCTCGAACGACAGCCTGTAACTCGCGCCATCCAGCCCGCGCGCCTGGCCGGCAAAGATGCGCCCCGCGGTCACCGAATTGATTCCCATGCCGTCGCCGATGAACAGGATGATATTGCGCGCCCGCCGCTTGGGCTGGGGACGATCGAGCGCACTTTCGAGCGCTTTTTGTCCCGCTGTGAACTGCGGGTTCTTCGTGGCGTCGGCGGCGGTCGCCGTGGCGGGCAGAAGGGCGAGCAGAAGGAGCAGGATTTTCATGGCTGCGTCTCCACGAGACTGTAATGGCCGGGCGCGCGGTCAAGATCGATTTCGACCCGGTCGAGCGTCACGCCGGGATCGAGCGGATAGACTTTCAGCTCGTGCGAACCGGCCTTGAGCAGGCGCAGGGGCAGGGTAGCGACGGCGGTATTGGTCAGCACGTTCTGCCGCCAGACGTCGCTGCGGCCCAGCGTCGACAGGTCGAGAACCTGCAGGGCGCCGCCGTCGAGTTCGACGCCCAGCCGTACGCTTTTGCCGGGGTCGAGCGGATGGGTGGGCAGGGTGACGACCTTCAGCGTGCCGCCGACCTCGGTCGAGGTGGCAAAGGCGTAGACCGCCGGAGCGCCCTTGCCGGAAAGATCGAGCCGTGCACGGAGGATCGCGCCGGTCGAGCCCAGGCCCTCGACCTTTTGCCAGTCCGTACCCGGATCAACGGAGGCGGCGGGCAGGGTCACGATGCGGTTGTCTTCGACAGCGGTAGCTTGCGGCAGCGGCGGCAGGACGCGGACATAGACGGGCAGGGACTGGCCGCCGCATTCGAGGGTGAGTGTGTGATCCCCCGATGATTCGTGCCCGTCGTAACGGATCGTCAGGCGCTGTTCGTAGGCGCCTTTGGCGTCGAGGGTGCCCGAGGTCTGCGACAGGGCAAAGCCTTGCGCACCCTGGGTCAGCGACCAGTTTTGCCGGGTGGCGCGGTAGCCGTAAAGCGTAAGCGCCCGCGTTTCCGCCCGGCCCTCGACGAAGGGCAGGGTGTTGTGGTCGTTGAACCACTGGCCGAACAGCGCGGTGTCGCAGCCCTCCTTTTTCGAGTCCGTCCAGTGCGGCCAGACGGGTTCGTCGAAGACGGGCAGGCGGCGCGGCTGCATGTCCATCATGCCCTGCCACTTGCCGTTTTCCAGCGCATTGAAGGCGGCGGTGTCGCGCACCAGGCCGTCGTGCGCCGCCCTTGCCTGGTCGACGTACGTATTCGCCGAGGCGCGCTGCTGGCCGGCATAGAGGTCGGCGAGGTCCAGCTTGAGGATGCGTGTATTGAGCTCGGCGCTGGCGCGGACGGGATAGAGGACCAGCTCGTAAAAGGCGTCGCGACGGTCGGCGGGCATGCCGGCGGCGATTTTTTCCGCTTCGGCCTGGATCGCCTGATAGGCGGTAATGCGGGCCTGGGCCTCTTCGCCGTCGGACTGGACGAAGTCGGTATGGCGGTTCCCGGTGACCCACTCGGTCTGGCCGAAGCCCATGAATTCCGGACGGCGTGCGAAGGCCAGGTCGTAGTACCGCAGCATCAGGCCGGCCAGTTCGTCGGCGTGTTCGGGCCCGAAAGTCTCCGTCATGAAGCGCTTCAGGTGTTCGCGCGGCGTTTCCTTGAAGGTGTCGACGTCGAAGGCGAGGTCGAGGAAATACTGCGTCAGGTATTCGATCGGCTTGATATCGCCGCTGTTGGCGATCCAGATGCGACGCGCGTTCAGGTCCCAGGCGCGGCCCATCTCCTCGTGGATCAACGCCGGATGCGTCGTGCCGAGCCACAGATAGTCGTGCGGCCGGCCCCAGTAGGACAGGTGGTAATAAACGCCCGATCCGCCGGAACGGTTCCTTTCCCCGGGCGCGGCGAAGCGGCGGATATAGCCGTAATTGTCGTCGGCCCACATCAGCGTCACGTCGTCCGGCACCTTCAGTCCCGCGTCGTAGGCTTCCTGGAGCTCGTGATAGGCGACGTAGACCTGGGGCACGTCCGAGACCGGCTTCTTGTAGACCTGGCCCAGGATGTCGCGTTGCAGGCCGATGACGTTTTGCAGAATGGCCTTGCGCTCTTCCATGGTCGCGGCGCCCTGCATGGGGCCGTCGTGCAGGCCGCGCAGTCCGACCGTATAGATGTTGTCGTAGGCCTTGACCTGGTCCACGCGCTGGCGCCAGTAGTCGAGGATGGCCGCCTTGTTGCGCGTGAAGTCGAACGGGCCTTGTCTGCCCTCGTCCCATTCGCGCAGATTGTTGCGCATCATCGGCTCGGCGTGCGACGTGCCGACGATGACGGCGTAGTCGGCGGCCAGCGGCGCATTGCCGGGATTGCCATAGAAGGGTGTCGAGACCGAGTGCATGGCGGGCCATAGCGTATTGGCCTTCAGCCGCCACATCAGCTCGAACACACGGGCATAGGTCCTGGGGCCGATATTGCCCGTCTTGGGGTCGAAGGTCTTCGCCGCCCAGGGCTCAAGCCCCCAGTCCTCGTCGTTGATGAAGATGCCGCGGTATTTGACCGATGGCGATTTCGAGGTGAAGGTGGCGTCATCGATGGCCAGCCGGTCGTGGTGGCGCGGCGTGACGTCGGCCCACCATTCCCACGGCGATACGCCGAGCTGCCGCGACAGGTCGACCGTGCCGAAGACCGCGCCCCTGCGGTCGGAGCCGGCGATCAGGACGTAGGTCTTATCCCCGCTTTTGACGACGGCGCGGCGATAGACCTCCCACCGGCCCTTGAGATCCGACAGTTGGACATTTCCGATTTTTGCGATTCGTTTGATCGTCGGCGAATCGTAAAGCCCGACGACGATACACACCTTGGTGCATGCGCCCGGTGTTTGGCCGGTCAGCGCGGTGAGGTCGCGCGACAGCAGGTCGGCCGCCAGCGACACGGTCTTGCCAGCGCCATGGTCGTCGTGGACGACACCGGCTATCCTTTGGCCATCGAACAGCACGGTGTCCGTTGCGCGCGCGGGGAGGGCGATCGACAGGGCAGCGAGCACCAGAGCCGCGCAGGAAAGAGGAAACCTCATGGCATTTCTTCCAGAATCGGCAGCGGCCTCTTGCCGCCGCTTGCCTTTATAAACGCATTTCTTCAGCTAAGTCCGCGCCGAAGTCGCACGCAATATAAAACGAACATTGCAAATGACAACAAGATGAAATATTTATTCCGAAAATGAAAATGCCAAAATGAAAGATAGCAGGCTCAGACCTGCGAACGAGGATGGAATGCGGACGATCGGCCACTTTGTCGGCGGGCAATATTTGAGCGCAGCGGCGCGGACGTCGGACGTTTACGACCCCAATACCGGCCTGGTCCAGGCCATTGTCGGGCTGGGCGACGCCGCCCTGGTCGACCAGGCCGTGCGCAATGCCGCCACTGCGCAGATCGGTTGGGCGCAGACCAATCCGCAGCGCCGCGCCCGCGTCCTCTTCGAATTCAAGCGCCTGCTGGAACGCGACATGGACGCGCTGGCCTACCTCCTGTCGTCCGAGCACGGCAAGGTGATCGCCGACGCGAAAGGCGATATCCAGCGCGGGCTCGAGGTCGTCGAATTCGCCTGCGGCATCCCCCACCTCCTGAAGGGCAACTACACGCAGGGTGCCGGTCCCGGCATCGACGTCTATTCGATGCGCCAGGCCCTGGGTGTCGTCGCCGGCATCACGCCGTTCAACTTCCCGGCCATGATCCCCATGTGGATGTTCGCTCCGGCGCTGGCCTGCGGCAACGCCTTCATCCTCAAGCCTTCCGAACGCGACCCGTCGGTGCCGGTGCGCCTGGCCGAGCTTTTGATCGAGGCCGGCCTGCCCGCGGGCGTGCTCAACGTCGTGCAAGGCGACAAGACCGTCGTCGACGCCATCCTGGACCACCCGACGATCCGGGCCGTCAGCTTCGTCGGCTCGTCCGACATCGCGCAATACGTCTATGGCAGGGGCGCGCAAAACGGCAAGCGCATGCAGTGCATGGGCGGGGCCAAGAACCACGGCATCGTCCTGCCCGACGCCGATCTCGACCAGGCGGTCAACGACATCATGGGCGCGGCCTATGGGTCTGCCGGAGAACGCTGCATGGCCTTGCCGGTCGTGGTACCGGTCGGCGACAAGACGGCCGATGCCTTGCGCGACCGCCTGCTGGCTTCGATCGGTGGCTTGCGCGTCGGTATTTCCACCGATGCAGAGGCGCAATACGGCCCCGTCGTGTCGGCGGCGCACAAGGCGCGCATCGAGAGCTATATCCAGATGGGCGTCGATGAGGGCGCCGAACTGGTGCGCGACGGCCGCGGCTTCTCCCTGCAAGGCCACGAGAACGGCTATTTCCTGGGCCCGACCCTGTTCGACCGCGTGAAGCCCGGCATGAAATCCTATCAGGACGAGATCTTCGGACCCGTGCTGCAAATGGTCCGCGCCGACAGCTTCGAAGCCGCGCTCGACCTGCCGAGCCGCCATATGTACGGCAACGGCGTTGCCATCTTCACGCGTAACGGCGATTATGCGCGCCAGTTTGCCGACCGCGTCGATGTCGGCATGGTCGGCATCAATGTGCCGATCCCCGTGCCCGTCGCCTATCATAGCTTCGGCGGCTGGAAACGCTCGGGCTTCGGCGACCTCAACCAGTACGGTGAGGACGGCGTGCGTTTTTACACCAAGGTCAAGACGGTCACCCAGCGCTGGCCGGCAAGCGTGGCGGGTGGCGCTGCAACCCCGGATCAGAGTTTCGTTATCCCGACGATGAACTAAGCGCATCCCGAAGTGTGTACAGCGGTTTTCGGAAAGGATGCGCGGCTAAAAAGTATACAAATGTGCGTCGCCTGCGTTGACCGGGAAAAAATATTCCAAGTATAACAAAACAAAAAAGATCATGCCGCGGAGGAATTCATGTCACTCAATCGCCGGGCCCTTTTGGCCTCAAGCCTCGCCTTCGGGCTGACCGCATGCTCCAAGGGCGGAGCGTCGTCGTCCCAGGACATCGTCGTCAGCTTCAGCGACCTGTCGCAGCCCTTCTTCGTCGCCATGCGCCGCGACCTGGAAGACGAGGCGCAGAAGCTGGGCGTCAAGGTCCAGGTGCTCGACGGCCAGAACAATTCGTCTAAACAGGTCTCCGACCTCGATGCCGCCGGTGTCCAGGGTGTCGGCGCGGTGATCATCGCACCGACCGATTCCAAGGCCTTGGCGTCCGAGACCGACAAGCTGGCCGACGACGGCGTCATCGTCGTCTCGGTCGACCGCCATATCGAAAACGCCAAGCATCCGGTGCCCCACTTCGGCGCCGACAATGTCGCCGGCGGCCGCGCCATGGCCGAGTGGGTGGTCAAGACCTTCCCGAAGGGCGCACACGTCGTCGTCATTACCAACGACCCCGGCAGCTCGTCGTCGATCGAGCGCGTCAAGGGCGTGCACGAAGGCTTCGCCACGGGCGGCCCGGCCTACGTCATCGTCGCCGAGCAGACCGCCAATTCCAAGCGCGACCAGGCGCTGACCGTGACGCAGAACATACTGACCTCGATGGGCGGGCAGCACCCCGACGCCATCCTGTGCCTCAACGACGACATGGCCATGGGGGCGCTCGAAGCCATTCACGGCGCGGGCTTCACGCCGAAGCAGATCCGCGTGCTGGGCTTCGACGCCATACCCGAGGCGTTGAAGCGCATCCAGGCCGGCGATATGGCCGCGACCGTCGAGCAGAATCCGGGCGAACAGATCCGCACGGCGTTGCGCCAGGTCGTCGGCGCCTTGCGCGACAAGAAGGCCATCGCCTCGCAGAGCCTGACTCCGGTCCTGATCACCAGGGACAACCTCAATCAGGCCTCGCGGATTTCCGAGGTCAGGTAAGCCACCGTTTCGAGGATATGGCGCATGGCGTTGCTGGACATAGCCGACATCACCAAGCGCTTTCCCGGTGTCGTTGCGCTCGACGGAGCCAGGCTCTCGGTCGAGGCCGGGGAGGTGCACGCCCTGCTGGGCGAAAACGGGGCGGGCAAGTCGACCCTGCTGAAAATCCTGTCGGGCGCGCAAACCTGTGACGCCGGCCGGCTTTCCTTTGCCGGCGCCGACCTCGACCCGCGCGACACGCCGGTGCGCCGCCAGGACGCCGGCATCGTCACCATTTACCAGGAGTTCAATCTCCAGCCGTTTCTGACGGTGGCCGAGAACATGTATCTCGGCCGCGAGCCGCTGCGCCTGGGGCTTATCGACTGGACGCGGTTGCGGCACGACGCGCGTACGGTGCTGGACTCCCTGAGCCTCGATCTCGATCCGGACACCGAGGTCCGGCGCTTAAGCATCGCCGAACAGCAGATGGTCGAAATCGCCCGCGCCATGACGCTGAACGCCAGGCTGATCATCATGGACGAACCGACCGCGGCGCTCAGCAACCGCGAGGTCGATATCCTGCATAAAATCATCCGCACACTGAAAGCGCAAAATATCGCCGTCATCTACGTCACGCACCGCCTGCGCGAGGTCAAGGCGGTATGTGACGGCTATACCGTCCTGCGCGACGGAAAATTCGTCGCCACCGGCCGCGTCGCCGATATCGAGATCGACGGCATGGTGCGCCTGATGGTCGGCCGCGATGTCGAATTCCTGCGGCGCCCCGACCACAAGGCCGCCGGCGAGGTCGTGCTGAAGCTCGAGGGCATAGGCCGCAAGCGCGGCAGCAACGAGGCGCGCGGCACGACCCTCACCGATATCGCCTTTGAGGTCCGGTCCGGCGAGATCGTCGGCCTGGCCGGACTGGTGGGCGCCGGCCGCACCGAACTGGCGCGTATTCTCTTCGGCGCCGAGGGCAAGGACAGCGGGGTTATTCTGTTGGACGGCCGGGAATTGAAGGCGTCGTCGCCATGCGATGCGCTCAATGCCGGCATCGCCCTGGTGCCCGAAGACCGCAAGCAGCAGGGCTGCTTCCTGGGCCATTCGATCCGCCATAACCTGACCCTCCCCAGCCTGAAACGTCTGTCGCGAATGCGCGTATTCGTCGACGAGGGCGCGGAAAAGCGCCTGGTCGAGGACTATCGCCAAAAGCTCAATATCAAGATGGCCAATGACGGCGTCGCCATCGGCACCCTGTCGGGGGGCAACCAGCAGAAGGTGCTGCTGGCGCGCTGCATGGCGCTGTCGCCCCGGGTTTTGATCGTCGACGAGCCGACCCGCGGCATCGATGTCGGCGCCAAGGCGGACGTCCATCAGGTCCTGTTCGACCTGGCGGCCACGGGTGTCGCCGTCATCGTCATTTCGTCGGAATTACCGGAGGTCATGGCGGTCAGCGACCGTATCGTCGTCTTCCGCGAAGGGCGGGTGACCGGCGTACTCGAAAATAACGGGGTCGACGAAGAGACCCTGATGGGGCTGATGACCAGCTCGGTAGCAGCATAACAGGGACAGTATGAACGCCATTTCCGAAAAACGGCCCTTCGACGCGGTGGGCTTTTTGCGCACCTGGGGTACGACCCTGTTCCTGCTGCTGCTGGTCTGCGTCTTCGCCTCGCAGAACCCGCGCTTTTTGTCGTTGCGCAACGCCACCAACATCCTGACCGAGGTGTCGATCTACGGCGTCATCGCCGTCGGCATGACCTTCGTCATCCTCACCGCCGGTGTCGACCTGGCGGTGGGGTCGCTGCTTGCCTTCGCCTCGATCGCGGCTGCCTGGACGGTGCAGCATCTGGCGCCCGGCGTACCGCAATGGCTCGTGGCCTTGAGCGTCGCCTCATTGATTGGATTGGGCGCGGGCCTGCTGCACGGCAAGGCGGTCACCCTGTTGAACGTGCCGGCCTTTATCGTCACCCTGGGCGGTATGACGGTGTGGCGCGGGGCGACGCTGATCCTCAATGACGGCGGGCCGATCTCAGGCTTCGACGACGGCTACCGCTGGTGGGGCACGGGCGCGATCGCGGGCGTCCCCGTGCCGGTCGTCATCTTCGCCGTCGTGGCGCTGATCGGACACATTACGCTGCGCCACACGCGCTATGGCCGGCAGGTCTACGCCGTCGGCGGCAACGCCGAGGCGGCGCGGCTGTCGGGCATAAACGTCAAGGCGATCATCGTCAGCGTCTACGCCATCGTCGGCTTCCTGGCCGGCCTGTCGGGCTTTTTGCTGTCGGCGCGGCTGGGGTCGTCGGAAGCCGTCGCCGGGGTCAATTACGAGTTGCGCGTCATTGCCTCTGTCGTCATCGGCGGCGCCAGCCTGGCCGGTGGCTCGGGCAGCATCCGCGGCACGCTGATCGGCGCGCTGCTGATCGGCGTGCTGTCGAACGGCCTCGTCATCATGCACGTCTCGTCCTACTTCCAGCAGGTGGTAATCGGCCTGATCATCGTCGCCGCCGTCGCCTTCGATTCCTACACCAAGTCGCATCGCGGAAAGGTCTGAACATGAAGGTTTTCGTCCTTGCCCTATGTCTGTTGGCGGCGCCGGTTGCGGCAGTCGCGCAGATCGATCCGCTGAGGCTGGCCGATCCGTTCGTCGGCGCCGACGGCGGCGGCAATACGGTGCCGGGCGCGGGCGTCCCCTTCGGCTTCGTGTCGCTCAGCCCCGACACGGCCAATGGCGAAACCAACGGCTATGACTCGGTCAGCGCCATCACCGGTTTCAGCTTCACCCACGTCACCGGCACCGGCGGCAAGAGCAAGTACGGCAACTTCAAGGTCACGCCGACCACGGGCGCGGTCGGCGTCAATAACCTCGCCTTCGCCAAGGCTGAAGAGACGGCCTCGCCCGGCTACTATGCCGTGACGCTCGACGGCGTGCGCACCGAGCTGACGGCGTCGCGTCTTGCGGGCCTGATGCGCGTCACTTTTCCGAAGGGCGCTACGCCCGGCAATCTCATCCTCGACGTCACCTCGGTCGTGACCCTGCGCGGAGAAGGCCAGCGCGCCACGGGCGCCCACGTCGACATCCTCGACGACCATACGATCTCGGGCTGGGCCAGCTTCGAAGGCGGCTGGAACCCGGCGCCCTATAAGCTCTATTTCTACGCCGTGCTCGATCGCCCGGGCACGAGCTTCGGTGCCTGGAAGGCGTCGCAAGGGCATCTGCTGCAACAGGCCGGGAAGGGCGGGCTCGACGGCGAACCGCAGGCCAAGGCGCCGGCCGACAAGGCGGCCCTGATGGTCGACTACGACACGCGCCAGGAATTCTCGCGGCGCCTCGGCGCCTGGGCCAGTTTCGATGTGGCGCAAAACCCGGTCGTCGAGCTGAAGTTGGGTGTCTCCTTCATCAGCGCCGACAAGGCACGCGCCAATCTCGACGCCGAGATGCCCGGCTGGGATTTCGACGCGCAACGGGCAAAGGCGGCCGGCCTGTGGCGTGATGCGCTGGGGCAGATCGAGGTGTCGGGCGGCAGCGACGACCAGCGTCGCATCTTCTACACCGCGCTCTACCGCAGCCACACCATGCCCCACGACCTGACGGGCGAAAACGTGTGGTGGCCGTCGAGCGAGCCGCACTACGAAGACTTCTACACCCTGTGGGACACTTTCCGCACGCTCCATCCGCTGTTGACCGTCATTCAGCCCGAGGCTCAGCGCGGCATGGTGCGTTCGCTGGTCGACACCTACCGTCACACGGGCTGGCTGCCGGACGCGCGCATCGCCGGCGCCAACGGCATGACGCAGGGCGGCTCGAACGGCGACGTCGTCGTGGCCGACGCCGTCGTAAAGAGCCTCGGCGGCTTCGATATCCGCACGGCCTATGAAGCCATTCGCAAGGACGGCGAAGTCGAATCCGACCAGCCGCTGTTGCAGGGGCGCGTGCTCAAGGACTATCTCAAGCTTGGCTATGTGCCGCTGACACAGGCGCGCTCGGCGTCGCGCACGCTGGAATACGCCTATGACGATTTCGCGATTTCGGAGGTCGCCGATGTCCTTGGCGACAAAACCGTGGCCGAAACCTACCGCCAGCGCGCGAAGGGCTGGGAAAGGCTGTGGGACAAGGACCTCGGCTGCATCCGCCCGCGCTACGGCGACGGCCGGGGGCTGGAGAATTTCAGCTGCGCCTACGACTATCCCGACAAGACGACGCCGTGGTGGGAGGCGCCCTTCTATGAGGGCAATTCGCTGCAATATTCGACCTATGTGCCGCAGGATGTGCCGGGCCTGATCGGCAAGGTCGGTGGGCGTCAGGCCTTCGTCGCCTGGCTCGACCGCCTGTTCGACGGCGGTCACTACAACCAGGGCAACGAGCCCGATATCCTGGCGCCATGGATGTATATCGACGCCGGCCGACCCGACAAAACCGCCGAGCGCGTGCGCCATATCCTCGGCAGTCAGTATAGCACGGGGCGGGCGGGTCTGCCCGGAAACGACGACGCCGGCGCCATGTCGTCCTGGTACGTCTGGTCGGCCATGGGGCTGTACCCCCTGGCCGGAAAGCCGCTCTACTATATCGGCTCGCCGGTCTTCGCGCGCAGCGTCATCCGCCTCGAAGGCGGCAAGACCTTTACCATCTCGGCGCCGAAGACGTCCGCCACCAATATCTACGTCGTCGCCGCGCGGCTGAACGGCAAGCCGATCGACCGCGCGACGCTTACCCACGCCGAGCTGATGGCCGGCGGCGTCCTCGAACTCGATATGGGCGACAAGCCGTCCACATGGGCTACCGTACAATGAAAACACTTATTGTCGCCCTGGCCCTGGTGGCCACGCCGGTCTTTGCCGCCGCGCCCCGGCCCCTTTATACCTATGTCGATCCCATGGTCGGCGTCGGCAACGACAACCAGGGCGACACGGTGCCTGGGCCGGCCCTGCCGCACGGCTCGATCCATCCCAGTCCCGAGACCCTGACCGGCAGCAATGCCGGCTACGACCCGAAGGCTGAGATCAGCGGCTTCGCGCAGTTGCATACGCAGGGCTCGGGCGGGATCACGACTTACGGCACCTTCCTGGTCTCGCCGCAGGTCGGCGACCCCGAATTCGACGAGGCGAAGCACGCCTCGCCCAAGTCGGAAGAGCGCGCCGCCGCCGACCTCTATGCGGTGACGCTTAAGCGCTACAATATCAGGGCCGAGGTCACGCCCGCCCACTATGCGGCGATGTATCGCCTGACCTTCCCGGAAGGCAGCCAGTCCGATATCGTCTTCGACATTACGCGCAAAATCCTGGGTGTGACGGCCAGCGACAATGCCGAGGTCACGCTAGACCCCGCGACCGGACGTCTGATCGGCCGCGTTAAGGCCAAGGGCTACTGGAACCCGGCGGCTTTCGACATCTGGTTCGTGGCTCAGCTTAACGTCAAACCCACGGCCTGGGGCGTGTTCAAGGGCGCGGATAAACAGGCGGGGGCCGCGCACGGCACAAGCGGGCCGGATGAGCGCCTCGGCGCCTGGTGGTCGTTCGCGACGAAAGAGCCGGTATTGATGAAGGTCGCGGTGTCGCTGACCTCGGCCGAGCGGGCGCAGTTCCTGCTCGACCACGACATTCCCGGCTGGGATTTCGACGGCGTCCGGGCCAACGCGCAAACGCAATGGAACAGCGAGCTGTCGCGCATCGAGATATCGGGCGTGCCCGACCCTGGCCTCCGGCGCTTCTACACAGCGCTCTATCACACGGCGATCCAGCCGCGCGAGCGCACGCTCGACCAGGCGGATTCCGAGCTGCACGCGCCCTACTGGGACGACTACTATACGCTGTGGGACACCTACCGTACCGAATTCCCGCTGCTGTCGCTGATCGCGCCGAAAGAATACGCGGCCAACGTCGCCTCGATCGTCCATACCTTCGACAAATTCGGCTATGCCGATACCGCCTTTATCGGCGGGCGCAACTACCATGTCGGCCAGGGCGGAGACGAGGTCGACAATATCATCGGCGAGGGGCTGTTGCGCGGCATCGACGGCATCGACTGGCAGCAGGCCTGGCGCGTCACGCACTTCAACGCCTATGAGCGCCGCCGTCCGCGCTACCTTATCGACGGCTATTTCGCCGTGGGGGATTTAAGCCCCGAGTCGAACAACCAGCGCGCCAAGTCGGGATCGTCGACCGTGGGCTACGCGCTCAACGACTATTTCGGTGCAAAGGTCGCCGAAAAGGCCGGGCATGCCGACGAGGCGGCCGCGCTCATGGCGCGGTCGCAGAACTGGAAAAAAGTGTGGAACAAGGATGCGTCGAGCGACGGCTTTTCGGGCTTCGTGATCCCGAAATACGCCGACGGGCATTTTCAGGACCTCGACCCCAAGACCGGCTGGGATGGCAAGACCTACAACAATGTCGGCTTTTATGAGGGCACGGCCTGGGTCTATTCCTACGACATGCTGCACGACGTTCCAGGCATGATCGCGGCCATGGGCGGACCAGACCGCTTCCGCGACCGGCTGCAGCACGCCCTGTCGTCAGGCCTGATCGACATCACCAATGAGCCGTCCTTCTCGACGCCGTGGCTGTTCCATACCATCGGCCGGCCCGACCTGTCGGCCTTCTGGGCCGACGCCATCTTCCGCAAGTTCACCGCAGACGCCTATCCGGGCGACGAGGACAACGGCGCCATGAGCTCGCACTACGTCTTCAATCGCATCGGATTTTTCCCAAAACTCGGAAGCGACCTCTATTATCTGCACGGTCCGCGCCAGCCCCTGACCGTAATACATCTGGAAAACGGGAATCAATTCGAGATCGTGGCGAAGAATGCCGGACCCGACGCCATCTATATCCAGAAAGCGACGCTGAACGGCAAGCCGCTATTGGCGGCCTTCCTGCATCAGTCCGACATCGTGACCGGCGGCAGGCTGGAACTGGTCATGGGCAAAAAGCCAGGGACTTGGGGCTTGGGTCAGCCGGTGCCGGATCAATCTTCCGTAAAGTAATACCGCATATAGTTGCGCCCCAACACAGGAGGGGTGCGGACCATGGACAGGGTGACGCTTTTACTGGCAGCTGGCGTATTCGGCGGCGTCTTTTTCGGCGCCATGCTGTTGATTCCGGCCGGAAAGACGCGACCACCGGTGGCCGCACAATCGAAACTTTCCGGCACCGAGACGTCATCGCAAATGGATCCCGAGGTTCGGCGCCTCATGGCCAAGGCAGAGGCGCTGGAGGCCAGGGCCATGACCGGGGATGAGCCGCCACGCGATGCTTTCCGTCCGGGTGAGTGGGAAACGAGGTCGCACGTTACGGCCGGCGGCTACGGTGACGGGAGCAAGGACATGGTCTTCAAAAATTGCATCCGGGCCGATCACAATCCACAGCCGACCAAAACAAGACTCCTCGAAATGATCAGCCGCCAGAATTGCAATGCCGATCATGCGACAATCGGTGGCGGCAGTATCAGCGGTACACTGACCTGTCCGGGTATGGATGATATCCGGGAGCACCCGGAATATCTGTCGGGCTATTACAACCACGACGCCGTCCACGCCGTGATCAGCATGACGGCCTTCGGCACCGGTTTCCGGCAGACGCTCGACTTCAGACGCGTCGGCGACTGCCCGGAACCGAAGCCGCATTAAAGCTTGACCACCTGACCCGTCTTGACCGAAAGCGCGGCGGCTTCGGCCAGTTCCAGCGCCTTGACGGCGTCGTCGAAGCCGACGAGCGGCGAGGCTTCTCCCGCCATGACGGCGGCGAAGTGGTCGACCTCGGTGCGATAGGCCTCGGCGTAGCGGTCGAGGAAGAAGTTCTGGAAGGCGTCGAGTTCCGGGCCATTCGCGCCCCAGTGCGCCACGGTCGATTCCAGCACATTGTCGGCCTTGAGCAGGCCGTTGCCGCCGTAGGCTTCGACGCGCTGGTCGTAACCATAGCCCGAGCGCCGGGAATTGCTGATGACGCAGATCTTGCCCGACGCCGTCTTCAGGACCGTCTTGGCGGTATCGACGTCGCCGGCCTCGCCGATGCCCGGATCGACCAGGCACGACGCGCTGGCGAAGACCTCGACGGGCTCTTCGCCCAGCAGGAAGCGCGCCATGTCGAAATCGTGGATGGCCATGTCCTTGAACAGGCCGCCCGACACCTTGACGTAGGAGATGGGGGGCGGCGCCGGATCGTGGCTGACGATCAAAAGGCTTTCCAGCTTGCCCACGCGGCCGGCGTCGAGTTGCTTTTTCAGCGCGCCGAAGTGGCGGTCGAAGCGGCGGTTGAAGCCGAGCAGAAGCGGCTTTTTCCCGCTGAGCTGCGCGGCCGCGCCCTTGGCGGTGGCCAGGTCCTGGTCGATCGGCTTTTCGCACAGCACGGCCTTGCCGGCGGCGATGGCGCGCAGGGTCTGATCGAGGTGCTGGTCGGTGGGTGAGGCCACGACGATGCCGCGGATCGAGGGATCGTTAAGCACGGCGTCGAAGGTACTGACGGTCGCACCCGTTTCGGCGGCCAGGGTTTGCGCGCTGTCGCCTACCGGATCGACCACGGCCTTGAGATTGAGGCGCGGGTGCAGGGCAGTGTTTTTGGCGTGGATGCGGCCGATGCGGCCCGCTCCGATAACGGCGACGTCGAACATGATAACCTCCAGGATGGTTGTGCCGTTCCAGATTTTCCGGCGCGAAATTTTTATTCCAAATTTAGAATGATATGCGCTAATGTGACGACGCTGTCATTCCGTGTTTCGGTTGCGGCCCAGCATGGAACAAAAATTCTAAATGATGTCAACGTGGAATTTCGGCCGGTGAGGGGCGGAGGTTCCGGGCAGGGAGCCGGCATGACGAAAGTCGACAAGATCGAGGTAGGGGCGGCCCTGCCGCAAACAGTGGAAGCGCTTCGCGCCGAAATCATGCGGCAATACGACATGGCGTCGCGGCGCATGAAACAGGTGGCCAGCTTTGTGCTCGACAAACCCGAGGACGTCGCTTTCGAAACGCTGGCCGTCGTTGCCGACCGCGCGGGCGTTCAGCCCTCGGCCATCGTCCGTTTCGCCAAGTCGCTGGGCTATCCCGGCGCGTCGCAAATGCAGAAGGTCATCCGCGACGAACTGTTGGCCAGCCATATCACCCTGGCCTACGGCGAGCGCGCGCGCCAGTTCAATGAACACGCCGCGTCGTCCGGTGCGCCGTCGGGCAACGCCGTCCTCGACGAATACGCCGAAGCCGACATCCTGGCGCTCAGCCATATGAAGCAATCGATTACAGCGGCGCAGATCGAGCAGGCCGTGTCGGCCATCGCCGAATCGGGCACCGTCTATATCGCCGGTTTCCGCCGCGCCTTCCCGGCGGCGTCTTATCTGGCCTACGCCCTGCAGCGCGCGGGAAAACGCACCTGCTTCGTCGACGGTACCGGCGGTCTGTGGGCCAACCAGATCCGCGGCATCACGCGCGACGACATGCTGATCGCCATCAGCTTTCGCACCTATGCCGAAGAGACCGTGCGCTGTCACAATGTGGCGGTCGAGCAAGGCGCCACCGTCCTGTCGGTCACCGATTCGAACGTGTCGCCCCTGGTCAAGGGCGCGCAGCACGTTCTGCTGGTTCGCGAGGCCGAGGTGCGCTCGTTCCGCTCGCTGACGGCGACCATGTGCCTGATGCAAAGCCTGGTCGTGGCCTATGCTTTTGCGACGCAGGACGGTGCCGAGTAGAATTTTATTGGTCGCGCTTCCCATGGGCACCTACCGTCCAAACAACATGGAAAGGCGCGCCCTGCGTTTTTCGTGAAATGCGAATTGCATTTTTGAAAATAGAGGAATAAAAATTCCAGATGGAGAACGCGAACCAAGGCGTTCCATCAGGAGGAAGCGTGCATGGACGCTAAAGCGCCCAGAGACTTGGGAAGTGGCTTGGGAAGTGGCTTGGGAAGCGACTTGGGAAGTGGCCCGGACGTCATTACCCTCGGACGGTCCAGCGTCGACCTGTACGGTCAGCAGATCGGCGGCCGTCTCGAAGACATGTCGTCCTTCGCCAAATATGTCGGCGGCAGCCCGACCAATACCGCCATCGGCGCGGCGCGGCTGGGGCTCAAGGCCGGGCTGATCACGCGCGTCGGCGCCGACCATATGGGCCGTTTCATCCTGGAGGCGTTGGACCGCGAGGGTATCGATACCGCGGGCGTCGTCACCGACCCCGAGCGTCTGACCGCCCTGGTCATCCTGGGTATCGTCGACAAGGAAACGTTTCCGCTTATCTTCTACCGCGAAAACTGCGCCGACATGGCCATCGACATGGCCGATATCGACGCGCAATGGCTGGCTTCGGCGCGCGCGCTCGTCATCGACGGTACGCATTTGTCGCAGGCGAATGTCTATAATGCCAGCCTGGACGCCGTGAGCACGGTCAAGGCCGCCGGCGGCCGTATCGTCTTCGACATCGACTATCGTCCCGTCCTGTGGGGGCTGGCGGCCAGGGACATGGGCGAACAGCGCTACGTCGCCAATGCCGAGGTCACGCGCCGCCTGTCCGTCGTCACGCCGCTCTGCGACCTGATCATCGGCACCGAGGAAGAGATTCGAATCCTGGGCGGCGCCGACGACGTCATGGCGGCGCTGCGCAACATCCGCGCAGCCACCGACGCCGTCCTGGTGTGCAAGCTCGGCGCAGACGGCTGCGCCGTGTTCGACGGCCCGATCCCTGACTCCGTTGCCGGCGGCCTGGTCGTGCCGGGCTTCCCGATCGACGTCATGAATGTGCTGGGCGCCGGCGACGCCTTTTCGGCCGGCTTCCTGCGCGGCTGGCTGGGCGGCGAAGACCTCCATACCTGTGGCCGCTGGGGCAATGCCTGCGGCGCCATCGTCGTGACGCGCCATGCGTGCGCGCCCGCCATGCCGACCTTCGACGAGCTCCAGACTTTTATCGGCATGCATCATCCGATGTCACCGGCCGATATCGACAGGCTCGACCATATCCACTGGGCGCGTACGCGTCATGGCGACTACCCGTCGTTGATGGTCCTGGCCATGGATCACCGCTTCCAGTTCGAGGAACTGGCGGCCGACCTCGGCGCCGACATGGCGCGTGTGCCGGAATTCAAGCGGCTGGCCCTGCGCGCCGTCGACCATCTGGCGGAAGGCAACGCCGCCTTCGGCGTCCTGCTCGACGGGCGCTATGGTGCCGAAGCGCTCAGCGAGGCGGCGCACACCACCTACTGGATCGGCCGTCCGGTCGAGGTTCCTAAATCGCGGCCGCTGGTCTTCGAAGCCGGCGCCGATGTCGGCCTCGATATCAATACCTGGCCGGCCAACCACGTCGTCAAATGCCTGGTGCTGTACCATCCGGACGATGCCGAAGCCTTGCGCATCGAGCAGGAGCGACAGTTGGTCACCCTGTTCGACGCCTGTCGCAAGTCGGGCCACGAGCTGCTGCTGGAACTGATCCTGCCGGCCGACATGCCGTCCGACGCGTCGACGCGTTCGCGCGCCATGCAGCGGATGTACGCCCTGGGCATCCGTCCGGACTGGTGGAAGCTGGAGCCCGTCGCCGACGAAGGCGTGTGGCGCAATATCGACGCCGTCATAAGCGCCAACGACCCGCTCTGCCGTGGTGTCGTGCTGCTCGGCCTGTCGGCGCCGGAAGACGAACTGATGCGCGCCTTTGCGGTTGCCGCGCAGTTTTCGTGCGTCAAAGGCTTTGCTATCGGCCGGACGATCTTTCATGATGTCGCGTCGAAATGGCTGAAAGGCGGTATGGACGACGCGACCGCGGTCGAAATCATGTCCGCCAGCCTGTCGCGCCTGGTCGACGCGTGGAAAGAGATGCACGCCTCGGCCCGGATGCAGGCGCCGGAAGGCCTGAAGGTCGGGGCTGTCAAGGTCAAAGCGTAAGGAACTCTAGGCGTGAGCCACCTCAGACTGACCATGGCGCAGGCGCTGACGCGCTATCTGGCGCAGCAATTCATCGATATCGACGGCGAAGCCGTGCCCTTCTTCGCCGGCGTATGGGCGATCTTCGGTCACGGCAATGTCGCGGGCCTGGGCGAAGCGCTCTACGGGGTGCGCCATACCTTGCCGACCTATCGCGCGCACAACGAGCAGGCCATGGCGCACGCCGCCATCGCCTACGCCAAGCAGGTGCGGCGAAGCCGCGCCTTCGCCTGCACGACGTCGATAGGGCCGGGCGCCACCAATATGGTGACGGCCGCCGCCGTGGCGCACGTCAACCGCCTGCCGGTCCTGTTCCTGCCGGGCGACGTCTATGCCAGCCGCAGGCCCGATCCGGTCCTGCAGCAGATCGAGGATTTCGGCGACGGCACGACGTCGGCCAACGACTGTTTCCGCCCCGTGTCGCGCTACTTCGACCGCATCACGCGGCCCGAGCAGATACTGAAGGCCCTGCCGCGCGCCATGAGCGTGCTGACCGATCCGGCCGAATGCGGTCCGGCGACATTGGCGCTCTGTCAGGACGTCCAGGCGGAGGCGTTCGACTATCCCGAAAGCTTTTTTGCGCAAAGAATCTGGCGCGTTCGCCGCCAGCCCGCCGATATCCTCGAGATCGCCGAGCTGGAAACCGCCATCCTCGAAGCGCGCCGCCCGGTCATCGTCGCCGGCGGCGGCGTCGCCTACGCCAGGGCCGGATGCGCCCTGGCCGACTTCGCGACGCGCCACGGTATCCCCTTCTGCGAAACTCAAGGGGGCAAGGGCGTGGTCCCCGACAGCCATCCGCGCAATCTCGGCGCGGTCGGCGTTACCGGTACGGACGCCGCCAATGCCGCGGTGCGCGATGCCGACCTGGTCCTGGCCGTCGGGACGCGTCTACAGGACTTCACCACGGGCTCGGCCGGGCTGTTCAATCCGGACGCCCGCATCGCCGCCATCAATGTCCAGCCGTTCGACGCTCTGAAATTTGGCGCTTTAGGTGTGGTTGGTGACGCGCGCACCGTGCTCGAAACCCTCGATCTGGGGGATTACACGGCCGATCCGGCGTGGACCGAGGCGCTTTCGGCCGCGCGGCGAACCTGGGACGACAAGGTCGACGCGATCATTTCACTCGAAGGCCGCGCCACCGAGCCCAAGGTACTGGGTACGCTGATGCGGACGATAGACGACGGCGCCATCGTCGTGGCGGCGGCCGGCGGCCTGCCCGGCGACATGCACAAGATCTGGCGGACGAAAACCGCCGGCGGCTATCACATGGAATACGGCTATTCGTGCATGGGTTACGAGATCGCCGGGGGGCTGGGCGTGGCCCTGGCCGAGCCGGACCGCGAGGTCTACGTCCTGGTCGGTGACGGCAGCTATCTGATGATGAATTCCGAGATCGCCACCGCCGCCATGATGGGCGTGCGGCTGACGCTGGTCGTCGTCGATAACCGCGGCTTCGGCTGCATCCACCGCCTGCAAAACGCCACGGGCGGCGAGGGCTTCAACAACCGTCTCGAAGACAGCCACCACACGGTCCTGCCCGATATCGACTTCGTACTGCACGCCCGGTCGCTCGGCGCCCATGCCGTAAAGGCCGACGATATAGCCGCCTTCGAAGCCGCTATCGCCGCGGCTCGGGCGCGTGGCGGCGTCAACGTCGTGGTCATCGACACGGACGCGGTGCCCGGGACGGCGATCGGCGGCGCGTGGTGGGATGTCGCGGTGCCCGAGGTGTCGACATCGCCTCGCGTCCAGGCCGCCCGCGACGCTTACCGTCACAAACTCAACGCTATCAAGGACCAAACCGCATGAGCATCACCTTCGGCGTCAGCCCTATCGCCTGGATCAATGACGACATGCCGGAGCTGGGCGGCGATACGCCGCTCGACAGCGTGTTGAAGGACATCGCCGGGGTCGGCTTCGCCGGCACGGAGCTGGGCGGTGCGTTTCCGAAAGGTCCTGACGCGCTGAGGGCGACGCTCAAGCGTTTCGGCCTCGACCTCGTCGGCGGCTGGTACAGCTGCGAGCTCTTGCTGCGCGACGCCCGCGCCGAGATCGCCGCCATGCAGGACCATCTCAACCTCCTGAAGGCGCTGGGTTCGAAGGTCTTCGTCATTTGCGAAACCAGCAACGCCATCCACGGTCAACGCTCGACGCCGCTGAAGGCGCGTCCGCGCCTCGAAGCCGCGCAGTGGGCCGAGTTCGGCGAGCGCCTCAGCGACGTCGCCGACTATGTCAACGCGCAAGGGCTGAAGCTGGCCTACCACTACCACCTCGGCACCGTCGTGCAGGACCAGGCCGATCTCGACGCCTTCTTCGCCAACACGCGCGACAATGTCGGCGTGACGCTGGACACCGGTCACGCCGTGCTGGGCGGTATCGATCCGCACACCGTCATTGCCGCCCATCCAGGCCGCGTCACCCACGTCCACTGCAAGGACGTGCGGCAAGCCGTGTTCGACGAGACGGCCGGCCGCGACGACAGCTTCCTGAACGGCGTGCTGGCCGGCATGTTCACCGTGCCGGGCGACGGCTCGATCGACTTTAACCGCATCATGCAGGGCCTGAAGGGCATGGACTATAAGGGGTGGGTCATCATCGAGGCCGAACAGGACCCGGCCAGGGCCGATCCGCGCCAATACGCGGAACTCGGCCTGAAGACGCTTAAGGACGCGGCGCGCGCCGCCGGCCTCGCCGAAGCGGTCGCGGCGTGAGCATTCTGCGTGTCCGGCCGTCGGCGCCCGATGCCGACGGCAAGGTGCTTGAGGTCACGCCGCAAAGCGCCGGCTGGGACCATGTCGGGTTTGCCGTGATCCGCCGCGCCGCGGGCGAGGCCGCCCAAGGCGTGGACGCCGCGCGCGAGACCTGCCTGGTGCTGGTGTCCGGCACCGCCGATATCACGGCGGGCGGCGAGACCTTCGTCGGCGTCGGCGGCCGCAAGACCCCGTTCGAGGACAAGGCGCCGGGCGCGGTCTATGTGCCCGCGGGCGTACCGTGGCGCGTAGAGGCAAGAGACGGCGTCGAACTGGCGGTCTGCACGGCGCCGGGCGGGGAGGGCTATGCTCCGCGCCTGATCCCGGCCGAAGAGATGTCGCGCGAGGTGAGAGGCCGCGATACCAATACGCGTTTTGTGCGCAATATATTGCCGCAGGACCGGCCCGCGCACAGCCTGCTGGTCGTCGAGGTCGTGACGCCGTCTGGCCACTGGTCGAGCTATCCGCCGCACAAGCACGATACGGCCAGCGACGGCGAAGAAACGGCGCTGGAAGAGACCTATTATCACCGTCTCGACCCGCCCCAGGGCTTCGCCTTTCAGCGCGTCTATACCGACGACCGCCGGCTGGACGAGACCGTGTGCGTCGAGGACGGCGATGTCGTCATGGTGCCCGAAGGCTACCATCCGGTCGGCGCCCCGCACGGCTATACGCTCTACTACCTGAACGTGATGGCCGGCCCCGAACGGCGCTGGATTTTCCGCAACGATCCGGCGCATGCGTGGATCGTCAAAGCCTGATTTCTGCGGGCTCTGCGCGCTTATTTTGCGCTTGCAAAATCGTCGAGGTTGTGATTCCTTCCGCAACAGTTTTTGGGGGGAGTGACTATGCGTCATTGTGCCGACCGCGTATACCGCAGGGCGTTTTTTCGTAACACTTCGGCATATCTGGTTCTGTCTATACTGATGGCGCCTATGGCGGGGCATGCTACGGATTTGGGCGACTTTAAATTGCCTGAACGTAATTTTATCGACCCACTTGGCGTCGACTTCGCCAACACTGAATCAAATTACCTTCGCAGCGACACGCTCATGTCCGTCGGCGATCTATCCTGGACTTTCCGAGGGCACTGGGTTGGACTTGAAGGCGATTATCGTGGCAACGTCTATATCGATCCGGACGGCGTGGAAACCGATGTAAGGTTTGGCGACAGCGTCACTGCGTTTATAAATTCCAGTGGCAATTACGTGAACGCTAGTGGTACCTCATCGACACTTTCCGCGTGTGGTTCAAATCTTTGCTATACCGAGACAGACGGTACGGTCTATACCTTCTCGACCACGTTACTTTTAAGCATTTTGAAGCCCAACGGGCTGAAGATCACGTTGAACTTTACCAGCAGCGGCGACTGCACCTCGATAACCTCGACGACGTGCGCGGTAGCTTACGCAAGCGCGGTCACCAATACCGGCTACGCATTTAAGTTCGACGCCACGAACAATAAAATCTGGGCTGTCAATTTGCTCGCCCATAGTTGTGACGGCCAGGCGCTGTCGTGTGATGCATACGATAACTATCTAACCAAAACATCGGCGGTTTCGGATCCCGACATCGGCACAAGCCTGCAATTTGCGGATTCGATGGGCAACAACTGGCGTTATCTCGTCAAGGCGAGCTATGCATTTCTAAACGGCTCGACCGGCGAACGCGAAAAAGGGCCGCGGGTTCTGTGGGCGTATAAAACGCCGAGCGGTTACTGGATGAAGCTCAATCGCAGCAACTCCATGAGCGGCGATATTACAAGCGTTGTCGATCCGAGAGGCACATTTACCTATACCAATGTGTACAATATCGATGGGACGGCAGGTTACGCGGTTACGGATCCTGACGCCGTCACCCTTTTTTCCGTAACTAAAGAGAAGTGGTTCAAGGACGGCCTTAACCGACAAACGAGCTACAACGTCGCCCACTACTATACCAGCGGCGCTTACGGCCCCTATACCCGGCTGATTTCGGCCACGCGATCCGAAGGCGACTATACCACCTACGGCTACGATAACCGCGGCAATGTGACGTCGGTCACCAACACGCCGAAATCCGGTTCCGGCCTTTCGCCAACGACCATTTATGCCGGATATGATGCGACCTGCTCCAATCTCAAGACCTGCAACCAGCCGAACTGGATCCAGGACGCGAAGGGCAACCAAACCGACTATACGTACGACGCGACGCATGGCGGCGTTTTGACGGTCACTCTACCGGCGAACGGTAACGGACTGAGGCGCCGGACCTACAACACCTATACGTCCTTCGATACGGGCAACGGCCTGATCTACCGTCCGACGCGCAGCGAGACCTGCGGGCTGACCTCCAGCCAGTTGGCGCTGACGGCGTGTCCTAATACCGTCGATACAGCCGCGACCGTTACCGACTACGGCACCTCGACAACCGCGCCCAAGACCTACAAGTCGTTTCAGCCCTACAGCGTCACCCAGACGCACGGCGGCACCAGCCCGTTGTCGGCGACCACGACCTATACCTACGACAATCTCGGCAATGTCATCGTCATCGACGGGCCGCGCACCGATGTCGACGACAAGGTCTACAAGACCTACGACCTGAACCGACGCGTCATCTTCGAGATCGGTGTGCTGCCGGGCGGCACCGGCAGTCCCAAGCGTACGGTGACAAGGCACTGGTACGACGCCGCCGGCAAGGAATGGAAGACCGAGGTCGGCTATGCCAACACCAATGCCACCGACGGCTCCGACTTCGTGGTCACCGCCTTTACGCGCGTGACGTTCGACGCGGCCGGACGCGCCATCAAGACCGAACAGGTGCAACCGTGAGGGGGAACGGGCACATGAAGCGCTTTATCGCCGCAATCGCGACGGCGGTTCTCGGCCTGGTCAGCGCGGCACAGGCAGAGACCATCGTCTCGGTCAACCAGACCAGCTACGATTATCTCAATCATCCGGTCTGCACGGCCGTGCGGATGAATCCAGCGACCTTCGCCACCGGCCTGCCGTCCGATCCGTGCACCCTGGGGACCGCCAGCACGGCCTACGGCCCCGACCGGATCACCAGGGACCAGTACGACGCCGCCGGTCAATTGACCGACATTATCCGCGCCTATGGCGTGACGACGGCCAACGGCTTTCCGGCTACGCTGCAACAGACCTATGTCCACTACACCTATTCCAATAATGGCCTGAAGCAGACCGAGACCGACGCCAACGGCAACAAGACGACCTATGTCTACGACGGCCTCGACCGGCTGGCGCAGTTGCAATACCCGTCGGTGACGATCGGTTCGGGCACGTCCAATAGCAGCGACTACGAATCCTGGAGCTACGACGCCAACGGCAACAAGACGTCGTGGCGCCGGCGCGACGGTCAGACCTTCGGCTATGCTTACGACAATCTGAACCAGGAAACCATCAAGGACGTGCCGGGCGGGACGGCGGCCGACGTCTATACCAATTATGACGGCCTGGGGCACGTCGTGTGGCGGCGCTTCAACTCGACCGCCGGCAGCGAGCTGACGGTCAGCTATACCTATGACGGTTTGGGCCGGCTGAGTTCGACGACCGATATGAACAACCGCACCCTCTGGTTCAGCTACAACCAGGCTTCGGCGCGGACGCAGCTCACCTTCCCCGATATCACCAATATCGGC
>OUNM010061583.1_pt1 | contig 44724 bp, 61 predicted proteins | sample 1769961 | NCBI WGS metagenome assembly OUNM01 (sample SAMEA3914820, study PRJEB12502) | metagenome | biome: forest; material: soil | place: USA | collected 2012-03-12 | depth 0.3 m | reverse complement strand
GGCCCTGTCAATCTTGCCAACAATTCCAATGGTCCAAAACTGCGCAGAATGCCATTGACCCATTGCCCACCTTTCTCACAGTTGTAGGTCCTCAGAGGTACTTACGCGAGGGTCGGAAGGGTGGCAACAATTTCCACACTGCCCTAATAAACGGCCGAAGCATTTTCAGACGACTGGATGCATCAGCCGCCTGCGTTGGTGTGCTGTCCAGCGAGTAAAGACTGGATTTCCGGGCGGCCAGCAATTCTAGCGCGTCGGTGGGGATGGTGCTGAGTTTGATGCTGCCTTGTTCTCAAAGACTCGCTCCGCGCTCTGCTCATCAAGTAATCAAGTACCTAGGTAAGTTGTCTTGCAGTCTACCAGCGGGAGGCTTGTTTAAAGACGGACTGACTCACTGCAATTTACTTGAGCACTTGCACTTCTCTTGGTGGACCCTATCTGCCTTTTCTTCTGCATTTTCTTCATATCGCCCAAGACTTCAAAGTAACCTCAAATCTACCTCTCCATGAATAGTGAGATTGCTAGTGCATGCCACAGCTTCAAGAAACCCTCCTCCTAGCGTCCGGTGTCCTTTCCTAGATGTTAATAAACAGCAATGTCATGACGCACTCGTCGTCACCTAAGGCAGGAGACAACTAGATTCTCTAAAAGCCTCGACAATAAAGTTTTGATTCAAGATCCATCAATGCCGCTTTAGAGTTGGTCTAAATAATGGTATGGAATAGGACCGCCTGAAATTAGGACGAACGGTTGAACAAGAAGAATGTGATGACATCCTAATTGATGATATAGAAACTACCTACAGAGACGTTTTCTCAAAAGTGAAGGCTTGACGTATGTTGCTGATAAGACGTCGCAACTCAACAAACCCTCAGTCTCGACAACCAGGACGGCATTCAGGTGGCTATAGATCACTCCGTACTTAGTAGTAACTCGAGTGTAGTACTGCGAGACACCTTGTCGGACACTCGAGTTACGCTTGGAAACTGCCTGTCGGCAGGTCTCTCTGCTAGCATACAGCAACAGAATCCTTAGGGGTCAGTTATCTGCTCACGTGGGCGTTGTCGAGAAGGAATCCGATGGCGTCCCTTAATTAGTCAGGTTTTCAGTACTGTTGCACCGGATCGTGATACAGGGCTCCTGAATCGCAGGTTGGGTGAGGAGGCCGAGGCGGCTCCGGCTGCGTGCCGCTGCAGGCAAGAATGCTGCACGCCAAGTTTTCATCAACAACTCGCCGGCTCGGCCGAGCTCGGTGAGCCAGGTCCAGGTCATGGCGCTCTGCCGCCACGTCATCTTGTTCACCCACAGGGAAAGACATGTCTTGTGGGGAAGCTAACCTCCCTAGCGCCAGCGGAGTCTCTCTGGGCCGAGATAAGCGTGCGGGGCTAGGGTTTTGAGCACGACAGATGCGATCTCGTGGGAGGATTCAGAGTTTGCGCATCGCCCCGCATAAATCCTCTAGACCCTTGGCAAAGAAGTCCCAGAGCCAAGGTGCCGGATACGGCGGAATCGGTGGATTGAAAGCAAGGCAAGGGATGCTGTCGACGGCGTATTCACAAACCCAGGGGTGAATAGGCACCGACAAAACCAACAAGGAAAGGGAACATGTGCTGGTTTGTGTACTTGCACTGTGAGACATGATGTCGAGACCGAGCCTGGGCGACCCCCACGTGGGCAGGACAGAGGGTTTCCATAGCCTTGTCCTTCGCTTTCGCGACTTTGCCTCCTTGCACTCCCTGGCTGGACTACTTTACATAGTCTCGATAGTACATAGTAAAGAATGGTGAAGATGGCTGCCGGATCGGAGCGAGGGGGTCCGGTCTGGGTGCCGTTGGCCTGTCAGGTAATAGGACCAAACCAGAACTTTGGCCCCGTGATAAGATCTGGCTCTGGTTCCTGGCGCGATCGGGCCTTTCCCAGGTTATGGTTCGTCTCCACCAGGATGTTTCCTTCTTCATCTGTGTACTTTGTCACCCAGAGTGACCCAGGTGAGCCAGGATTACCAGCTGCGGCCGATTCACGTCAACGGTCCAATCCAAATACAGAAACACAGGATGATAGCAGTGAGCGACGTGAGCAAACCTCATTAAGGCGTCTGTTGCTGGTCTCTGCTTTGGCAAGCGAAAGACGTGGGCCGGGGCGTGCAGCTATCGTCTGGGTGCCGTCAACCTATCTGCACGGATCGGAGGAGGGCGCAAGTCTGCAGCTCCACCCAGAACCGAGGCAGACAAGGGTGGCTTCGGCGACCGACCGGATCTTCGATCGCAGGCGTCTCGCGCACGGTTGTGGGCTGAACTCTGGGGACCTGCCACAGTAAACCGCAACAGAACGACTGCGCAGAATATGTCCAGCATACTGTGTACTTGTATTCAGAACACTACACAGTAATTCTACCTATTCAGAAGTCTGATCTGGGTTTTATGGCAATCATCGCTCACGAGTGAGGGATAAGGGCCACGGATTTTCCTGACTGCTTATCACCGGCGTTCATCGGGCACACTGTCTTCCCTCCAGGAGTCCAGGGGTGGGCGGAGGCAACAAGGAGCTCAACGCCAACTAACGTCTCTAGCAGCTGGCGTCAAGACACTTGCGGGCACGGACACGAGTCCCCACCTCAAGGTTTCAGTGTTTCACAACCACGTGCGTGTGTGGAAAAACTTCAGCTAACGCGAACGTCAGGTACCGGGGCGATTGCGCCGTTGGGGTTTGCAGGGACGAGGATGGGAAGTGTTCCAAATCCGAGTCCATGAAGCCGACCCAGAGCGCAAACCCCATGGTTCTCCCTGGCGACTCCCAGAAGGGCTAAACCGTGTTGGGCGGCGACAAGCGACTTGGCTTCGCTGGTCGGTTGCAACGACTTGCACCGAGGGTTTCGGCAAGTGGACATGCACGTGGGCATGCATGGAGCTCACATGGATTCAACTTCAAGTTCGTCCTCGGGGCCACAGCAGAAAAGTTTCTCGAGCGGAACATGGAAACACACAAGACCTGGGGCGACCCGTGTTGGCACACACCCAACAGGCTCGCCCAAGAGTCCAAGACACACATCGGAAAGCTGGGCCGGGGAGCGGGTGGAAATTTGATGCTGGCTCGTGTCGAGAGAGCGTTGCGTTGGCTCAGTTGGATCTGGCCCCCGACATTGCCAGGGGATGCTGGGTGTCCAATCGGGGAATGTCTCCGGTCCAGACCTCAGAGCACCAACCGCACGAACGAATCCAGTGATCCAGACCGCGCCACACTGCTGCCCGCACGGCACAGGCGCTGCGGGTGAGAAGATGACTGACGCTGACGGATTGGCTCGCCCCAAATCTCACCCCCAAAACCCCCCGACCGCCCGCTGCTTGCCTCGGCCATCGCTGCTGATGCACGTCTTGGGTGGCTCGGGTGGGTGGGTGTGCTGGGAGTGTAGGTGCCCGAGTGGCCGAGTGCCCCTGCATAGCGTCCCATACACCTGCAAGTCCGCAAATTTGGAGCATGCACTCGAAGCCGTCGAGGGTGCAGCAAGCCCTGCATCCCGGATCGCACCCCCCCTGTCTGGCCCTCGATCCCTCCCGCCCACCCGCCCGACCCACAGCCTTTTGCGGACACTTTGGATGAATTTTTGGCTCTGCGGACTCGGCTGAGAACAAGCAACAGGACTGCCGCCGCACTCATGCCTCGTTGCCCAGTGCCTGGAACCGTGGTTCCGTCCTTGTCTTGGCAGGCCGACTGCGAGCGATTCTGGGTGAGAGGATGGGGGTGTGAGAACGGGATTCGGGGGGAGGAGGGGCGGGGCAAGCACGCCCGCCAGTCAGTCGCTTGATATGCCGGAGCATTCCCCCGAGACTTTGCGCCCCCCAAAGCGGCGAGGCTTATCCAGATTCCGGATTCCCAGATCTCTCTTCCAAGTTTCGCCCAAGGACTCGGTCGCCTGACCGTTGTTGATGCAGCCCAGGACGCAACGACACCGAATTTCTTGTGTATTACCCAAGAGCCGACGAGGACCGAATGACTGTGTAGGAGCGCATCTATCCTCGCCGAGGACCCGAAACAAGCATGGAGACGGTATCCAAACGGCAGGATCTGGCCCAGTACGTGGGCCAGGTTGTGTCTGTCACCTTCGACCCGACTCTTTTGGTGCTCAGTTATGTGATCAGTCTCGTCGGCGCCGCTTCCACGCTTGAGCTGATCCATCGCCGCACCTCGAGGAGGGGCTACTACAACAAGTGCGTGCCTGTCTGCGTATTTGCGCTCTTGTTGTTTCTGCGGCTGGCAACTGACAGTGTGGCAGCCTCCTTCTCTTCGGCGCCGCCATCACCATGGGAGGTGTCGCCATCTGGTGCATGGTACGGGCTCCCCGGCCCCGGCCGTCCACCGCAACTGTTGCTAACACTGCTGCCTCCCCATGACAGCACTACATCGGCAACCGGGCGACGACTCTGTTGAACGGCGAACCTGAGCTGCAGATCGCCTACTCGGTTGGTGTCACGGTCGCCTCCTTTTTTGTCCCGATTGTTGTGCTCTTGGCCGCCTTCTTCGTCGTGACGGGCAACACCACGAGCAGCAACCAAATCAGCTGGTGGCGGGTGGGCGTCTCGGGGACGCTCTCCGGCGGCGCCATCTGCGGCATGCACTATCTGGGAAACGCGTCGATCAGCAACTACAGCTGCAGCTATGTAACGGCCTTCGTTGCCTCGTCTGTCGTCATCGCCGCCGTTGCCAGCACCGTTGCCCTCTCCCTCTTCTTTGTGTTCAGGAGCTCCTGGACGAACTCCTGGTGGAAGCGGGTTGGGTGTGCCTTTGTGCTGGCCGGCGCCGTCTCCGGCATGCATTGGTGTGCTGTCATGGGAACGAGATACACCTTGAAGCATGTCAACTCGAATAGCGACCTCAGCTCTCGCAACACCACTGTCATCGTGACGGCCTGTCTGGTCAGCGTCACCCCACACCCTCGTCCCTTGTCACCAACTGCTGACCGTCGCTCAGTCTTTCGCCGCCTGCTTGATCATGGCCGGGCTTGCCATATACTCAGCTCGAGTGCGGAAGGGCTATGCAAACAGGGCGCAGAGGATTACTCTCGCGGCTGCCGTCTTCGACGAGCATGGAAGAATTCTGGTCACGCCCGATGGCTTCTTGCCGAGCGAAGTGGTGACGAGCACCTTCTTGCAAAAGGTCAGTCCAGCACGATATGGCGCCATCTGCAATGGCAACCTCAGCCAAGACGTGGTTAACAGGACGTCCAGACACAAAACGAAATCTTTTCGACCGCCCATCCGTTGTTCCACTGGCTGTTCCAGGCGTCCCGGAGCTGGCCCAGCATTTCCGCCCTTGTTGACAAGATGAACCACCATCTGGCTCGCCTGCCACACCGCGACCGCAACGTGAGGACAGGAATCGAGCTGGTCGACAAGGAGGGCAACATCATCGAGAATTACGACACCATCTTCTCTGAGCTGTTCTGTGTCGCCGCCTCCGCCCTGGCTCACCAAATGAACGAAGACCTTGTGGATGTCGGCATCCTCTGGGACGAGATTGTCGCGACAGGTGGAGGCCCAACGACAGGCTCCATCAGCGAGACGTCAACGATAACCCGTTCGGGAGGCTCCGTGCCGAGCCTCAAGCAGGGCCTCGACGACCTGGCGGAGAAAGGGGCGACGCCGAGCAAGCGCAACGGCCAAGGCCACCTCATGTTTCTGGTCCGCAGAGTGGACAGTGGCCACGTCGACCATCTGGCCGCTGCGGGCTACTGTTTCGCCGAGCCTCGCCACGTCGCCCACATGATCCGCTCCAAGATGCAGATCAGGACCAACAGGTTGGAGGAGAAATTCAGGACCATGGAGCGGTACGCACGGGGCACAATGTTGGACCCTGGCGTCCACGTTGGCCTGTTCGCAGTGAGGACTCAGGTGCAGCAGATGGGCTTCGACGTTCTCGTCAGGAAACAGGCGCGGAACATGCTCCCTAGCATAGAGCTACCCCTGGATCGTCTCGAACCCACCCACACCGAGTTTCTTCGAAGGTTGGACGGAATGACACTCGGCGCCCTTCACCGTCGCCTGGAGCGTGCCAACGAGCTCCCTTCCCGGGACGCCAACTTTGCCGGGCTCCTCCTCGATGCGATCCGGAACCTCAGGGCTTCGGTCCAGGACCCTACTTTTGACAACGCCAGGCTGGTGGCCAAGGTTTCGCAGGTGCCCTGCGCCCCGTCAACCAACGATGCACGGCCGTCAACGTGCTCTCTTATCTCCTTCACCATCATGATCCCCATTCATGTCCGCGTCGATGCCCCGGCACACGAGTTCATCTCACTGCCTTTTTTCAAGACGCAGCAACTCGTCTACAAAAACTCCCCCCACAACGCGGCCTTCGGCAGGTCGGTCCACCGCAAGATCTCACCGATCCTCGATTCGGCGCCCCAGAACAGCACCCTCTCGCCGCCCACCCGTCTCCGCGACCTGTTTTTGCGGCCCGGGTTACTCCTGATCACGGGTGGCTCAGCCCGCACCCGCTCCCCGAGCCAAATGCGCCCACGTCACGCCATCAAGCTCGTATCGCAAAGCCGGGAACATGTGGCCTTGACTCCGTGCAACGGCAGTGCCGCATCATTACCACTCTACAACGGGAACGTCGGCGACTCGGAGCTTGCCCTCGAGCGCAAGGTTCCAAGCGAGATCTCAGACGCGACCAAGCCAGCACGGAGGCCGCCACCGCCGAAATCCTTTGGCGGCATCATGATTTCACAAGAAGTCACGGTCAATGTGGAAGAGGCGAGGCACTCGGTCCACGAAATGCCCGAAGTGCCACCGGCGGCGCGCCACCGGGATGCGTCCCCAGGTGGCGTGACACGCCAGATGAGCCAGCGGGGGGGCGGCGCCAACCAGAACTCGTCAAATCGCTACGATCAGGCGATTGAGCTCAAGGAGGTCTCGACCGTTCTTGGAATGGGCCTGTCGCGGGTCGAGGTCAAGAAGGAGGGTGATGACACCACGACGACGTTTGTCGATGATCTTTTTTCTACCTGCATTGATACCCCTAGACGCATCTAATTACCAGAAGACACTGGTCTGTATGATAATCGCTTTGAATTGGCCCCAAAGCGACATCCCAAAAGAAAAATAAGAATAAACAAGATCATTGCGACTTAGATCGTTTGCAAACGCGTGGTGTGTGTGCCGTGCTCACCCACTGCTTGGCATTTTTTGAACCCTGCATTTATCCTACCCTCGCTTACGCTTAAGGATGAATTGTGACGTTGCTCAGTAATTAAATGTCAGGATACGATCCCGTTGCTCTCCGTCTCACGGGCCGAGGTTCCCTTTGTCAGGAGCTGCGCCATGTAGTGAGTGATAACGAATTGCCGGGCGACGAGTGCGACCTGGCTCGGTTCTAGGAGGCAAGGTAGGGGGCCGATGAAGCTGTGAGTTGACATTCGCTGTTAGTTGCCATCGAGACGTGCTCAAGGCGAGTTTTCCTTATTGCACTTCAAGAGAAACCTATAGTATTTGAAGCTAAGCTGAAACGGATCGATGGACGTAGTGCACCACGAGGTCTCCCGTCCCCGCTGCAAGGGTGAGAAAAGGGTCAGTTTCCCAATCGTTGGTCTACCCATCCACTTGAAGGGTCTAAGAGAGCGAAACATGTTGACGTTAAGAGCTCAAAACGCTCACGACCCGACTCAGGCTCTTATCAAGCTTGTTGAGCACTAAACTCAACTTGTAGTGAACACAAGCTCAGTACTGCCATGAGTGAGCGAAAGGAAACCCCTCTTCAGGCGCCTTCCTACGATCTGAGTCTTTCGACTGCATGAGCGACGAATGAGAACCGAGAAAATAAGTACGTGAGCCGCTGCACGATGATTAAAAGGAGCGGCGCACTGCGTAAAATCTTTCCTTTGGGTCCTTGAGGCCCGGTGAAAGTCTTTCTGTCGACATTGCAGTGCCCCTTATACATAAGTCCGTAAGGTAGGTATATAGCCCCCCAACAATGAGCCGCTAGCCACCTCAACACGGTAGGGTATTTCTGGTCCCTGGTTACTGTGTAGGTACCTAGATATGCAACTTAGATTAAATGGGAGAATTCTTTTACACAGCACGTTGAGCATACCTGCGATACATGATTTGTGTTTCGCAATCAACCGGCCATGGATCATGGTATCCGCGATCCATCATTTTGGACACTTCTGGGACCGGGGATGAGCGCCGCGGAAGGTTCCGGTCCTCCCTGCGACCTTCTCAACCTGAACCAAGCGACGCGGGAATGGCCCCAAAAAAGGGTGGTGTGCCGCAGTGGATGCCTGCACTGCAACCCCTCTTGTCACACAGCATGATCATGAATGGAGATGGGCAATGTCACGCCGCATCTGCTGCAGAAAGCCAAACTCGAATGGAATTCACCGAGGGTGTTCCGAGTGCTTATCACATGCAAACATTTTGTACGGCGGCACCAGTGAGGTTTTGAGAGGGGAAGTCACCCCTGGGCCGCTTGGACCTGCTTGGGCCCCGGCTCTAGCCACATGGATAAAAGGGGCTGGACACCATGAAACGTGGGCGTCCGTGCTATGTATGAAACAGGAATGGCATCGAGGCAGTTGGGACTCTCCAACCCAACTGGGTGGCAACGATGCGCCCCAAAAGTGCCCAAAACCAGCAAACCGTTGTGGCGTGAATGGTCAAGACACCGCAGAATTACAGTCTCCTCGCCGCAGACGCCGCACACCATCATCCATCAGACGGCGAGAGGGGAAACGACCGTCACATGGGAGGCTGATCAGGAGGTAGGGTTAGCTCTCTTAATAAATGTCGTGTCGACACACCTGAGTGCCGATGGGCCATCTTTTTCTAAAGATGGCCGTTCCGACTGTCCTGGAATGACTGCGGTAGTCTTTCTTCTACAATCCGCCGAAGCGTTCCGCAAAGCTCAGATATTCCTGATTGCCACCTCAGGCGGGCCTCAACCATTTGTCGTTAAAAGATTGATGTGCTCGTTTCCCCGCTTCCACGCCGCTGCTCCCCGCAGCAAGTCCTCCGACTAGAAAACCTGTGTGGTATTGCCCTCCGCCTAAGAAGTAAGATATCTGGGAATTGCCTGGGGTTGCCCGCGAGGCAAAGAGAGATGGGCCTCACGGGCGAGGATACCCTGATGGGGCTCATTGGGGCTGCCGACAATTTTGGTGAAGCAACGCCCCAAATCAACAGACGCGAAACCATCTTGGGATTGTGCATCACATTTACGGTATGGGCTGTTCCAAGGCCACAAAAAAAAGGCTACTAACCTTCAGTCTGAAGGTGCTGTCGTGGGTTTGTGTGGCGTTCAGGTTGTTCGTTAGATTCGGTGTGATGAAGGCTCCTGGGTGGGATGACCTCTTCGTGGTCTTGTCCCTGGTATGAGCCCCCGTTGAGCGGGAACTCAGCTGAAAAGAGTGTCACAACGGCTGACTGGGAGGTAGTTGACGATGTCGGTTGGTATGGTTAGCATCTGCGTCTGTGAGTACCTACCCAGGTGGCTTGTGCATTTTCTTTCTCCCGAGGGCGGCCGTACTAATGTGTGCATCATTAGCAACTGACAGAGGACTGGGAGAACATCTCTTGCTTCTGGACTTGGACCGATCCTCGGGGTTTCTCCATGTGTGTCCCCACCCCCAGTGCAAAACCACGTGCAGAGCGGATTTCTGACAGTCTCGACAGAGCTTCTACGTCCTCAACGGAGCGTACGCCATGTCCACTGCACTTATAAAAATATCCCTTCTCCTCCAGTACATGCGTATCTACCAAAAAGGAGCGATGCTGCACAGCATCTGTAACGGGCTGCTCATCTTTGTCGCCCTTTGGGGCGTTGCGTACTCAGCCATGGCCTGGGTACCATGCGTCCCGGTGTCGGACTACTGGACCGTTCTTTACGCGCAAGACACCTCTGGGCTCCGGTGTTACGGATATGGTTCGCAGTCAGTCGAGGTCTTCAAGGCTACGTATGAGAGCCATGCGGCGGTGAACATGCTGCTGGACCTGGTGGTCATGGCTTTGCCGATTCCTCTTTACTTTGAGCCAGGAGCTCGAGGGAGGACGAGGCTAGGGCTCATCGGAATCATCGTCATGGGCACTCTGTAAGTACCCCGCACCCACGCGTCGGAACATTGCTGACATGTGCCAGTGTCAACATCTTTTCTGTCTGGCGATTTGCGACGACCATCGAGCACAAAGCCACGACGTACCCGACGTTCGACCCGACCTGGTACGGTCCCATTACGATCGTCATGGCTGGGCTCGAGACAGCATCTGCGTGTATCTGTGCTAGCATCCCGGTTTTCTGGGGCCCCATGCTGGCTTCGGCGTCCCAGTTGCTCGGGCAGATCTTTGTCACGAAGGAAGTCCACATCACGACTGAGCATCGTTTTCAGGACTTTGAAAGCAACGATACCATTCACCTTGGGACGGCGGCGACAGGGATGGGTGTGGAGGAGCAGGGGCCCTATTTCGGGCAAGGGGCGGGTTCAAGATCGGAGTGGGTTGGCAAAGACGGGGCACAACAGCATTCCGAGCCATGGACGAAGTGATACCCGGTCGTACGAGCTTAAATTTATGACGATACCCCTCTCCACGCTCCATTCTCGGACTGCGGTCTAGTTCGTATGAAGTCTCAGAATCTCAGTCAAACGTCGGGACGACTCAAGAAGGAGGGGACAGAGGGGAGCGAGCGCCGTCGCGCAGTGGGCCAAAAGCTGCCGACCGCCAGCTGAAGACGCTGCAAGCCGGGGGGCCAGCCGGGTATATCCCGCATGCAATTGGCCCTAGCCGCCGATCACCCACCTTCGGGCCGCCACAGCTTGACGCGTCGGGCCAAGCTTGATGCAGGTCTCAGCTCGAGTAGCCTAAAAGTCGCCGATGACTGGCTGGCGGCGACGTGGACCGCCAGCAACCCGCCATGCGTCAACACCGGCTGCATCGCTTATTGGCAATGGCTGCAGCCAACTGCGGCCGGCCTACCAGAGGACCGAACAGGAATGGCGAGGTGTCGATGATCGTTTTGTTTGTCTCACTCAGCGTTGAGGGTCTCCAGCCACTGGATTTGTCCTCGCCCAAACCGCGGACTTAAGAAGAGGTGTCCCGTACACAAGCTTCAAGGTGGGCTTCATCACCATCGACACGCCATCCACCATGTCAACGCCCATCCCACAGCCCCCTGGGGTCCCTCTGCTGGGAAACATCTTCGATGTTGACCCGAACAACACGTGGTGGTCTCTCAAAACCTTGGCCGAGAAGTACGGTGAGTCGGCATTACTCAACATCGATCGGAGGCGCGGTTGCGAATTGGAACGGGAAGCTGACCACGCCGACCCGGTGGGCCGCTGCCGACAGGTGAGATTTTCCAGATCAAAGTTCTCGGCCATCGCCTCGTGTTTGTAGCCAGCGCCGCCCTGGCCGAGGAGCTGTGCGACGAAAAGCGGTTCCGCAAATTTGTAGGCGGGCCGATCGTCGAAATCCGATACACGGTTCACGACTCTCTCTTCACCGCATTTGCTCATGAGGAGAGCTGGGGAGTTGCCCATCGCCTCATTGCGCCCCAGCTCACGCCCCTAGCAATCGGCAACCACTTCGAGGAACTCCTCCAGTGCACAGACGACCTGGTCGCGAAATGGCGTGGACTCGATCCCGGGAGCAGGGTTAGGCCGCTGGACGATCTCCAGCGGCTCAACGTCGAGGCTACAACACTGACCTTGTTTGGCAAAAGGATCAACGGTCTGTCGGGCCCGGAGCACCCCGTCATCAAAGCAATGGAGGACGCGACATCGGAGGCCATGAAGAGGCCAAACAGGCCGAAGTTGCTCAACTGGCTGGTGCACGGAGGCAAGTTCAAGAAGGCCACAAAGACACTGCGAGAGTACGGCGCGGAGCTCGTGAAGCACCGGCACGAGAACCCCTCGGACCGCCAGGATCTGCTCTGGACCTTGATGAATGCCAAGGACCCCGAGACAGGCAAGGCCCTGACGGAGTCGCAAGTCATCGACGAGATTGTGACCATGCCTATCGGTAGCAGCACCGCCCCCTGCGCCATCGCGACCGGGATTTTCTTCCTCCTCCAAAACCCTGACGCATTTGCCAGGGCGAGGGAAGAGATTGATGCCGTCGCTGGTGACGGGCCCTTTACGCAGGAGCATATCTCGCAGCTGCATTACCTCGCCGGCGTTGTCCGTGAGACACTGCGCTTGTCGTGCGCTGCCCCCGGCTTCAACATCGAGCCCATTCCCAAGCCGGATGACGAATCCCCGGTTCTTCTTGGGGGTGGCAAATATCAGATCGCACACAACCAGGCCATGATCATCGTCTTGGCCGGTGTCAACCGCGATCCGGCTGTGTTCGATGAGCCCCTAGCTTTCCGGCCCGAGCGCATGATGGGCGAGGCTTTTGAGCAATTGCCGGCGGGAGTAAAAAAGTGGTTCGGCAACGGCAAGCGTGAGTGCATCGGCAAGCACTGGGCCTGGGAGTTTCTGGTGGTCGTTCTGGCGAGCTTGATCCGGGAGGTGGACTTTGAGGTGGTGGATCCTAGCTATCAACTGAAGCAGGACGGCTGGTTCAACATCCGGCCCGTTGAGTTCTTTGTCAAGGTGATGCCGAGAGTTCGTTGAAGCCAGCTTTAATTCCAGGACGACGGGACTGTTGGCTCGGAGCTCTCCCATGGTCTCGGACTGTGCCGATAGAAGGGATTGGGTCTGCTGATTGGAAGTCGGGGCTTCTCTTAGCGTCGAGCCGCGTCGCCTACCAACCGGGGACCTAGTGCCTCTGCACCGCTCTGAAGTATCATCCTAGATACTTGTACATTGCCTGTTGTCTGGCACCCGAGTCGAAATGTGGCTCAAAAGTGCACCCGAGCTCTGTCAGCGTTCTACTTGGCTCCGTGGCTGAGGCACCGATGGAAAGGCGATGCCGAATGGGGTGCTTGACAGAGATGCCAAATTGTAGAAGAAAGTTTCCATTCTGTGCGGATTAGGCTGAGGGTTCCGGGACTTGTGGGCTTGTCATCTGTGTGTTGAAGCACGATAGTGGCTCTGCTATACCTCACACATATGCACAGCACTGAGTACTGCGTCTGCCTATGCCCATGCAATGCATGGAGATATCCGGGCTGACGCGGGCATGGCAGTCACCCTGAACAGCAGCAGATGAGACACCTTCACCAGAGCTTGTCACAGTGATTGCGGTCCGCGTTCGCACCTGTGGGCTGGCCAGTGCCCCCAGAGGTAGGGAGAAAAGGTGGGCTTGCGCTTCCACTCCTGGAACCTCCGCACATGCAGCATGTCTCTGCCGCAGTACAGAAGTACAAGCCACTGTGTGCTGCCCCTTCAAGAGTCAGCCCGCCGCATAGTCAACGTCATGATTAACCATACAGAGCATCGTAAACTAGACGACAGCATGATATTTACGAAACGCCGGATTACTTTTACACCCCGGTCGGGTCGGTGGTTCTTCCTGGGTATTTAACCACATCTCGTTATCTCGCCACTATTGCCACCAGTTCAAGTCTCGAAAAAATCGCTGCTACGTCCCACGTTCGTTTTAATCGAACTCACACTCGCTCAACAACCCCGACCCATCTCCACGTTTCAGCCCAACAACCAGCAACATGCAGTTCCTCACTGTTGCTCTCGCCACCCTTTTCGCCTCGGCGTCGGCCCAGGTCACCATTTCCCTGCCGTCCGGCGTCACCCTTCCCTCGGGTGTCACTCTCCCGACCGGCGTGTCCGTCGTCACCGCCGGCGCCACCTCCACCGCTCAGTCCAACGCCAACAAGCGCTTCCACAAGCGCCAGGCTGCGGGTGGTTCGATCAGCGGCCTCTCAAACATCTCCATCGGCCTCCAACAAACCTCTTCCAAGACCTCTACCAAGACCAACTAATGTATACTGGTCACGCCAGGGGGGCTGATATTCTTTTTTCTTTAGGATGGGACGTTAATGGTCGAAATGGCTAAGCATGTGACCGCACGCCACGGCACGGAGGTTACGGTTTGGCGTTTTCCATGGATTTAATGTGGGTTGTTGAGGCATCCCGAACTTGGGGATGCAAGCAACTACTTCTTGGAGCTTTAACGCTAGCTACTCGGGCTTAATGGCAATCATGTGTAGCCGCGAAGTGTTCTACACCGTGCCGGGCATGCTTGTAATCTGGGCTTGAGTTCAAAAGGTTCAACTCAACCTTGAATCTAAAGTCTACGGTGCTGGGGGGATAGCAGAAACCCGAGAGTAACAAGGTTCGAATCTCCAACTTCATATCTTGTTTGATATTTGCCTCCTAGTGGAATTGAGATTCGTGGTTTGGAGGGCGACGGTCCTGCCCCCTCCCGTTGTGGCTGGGGCATTGCGAGTGGCCGGGCAGCGTGGCGGACTAAGGACACCCGTCACTGTTCTAAATTGGGTGAATTGTTTCACCGAGCAGCGAAAATTTGTGGCGGAGATGTCTTTGAGGGTTAAACTGAGTGGGGGCAAGACGTGGCTAGACGTACTTTTCTGGTCTTGCTCCATTTGCGAGCTGGATATGGCAACCCAGTATGCCGCAGCACAGTCCGGGACCTAGCTCAAACTCTTCAGAATACTATTCTGGGGTTATATTAACCCCTGGGTGCTCATCTTTCTACCAACACGAATAATTACGGCATTAGATTTCTCCTCACCGGGTTTATCCTATTAGATGTGTTAAAGTGTGGACGACGTGGGATGTTTTCATGTTGTTGGGCTGGTGGCTAGTGCCTTGAGAATCTTCAACACATTCTTACGAACAGCAGGGACCAATCACGGCAATCTTAAACGGGTCCGATGGCGATGTTAGTGAGCTTGGCAGATGACGGATATCATGAAGAGAGAAGGGGTTACAGAACTAGATACCGATTCCGTTTTTGGCATGCCGTGTCTTACGCGCAAAGACCTGAAGCTATAACCCTTACATCCTACGGGGCGGGGTTTACATGCAAGAGAGAAGGCGAAGTGGCCAAGCATCAAGACGTAGTTTGTCATGCAACCGCAGTTCGGCTGTTCTTCAACTGCCGAGCGCGGGAACGGCCGAAAAGAGAGTATTCCCGGCAACTTGGTTCACTGCTGGCAGTTACAGTCGAGCAACGAAGGATTCAAACAGCTGCGGGGATCCAAGAACCGGCAATTTTCTCCTGGAGTTGGTGTCCGTGCCCGGATGAAGTGGCCGTTAACCCCAACTATCTCCAAACCTTAATTACTAGATCAAGTCGGCCCACTCTCGAGCCTAGAGATTAGGTCTCGCCTAAGCAGCTCTATTTTTGAGTGCCGGGTTCTCAAACTCCTTCTTGATACTGCGTAGCTCTAGCACTGCACTCTCAACCCACACAACACGGCACCCTTACTGCGGCCGCGGTGATAAGATGCTTACAAGGTCGGAGGCGGAGGCACGCTTGCCAGAGACCTCCCTTTGGGCAAATCGAAAATGTCTGTTGATGTGCGCTATCGTCGCCGTCGCCAACATGCAGTACGGCCTCGACTCCGCCTGCTTAGCCAGCTTGCAGGCAATGCCCGGATTCCTCCGAGTGTTTGGGTACCCCGATGCCAGCCTGAGGGGCGGCTATGGGATTGATGTTAGCCAACGCGTCTTCGTACTCCCACCCCCTTGCTAATATCACCACAACAGAGAACCTTCCAACAACTCATTGGCTCCCTCCTTACTCTCGGGGCCTTCCTTTCATCCATCTTCGCTGGCGCCTTCGCCCACTTCTTTGGCCGCAAACCCGCCCTCTGGCTAGCGTGCCTACTCACGGCCGCTGGCGCAGCCATTCAAATTGGCACTGCCAATTGGGGAGTCGTGTACCTCGGTCGCCTGGTCCTCGGCATCGGCAACGGCTTTCTCGTTACTTTCTCCAACATATACTGCGCCGAGGCGGCGCCGGCCCATTTGCGTGCTGTCTTGGTCGCGCTGTTCTCGGAGTGGGTAACCATCGGGAGCATCGTGGGCGCGGCAGTCACGAATGTCACGTCTAAAATGCTCGGCAAAGGATCGTATCAGATTCCCTTGGGGATTCAGTTTGTTGTGCCTGCTGTTCTAGCCGTAGGATTATTCTTTGTGCCTGAGTCCCCGAGGTACCTGGTGAACAAGGGGAAGTTGAAGCAGGGGAGGGCAGCGCTTGAGGTGTTGAGGAGCGACTCACTCAGCGAGGAGCAGTTTGAGTTGGAGTGGGTTGAGATGGTTAAGGGTATTGAAGAAGAGAAGAAGCTCGCAGGTTCGGTGGGGCCGCTGGAAATGTTCAAAGGCATGCATGGTCAGAAATTCATGAAGAACTATGTGCTGACATTCATGAACAGGGAGCAACTTGCGTAGGACGCTGCTGTGCTTTGGGGTTATTGCGAGTAAGTTCAAGTTATTCATATCAGCCACCGAGAACCCGTTGGAGTTTGCTAATTTCCAACAGCTCAAACTGGAAGGTATGCCCAAGTTTGGTCTTCCCGGGGTCAAAGTCGCTGCGTCTAATCAGTGCTCAGTGGCTCCTGGTTTCTTATCAGCTACACAACCTACTTCATGGTCGTTTCGGGCCTTACTGTCGACGAAGCTTTCAAGTACTCGCTCATGAAGTCCTGTCTAGGGTTTGTTGGTGTGAACTTGGGCATCTATCTGATGCGTCATGTCGTTGGGCGGCGTACTATCATGATGATCGGCTCGTTGACGCAGGGGTTGTGCATGCTGGTCGTCGCCATCACAGCAACCACGTCTGCTGGGACACTTGTTGCCAGGAACTGCCTCATTGCCTTCACTGCTCTCTACATGTTTGCATATAATGCTTTTGTCGGAGCAGCGAGTTACCCCGTGGCCACGGAACTAGTGAGCACTCGGCTCCGGTCGTGGACGGTGGGATCTGCCATCAGCTTGGGATACTTCCTTGCTTGGCTGACTGGCTTTTGCTCGCCGTACTTTATCAACCCTGAGAACATGAACTGGGTATGTTTGTTTCTTTTGGTTGTTATCTCTGTCGTGGCAAAACCGGAGAGAGGCTGACAGTTGGCGAAGGGAGCCAAATACGGGTACATCTGGGCCGGGTCGAACTTTGCTTGCGGGGTCTTCTTCTTTGTGTTTCTTCCGGAGCTCAAAGGCCGCACGCTGGAAGAGATTGATGAGTTGTTTGAGCGAAGGATTTCGGCATGGAAGTTCAAGACGACAAAGACCAACATCATGGATGAGGCGCTGAAGGAGGTGCGGAACCGGGAAGCCGGGTTTACTGAGTCCAGGGAGGTGGTCGAAGTTGTCGGGACCGCAGGTAAGAACTAGCACTAATATGTGACGGCAATTCGTGATGGTCCCTTCCATTGGTTCGTGGCAAGGTTGAGTTGGTCAGGCCGACGGGTGTCGCTGGTCGGGGTGTCTTGAAGTGACTGCAGGGTTAGGGGTTTACGAATTGTAAAGGGGTCAGCCGTGATTTCATTTTCAGGGGTAGTGGTGATATAGGGGTCAGTGGTGATTTCAGGGGTCGGAGGGGTCATGGTGTAACTGTCAAGGCATTCATTCCGCAATTGGAAGGAGTCGCAGAAATGGAAACAAATGGCCTTTCCTCATCTCATTGACAGGTACCTACAGAATACTCTGAAACGTTGACATCGATCTGGTGAAGTTCAGCACCCCGCCCCGCCCCTTTTCGACCTAAAACTTCCATTGCCTGCACCATTTGGACATGAGCTCGGGAGTGATGCCGTCCATCTCTCGCATCGTCCTGCTGCGACTCGTAGTCCGCTCCGAGTCCATAGCGACGTAACTCTGCCCCTGTTTTGCAGCCCTCGCCCAGGCTTTGTACGTGTCTAAAAGCTTCACCCCAGGGTTCTTGCTGATGTCCTCGGCGTTTGCTTGGCTTTTCTCGAGCGCGTCGACCCATTCATCCAGGCTGACGAGCCTCTTGATGCGGTCGCCGTAAAACTCCTTGATCGCCTGCGCAAGCATCCCCCATTGAGTCTTGGACGGGTTGATGCCGTGGAAGTACCCGTTGATGTCCTCGATTGGTACCTCGCACGTCACCCCAGACACCTCGAGCACGAGCTTTGCGATGCCCTCGATTGGCGTCCAGTCCACCGTCGTCATTTGCCCGAGACTGTCTGGAAGCATGCCGAGATACACCGAACTTGCAACGATGCTGGGGAGCCACTCTTGGCGGTTCCAAAACCCCTTTTCGCTGCTGGGCCCGCCAATCTGGCCAACACGGATGATTTCGGTCGGCACGCCCGAGACCTCGCTCGCTTTCTCCAGTATCAGGCTGCTTACGAGCTTGGACCGGCCGTAGCCGCCGGCGCATATGTCCAAGTCGTGAAGGGACCGTTCTGGGACTGGCTCCGGCCTCTTCCACGCGTTGACGGTGGCAATGGACGAGATGAAAACGATAGGGACGCGCTTGGATGCCCGCCAACTAAAGTCAGCTAGGTTGCGCACCCCGCGAATGTGCGGTTCGAAGGATTCGACTGGCATGTTAAAGTTGACAGGCCACTGGTTGTGGATGACCCGGTCCACCTGTCGGAGCATTCGTTCATACGTCTGTTTGTCGAGCCCGAGATCAAACCGCGACAGATCGGCACGCAAGAACTCGGCCTTGGAAAAGTCGATATTCAGGCCGCGATCGAGCCCAGCTTTCCGCTGCCGTTGTTCGGCGTCATCGGAGCGGTTGAGACAGATAATCTTCTTTACTCGCGGGCAAGACGACGCTAGGTCAAGCAAGTAAGAGCCCAGCGCGCCCGTGGTCCCGGTGATCACAAGAACTTGACCCTCATCTGCTGGTGAGGGCTTGGTAGCCTGCTTCTGGGGCATGTCTCTGCTGTACTTCCGGATGATGGCCTCCATGGTGTGGTCTTCTTCGTGCAGTTCACCGATGGTGGCATCCTGGCCGTCCTTGCCCATCACGGAGAAAAGATACTCTGCCAGACGTTTCGACGTTGGATGGCCATAGATAACCCGCGTGGCCAGCGCAGAGGCATCCACCGTAATCCCAGCTGCTTCCAAACCTGCTCGCAGCAGCCGGGACGCGTTGATGACCTGCATTGAGTCGATTCCCACGGTGAAGAAGTCTGTGTCCGGTTCGAGCATGGGCGCCCGCAGCCACTTTTCAAAGAGTGTCTCGATGGATTGGGTCAACGCTTCCGTCGAGCTGAGGTCAAGCCTCGGCGTCTCGGATGGCGCGACTTCGCCCGCATGTTCATAGATCTTGTCGATTTCATCCCTGTACAAGCGAATGGTGCCGGCTGTCTGGATGGTCCCCTTACTTGCTCGCAGAAACGGCTTATCGGGGCTGGACAGGATAATGAACTGGCGTCCAATCTGTCCATGAGCGACGGTCTCATGATTGGCTTTCACCACAACCGGCCAGATGTTGTCCAGGAATTCATTGGCTTCTTTCTCGTCCTCGGGCTGCTTCGTCGGTTCGAGGATGAGTGCGGGTTGGAATCTGTTGCTACCCACCACCATCGCCCCCTTGATCCGCGGATCGTTCATCAAGATGTTTTCGATGGATGCCGGGTTGAGCTTCTCGCCGTTGGAGAAAACGATAATGTTGTCAGCGCGTCCGTGGTAGATCCAGTGATCGGGCAGGGATGGATGCGGCATGTACAAGTCCTTGACGAGGTATTCCTTCGCATCAGAAAACGTGTAGAAGAAACCTTGGTAGCCTGGGTTCTTGGCCTTCCGGACAACGACTTGTTCATAAACGTTTTCTTCTGCCGATTCCCTCCATTCGCAACCGAAGAGCTCCGAGTTGTAGATGAAGTACTGCCACAGCTCTGGTTTTGGCTGCCAGTAGATTGGGAAAGGGGCGAACCTGACACACCTACAGTCAGTCACGGCTTTTACACTTACGGGCTGACAAAAACATACTCTGTGGCTGAGATGACATTCAGCAGCGTTACGCCGTTTTTGACGAGTCTGTCTCCTGCTTCAGAGGGGAGATTGCCTGTGAAGGAACACGTCAGCCCTCTCATATTTAAGGTTATTCCGCTCTCAATGGGGCATGCGTACCGCCGCCAAATCCCACATATGCCAGCTTCCTCAGGGCCTCCATGGATTTCTGGGACTGGCTCAATTCCTCCAGAATGGCAGGCGGCAAAACAACAGCATCCACGTCGGCGTGTTTCAGGCAATCTTCGGCCATCTCCGCTGAGAGAGGCCGACTGCCGATGCCAAACGCAGCGGGAACATTCCAGTAGTGGATCATCACCAACGAGAGGTAGAGGGCAGCAGCATGATAGAGAGGCACTGTAAAAATGTCGGTTAGCTTAAAATGTAGGATGCGACTTGTGACTGTCATAAAGGCCACTCACTTGGATGTAGAATCCTGGTTGACCGTCTTGCCATTTCATTGATCCACAAAGTCCTGCCCTTCCACTCGCCCAAATTGTGAAACTTATCTCCAATCGCCAACATTCCTTGCCTCACAACGATTGGCTTCGGGAACCCCGTGCTCCCGCTGGTGTGCAACACCAACAATGGATCCCATTCGGCGTCCTCGAATGTCTTATTGTACGGATACGGCTCAATGCGCTCATCGGGGAACCACGCAGCGAATGGGAACGTCATAAAGGCGTGCATGTCTCGCTCTTGCACCCACGACTGGACCATATCCTTGTACGCTGCATCGAACCAAATGATATGGCAGTTGGTGAGCTCAAACAGGTTTAGCTGGCCCTCTAGCGAGTTGCGCGGCGAGATGAAGAGCGCTTGGTAGCCCGCCTTCACGGCTCCAAGAGCGAAGACCAGGTACCGGGCATCGCTTGGGGCAATGTATGCGACGGTTGGAAACTCGCCCCGTTGTGGGACGCCAGCCGAGTCAGCAAGCTTGTGGGCGACCCGGTTGATGGCGTTTGCTGCTTGCTTGTAAGTGATCTTGTGCCAGCCGTCTTTGGGGTCAGACGAGTTGGGACTCGACACCCATTCGGAGTCGGGCTCGTTTTGGGCGCGCTCGTCAATGATATTCACCATCAGCCGTTTTCCGTACTGAGGCGTTGGCTTTGTTCTCTGTGTGGGCTCCATGGTGTGTTTTTGTCGGACCGGAGTCGCTGGTATCAATGCTGAGATGATCGTATTTGGTGCTCCTCAAAAAGGCAGGCGGGTTGGGAAATCTCTTTTCAAATTAAACTTAATTTAGCGATTTGGGGATGGCGGATGTTATCGCGCTGTATATATCGACCTATCGAAGCCTCTCGCGGTAACTCGCGACGCGAAACAAGCGTGCTACAGTAGGTGCATATGAATCATCCCGGGGGCGAAGTGCGTTGCCCGCTGCTACACGAGTCAATCAGCAACCCGAAGGCTTATTTGTCTACGTCAGGCTTGAATCATGTCCACCGCGAGCTCGCCCCGCGATCTCCGCCGTTGCCATTACCAGAACCCCTGAGTCACTCTCCTAATAATGACGCCTGTGGTCAGCGGTAAGACCCGTGAGAAGATTTGTGAATTTTAGCAGATGTGGGTGAGATACCGACGCCTGTGCTAGACGTTCTTATAGATACCTGCCCCGGCGGTGAGACGTCTAACCTCCTTTTCCTTGTATGTAAAAGCGCAAGAGCTTGGCGTCGCATGAAGCGCAGGCTAAAAGCAGATGCCAGGTAGGCTGGAGGGTCTGCCCCCCAGTTTAGTCAGGTTGCCATCCTTCCCATCAATGACCAGAGACCAAACTGGAATTCGGGTCTAATCAGATTGAGCCGCAAGAGAGAATGTGAGCCGTCACGAGTCCCTGTGAAAGGCAATCGTGATACCCACCCAGTCATACGGTGCCAGTCAGCCAACACCACCATGGCATTGTGCCCGACCAAGAAAGGCTCATGGGAGCCCCTCCTCTTGATATAAATAGCAGCCACCCCTTTCCCTTCAGCTCCCAGTTCCATTCAACACCCAACTCCCCAGGACAAGACACCGAACACTGCTGAGCTCTTGCATCTTCCATCATAATGCGCCCTTTCAACCTCAATCTTGCGGTTTTGGCCCTCGCCTGCACCGCCAATTGCGTGCCGGCGGAAACGGCTAACAGCAGACTCATGGTCTCAACCGACTTCGACCTCCCGCCCGGAAGCGTCCAGGTTGTCGAAGGTGTCTGGTACAGCAACACCACCATGGCCGCTTGGAAAAACACAAGTCTAACCAAGGGGTTGTCGCCTTCGGTCAGCACTTGTGGTGACTCAACCTTTGAGAACCGAGCTAGCACCGCATCGCCACTCGTAAAGGATTGCTTACACCTCCATGACAACATTGTCGGAGATGGGACGTGGTACGTGAAAATTCATTATGGCTAGGTCTTATTAGCAAGACAATGGCAAAGTAACAGCCCAAGACTCACGCGGTGCACTTTAGGACTGTCGGCCGCGCCTCCCAGCACCAACTTGCTCAGTATGGCACATGTGCCTTTGGGGTCGACGCACATAGTGGTATTGCCAGTAAAGGGTCATTTTACGTTGGAAACGAGGATATTCGAGATCTGATCGTGGATTCAATCGCTCGTTTTCAGTGGGATGACAACGGGGAAAAGAAGGTAGGAACCAGGGGGTTCATGCCGTGCCAGCCGAATGGGGTTTCGGTTGAATGGGGTATTTACCATGACTGATTGCGGGGTGCCAACGGCTGCGATGGTGAGGGGGCAGGTTTCTTTCAATCCTTGGTGATTAGCGTTGAGATTCTCTGAGTACACGGACAGGGGTGGGTTCGCAAAGTTCGAGCTCGGGCTCGAGGAAAATGGACAGGCAGCGGAGAAATTCTCGCAGTGTCATTACCCAAAAAGCAACTTTGAACTGGGGTTAATACCTGCCTCATTCGGTTGGGTCCCTGTTCCAGTATGGGCAAATGTGTTTTCGACAAGAAGAGCCGCCATTGAAGTCTCGGCCGGCTTAAGGAGGTTTCTAGCACAAGCACAGGTCACAGGTATTATCGGGCTCGACAATGACAAGCAGTAGGGCTAGCTTCAGTGAGAGCAGATCCGACTTTGCGTCGACAGATTTTGGATGTTCAGGTACAATATACATTGCTAGGAACAACACCTTCTCATAATACACAGACGAATCCTCCCATCGCTCGCGACTACTCAACCATCAAGACCGAGGCCACCGCATTCCCGCCCCGCGTTTCCCAAACGCCAGGGCTAACCACCCAGCTATCAGGCATAATCCCCCAATCGGCGTGACCGGGCCCATGAAGCGGAACCGCTCCGTGTCGAGAGTCAGAGCATACAAGCTGCCGCTGAACATGGTGATGCCGGCACTAAAGAGGGCGCCCGCGACGGGGTTGTTGCTGGCGACGAGCAGGGCGACGGAGTGGACGAGCTAGGCGGGGCAGGATTAGATTTTCCCACACACGAGCAATGATGGAAAATGGAAACTGACGAGGCCGGGACTCTAGGTGAGAATGTCAGAGACTACGTACCTGGTACTGCGCGGCTGTGGACCAGTTGGCAATCTTGTTTGGGTCCGAGATGTGTTTCTTGAGGCCGTGGGCGCCGAAGGCTCCGAGGCCGACAGCAGTAGCGCCGAAGATGGCGCCGGTCTTCCAGATCAGGGTGCTCATTGTGTCTTGCTGGGGTTCTGTATTGGTTTGATCGGCGGTGGGGAGGAGGGGCGAGGATTCGTCCGCAGCCATTCAGTGGATGATCACGATGTTTGACAAGTTGGAGTCGAAATAAACGTTTGGCTGGGAATGGTTGGGCCAATGAAATCCGACCTGGGGCTTCTCTCGTTAAGTGCCGAGAGTACCTTACATAAGCCCCCACCCCTCGCGAGCGCCAAGCAATGCCAGCACCCAACCCTGATTCCTGACCCGCCACCCAGAACATTTGTTGGGCGTCTGCCCAACCTCCAGCACAAGAAGATCCCTACACCAACGACGAGTTGGGTTCCATGCACGCAAGCTCAGCTTGTCTTACTCTGCAGCCCGACAGAGAAAGATTGTCTCATCCAATGCAAAAACCGTGAGCTGGCCAAGCTCACTCCGCGCCCGGAGAGGCGGGTCTGGTCGCGCCGAGGTTGGCAGCTGCAAGGTTGGCAGCCGCGAGACTGGTGGCCGCGAAGTTGGCAGCCGCGGGACCATCAATGCCAGAACCAAAGTCTCTCTGTCCTTCCAGGATTGCCTTGAAGAGTTTGATGAGCTCTCCATTTTGCCGATGGGTCCGCTGGCTGAGCTCTGCGAGACGTCTGTTGCGCGTCCTCAGGAGATTATTGCGCGCCACTAGGTTTTGGTCAAGGACCACCAGTTTTTTGTCGAGGACCGCCAGCTTCTTGTCGTGAGAAAGGAGATGGGCGAGCAGCTCTTCTTTCTGCGCAACAATCCGTGCAATGCCGGTTCGGAACTGCAGATCCCTCGAGGTTAGCATGCGAAAGCGGACGCCAAGCCGACGTGGTGGCGAGGGCTGTTAGAGGTGTAACCTGCAGGGAGAATGGGCTCATGAATTACCTGAAGATTCTCCGCTTCGAGTGCCACGATGCGTTCTCTGTTCGAAGGACGAGTGAGGGCGGACGGAGGTTCCCGTGCTAGTGGGCTCTCCGGGTCTTGCTTCTTCTGGTTTCCTTTCTCTTGTCCGCCGCCATGGTTTTTAAGGCACTGGCTGACAGACAGCTGCAAACCAGTGATCTTCTCTTGCAACATGCTGAGGTCCGCCTGGAAGCTTAACCCCTGCGTGCGCCACTTATTGCGGATGGCGTCGTGCACAAGGCGATGAATCATGTCCTTCTCCGCTTGCCGGGCTTCTTGGATCAGCTCGCGGCACGTCTGCTCCGAGATCCGAGTTTGCAGGGCTTCTTGAATCAGTTCGCGGAACCTTTGCTCCGACGCCTGGCTCTCGATCTTGCTGTCGATCCATTCCATATTGCCCTTGAGCTCGCTAAAAATGACGCCAAGGTCCTTGGCCCATTGGGTGATGGTGGGCATAGCGCCGTCGATGTTGGGGTTGTCCTGAAGAAGGTTGTCCACCCGTCAGCACACGAATGCACTGAGAAGTCCGCTGTTCACAAATGCCCGCCCCACACAGTCCCCGCTGCCCATCAGCCTCATTCCCAGCGAGGCCACGAACGCAATGGCCACAACCGAGTCGGCCAGAGCAGCGCGGGTGCTCCCACTGCCATCATCCCCTGACCCATCGATCTCAGGTAGGCGTTGCGGTTTGCACCTCAGTTGTCTTTCGACACCACTAATCCATCTAGTAGGCTGGTCTGGATGTCCCCCTGCATGCAAGCTATTGAAGGGCCGAGCTTGCAATCCGGGTCGCGGCCTTCCGCCGATGCGGATCAAGACTGGTGAGGATCACTGTTCTGCGTCTTGACCTGTTTGCCGTACTCCTGCGATCGCCCGAGAGATGGAGGGTTAGCCCCATCCCAGGGGCCGCATTCCTCGCACTTTCAATGGCGCACCACCCAGGCGAACGTTGCTGAACCAAGCAACGCTCTGACGCGCAATGTGGACCAGGAGTCAAGGGCCAGCCGTAGCCGGAACAACATGATGGCCAGCCGTAGCCACAACATCATGATGGGTGGAAAGGACTTACGAGTTTGGGATTGTTGCCGGTATGTCCGGCCAAGATGCTCTCCGTCGACGTCGCCTGGAAAATGCCATTTGTTAGCGCCGCATCTTGCCATTGTACGAGACAAGCGATGCGAAACCCAAAGTTCCAAGCCATACAAGGGGAAACGGGGGATTTGAAAGAATCTAGACTTGAAGAAAAGGAAGACTTACCTCGCAAACCTCGTTCTCCTCGTTGGGCTCTTCTGCATCAAAAACGTCAGCAAACCGAGAGCATCGACATGTCAGCTATCAACAAAATGTAACGGACCGAAGACCTTGCACTCGCCGACAAAAAGGGCGCAGCACGAAGGGGTGCATCCCTCTTCTGATAAGTCCGTCATGCCGAGAAGAAAAGCGAGAGAGGTGGCGGTACTTAGGAAGAGCAGAAAAGGTGGGTGACGCGTAGCGCGGTGGGTGGGAGGGCCTGTGGCGCAATCAGCCAGGTTTTGAAATTCAGACTGAAAAAAAGATGAGCGCCCGATGGAAGAAGGAGTGAGTTGTGATCGGGTTGGCCGACCAGAAGTTCGAAAAGAGAAACACAGAAACTCCCACAGGAGAGAAAGGGGACCGTAGCACTGGCGTACTCCGATTTTACTGCGAAAGGAAATGCGACATGCGTGCTTGAACTCATTGATCGTGCCTTGCTAAGGAAGTTGTCTTGAGAAAATCTCGGAAAATAGAAGTGCAAAGGAGGAGAGGCAAGGAAGAAGAGGTGAAGAGCGATAGTGCTGGAGGGAGCTGACAACAAACAGACTAGGGCCTCGCTGTTTTGGGTGCAGGTGCGAAATCGGTAGGGAAGGGTCCCGAGGCTCTGAAAGGGCCGGACCATGAGAACAAGAGGACAGAAGGCCAACCTACCGAGCAGCCGGGCAACAGCGAACTGCGACTGACTAATAAGCCCGAAGCAGAGAAATCCCGAGGCCAGCGGTTTTAAGCACACGGGAACCTGCTGGGAGCCTGACGGTCACCCTTATGCGTACCTAATTAATTGGAGGAATAGGGCGAGTGGAAAGGTGAAAACGTATCTAATGTGTCTAATGTGTTTTGAGATGGCTAGGCTGGTGGCGCTGGGTACGGTAGTGTGCAGATGAGGCGAAGAGAGTTGACGATGGCAAGGCCGGAGGTTTCCTGCCGAGTTGAGAATTGCGGCCATCACCTCGGGCTTGCCAGTGCAACAATTCCCACCGGGAATTTCCTGGTGGTCTTTGCTCAACAACGGTGAGCCTAGCCCGTCATGACCACTCTGCCGGATCCTGAAACAACAAGAATCTCAAATAGAACTGGAATGGCGATGGCTGAGGAAGACATCAAAACGGCAACGAGGGAACAAGAATTAGTCATCGGAAATGGACATTTATCCACCGAGCTCATACATTCAGATCTCGCGTCTGGAATGATCATGCACAAAAAGCCCACCGCCTGAAACGGCTGGAACGGCGGATATGCGTTCTTGTCCTCTGATGGTAGGAAAAACTTGAACACCGAAACCGGACACCGTGCCAAATCTGCCCTTGAGAGAACTTGAACAAACGAGCCTCAACCGTTGCTGGGCTTGATTTGATGGTGCCTGCTGTGTTGTTGTTATTGAGAGCAGGAGATTTCGGAGCGGAAGTTTCCAGGTTGGTGTTTGCCGAGACGTTACAGTAACGTTACCTAAGGTAAGGTACCTTACTTACCTTACGTAAGAAGAGAGCCCACCCAAACCAACCTGGAAGTCGCGGCCTTGCCGTTCCCCCAACAAATCCAGTCAAGAGACTCAAGACTCCCCACAACGACACGCCGCCTACCACATCCGCAAAGAGATCACCAAAATGACCAGAGTCCCATCAACAACCAAGGTTCTACAAGGCGCACGCGTCAATATTGTGCTCAAGGCCGACCAACCCACAGGCCACACGGTCCAAGGCGTGGTCTCGCAGCTGTTGACGAACGGCAACCACCCTCGGGGCATCAAAGTGCGCCTGACGGACGGCAGGGTGGGCCGAGTTCAGAGCATGGTGGGAGACGCCGAGCCATCTGGATCCCAGGTTCAGCCACCAGGAGGCAACCGGGAGACAAGGGCAGGAGCGGGACCTGCCGAGCCCACAACAACAGGTTGGCGGAGACAGTACCGCGATGCCCGGTTCGACCAGGAAGAACCCGCATCCACACAGACGATCGGGCTTGATGCGTACATCAAGCCCGCAAAGAAACGCGGCAAAGTTAGGGTTACAGAACACGCCACCACTGGGACGGCGACCGACTACCGCCTACTCGGGGGCTCGGGGCCTCTCGCCGGCGGGGCGTCGCATGAGCCAGACGGGGGACAATCAACCTGCCCCGTCTGTGGTGACTTCAAAGGCGATGCCGCGGCCCTGACACACCACGTGCAATCTCATTTTGACGACTAGATATGCCAGTGCATCAACTGGAACCCGGGCAATGTCGATTGAGAAAACGGATGGGTACTATGCGCTGATGCGCCGCTCATTGCGCCCCAGCACGGGGTCGGAATTATCCAAGCCCTGGGCCGTACCCGGTCTCGAACTGCCGTGGACACGCTCACCCCATCGCCCGAAAGCACGAACTGGACATGGGTACTCAAATTCTAGCACAAATCTCGGTCGCAAAGCCGCAAGTTCTTTTTTGCTGAACGAGTACTGTTCTTCCGGCTCGCCGACGCCCGTTGGGCATTTGTCCAGGTAGCAACGTCGTGCCGGTCCCGCCATTCGCTTTCCTATCGTCCCTCACGTACCTACAAACGCCGGACCCATACTACACGGGATATCAGCCGTCTAGACCGGCAATTACCCAATTCTTCCTCGTCGGCGAACTCGTCAGGGGTCAAGATCCCGTGTCTCGCAAGAACCAAGGAGGCATTCATCGAAGTCCCCGAGCCTGAAGGTGTACTTCATCACGGCTCCATCGGCCGTTTTCGGATCCGTTGGTTCCTCCCCTCTTTCTTCACGAAGCCCGTCGGCCTGTACACACGTCCCGCACGGTTTGGGTGAACAGGGACGACACGACTGGTTTCGGGTTCTTGACTTCCGCGTGAGGCGCGGCGCTTAAATGTGGGCGCACGTCATCTAGGCTGATGGGGTTGAGACAGGTGCCGGTCGTCGACTCTGGATGGGAAAAGGGTTAGCTCTTGTCTGGGACGGCGAGCAGAGACGGACAGACTTGCTGCATCAACCCCTTGGCCAAGTCTGTCTGCAGAAAATACGACAGCGCATCGGACACCACCCAATGCTCCCGCCAGTCGCCGTCAGCGCCGTAAAATGCAGCTGGTGACTCCCAACCAGCTCACCGTACCGTATGCCTCGTGGCCGCTGAAGGTGGCCTGGCGAAGGAGCTGGCGGGGGCGGACGCATGTTGACCAGCCGCAGGAACATGTCTTGTTGCTGTCGGAGTCGGGCTCGTTGTCATATTCGGAAAAGAGCGGTTTGCACCAGCAAAGGCACGCGTCTTAGCACGCCCCAAAGGCTGCCGGCGCTCATGGTTGAGACCGGACACGCCGTGCAACGGGCTGTGGCCAAGACGATGGGTGGTCTCGAGGTGGTGCTCGTCGAGCGAGCACTGGGCAATGGGTCCATCCGCTAATGCACCATGACCCAAGCGAGCCAAGCCTTCCATTCGGTGCGCCCTCCACGTGATCAGCCCGACGAGGTCCGGTGCCAGCCGCCCAGAGCCAGGCGGGGAAAACGAAAAATCCACATGCACTGTGCTGAACCTGCCAGCTTCCTTGCCGATCAAACTTCCCTGCCGCGGGTAAAATCGACGGGGCTTTGCGCCCGGTTCCGATAATTTGTCATTTTGATGTTCTCCTCGTCGCTGAAGTCATCGTCTGACTTGTTCCCGACTGCTTCGGCGCTTCCTGCGGTGAGGGTTTCGTCGAGGCTATTCAGCGTGTCGGGGTTTTGCCGCGCGGCGCGTCGCGGGCGCGTTGGCGGCAACTGTGGCGGTGGGGCCGGCTGCGTCGGCCGTTCTGGCAAGGGAAGCCCGGCAGCCCGGCTCTGGATGCTGCGGTTGGTCTGCATTCCAGTTTCGGCCATGGCTGTCGGGTATCCCGTCTCGTACCCCAGGTGGACCGGCCCTCGTAGCCCCCCCTTTGAGAGTGCCCGGAGGATGGGGATCGAGGCTGCCATGATGCACACGGCCGACTCCGCCGTTCCAAGAGCCACTAGCGGGATGCTTCCCCCTTCCCTTGCGTGTCAGCAGCCCGCCGCAAATGGTAGAGGCCGCGGAGGGCGGTACTTACTCGCATCGGCGCCAACGACCTTGGGGATTGTCGTCGCCTTGGCGGCTGCGGTGGCCCCGGCACTTGAGGTTGGTGCTGGTCAGCTCGGCTCCAGAAGTGGGGGTCGACGTCAAGTCGAGTCTTGTCTGGCACGTACAACAAGCCCATGCTCATTGCTATCGTAGCCCCGATCTTCTCCTTCTTGCTCATCTGCTGGCCAAGCAGATACTTCCAGGGCAGAACGGCCAGCGCCACATCCACGGCCGCCGAGTATGCTGCCGCAAGGTCTCGAGATTAGCTCGCTTTCCCAGCCTTGTCCGCACTCGACACCCCCTTACCGCAGGAGAAAACGTTGTACCTTATCGATACATCGACGGGAACGCAGCGGTTCCCTGGCAGCTTGAAGAAACCGCATTCGATCCAGACGAGGAGCACACTGGCCGTTAGTGTGAGGGTGAGAGTGGTCAAGATGTACCACACGCAGATGCGCATCCACCGGACGGGGATCCGCAGCAGCGTCACGCCGAACGATGTCTTGCCCCAGAGATTACAAATGATCATCAGCGTTGAAAGTATGTTGACGGGCAGGCCAAAGGAGGGAATGTTGGGAAACGGGATGTGCCGCTTGCCGTAGCCCAGGCTGATGACATAGGCGATGAAGCCGCCAGCAGCCGCCAGGGCGATCCAGGAAGCGAGGAGGATCCAGTCGTCCCACCAGAGGCCCCGGTGTTGGCAGTTCTTGAGGTAGAGCCGCGTGAACAAAAAGAGGCCCGAAACCGAAATCAGCAGCCAGATGAGGACGTTGAGCATGGGCCCGTAGTCGGCATCAGAATTGCCATCCATCGGCGCCGCCATCGCCGTCCCCAATGGCTGGCTCGGCAGCATTTCTGGGTGGAGGGAATGATTGAAAGCGAGCGTGTGGCAGGCAAAGCGAGGGAAACGCCTCCAATAAGGTAGGCCGGGACTCTGTGTGAGCAACACGGCGGGCCAAGAGAGTGTGGGGAGCAGAACACCGGGCCGGTTGGTGGACCTGAGCCGGCGTCAGACTTCAATATGAAGAGCTTCCATGGTCTGCTCGCCTCGTCCGGTTCTCGACTGCCCGGCTCTCAACTACCGAGACTCTGACTTTTCCCCTCCCCTACCCAGAAACCGGGGTCTGTGTCAGCAGCATTGCACCGAACAGGTTGTGAGACGGATAACGCACGCGGATCATATCGGGGAAAGAGCAGCAGTCAGTCAAGCTTTCGAGCGCTCTAGGGGGTACGGGAGGACTCCCCGCCGCTTGCCCCTGTTCCCTCGCCAATGGCTTCTCTCGTCTCGAAACGCAGATCTCGCAAACTGGTAGCACCTGGGGTGCCCAGATAAAACAGGTGATCTCCCAAAGAGCGAGAACTTGGCGATGCAACACCAATCCGGGGTGCAGAAAATCCAAACCATCAGCCCGGCCGAGTCTGTGCGCTCCGAGAGTCATGCGCCGAGTTCCCCAGAACGACGCAAGAAGAAACGTGGTCCAGTACCTTGATGTATCGGATGACAAGGCATATTCCATTGCAATGCTACCTTGTCCTCTTATTTCTTTTGCGTTGCGCCCGCTGACAAACAGGCCCAGGCCCTCAATCCGAGCTTCGGTACAGTGTGATGTTCAGAACCGCCCCCCTGCAGCATGCACTGTTTTCTCAATCCGTCCAGGGCCGGCTTGCTCCGGCTTGCCCCTTGAAGTACATTCAAAGTAATATGCGCGAATCGCCAGTTGTGCACCTTGCAGCCCCCAAGCGCTGCGCCCTCGCGTCCCTTACTCTGAACGCTCGACACATCATCAGGCTATCCTCACACGCTGGCTACCTGTTTCGATGGTTCGGCCACCCCTATGAACTCGTATATAATGGTGGTGGGCTGCAACGCGGCGGCCTCCCAGCTTGGACAGCAAGAACAGAAAGAACGTGAGTCTAGTGTTCGAGGGTCACCACCTCTGCAGTTTCCAGGCGACCCCAAATACTCCCCCGACGCATGATATTCGTTTCGATCTCCTCGCCAGCTTTGGCTGCCAGTTCCTCCATGTGCCCATTCATTTTCCCCATGCGTCCAGAGCCGCGGGGCTCAACCGGCTGAGATCATAATCGCAAGATAAACTTGGTCTTGCCGCGTGTGAAATCCTGTTGGCCCGGAAGGTACCTATGGGGCGTGAGTGATTTGCAGCCGCTTACCCCCTTTTCAGCATCTCGGGTCTATGGTCGAGCACTCGCCCGCATTCTCGCCTCCTTTTACTGCAAGCTTTTGTCTACCCCTTTTGGGACATAGCATCCAAACCGCGAATGTCTCTTGTCCAACGAGCACTGGTGGGATTTCGGTGGTCTGGGGACGGCATCAAGGATGTGACGAACCCGGAAGCAATTGATGTCTTGGAAGGACCTTTGCCCCGAACACTTGGTTACGGGTCAAGTGTTGTTACTGCCTACCTAGTGACACAAGGATTCTCGAGTTGTGGTTCAAGACCCGACGTGTCCAATCAGATTAGCTACAGGTTGTCTATCTCCAGTATCAGCTTCAGGGTTGATTCAAGGAATAATTGAGTTGGGCCAGGCATAATTTTAACTGAGCATACCGGACGCACTCCTCCCCGACGCACTACCCTTCCGGCGCGTTACTCTCCGATGAACCACTCCCCAACGCGCCACTCCCAGAGATGTCACTCTCTGACGCACCATCCTCCGAAGTGACACTATCCGACGCGCCACCGCCCGACGCGCCACTGCCCGGCGTGACAATTCCCGACTCGTAACCCCAATCGTCACGCTTCCGGTTTCGCCGCCCCTTTCCCAGCCGCCCCAGCGATCTGATTCATGGCGCGTGAAATCTCACCCCAAGGGTAATCCTCACACCCATAAACCCTCTGCCTCGTCTTCAACATCACCCCATCCCCCTCGACTAGCAACCCCCGTTCAGCCAACCCAACCCAGCCCTCCGACAAGAACCCAAACACCTCCTGACGCCTCCTGACCTTCCACACGTCACCCATTGCAGCCCTCCGGTCCGCGTAATCCGAGTTCAACACGGGTAGCACATCCTCCAGCTCATGAGGCACCTCCTCCCCGTCGCGCGCGAGCACCAGGCCCTCCGGCGGCAGCAAGTCCTCGACAGCCTCGGGCTTGCCCGCCGGATCAAACGGTTCGACAAGCCAGGCGCGGTCATGCCAGCCGGGGAGGTGAGCCAGAACAGTGGGGATGGCGATGTAGCAGCGGTTGGCCGTGACCGAGGTCAGGGCGGCGATGGAAAGGTGGGGGGCGAGGGGTAGGCGGCGGGGGCTGGTAGTGAGGAGGATCATGCGCGGGTCAAGGAGGGTTGTGAGAAATTGGGTCAGAGTTTGCAAGGTGTTGGTTGAAGGGGGTGAAAGGGCAGGCCTAGTGTCGCTGAAGAGCGCGAAGAGGGAGTGGGCGGCTGCGGTAAAAAGGGGGTTGGCATAAACGGCAATGGGGCCGTGCATCCAGGATATGGTGGTTTGATACATTGTCGAAGGGAAGGCCATAATCCAGTCTAACCCGTTATCGAGGGCCAGGGAGAGCAGGCTGTGTCGGAGGGTGGGAAGAGGGGTAGCGTTGGGCTTGACGGCCACCGTTGCTGACTTGGCGGTCTCGACGGTGGACCGGGTGTGATCTTGCAGCAAGGAGAGCAGCGCTTCGCTGACGGCGTCGAGGTCGTGGTCATCGATCAGACGGGTTGCCTTGGTCTGGGAATCGGGAGTCGCAGGTCTGGGCAATGACTCGAAAACGAAGAGATCCATCTCGATGTACTCTGGCGTGATGGCCGTGATGGAATCCGGGAGTGGATTCGGGAGCCGTTCGTTAAGAACTCCCTGATGAAGATTGGTCGCCCAGGAAATGAATTCCACGTCCGTTCCGGATGATGGTAGCTTCATCTTGTCACCCTTGGAGACAAGGGGAACGAGGTCGCCAGAGGCTAGGACCATCAGCGAGAACTTCCAAATAACCTCCTCGACGGACGTGGGCTTGGCCTTGCACTCGGCGCCTCGATGATCGTAAGACAGTGGGATGCCCGCTGTGTTCAAAGCGATCGACATGAGGTCTCCTTTTTCCAGACATGCAAACGGCAGGATGCTGACGAGGTGCTGCATTGCTGAGACATGGGGACTCGAGTCCGGCATCAGTCGCTGAATCCTCCACCAAAACTGCCGCAGGGTTTTCGGTTCCGGATCGTGGAGCTGGGTTTGAAACTCCCCGCCTTGTAGAGTCTGTGGTTGCTCAGAATCCGAGAGGTAGAGTCCCAAATAGTGGATAAAGCGGAACTCGAACGCTAGGACACTGCCATCGGACCCAAAGCACATCAGCAGAGGGTTGTTTGTCTTCTGATGTTTTGTCATGCGGGACTCGTGGGCGCACCAGCCTCGGCTATACCAGCGTGCACTCAGGACCTTGATTGCGAACGGCTTGGCCGCCGCTAGAATATGGCTCATGCCGTTCCCGCAAAACTCTTGTTCCTGACGCGGAAAGTACTCGTCGATGAATCTCCTCTTCTCTTCCCCTTCCAGACCACGGTCCTTCACTTCGCGGCAGAGGCCCTCGTAGAATTTGGCGAAGATGAAACCAGCGTCTTCCTCGTCTTTGTCGAGCTGCACGTCCTCTAGAAGGATTGCAACCCGCCGCGCGGAGCGATATATGGCGTCCATCGCAGCAATGTGGTCTGCCTTGTCAGTTGCGTCACCCTGATCGATACACAGCTTGTCGAGCCAGACACCTTCGTCAGGGCTCTTGCGCAGTGCCATGACGGCGTTCACCATGGGTTCCGAGATTTCCCAGCCGCGAGAGACCGGCGTGGCGGCAGGAGCGCGGGCCCAGTCGCCATTGTGCCAGCAGTAGCTGACGGCGATGTACGAGGAAACGTAGTGGACACTCGCTTGGGGGTTGGGGCGAATCATCCGAAGACGAATATTCGCCAGAGCATCTTTTTTGCGGCGGAATTGCGGTGCAATGTCTGAGTTAAGCTGTTTGAGCCGAGCCAAGATGGCAGTCGCACGGGCCTTGCTCTCATCGTTGTATGTGCCTTGGGTTGCTTCCTCCAGCAAGTCGTTCATGTTGGCGACTGAGACTGGAACGAGGTACTGGCCAAGGCCGCCTGGGGAGGACAGCACTTCGGCGGTTTGCTTTTCAGCATACAAGTCTTGAGCTGCCGCCATCTGAGGATCTGATTGTAAAATTGGTGCGTAGGTTTCTTGGACGTTGCGAACGGAAGATTCGACTTCAGGTGTGGGTGCGGGGATGTGATGGGCATGGTAACAAAGGGGCGATGTTTTTGAGGACTGCGGGAGTTCGGAGGCTGACCCCAACAAGGTGCCCCAAGGTGCTCTCCTTGTCCTCGAATCAGCCGGGTGACAAGACACATCTTGGCAACATGGGCGTGAGGTGGGCTCTTTGCCTTGGAGTCGAGGTGGGGGAGCTCGGCAGACCCTTCACCGTCGACCAGTGAGCCCCTGACATAACCCTAACCCTTCATATCCCCTTTGCCTCTGTTCCCAGCACGTCTCATGATATCCGCCGAAACAGGAGCTCCTTCGTGGGATCTGGCACAGACTACCGTGACGTGTCAGTTTCTCAATGGAGGTACCTCCTTCACTGGGGATGTAGACTTACCGAAGCCCCGAACTGGAGATTATTGTATCGTCCCTCGACACCGTCGGGCATCTTGATGTCGAAAGCCATGACAACGTTGGCGATGATCATCTTAATCTCGTTGGCAGCGAAGAACCTCCCCGGGCAGGCATGGCGCCCGACCCCGAACTGCATCAACGTCAGCCATATTTTGCGTCTACGGAGAAGCATGAGAAGTGTAAACGAGACGTACGGTCATCACGTTGGCGTTGACCGAAACAAACTGATTGACGGCAGCGGCCTCCACTTCACCAGCCGCGCGAGCTTGCTCACGAAGACGAGAAAATCGCCACGGGTCAAAGTCGTGGGGGTTCGGGAAGACGTCGGGATCGTGGCAAATAGCCCCCGACGGGACTTCAATGACAACGCCGGCCGGGATGAGCTGGCCGTTCGACAAGGTGAAAGGTTTGTTGACCTTGCGCTGGAACGAGGCGGATCCGCCCGGGTGTAGCCGCATTGTCTCCTTGATGAAGCTATCGAGTTTCTTCATTGCCTGCATGGCCGCGCTTGTGAAGACGCCGCCGTGGTCGGCCAGAACTGTACGTATTTCATCGCGGAGCTCGTGGGTGTATTGTGGGTACGCGGCGAGGTTGTAGAAGCTTTGCCATTTAGCGAAATGACCCAGGCTACGAGCGGAAGCAGGGGCAAACACCTACACGTTGGTGGACGTCAAGGTAGTGGTGTGGATTGCGGCAAAGGAAATTATCAGCTGCAGTCTGGCCAATGTCTCGGTTGACAGCGGCTTGAACTTTGTGCTGTCTTGCCCGCCATCCATAAGCCATTGAAGCATGTCGTCGGGCTTTTCTGGGCCCTCCAACTGGCGACGAGCGGCGACAATGGGGCGCAGAAACTTGTCTGCCTGCACCAGACGCCGCTCGATCTTTTTGACCTCGGGTAGCCGGCTGCCAAAAAAGGGACGCATCCACGGGCGCATTTGGTCGAGGGCCCGACTCGCTTGCATCAGCTCGATGGTGTAGCTGATGGCCGCGTCTAGATACTCCTCATTGCGGCTGAGCTCCGGGCCGATAAACACTCGACCGGAAACGAGAGCCACGATGCGCAGGAGCTTGTGGTTGATATTGACAAGGGTCCATTCGTGGCAAGGAGGCAGCTCTCGACTGATCGACTCCCGGACCTCCTCGAAGATGGACGGGTTCAGCCTCACTAGGGCTGGCGTCAGGCTTGTCTTGATCGTGTGGGCGACCAAGGTTTCGCCGACGATGAGCTTGGTGTACTTTGCATGCAATGTCTGGGCAATGGCGTCGCTGAGGCTGACGACATCATCCGGGAGCTTTTTCAGTTCGCCTAGGAACTCGGGCGGGATAGCAATGACGGTGAATTCGGGAGGGACGTCAGTGAGGGACTGCGGGAGCTGGGCGGTTGGGGTCTTACTGTTGGCCGTGACAATCCGAAAGACACTGCCCTTGAACTGGCCCCGGAAGTCTATCAGCGTCGGTTCCGGCGGGCATGACCACGGACTAGTACGGCGTGTCTAGCAAACCTTTTTGTAACCTTCAAAGTACAAGTCGGCTGCCTTGAACAGGTAGGCTTGCCTCCGCTTCTCGTCCCCGCCGAGATCCTGACCGGCAACCGGAATATTGGCCAGGGGGTTCCGGCCGAGGACATTCCGGAGAAGGAATACGGCAAGGAGTGCAGCGAGAGTGGGCAGAAGGAACGGAAGCCTGGCGCTGACGGCCTCTGAGATAGTTTGGGCGTCAGCCATGTTGGTGCGTGTTGTTGGACGTGGCGGGCCGGATTTGACGTCCAGGGCTGGGAGCAAGACGCACAGGGCGCGTGGCGTGGGAGACGGCACCCTAATATCCTAATATGCATACGAGATCTTCCGCATTCCTCCAGCCCGGTCGGGGGCGGCTTGGAGTGCCATCGACACGCAATGAGGTGGGTCGCTTCCAGCCGGGACAGGGCGATCCGGGAGGAGGTCGAGTCGAGTCGGTTGCATCGCGGGGCGGTGTTTGAGTGTGAGGTTTCAGACGACCCACTCCCCCTCGTTCGCCGTGTGGTTGGACGTCAAGAAGTTCAAGAAGTACAGAGTACATCACCAGGCGACCGAGTGTTTGCGACTTGCTCCGACTTTGTGGCCCACGTTCGGCCCGGTGTGGCCAAGAAAGCCGGCAAATCACCACGACCCGGGCCCAGAATGGACGCTGCAGGAAAGTTTGGCCGTCTCACCACATGTACAGAATACAGCCAGTCACTCTGGAGGGAAAGTCAATGGCCGGGCTCGTCTCGGCGGTTGTGGTAGCATCGTCTGGTGCGGGCGTCAGCGCTCGCCCGAAATTGGGGCAAGATGCGCGTCTGCGCCGCCGCTGCATGGATGATGGGCCCACGGTTGCTGTGCCGGCGGCCGACCTGCCCGGCTTCAAGCGTCCCGTGGACCGTAACGTTATCCTGCTGTGCCCCCCGAGATTTGTCGGCCATGTGCCAATGACCTGGCAGGAGAGGACCGATAAGAATGGATGCTTGATGCAAACGAGGGCATGGAATACCCAACTCCGGCGGGGCTGCCATCGATTCCTGCCTGGCTCGATTCCTGCCTGGCTCGCCTGGAGTGCCTGGGAAGGCCACTGCACTGAGCGTGCCCCAGGGCCAGCGCAGCCTGGAGACCCGCAAAGAAAACGGCGATCGCAGCCCGGCAGGAGCCAGGTGCAGAGATGGCGACGCGACATGGAGAGGACAAATCGCTGGTTGGCGATTGGCTGCCGCCAATCTCCCACCAACCGCAAACCTTGAATTTCATGATGAGTGGCGCATCTGCAGCGCGGGTTTTCTGCTTGCCAGATGAACCAGAGTTGCATTGCTGCCACCCCGCGAAAAAGGAAAGTCCAAGGACTCTAGGCTGTCAGGTTGGTTGTTTTCCCGCCGTGTGCCTGTCTCCACAGTGCAGCACGGCAGGGGTGCTCGAGTCGCGGTGCTCGAGTCGCGGCGCTCGAGTCGCGGCGGTTTCGGGTCTCCACCTGTCAACTCGCAGTCTGAGGCTTTTGGAATCGGGATTCTGATTGGAAGCCCCATGCCCTAAAAGCATCCCCGCCAGAGACTCCCTGGCGAAGCGAAGGGGCCGATTTTTGCCGCTCCCGCGTCTCCGCAGGCGGGCGCTGCCGTTGGCCCCTCGCTTTCGCTTTCACTTTCACCATTGCGTTCCAGCACGCGCCCAGCGCCCAGCACCCAACACGATTCATCCGCGGCCATGGCGCGCCTGCGTCTGGGGTACACCAAGTCACGCGGCGGCTGTCTGCGGTGCAAGCAGCGGCGAGTAAAAGTGAGCGGATAGGTTGCCTTGCTGGCCCCGGCTGCGACAGTGTTTGTGACTAACCGTGGACGTTTGGCCACCCGCACCAGTGCGACGAAACTAGGCCGTCTTGCAGGGCTTGTCTCCGCCATGGCATGGAATGCAGCCTCTCCACTCAGCCGGAGCCGGGTGGCGCCCCCGCAGCCGCGAGTCCCGCCGCGACTGCCGGCACCCCATCTCCGGGCCCCTCCTCGGCCGCACGCTCCTCACCGCCCCGGAGGAGCCGGACCAGGCCCGCCAGCACCCACCCCAAGTCTGCGCCACGGCCGCCGCCCCTACCACCCACGACGGCGCCACCAGGAGACCACCGCCCGGAACCAGGACCCTCCCCGAACGGCTCGGCTCTCACGCTTGCCGACTCCGCGGCCACCGCCTCGCCGGACCCGTTCCCGTACCTGGCCAAGTTCGTCACCGGCCCTCCAGAGGAGGATAGGGCGAACTGGGTGTTGGATCTGGAGCTACTTCACCACTTCACCACGTCCACTCATGCCACCTTCTTGATTGATCCCGCGAGGACCGAGGCAAGCCGCCTCTGGCAGCTCGAGGTGCCGCGGCAGGCCTTCGTCCACGTCTTCCTGCTGCACCAAATCCTCGCCATCGCGTCGTACCACCTTGCCTACCTGCACCCGGAAAGCTGCCAGGCCTACTCGCTCCGCGCGTCGCAGCATCACAACGCGGGGATCCGCCAAACCCGCATCGCCCTGTCCAGCCTTGATTCCTCCAACTGCCACGCCCTCTTTGCCTCGTCGTCGTTGCTCTTCATTGGCTCCCTCGCGGCAGGATCGGCCAACCGCACCCCCGACGGGCCGACGGTTGACGATCTCATGGACGTCTTGATCCTGGTCAAGGGAATCGGCAGCGTCCTGAACTCTTCGCACGCCCTGCTTCGATCAGGCCCCCTTGCCGACCTCTTCGTCCAGCAGCACGGCACAGAGCGGGACAGTCCGACCCTGGACCGCGTCGTCCTCGCCATCGGCGACTTTTTGGTTGAGATCGCCGAGACAGAGCCCGACAGTCAGGTCCGCGCCATCATTCACGCCGACGCGTACCGCCTGGTGACCTCCATCCGCGACGCTCGCCTCAAGACGGCAGGGCCCGAGTATCGCGTCGTTGCCTCCTGGCCCATCCTAATGTCGGATGATCTCATTCCCTTGCTTCGCATGCGGAACCAAGCCGCCCTGGCATTGCTGTCGTATTACTGCGTAGTGTTCCATGCCTCGGAGCTGCTGGGTTACTGGTTCATGCAAGGCTGGTCGTCAGGCGTGATCCGGGACATCTCAAAGACCATGGAGGGCCCGTGGAAGCGGCACTCGGCGTGGGCGCTCGGGTGGATTGCTGGCCATGCGGCCATGGGGTGAGCTGCTGGGCTTGCGGTCTCTACAACGCAAAGCCTTCCATCTGCAAGGTTTCTGATGGTGGTTTCGTCACAAGACGATAAGACCGGCTACTCTAGGAACCTCACGCCGCTACCGAGCATAAATACAGCCCTACCCGCCTCGACAGCGCGCCCAACCGGCATCGGGATGATGAGCGCCAAAACAACTCCTGGGCCGCGGGCCGCGGCGTCAATCCAAACCTGTGCGGTCTCAAAGAGTTCTTGACAGTCTCGCGCCTTCTGTCCTCTTTATTGACGCGTGTTTTGGCCGCAGTCAGCGTCCCCGGCACAGCTATTATAATGGGGAGGGGTGTTGTTCGGTGGAATGAGGTGCTTGTTCCTCGCCGATACATACCAAACCGGCAACAGACCGGCCATTGGACCGGCATTGGCACAGGAATTGCCAGTGTGAAGTATTGGTGACAACGCTGGGGTCAGCCGGGGCAAGCCCTTTTTCTAGTTAGGGAGGGTGTGTCCGATAGTGGAAGTCGATGTGTCAAGACAGTCCAATAGCCGACTTCAGGGGAGACCTGGCCCTAGTATGCCTGCCCGTGGATACCAGAACCATGAGCTAATGGTGGCAAGTACGTGGGGTCCCGAGGGCGATCTGTGATTAGAAGGTACCATCAGAACACGAACACAGTACCACCCAAACTTACAAAAAACACACATCGGGGTGACCAAGTCAACAAGGAAAAAGGATCTTGGTACTGCATTCTATTTATTTACAACGACACCAGAGACATCTCCATTATGTACAGAAGAAAATGACCAGTTACAGGACAATCCACAACAACACGTTCCCCAGTGTTTTTGTCTTGACTAGAACTAGAGAACTACCCCAATTAGGAGCACAGACTACATGCGTGGTAGCCAAGCCCGCCGCACTGCAGCCAGTTAAGCAGTTACAGGCACTGCGAGTACCAGTCGTTTTGGTACTGGCAAGTCCAGGGGCTCTGGCACTTGGTCGGGCCCGAGTAGTACAAGCCACCGCACTGGCCCCAACGGGTCTGCTCGGCGCCGCTGCTGGAGGAGGTGGTGCTGGCGACGGTGGACGTCGTCTTGGTGCTGGTGGTGCTGGTGCTGGTGGTGCTGGTCTTGGTGCTGGTGCTGGTGCTGGTGGTGCTGGTCTTGGTGACGGTGACCAGGGTGGTGGTGGTCGAAGCGGCGGTGGTGGTGGACGAGACGACGCCGGTGGCCTTGGCGGCGAGGACGGACGAGACCGACGTCCAGGCGGCCTTCTTGTTGAAGTCCTTGTCATAGAGGAGGGCGTCACCCTGGCCCGAGAAGGTCTCGGGAATCCATGAGTACTTGTCGGTAAAGGACCAGATGGTCACGCCGATGCAGCCGACGGTGTCGAGGCAACCGCCAACGACGTTGGCGTAGTCGTTGCCCTGAGTGACGAGGGCCGAAGCTGAGGCGGGCAGGCTGGAGTGGCGGATGTCGAGCTCGGTAAAGGCAACCTCCAGGCCAAGGGCAGTGAAGCGCTTGAGGGCGGCGGAGATGCTGCTGCGGCCGGGGGTACCGCCGACAATGAGATGGCCCTGGAAGCCAACGCCGTCGATGGGGGCGCCAGCAGCCTGGACGATCTTGACCAGCTCGACGGCCTTGTCGGTCTTGGCGCCGTTATACTCCAGGTTGTAGTCGTTGTAGTATCTGTTTTTTTGGTCAGCGGACGAGGCCTCAGAGTGGCTGCTTTGGTGGGAGGCAAGCCTTACAGCTTGACAGTTGAGTCGGCTGCCTTGGCGAGGTTAAACGCCAGGGGCAGATAGTCGGTCGAGAAGGTCTTGAGGAAGATGTTGTCGCGCCAGGTGCCGTCATCGGCGACGGCCTCGTTGACGACATCCCAGGCGTAGCACTGGCCCTTGTAGTGGCCCATGACGTTGTTCATATGCGTCTGGATGACCGAGGTGAGGGTGTCCTTAGTCCAGGTTCCGCTCGAGACCTACGCGTTCGGTCAGCAAGGCGCGGGCAGATTGCAGCGAGCGGCCGAACAGAGGGGATTACCGACCCACGAGGGAAGCTGGCTGTACCAAACCATGGTGTGGCACCTCAGGCCCTGGCCGTTCTTCTTGGCCGTGCTGGCCGTGATGTCGCCCGAGGTGTAGGTGAAGGTGCCCCGAGTAGCCTCAGTGGCGTCCCACTTCTGGCCGTTTTCAGGGACAAGCTGGCCGAACTCGCTCTTGTCGCCCAGGATGGAGGCGTAGGTGCTGTCGCTATTGATAGCACTCTCGCGGAGGGCGGTACCGAAGTACTTGAGACCGGCGCGGACGGCGAGGTCGTTGAGGCCCGCCGAGACGGCGGCCGGCGCCAGCAGCGCGGTCAGAACGGACTTGGTGTGCATGGTGGTCGCCGAGACGTTGTTTCTCTCTAAAAGACTGACTCGAGTGAGATGGGGGGTGGGGGGTCAGGAGCCGGAAAGTTGGCGGCGGGCGGGAGGAACCCTTTATGTTCCGAGGCGTCTCGTTCCCGCCGCCCCTGATGCCCTCCAAGACACATCCAGCGCTTGGCAAGGGGATCACCGGCGCGTCGTCCCCACGGGGTGACATCGGGCTTTGCACCATCGCGATCCGTGTACGGGGTCAATGAGGGGATCTACCCGGCCAACATGCTTCTAGGTCCGGCGCTAGAAACCGAGGAAGCTTCGAGGACGTCGGGTTGGGGACCGATTGGAATGGTCGCACCACGGTCCCACCGTTGCCGAGCATGTCCGCGAGAAGCGTCCCGTCGATGCCCCCCCCTAACGGCGCCTCGACCCGGTTTTGCTCGGAAGAGGCTCCGTAGCTATGCCAATCGGGATGCCAAGCTTACACCAGAGCCTCACGAACCTGGGAACCAGGGACCTGGCAAACCCCACCCGCACCGTTGCTTGCAACTGGCGAGCCCCTTGATTCCGCTAGAGCAGGGGGCTGTTGGGGGCTTGGGGGTCAACGCGTTGGCGCTCTCCACGTGACAATTAGCCTGAACCTTGCGGCTGCAACTCTGCACAGAAGTGATGCTCTTGGCATCGGAGAAAAGGCGATTTGTTCCCGCTGACGAAAACAGACGGCATGGGCTGACGCGGCGCGCTTCCGGAAACCTGAAACCGCCTGCCCTCTTTTGGCTGCCAGGTGCTGAGGAGCGTTTCCGAGGTGCTCTGAGCGAGCCGGATCTGCCAGAGGTTTCCAGCTTCCTCGTGCCGCGCGGGAGAGGTGACGGGGCGGACGCTGGCTCTTCACCCCCCGCGCAAACATCCGTCTCATTTCGCACCAGGATGCATGGATGCAGTGGGCGAGATCTCGGGCTTGCCGGGAGGCCAAAGACAGACAACAGCCGAATTCGAGGAGAAAGGAGGCGAAGCTACGAGTGGGGCTTGTCTGATAAGAAGCAAAAGCACGGAGACGCATAAACGTCCAATTTCCAACCAGACATCACAGCGACCAACAATGTTCGTCAACCAACTCGAGCGATCTCTTCGTTCACGGTTTCAAAGCAAGAGCCTTTTGCCCTTGTGCGAGCACGCCTGCCCACGGCTCGCCCCCTCGGCCGCCGCCCCCCTTCTCGTCAAGCTCTGCACAGCCCCGCCGGTTAGACGGGTTTGGGCTCGTTTTTAGACGAGGCGGTACTCCTTCAAGCGAGTTGGCTGGCCGGGCGACCGCTCGGGCTGCAGCTTTGGTGTTGACCGTCAAGGCTTCCCAGTGCATGTTGCCGAGGTCGTTGCACACTTGTTGGTGGTAGCAAGGGTCGAACGGGTCCCCGGCGCCTGTGTGGAGCGCCGCGCTTGGGACGCCGAGCTCAAGGAAGCCGACAAAGTCGGAGCCGTTGCCGAATCCCCTTGCGAGGTGGTATTCTCAGCACAATGACCAGTCACTGGCTAAAGCTTACCAAGTACACAGTATGAGATTGCGCTCACCCGTAGCTCACGTTCTTGTCCTGGGTGAGGAGGTGCTCGGCGTCTGCTGCTGATAAGTGCGACGTGTAGTACAGCGGGTCGATCAACCCGCTCTCCTCAGCACCCCACCACCCAACCCGGATTTTGTTTGGAAAACCGTCATACTGACTGACGGCCGTTGTATCTCCAAGAGGGCAGCTGCGCCACTACTGTCGTCGTTGATGCCCGGGCCCCTGTTGCACGCTGTTCAGGAGGGCGCCAAGCTTGACGACCTTGTTGGGGTCGCCCTGCTTCGTTTCGGTGATGATATTCAACGTCTCGCGAGTCTCAGATATGGCGTCAACTAGCAGCGTTGCTGTCGCGTCTTTTCCAGCCGCCAGGCGGGCCTTCCAACACTTGCTGATCTCCAACGGAATGATCCCCACCGGGACGAGTTGCCCAATGTTCTCTACGCCCAGCGTTGGAACAGAAATGCTTGTTCCTGGCTTCTGGCTGTACAGGATGACTCCTGATACGCGAAAGCGATCGTCAGCATCGGTTCTCGAAAAGCTGCGGCCACACTTGATGCCTCACTTACCTAGCGCCCCATGAACCCTTGCCAGTCTTAGAGAGTCCGCCGAGTTTACAGGAATGGAACTAGTTTTATCACTCCTCAGTTTCGATTCCTGTCTCAAACTTGCTGAGAGACGGGTGGAGGTTGGTCGCGATGACGGTGGCGGACCAGCAGAGGAGCAGAGCCGCTGCGGTCCTGGGGAGCTTCATCTTGTCGTAGTGCGGCCCCTGGGCAATGACAGGTCCCTTGTTTGGTGTTTTGC
>OUNM010696866.1_pt1 | contig 44780 bp, 65 predicted proteins | sample 1769961 | NCBI WGS metagenome assembly OUNM01 (sample SAMEA3914820, study PRJEB12502) | metagenome | biome: forest; material: soil | place: USA | collected 2012-03-12 | depth 0.3 m | reverse complement strand
TCAACCGTAGTTTCGGCAGCCGGTTCCACGCTATCGCCCGCACCCAATTCGCCGAGCAATGCATCCGTGTCTACGTCTCCCGTACCGGCATTCGCTTGCAACTCCGCGATGATTTGCAACACGCGCGGATTGCGTTGCAATGCGTTGCGCTCCTCTTTGGTTTTGCTGGACAAAAAGTCATCCACATAGTTTTTATCTTTGCCGGTCATTTTCATGAGCGCACGCACCAACAAATTGCCCTTCGTGCTAGGCGTTGCTCCGGCCTCGCGTACCTTGTTCCACGTGCCATTAGGCGACGTGATACGAGCGTGAATTTCCGCAACGGCTGCATATTTGTCATCCACGGATGCCGAACGCCCCGTGTCGGGATTGCGTGCGATTGCAGCCGCGTCAACAAGCTTTTGTTTGATGCCGTGGAGCATGGCTTGTTGCTGAATGTCCGGTGACAGTTTGCTAACGTCCACTTCCAACGATTTGCCATTCGCGAACGTGACCGTAAGAACGGATTTGAAAACGTCAGCCGAAATGGTTGCTTTACGTGCTTGCATGATGGAGCCTCACAAAATCAATTAATGGTAGGAATTAAAACGGATTAATTTCTACTAACCCGTTCAATCGGTCACGGCAGGTTGCGAGTGCCGTTAACTACATGTTAGAACATGAAACTGCGTTGTGCAAGGTATTTTTACTAGGGCAAACCCCTGCTCACTCGATGCCGTGAATGTCGCGCACGTCGTCCAGCCATGTGCGCGTATTCGTGACCGGCGGCGCGTCCGGAATTTTGTCGAGCAACGCGCGCACACCCGCGCAACACTCCCCAATGAGGTTGCAAATGCCCGCGATGAGCAGCAGACCAAAGAATGCTAGGATGATGCCACCTGCGATTGCGAACATTTTATTGTCCCTCCGGCAGCAGCCCCAATTCACGTGCTTGCGAACGCGGCAATGCTGAGTGAGTTACATTCCAACCCACTTTAGGGCCGTCATATCGTTCGATAGCACCATCCGGCCATACACGATAGCTCTCGTCCATCCATTGAAATTCCTTACAGTCTTTCCAGTCCATGTCATTCTCCCGTATATGGCGTGAATTTGGCCTTCGCGTATTGTTTCATTTCCGCTTGAGGCCATGGCTGGTATTGATCGAATGCACTATAGCGTCCGCCGTTTGCGCCCGATTGCGACGCGCCAGACGGCCCGCTACTCGCCGCGCCAACGCCCGCCCCTATTCCGGCACGTGCGCCATGTCCGACGCCGCTATTGCCGCCGAGTGCTTGGGCGTGAGCGTGCATGCAGGTGCATGCGATGATGATTGCTATAAAAGCTTTCATTTTGGTTCTCCATAAATGCCGTTGGAATGCCAGTGACGTTCCATGACTTCGAGCATTTTCTGAAGGGCCGCTCGTTTGCCCATGCCCTTTGAACATTGCACGCCATTAGGGTACATGCCTTCAGGATAAATCACACGATAATGCGTGCGGTCTTCCTCAAAGCGTAGGCACATACAATGATTGAGAACATTTTGCATAGCCTGCTCAACCATTGTGGTGTTTTCAATAACGTTTTGCATGTCACAACTCCCTAGCACGTGACACTATTGCAGCAACATCGGCTAGTTGCTCTTGTTGAGGAATTGCCCATACGGTTTCGAGAATCCATCCACCCTCTGCAGGTGTGGCGATTCTATCTACTCGAAGACATTTTTCTACTTTCACCCCGCCAAATGTAACCTCATAGCGCAGTGTCGAATCAATTGTTACGGTGACTTTTCGCATGGCCTATTCTCCGATTTACATTGAGTAGAACATCACACAGCCAAACACAACCGCACCGATATAGCACGCGACAATTGCCATGTTCTCGACAAACCACTCGCGACGTGTGCGGGCTTCCTGTTTGGCCCATTCGTGGGCGTAGTCGATATCGTGGCGCATCATGCCATTCCGTTTTGTTTGCCGAAAAACTTCGTGAATGTCTCGCCGAGCATCACGAATACATAGCCGTTGTCGGTCTCGCCGCATGTCCAACCGTTTCCCGCGTCAATTGTCATGCGGCATAGTTTCATCGCGGCTGCAGCGTGATTGTCACGGGTGGGCATGCCATGGTCGTATTCGATCGTCACCTTCATGAGTTGCCCGTCATAGCGTCTCCATTGCGCGGTAATGCGTGCGGGCTTGGTGTCGGTGGGTCCGAGGTATTTTGTGGTGATTGCGAACATGAAAGGCTCCGTGTTGTGTGTCGGTTAATTGGCGCGAACGAATCGCGCCGTGTTGGTTAGTGCTCTTCGACCAAACAGTCAATCGAATGCATGCCCGATTGCTCAAATGTTTGGCCATTAGCAAACCGGTAGGCATTGGCCCATGCACGGGTTTGGCCTATTGCGATGGTTACGACATTGCCGAAGTCATCTACGCTATCAAACCAATTGATGCTGCACGGCAGGTGGATGTAGTGAGTAGCGATCATTCGAGTCTCCGTGTGTGTCGGTTAATTGGTAGGAATTAATGTAGGTTAATTCCTACCCGTAAATCAAATCATTCGTTTCAGTGCCGCAAGCCCCTTTCGGGGCATACAACGCGTTTGTGAGGGTTATTGCGGATTGCGGATTTCAATGAGCATGTCAGCCACGTCGCACGCATCCCACATGATATGGCCATATTGCCATGCATCCGCGAGACACCGACCAATAGCCAGTTCCACGTTGTCAGACGGCTGCACAACATCATGGCCCTGTTCGGTCAACACGGCGTTAATGAGTTCGATTGCGCCCTGCTCATTCACCGTGACTAACTCACCACCAATTTGATATTTGAACATGGCGTTAACTCCTTTTCGTTTGTTGATGTATCCATGTTAGTTGATTGTCTAAGCTCATGCTAATTGTTTGTTGCTATCAATTTTGCTCAGCAATTGTAACGGCTTAGAACAGCCCACATGAAATTTGGCATGTGTCAGCCTAACATGCGATGACAACATACTATACATATTAGCAGCCATGGCATCGTTGGGCATGCTATGCGTGCTATGGGCCTTCACATGCGTGTGTGCCATGCAGTCACCCGCACCTCTCGTCAACCCAGTCTCGCGTCAATAGCACAAGTGGTACATAGTGGTATGCAACTGGTATGCATGACGGCTATTAAGATGCGCGAGCGATAGCATTAGGGTTAACCCGATGAGACCAATTGCGTACCAGTGTTCGCCAGCCGACGGTTGATAATTGGACGTTATGTCAAATGCAAATCGCTTCACGCAATCAATAGCATGCACCTATTACTACGCATCCTGAGCATGCATGTGCTCCAGCTCATTACATTCCGCTATGCTCTTGGTCGTTATTTGTATCGCATGCGATAAGATCGGACGCGGGGGAGGGGGAAAATTTTCAGGCAAGGAAATTTGAGTTCATGCACCTTCCTAAATTTTTTAAAATTTTCCCACTCACATCCCCTTAACTCGCACGATAGTAATTATTAGTAGAAGATAATCCACCTTAATTTCTACTAATAATTTATTTTTCACCTGTTATGGTTATTCTGTCCCTATTACAATTTTCAGTTTAATTTTTTTTTGCAGATTTGCTTTAAGCCGTTAACTTTGCTGAGTCAACAAGGTAGCATGGTGCTTTATGTTTCCAGCAATTGTCACGGCTTATAACCGTCGGTTGTGGTATTGTGCAGCCATAATCCAACCAACCGGAGTACAGCCATGAGCCAAGAAGCAGCAAAAGGCATTGTGCGCCTTACTTACACGCATGATGCGATGATTGACCTTATCCTCAAAGAGCCAACTGTCACTTATGACGAACTTGCGGAAATATTCGGTTTTTCTAAGGGCTGGATCTCACGTGTTGTTGGCAGCGATGCTTTTCAGGCACGTTTGGCGGAGCGCAAAGCAACGCTGATTGATCCGCAAATTAGCAAGAGCATTAACGAGCGCATGCGAGGGGTGACGGCGAGGGCGATTGATGTAATCAGCGAAAAGTTATCATCGGATGAAGTGTCGGCGTCGTATGCGCTGGATGCACTTGGTATTGCAACGCAAGCAATGGTGCGCAAATGAGCGACGAGTTGCAGCAGCTTGTACAGGAAATGATCGACGCGGACCCCGGCGGTACGCCGCCAAAGCAGCAGGAGGTTAGCAATGTACCTGTTCTCAGATATACACCCGAGACCATGATTGACTTGATGGTACAGCATCCCGACTGGTCACACTCTTTACTTGCAGCTTCTTTCGGGCGGCAACCTTCATGGACCAGCGCCGTTCTGGCGAGCGATGCTTTTCAACAAGCACTCGACAGCCGACGCCATGAGGTTGCTGACCCACTATTAAGCGCGACTCTTGATGAGCGTTTTCGCGGGCTTGCTATCCGTGCCGCAACGGTTTTGCAAGAAAAACTTAACTCGTCGGCGGTTAGCGATTTGGTTGTTTTGAAAGCTGCAGAGCTTGGTATTAAAGCACTTGGCATGGGACAGAAACAGCCAGAAGCTCCGCAATTGCCTGGCCCGCAGAACAGTTCACAAAGTGTTGCTGAAAAATTGCTTGCCGCAATGGATGCACGTGACCAAGAACGTGACCGCCAGCGCACCGTAGATGTTGAAGTTGTCGAGGTCAAGGACAATGGCCAACGCGAATCAAACTGAACTTAAAAAAACCAAGCTCACGGCACGCCTAATCGAGGCGTTTGCTGTTAACTACTTGTACAAGGGTTTCGATGAAGCCAAGCCAACACCACAATTCCACCGCGACGGATGGGAGTTGTACAGCGGCCCAGTACCTCAGGCTTGTGTTATCGCACCACGCGGACACGCAAAGTCTAGTGCCCTTACCCACGTTTTCATCCTGGCGTCCGTCCTATTCCGCGATGAATCGTATGTCATCCTTGTATCCACTAATGAAGAGCTGGCTATTGAGCACTTAGGAGACATTACACGCGAGTTAATAGAGAACGAAGAGCTAATACAAGACTTCGAAATCAAAGGCTTCATAACCAACTCGAAGACCGAAATTATTGTGGAGTTTAAGGATGGCCACCAATTCCGAATACTGGCTCGCGGTTCCGGTCAAAAAATGCGGGGCCGTAAGTGGCGAGGCATGCGTCCCGGACTTATCATCTGTGACGACCTTGAGGATGATGAACAAGTTGAAAACAAAGAGAGAAGAGACAAATTCCGTAGGTGGTTTAATCGTGCCGTGCTGCCGGCATTGCGGCGTGGAGGTAAAGCTAGAATCCACGGAACAATCCTCCACGAAGACAGCTTGCTTAACAGATTCCACAAGCAGTATCAAGGAGCCCTTAAAAAAGGTGAAGACCCCGCGTGGACAGTCCTAAGATACAGCGCACATAAGGCATTCGATGATTTCTCCGGAATCCTGTGGCCCGAGCAGTGGCCTGAGGCTGAGCTACGTCGTGAACGGCAAAAATATATCGACGATTTCGACGCAGCAGGATATTCTCAAGAGTACCTTAACGACCCGCTCGACCACAACGAAACCTACCTCAAACGAGAATACTTCCATCCCATGTCAGATGAAGATTTTGACAGGGATATGCGGGTCTGTGTTGGTGTTGACTTTGCCATTAGCAAATCCGATAAAGCCAATCGTTCAAGTTTTACCACTGCTGGCCAGGATGCTCAAAACTATTTGAACTTCTTCCACCAATGGGTTGGGCGCTGGGCCACTGACGAAATCATCGACAATCTAATTGCACTGCAAAAACGATTCGAGCCCGACTGCTTCTTTGTCGAAGATGGCGTCATTTGGAAAGCAATTAAGCCAATCCTTGACAAGGAAATGCAAGCGCAAAACGTTTTCCTGAATTGCGTTGCATTGCCGAGTGTGAAAGATAAAGCCACCCGTGGCCGTTCATGGCAAAAGCGCATGAAGTCTGGCACATGCCGATTCGACAAAGAGGCCGAATGGTACGCCGGTTACGAGCATGAATGCTTGCGGTTCACGGGCTACTCGGAGGCCGTCCTTGATGATCAGTTCGACTCATCGGCTATACTATCCCGAGGGTTTGACAGCATGCCTTTGCTCTCGGAGGAAGATTTCATGAGCGAGGAAGAATTATACTATATGCGGGATGATGCGCCGGAGCAGCAGGGGCGGAATCAAACTACCGGATATTAGTAGAAAATAATCCATCTTAATTCCTATCAATTAATAGGACACAATATGTCAGCAATTATTGCAGATGGCACTGGCGTGCAGGTTGTGCAGCCGCCAAAAATTCGCGGCAAAAAGAAACTTGCAGATTTGGTTAAAAGCCCCAATGTCGCCCTGATGCTGTCCGAGGACGAATGCAAGGCATTTGGCGACTGGGTTGTTAACGGATATGTGCGCGACATGAGCACGCGCAAGGAATGGGAAGAACGCAATGCAAAGGCCATTCGTTTGGCTTTGCAGATTAAAGAGGAAAAGTCCTTCCCGTGGACGAATGCCTCTAACGTCAAGTTTCCGCTCGTCACCATTGGCGCGTTGCAATTCCTAGCACGTATCTCAATCCTCACGCGCGGGCGGTACATAGCCAAGTATGAGTCATACGGTGCCGACCCGGATGGCACTAAATTCAAACGCGCCAAACGTATCTCCCTTCATACCAGCATGCAGCTAATGCATGAAGACGTCGCATGGAAGGAAAACGATGAGCAAACGAAATTCGGTGCGGCGCTGCTTGGATCGTCAATCAAAAAGACGTATTTTGATTCGGTGCAGGGTACTAATATCAGCGAGTATGTGCCTGCTATGCATTTTGTTGTTGACTATCACTGTAAGCACATAGACACGACCCATCGCGCGACGCACTTGATCCCGATGAGCGAAAACAAGATCCAAGAACGGATTGCGCGGGGCATTTTCATTGAAGAAGTAAACCCTGCAACCCCTCAACCGTCGTCGATCATTACGAATTTGCTTGAGCTTGTAAAAGACCAACGCCAAGGCTTATGGTCGATGGGTGGCACCGAAGAATACCGCGTGCTTGAACAGCATTGCTGGTTTGACTTCGACGGTGACGGCTACGCGGAACCGTATGTTGTTAGCGTACGGGAAGATACCGGGCATTTGTACCGCATCGTCGCACGATTTTTTGACGACGGCGACGTGCATCGCAAAAACGACTTGCTTGTCCGTCAGTATGACAATCTGGCTATGCAAACGCAGGATGCCGAGGTAAAGTCGAAGTATGAAAAACTCGCACAGGCGGCTCAAGATGATCCCGATAACATTATCGTACGTATTGACCCCGTCAAATACTTCACTAAGTTTACATTCGTACCTTCCCCAGATGGTGGATTCTACGGCCTTGGCTTGGGGGCGTTGCTTGGCCCGGTCAATGAAGCCGTCGATACCCTCATTAACCAGCTTATCGACGCTGGCACAATGTCCAATACTGCTGGTGGGTTCATGGGTCGAGGGGTTAAACTTAAAGGCGGTAAAAATTCATTCGACCCATTCGAATGGAAGGTTTGCGATTCGACCGGCGATGATCTTCGAAAGAACATCTTCCCATTGCCGGTACGGGAGCCTTCGAATGTACTGTTCCAGCTACTCGGTATCCTTATTACCTATGGGGAAAAGATATCATCTGCTACCGATATTATGACTGGCGTGTCTCCTGGTCAAAACACTCCAGCCGAAACCTCTCGCAACACCGTCGAACAAGGCATGATGCTTTTCAGCGGCATTTATGGCCGCATGTACCAGTCATTTACGGAAGAATTGCGCAAGATTTACGACTTGAACCGCCTTTACTTGCACACGTCGCCGAGGTTCTTTGATCTTACTGAAGGTCCAGATGCTATTATTGCGCCGGATGATTACACAACAGGCACGATGATGGTTGTCCCCGCAGCCGATCCTTCAACCGTATCTGGTGAACAACGGCGGCAAAAGGCAGACAGGTTGGCAGCGGCTGCGCAATCGCCATTAGGCGCGATGTGGGATAAAGAAACTGTTTCCCGGCAATGGCTGGAAGCCCACGACTATGATGTTGACGTTGTGTTTCCTGATCCGCAATCTGGCAAGGTCAAGCCGCCGGTTGATCCGAAGATTCAAATGCAACAAGCAGAACTTGAATTTAACAAGCAAAAGCACGTTGATGACATGCAATTGAAGGTTGCCGAATTGCGGTCGGTTGTGGCATTGAATGAAGCCAAGATCGCTGAATTGCAAGCTAAAGCAACGTTTGAACTTGCAAAAGCCGATGGCGAGGGAATGCAACAGCAAATTGCTTTGCTAAATGCTCAAATTGGCGCAGCCCGTGAACACAACAATGCAATTTTGGCGCAAATCGACACGATTAATAAGGTGCAATTGGCAAAATCTGACGTTGAACAAGAGCATCATCAACGGTTAATGGACGTACATGACCGCTTGCAACAACGCAATGCTGCGCAAGCAGCGGCAAAACAGGAGAATGTGAATGCAACTGCAGTCAAGTGAGTGGCATGCCTGGTACATGGAGCCTGCAACGCAACAGTTTGTGCAGATGCTACGAGAGAAGGTCGACGAGACGAAAGACAGGTGGGCGAATCAGGCATTCGTTAACACCCAGGATGCTGCTGCAAGCGAACGTGCAAACTTTTATGCCCTGGCAGGCATTGACGTGCTTGTCCAGGTAATTGAAATGGTCGAAGATATGCGACCGACACTTGAAGGAGAAAGCGAATGACGACGTATGGTGATGAAAGTCCCAAGTATCTTGAAAAGGGCTGGCGTGCAAGCAAAGGCCCGCAAGAAAGCAACAAGAGCGGTTTCCGCGCAACCGGCCATCGCATCCTGTTGAAGCCTTTTGAAGTCGAGAAGAAAACCGCATCCGGTATCGTATTTGTCGAAAAGACTGTCAACGCTGAAGAGCAGCACGCCGTCATGGCAACCGTCATTGAAATTGGTAATGACTGCTGGAATGACAAGGCATCGGATTTTTGTCAAGTCGGTGACAAGGTTCTCATCGGCCAGTACACAGGCAAATTCCACGTATCCCCTGTTGACGGTGTGAAGTATCGATTTGTGCAGGACCTTGATATCATCAGCCCGGTGATCGAATAATGGCCTACCAAGTCAATTGGCGTGTGTTTGTGCCCGATTGCGAGTATTGGGAAACCGAAGTCCTTAATAACCTGCACGCACAAGTGCAAATGGCTGTACGCCAGGTTATCCTCGATTCGCTTGGCAAGGGCAAAGAAGTTGCAGTAACAAGCGCTGAGGTCGTTTACCTCAACAAATAGTAGGAATTAATCCTTCTTAATTTCTATCAATTAATTGATTGGAGTTTTACATGCCTGATGAAGAAATCACCCTCAACGACATTGACGCAGCACTGCACGCAAAGAACGCAGAGGCCGAAGGCGGCGAAGGTGTTGTCATTCAAACGCCCGACCCTGTTGAAGTTGAGGCTGAAGCCGAGGCAAGCCGCAAGGGTTGGGTGCCCAAGGACAAGTATCGCGGCGACCCTGCAAAATGGAAGCCTGCTTCGCAGTTTCTTGAAGATGGCAAGCGCTACAACAAAACCCTCGAAACTCGTCTTGAACGCCTCGAACGCGAAAACGAGGAATTGAAGCGCAGTGGCAAGGCATTTGCCGAGTATCATGAACAGCAAATGCAGGCCAAGCAAAATGAAATTGACACGGCAATCAAGCAACTGCGTGTCGAGAAGTCTCGCGCTACGGCTGATGGCGAACATACTCTTGCTGTCGAAATTGAAGACCGTATTGAGTTGCTGAAGGAAGAAAAGAAGGGCCTCGCGCCAACGCCCACGCCTACGGAAGAGCGTAAGGGCAAGCAACCTCCCGAAGACTCTGTTAACAGCCTCGTCGTGCGCGAATGGGTTGAAGACGGTAATGACTGGTTCGATGCAAGTCCTGAACTGCGTCAATATGCATTTGACTACGCTAATACTCTTGTTAATAGCACAAGTATTCGTGGTCGCAAGTTCCTGGATATGGTTGCCGAGCATATGCGCGAGGAATTTCCCCGGCAATTTGCTAAGATTGAGGGCAAACAAGCCCCTGCTGCGCGTCGTAACGATCAAGTCGAAGGCGCTGTTGCAAGTGGCAATGATCGCGCTGGCGGCAAATACACTATCCATGACCTTCCGCCGGAAGACCTTGCGCTCATGCGTGACTTCGTTTCCAAAGGTTGGACCACTCCGGACAAGTTCCTGAAAAACTATTTCAGCGACGAAAAGAAAGTTCACAAAACTGCGCAAAAGTAAGCGCTTGCCCCCAACTTTTAATTAGGTAAAATCATGGCCCAAGAAACAAACAAAGGCGGAGCGTTCAATCCGATTCCGGAAACCGACCGCTCCCGATTGATTGGCGCACGGCGTCACGCGCAGTCACCATCCCGCGATAAATCGGAACGTGAACGCGTTAACACGCTAGGCGGTATCCAGTTGCAGTTGTATGTTCATGGCGAAATTCCCGGTTATCACCTGTATTGGGAAAATGACGAGAATGGCGCTATTGAACAGCTCCTTATGGCAGGATTTGATTTTGTTACTCAAGACGAACTAAATGCGAAGCAGGCCAAGATTGTGCCTGACTTGGACATTACAAGTTGTATCTCGCGTTACATCAAGGGCATGCGTGCAGATGGTCAACCTCTCCGTGCATACCTGATGAAATGTACAGACGAAATCTGGAACGAACGCGAGAATGCAAGATATGCAGCAGCCGATCAACGCGATCATGATATTTATGAGCAAGCGGTAAACCCGAACACACGTGCGGGCTTTCGCAAGCCTAATGGGGTTGAAACCCACATGGATACGCAGTACAGGAAAGAATATGGCGTTGGTCCGGTGAGGCGTTAAGCTCATAAACGGTCCAACAAGGCAAATCAAAACGGAGTCTTAAAATGGCGAACCTCGTTGGACCGCGTGGCTTTGTTCCCTCGCGCTATCGTGACGGTAGCTGCTGGAATGGCCAGGTCAATATGTACTTTATTCCGCAAGCAGACACGAACCAGTACAATCCCGGCGACGCCGTGAAAAGTGCTGCTGGCGGTGACGCGAATGGCATCCCGTCGATCACGAAAATCACCAACGGCACCGACACGGCGCGCGGTGTTATTTTCGGCTGTCTGGTTGCTAACCCCAACCTGCCGTCTCTCGTTGGCACCAACCTCGATTTGACGGTGCAGAACATTCCCGCGACCAAGACGAAGGACTATTATGTCCTGGTGTGCGACGATCCCAATGTGCTGTTTGAACTTCAGGACGACGGTTTGAACCCCGGCACGACGGTTGCTGCAGCATGCAACAAAAATGCAACCTACACGGTAACGAACCCGACCGCACCGCAGCAAAACTCGGCAACGGTTCTCAGCAGCGCAAGCATTGCCACGACAAACACCCTTTCGCTCAAGCTCATGGGCTTGGTGCAAAAGGCCAACAACGCGTACGGTGCTAATGCTACCTGGCTCGTCATGTTCAACGAACATGAGTTCCAAGGTAACACGGCTGGCGTCTAACCAATCAAACTTAAGCAAAGGAGAACGCTATGCCTGGCGTGATTAATACCGGTTCATATCCCAAAGGGCTATGGGAAGGTGTAAAGTCCTGGTGGGATTCGGCAGCTGCCTCGGCACCGCAGTATGCCCCGATGATGTTCACCAAGGTGGACAGCCAGAAAAACTATGAAGAGTACGTGCAAAGCGTCGGTCTTGGCCTGGCAGTCTTTAAGCCGGAAGGTCAGCCGATCTCATACGATACGATGCAACAAGGTTTTGTGACGCGCGGTACTAACGTCGCATATGGCCTTGGTGTTATCACGACGCATGAAGAGCTGAAAGACAATCTTTACGTGAAGCTCACCAAGAACCGTGTTGAGAAACTGCGCCGCGCGTTCATGGAAACGAAAAACATTAACTGTACGAACATCTTCAATCGTGCATTTAATAACTCGTTTGCTGGCGGTGATGGCGTGTCGCTGCTTAATACTGCGCACCCTAACTTCACGGCTGGCACGTGGCAAAACAAGCTCGCGGTTGACTCGGCACTGTCGCAAGCTGCAGTCGAAGACATGCTCATCCTGATGATGCAAGCCAAGGATGACCGTGGTTACATTGAGCCGCTGGCTGGTGACAAGCTCATCGTGCATCCGAACAACAAGTTCAATGCTGACCGTATCATGAAAACGCCGAAGGCAGTCGGTAACAACAACAACGACATTAACCCCATTAACACCGAGGGGCTGTTGTCGGGTGGTGTTGTCAGCAACCCGTACCTGACGGCTACCGGCCCGTGGTTTATCACGACGGGTATTCAAGACGGCATGATCTGGCAAGAGCGCGAAGAGCTTGAAATTTGGGAAGACAACGATGCTGACACGCGCAACTACAAGGTTGGCGCATATGAGCGTTATGTTTTCCTGTGGGCTAACCCGCGCGGCCTGTACGGTTCGAACGCAGCCTAACGCAAACGGGGTATAGCCCCATGCCCGTTATTGGTAGGAATTAAGATAGATTAATTTCTACTAGTAACGGGCTTTTTCACATTCAGGAGTTATAAAATGGCAATGTTTGACTCTCTTACGACAAGAATGCCCAACGGCGTCACGAATGCCGCACCGTGGCAGACGATGGGGGCTGCTGGCACCGGCGATCCCACGTGGTCGCACATTTACGCAAACGACTTTGATACGTACGCAGCAGGCGATTGGACGATTGCTCTCACCGGTACGGGCACGGTCGCTAAAACCGACTTCGATGGCGGTGCGATTCTTGTCTCGAACACGGCGGGTGCAACCGATAGCCAGTATGTTCAGCTGACCAATGCTGGCTTTAAAATCCACCCGGCAAAAGCAACGTTTTTTAAGTTTGCTGGCCAAATGTCGGACATTGCAAACAGCACGTTTTACGCGGGCTTGGTGCAGAAGGGTGCGACGACGATTGCAAGCATCACGGACGGCATTTTCCTGAGCAAGGATACCAGCACAACGGGCGCCTTGACGCTGCATGTACGCCAAGCGTCCACCAATTATCAGGTTGCTCTCCCAGCATTGAACGCGATTGTTGCCAACACGTACTTTGAACTTGGCATCATGGTGGATTATTTGGGCAACGTTGCGGCATTCTTCAACCCCACCACGGGCAGCAATCCGATTAGCGCGGCTGCAGCAGCAAGCACGCAAAATCGTGGTCGTGATGCAACGTTGTTTGCAGCTGGTTTGGGCTTGTCGCAGACGCAAACCGTGCCGGTTGTGTTGCCTACGGCATTGCTCACACCTGCTTTCGGTCTGTTGAACGCATCCGCTGCAACGCGCACGCTCACGGTTGATTATATTGTTGCAAGCTGCGAGCGTTAATCATGGCTAACTCCCTTACTACACAAACCATCGTTGATGGTCCGCGTAATGCGGTTGTGAAGGTGACGGGAGTTCTCGATACGTCGGATTTGGCTCTTACGACTATCGTGGACCCTGCGCTTTTCAGCATTCCTTCCCCGCGTGTGCGTTTGTATCATATTGATTACAGTATTACAGACGGCATTGAAATCCAGCTTCAGTGGCAAGGTACTCCGAACCAAGTAATGATGCCATTGGCCGGTCGTGGTCGTATGAGTTTTGTCGATTTTGGAGGTCTGACTGACAATGCAACTACACCCACAGGCCGTATCCAGGCGTTGACAACTGGTTTTCCAGCGTCAACTATCCAAGTCTTCACTCTGATTCTTGAAATGGTGAAGGAAGGCAACGTTGGAGTAGGGGTTAGATGATGAAAATTAACAAACTTGCAGCAGCATGTGTTATCGGCCTTTTTAGTGTCGCTTCTCAAGCGCAGTCTAATTGGTATAACACGAGTATCGTATCAGCAGGTACATACACCTCATCCTTTGCGTCAGCAGATGTTACGAATGCCGGTGGTAAATGTACTCACATTCTGGTTAATGTGACTTCAACGACTGGTGTTGCGGTTGTACCGCATGTTGAAGGTAAAGACCAGCTGACTGGAGATTATTACGACATTCTGGTTGGCAGCCCCATTTCAGACGCAGATAAAACTGTACTGACGGTGTGTCAGGGAGGTTCGAATATTAAAGGTCAGTCGACCAATGATATGCTTCCCTACAAATACCGTATTGAGTTTATCTTCAAAGGCACAGGTTCTGTTGATATGTCGGTAGAGAGCAATTATAACTCATAATAACAGCCCCTTCGGGGGCTTCCTTCTTAAAGGCTTATCATGTCCGGCATCAATGGAGCAGAAACACTATTGGCCGATGGGGATAAAGCACGGCCCTATTGGATGGGTAACAATTACGTAGCACAAACAATAAACAGTGCAACAGGGACCGGTCTGTTGACGATGGTAACCGGTGCGCCAGGATACTTTCTCACGCAACTCGGCTTTCAATGCGCTGCAACTACAACGACAGCCGGTGGCGCAACAGTTTCAATTGTGTTTAGCGACAGCGTATTCGGCACAATTGCCAATTTCCAGTTGTGGGTGCCTGCATCGGCTGCCAGCCCCGCTACACCCTTTATTTTGCGCGAAACAAATGAAGGTCCTCATATCTTTAATAATCGCGCAGCCAATAGTGTATTATCTGTGAACGTCCTTACAGCGTTGTCTGGCGGCAGCATTCGTTGTTTTTGCCGTTATGGCATTACAAATTATCTGGGGTAAGCAAATGCAAAAGCCAAAACGTGGTGAACGCACAGCAAAAAACATTAGCAAGAAGCAAGCCCACGAGGGCATGGCAAGCATGATGCAACGCAAGGTCGCCAAAACCGTGCAAATGAAAGAGCAAACAAAGAAAGGCTCTAAAAGGAACTAACGATCATGCCCACGTACAGCGGCACTTACAGTTTCCTGATGACCGCGCAGCAAACCGTAGAGGCTGCTTTCCGCTTGACGGGCGCGTTTGACGAATATGAAACAATTCCGACGCAAGATTATACAAATGGTTTGCAAGCGTTGGAAATCATGGCCAAGGAAATGGCATTGAATGGCATGCCCTTGTGGTGTGTGAGGGATGTGTCGTTTCCGACTGTTGTAGGACAAGCAACATATAATTTGTCGACAATAACTGGTAGCAGCTTGCCGTTGCGCATATTGGATGCTTACATTAACGATGCCTCCGGCAACAGTGTCACTCTGATTATGGTGTCACGATATGATTGGGACACACTTGGTCAAAAATTCCAACCTGGTGTGCCTAATCAAGTTTGGTACGATCCGCAATTGAACGCGGGTACGCTCACACTTTACGACGTGCCAAATGACAACCAGCACACGATTCATGTTGTAACGCAATTGCAAATGCAAGACATTGGCACGCTAACAAACAATATTGCGTTTCCGCAGGAAGCTTACCGCATGCTCAAGTGGAATCTTGCTGATGAATTGTGCCTAGAATATCGTACGCCTCGGGAAGAAAGGCTTGAAATTAACCAGAAAGCCGAAGCATTCCGCGAAAAATTCTTTGACGGACCTAATGCGCAAGAGCAAGTGTCGGTGTATTTCACACCCAGCGAACGTGCGAGGACTTGAAAATGGCAGATCCTCAAGACCTTGAAATTAGCTTTTGCCATCCGATTGGCACGCGAGACGGTACACTGACAAAAGACGCTCGCATGATAAACTGTTTTATCGAAGAAACTGAGAATGGCAACGCACTTGTAAAGCGTCCTGGCACATCATTTGCACCAACAGCGCAGCTGGTTACTGGCATTCCGCAAGGATTGCTAATGGTCGGCAATGCTCAATGGTACATTATTAACGATGTTGTTTATTCTGTACAATTGCCTGCCAGTGCTATCACCCTTACGGCCCCTACCATCCCGCATTCTCCGATGGACACGTTAAGTAATGTGCCATTGAACGCGAGCCAAAGCTGGATTAAAAGTGAATTCGATTTGTATAGCTTCAATGGTGGCGGTGCGACGAAGGTAACAGACACAAATTGGGTCACCAACGCTCCATATGTTACCGGGTTTGTATTCCTGGACGGCGTGTTTTATGCCATGACAATTAACGGTCGCATTATTGGCAGTGCATTGAATGATGCAACAGTGTGGCCGACGTTGGATTTTGTGCAATCTGATTACACATACGGGGGCGGCGCGGCGATTCATAGACACTTAAATTATGTGATTGGCTTTTATGCTTATGGTACGCAGGTGTATTGGGATGCTAATGCAGCGCCGAATGGGCAAGGTATCGCACTAAACCCAGTATTAAGTTCAGCATGGACGACTGGCTGCATTCCGAATGTTAATCCTGTGGAATTGTCAGACAACACGTTCTTTATGTCACAATCGTTGCAATATGGCCGTGGCGTCCACATGATCCAAGGATTGAGTCTGGTAAAAGTAAGCACACCTTTTATCGACAAGATCCTGAATCGGGATAATGTAACAGCACAAACACCATTTGCATTTGGCATTAAAATTTCAGGTCGTGAAAACTATGTGCTAACGCTGCCAAATCAAGGCATTTCTTTGGTGTATGATCTTGTAACGCAGCAATGGAGTCTGTGGAGTTCAATTGTCAGCGGCACCGAGCTTTATTTCCAAGCGCGATTTTACTTGAATGACGGTGCAGAAGATGTTATGCAAGACCTAGTAACCGGTCGGCCTATTATTGTAAGCCCTGACAGTTTCACCGACGTTACAGGCAACATTCCAGTAACAAGTTACACTCCGCCTATGGACTGGGGCAGCTTGAATTGGAAGCGTTTCGGGTATAACTATTTGCTCGCCGACACCATAAGCACTACAGTTAGTTTGAGCTTTAGTGATAATGATTACCAGACATTCAGCAATCCACGTACGGTTGATTTGTCGACGGTGCGAAAGCAAATGCGTAATTGTGGATCGAGTCGTAGGCGCATTTGGAAATTAACTCATAGCGACAACACGCCTTTGCGTGTCTTTACGATGAAATCCAGCACAACAGGACTCCCGCGATGACACACGACGAATTGCCAAAGCATTACATCGGCGGCAATGTGTATGCAAAAGAATGGCAAGGCAAAGCTGGTATGGCAATCCAGCAACATTCGCACAATTACGATCATCTTTCATATCTTGCGCATGGCAAAGTTTTGGTGGAAGTTGAGGGTAAAGCTGCTTTTGAAGCGGTTGGGCCTACGGGATTGCTTATCAAAGCAAACAAGCAGCACAAAATCACGGCCTTGAGCGATTGCTTGTGGCTTTGCATCCACGCGATACCGAGTGATTTGCGAACGGACCTGGATGCAGAAGATTATTTAATTGATAGAAATTAATGCATCTTAATTCCTACTAATAAACATGAAATATCTACACAAAATCGCTTCCGGCATCAACGTGGTTCCATTGCAATTGGATCTGAAACGCAACGCACAATTGTGGAACACGAACCGACAACGTACAGAGCATGAATCGTCGCCACATCATCAGGTTGATGACATTTGGGTGCGGTATGCTGGTTCATATGAAGAGGACCAAGCCTCGCACATGAGCGAATGGATGACAGATTTGCTGCCAGCTGCAAAGCAACACGCCCGTGCAATCATGAATCTTGTAAACGGCGATTCGTTAGGCGGTGTTTTGATTACCCGCATTCCGCCAGGTTGCAAAGTATTACCACATATTGACCGTGGCTGGCATGCTGAATATTATGACAAATTCATTCTTCAAGTGGAAGCACACCCGCAGCAAGCCTTCTGCTACGAAGATGGTCAGTTTGTCTCGCAACCCGGCGATTTGTATTGGTTTTACAACCAACAAGAGCATTGGGTTATTAACGAAAGCCCGGTTGAGCGCATTAGTATGATTGTGTGTGTGAAGCTGGAAAAACCGTTCAATGGAGGTGCATAATGCCCTGGGGCGTGGCAGCAGCTGTAGGTGCCGCAGCAGTCGGTTCCGCCGTGAGCGGAGCAATGGCACCAAGTCCATCTGATCAGGCAAGTGCTGCCGATCCGTTTCGTGACCAACGTTGGCAATATCAGCAGCAATTGTCGGATTTGATGAAAAATCCTTCAAGCATTACCAACGATCCTGGTTATCAATTTGGCCTAACAACTGGCGTTAATCAGGTGCAAGGCAGTGCTGCAGCCAAGGGCATGCTCAACAGCGGTAACGTATTGGCAGGCATCGACCAGTTTTCACAGCAGTATGCTGGACAGTATCTTAACAACCAAGAGCTTTTGCTGGCGCAATTGGCTGGTGCAAACATCGGGTCGCCTGGTACAGCTGGCCAGATTATGTCCAACACCGCAAACCAAGCATCGGCTGCTGGCAACAGCATCGGCAATGCCGTAGGCACAGCAATCCAAGGCTACGGCAGTAGTGGCACCTACCAAGGCGGCAACCCGTTTGCAACCGACACTAGCGGCTACGGTGCAGGCGCTAACACATACGGTTTTACCACTGGCGCAAACGATCCGTCGTATGGCGTTAGCGGCGGCATGTTCGGAGGTTAATCATGGCTGGTGGATTCGGAGGCTTTGTACAAGGCTTGGGGATTGCCTACGGCAGAAACCTCATGGTTGGCCAAGATATGGCCGAGAAGCAGTCTCTAATTGATGAGAGGAATACACAAACGGCGCAAGCACGTGCTCAAATGGCGATGCTCGCAAAACAACAGGAAACGCAAAAAGAAGTCGGCGATTATGTTAATAGTGAAGTGCAAAAAGACGCCAGCACAATAACCGACCCGCAGAAAAGTGCGCAATTGTTCACGAGTGCGGCAGGCATTGCACTGCGTTCTGGCGATTTTACTAGTGCCGGAAAACTCGGCGACTTGGCAAAGCAAAAGTTGCAGGAGGCCAAGGAAGCCGCTGCCTACACAGCACAACAGCAGCAAGTCAAAAAGGAAGATTTGGCAAACACCGCAAGCGACTTTGCAGCCAACCCCACTGCCGAAGGCTTGCAAAACCTCATCACGAAAGCTGTTGCGGCTGGTGTCAACCCGACAACTATTCCGCGTGATCCGAAAAGCCCGCAGTTTGCTGCATGGGTTAACCAGCAACAGCTTGCCAGCAAAAGTGCCAGCGAGAAGGCCGATTACCAGGAAAAAATCCGCGAATTCAGCGACCGGCAGCAGGAAAAGAAAGACGAGTTTCAAGCTCGCATGGATGACCGCAGAGAAGGTCGTGCGCAATCGGCTATACTGCGTGAGGCGATGATTGGCATTCAACAAAGCAATCTTGCAATCCGTCAGCAAGAACTCGACTTGAGGAAAGAAACAGCTGCAAACGGCGGCAAGCAAGGCGTCCAACAGCAACGCGACACGGCTGCAATTGCCGGTGCAGCAGCTGAAGGTGCACGGAACTTGCGGCAAATTACCAACTTTCAAATCGGCACGACAGGCTCACCGTTTACTGGCCTCACCGACCATAACATTATTGATGCGCTTGCCAAGACTAGTACCAATGCCGTCACGCCCGAAACAATGCAAATGTTCCAAACGGCGGGTGCGGGTTTGGCACAGCAGGTTGGCCGGGTTGAAACATTAGGCGGTGGACGAGGGGTTAACCAGACTCAAATTAACCAGCTTGAAAAGCAATTGACTCCGGTGCCTGGTGACCATCCGCTAACGCAATTGTACAAGGTTGCAACCGGCGCTGAATTATTGCTAACACGCATGGAAAACACGCCGCCACCACGTGATGCAAAAATGGCCGAAAAATGGCAGCAAACAATGGACGAGCTTGGCAAATACCCCAAGCCTGAACAGATTCTTGCAAAAGCACAAGGCAAGACTAAAAGCAACATCTTGGACCTTGAAGGCTCTTACTCGGACAATTTGGCCCGCATTCACGCGACGCAAGATGCAATTGCAACCAGCCCGGTGTCAAGTGCTGCTCCTGCGGGTGCAAGCGTACCCGGTTTGCCTGCAGGTTGGTCTGTAAAGGAAAAGTAAAATGCCAACATTTGAGTTTACGTCTCCGGACGGCAAGTCATACAGCATCGAGGGGCCTGCTGGTTCGACAAAAGAGCAGGCCTTTTCGATACTGCAAACGCAGCTTGCAAATAAAGCGCAAGAGCCGCAGCCGGAAGCAACGCAGCAACCCGCACAGCAACAAGCAAAGCAAACACCAAAGGAACGCTTGCAGTCGATTATTCAGGGTGAAAATCCTTTAAACAAGTTAAAAGGCGACGAGCCGGTGCCACATCCTACGTTGCAATCGGCTGCAAAAGACATTGCCGGTAGTGGTGCAATGGGCACTTTGATCGGCGCGGCAAGTCCAGAGCTTTTGACTGCTGCTGGCATGGCCGCAAATGCAATCCCTGGGGTCGGCCCGGAAGTTGGTGCATTCCTGACAACCGCTGGAACCGTTGCTAAAGCCAATCGTTGGGGTGCGGCAGCAAGCGGCTTGATGAGCGGTCTTGCAAGCGAAGGTGCAGGGCAAGCTGCAGAAGCTGCTGGCGCAAGCAAAAGCACGGCAAATACATTGCGGTTGGCTGCTGGTGCCGCTACGCCGGTTGTTAATTATGTGCCAAAACTTTTAAAACCAGCTTGGACTGCCGTGCAGCGTCTTGTTGGTATGGAAGATGCTGGCACACCTGCTGCCGTCGCAACCGCGCGAGAGAATTTGGCAAAAGCTGCTGAAAATGGTGTGCCACAGCATCAAATGCACAGCATGTTGCAAGCTGGTGTCGAGGCGGACAGGAAGGCAGCGGAGCAGGCGGCTGATGCCGTGGTGCAACGGTCGATTGCCGATGCAAACCGTATCGCCCAATCGGATGCCGGTACCGCCGCGCGGCTCGTTAATGATGGGCAAACCCGCGCTAACCAAATCCGCGACGAGGCCGCAAAACGGGCCGCTAACTTGGAAAAAGTCGCCGGTAATAAGTTAGCAATGGCCAATCGTGTGATGGCACAGGCTGAACCCGAACTTGCAAAAGTTGGCACCCAAGTTAACCCGTCGGATTTGGGTAATCAACTGCGTGATGCAGCAGCGGCTAAGCAAGGTGCGGCATTGCAGGCAAGAAACGAGCAGTATCGTGTGCTGCAAGCTGAACGGGATGCCGTTGTGCAAGGCAAAGAAGCGGCTGGCGACACAATCGATAAGCTGCCTGAAATGAAGGAATTGAAGGCTGAAATTGGCAAATACACGCTTTCAAACAAGGCAGGACGCGAGGCGGCTGGAGGCATGGCGAAGGCAACCGATCCGGGTGTGCGTCGCGCATACGAGCAAGTTGAAGAAGCCATTAACAATCGCCGTGTGCAGGTTGGGGTTGACCCTGAAACAGGTAATCCAAAGTTTCAAACCTTTAAAACATCGTTTGAGGCAATTGATGCCGTTCGGCGCAGGCTTGGCGAGGTCGGTGCAAAGGATGCTGAAGGGTATGGCGCTCTTGGTAAGCAAATTGCAAACAAGCTTTATCAAAGACTTTCAAACATTCAGGAAAAGTTTGTCGGCGAGGTTGGCGGACGCAATCTGCAACGCGAGATGCAAAGCGGTTATGCTGAGGCAACCGAGGCAACCAAAGGTTTTGGGACGGCCTCCGGCCGGAAACTCACTGCCGTGGATAGAGTTGACCCGGAAAAGTTTGCAGCCGACCCCCAAGGTTTGCCAAAGTACTTTTTCAAGTCGCAGCAAAGTGTACGTGACGCTGTTGAACTGACCGGCAACAAGGAGCTTGTTAATCAAGCGGCATCGTCGCATGCAGCGGGTGAATTGCAAGGCATGTCAAGTAAACAAGTAAAGCAGTGGGCAGCAAAAAACAATGATTGGACGCGTGAGGTACCCGGACTAAACAAAAAGGTTAGTGATTATGCTGACAAGTTGGCGCAAATAGAACGCGTGAATGACAAACTAGGCTCGCGTGCAACGACGGCAACAAAAACAGCTGACGCGGAACGCACAACCGGCAACAAATTAGCCGACCAAGAGCTTGTTGAGGCAAGAAAACAAGCATCGCGCGCTGCGGAAGGCTCGGTAGCAACGCAAGAACGTGTGCTGAAACAAGGACAGGATGAATCGAAGGAAACCTTTAAGCAGCAATTTGGCGCAAGTGAACGGCTTCAATCCGACCTCCGGTCGGGGGAAGCGCCGGAAGCTATTCGTGGCTTGTTGCTGAACGGTAAACCGGAGCAAACACGATTGGCTGCAGCACATTTGGCGAATATGCCGGGGGGGCAGAAGGTGCTTGAAGACAGTGTGCGGCAATCGTTGCGGAATATGGGTGAGAAGAATTTGACGCAAACATGGCAAGAGCGTGTGTTGCCTATGCTGCGTGAGGGCAAAATGATCCCACCCGACCGTTTGCAGGCGCTTGAACAAGATGTTAACCGCATTTTGCAGGCTTATAAGGGCAAAGATAAGCTGTCGTTGGTGCAGCGTCATGTTATTGCGGCGTTGGCCGCGACGGGGAATGCTGGTGCAATGAAAAATCAATAGTTGGTAGGAGATAATATCTATTATCTTCTACCAATTAATCTATATAACCGGGTGCTATATGACCCGGTTTCCTTTATGAGAAAAAATTCTGCTTGACTTGCCAGAATTGACCCATCCCTGGATTGCGGGAGGTGAGTCGATATGGTACCCTAGAAGCTCCTGCCCCGGCGAGGGGAGGGTTTAAATAATAGGAGGCGACAATTCTCGCGGGCTAGCTGTTTTTGTATGTTGCGCAGGGTTTGCAACACGATTTTTGATTTTTCGGTAGGAATTAAAAGTTATTAATTTCTACCAATTAACCGGAGTTTTGAAATGGCTGCTACCAAACCGGCGACTAGGCCGGAAAACTATATAACTAAAACCCGCACATGTTGGGCGTGGACCGGGCCGTTTGCATCTAATGGCGAACCGCTGTATGTAACCCAACGTGGCAGCAAACGTGCGCGCAATGTCATGTATGAAAAACATGTCCGCGAACTTCCTTCAAGTGCTTTGTTGTCGCCAAAGTGCGGCCATGATTGGTGTGTCTGCCCCGCGCACCAGAAAGTAGTAAAAGTTTAATTTGCTGTAATATAGCCGGAACGGGAGGCTTTACTTGCTACGGTCTCCCACCGCCTACGGCGGCGCATTATTTGGTTCACCTCCCATACAATCTAGGTTCACGCGCATGCGAATCCTTCTCATCGACCCTACCGCTTCTTTCCTGGACTTCGCCATGCGCGCGGAAGCCCAGGGCCATGAGGTTAAATGGTTTCTCGGGCCAGACAAATTGGCTGGTGGCGGGCGCTATACGGTCGGCGACGGGCTGGTTAATAAGGTGCGCGACTTCCGCGAGCATATGAAATGGGCCGACCTTATTCTAAACAGCGACAATAGTAAGTACACACACGAGCTTGAAGGCTATCGTGCGCGCGGGTTTCCGCTGTTTGCGCCGAATCTGGAATGCACCGCGTGGGAAATCGACCGCATGCGCGGGCAAGAGGTGCTGGAATCGTGCGGTATTAAATGCCTGGAATCGATCGAGTTTTCGCGATACGACGAGGCAATTGCTTACCAGCTCGCCAACCTAGACAAGCGCTTCGTTTGCAAGCCGTGCGCGGATGTTGACAAGGCATTGTCGTATGTTAGTAAAGGCCCCGCGGACATGCTTTTCATGCTTGAGCATTGGAAGCGCACTTTAAAACTAAAAAGCAAATTCATTTTCCAGGAGTTTTTCCCGGGAACGGAAATGGCCGTTGGTGGTTTTATGGGCCGCGACGGGTTCTTGTCGTATGTTCTTGAAAACTTCGAGTTTAAAAAGTTCATGAACGATGACAAGGGCGTCAACACCGGCGAGCAGGGTACGGTCATGCGTTACTTGCCTTGGCACGAAAGTAAACTCGCAATGCAGGTACTCGCGCCGTTGGAGCCGATGCTAATTCGTTGCGGGTACATGGGTTACATTGACGTTGCCGTCATGATAGGCGACGACGGGAGAATTGCGCCGCTCGAATTTACCTCGCGTCATGGATGGCCGTTGTTTCAAATACAGCAGGCATTGCACCCGGACGTTGCAAATTGGATGCACGACTCCCTGCATGGCAAGGACACGTTTGAACCTTATAAGGAAATTGCCGTTGGCGTTGTCGTGACTATGCCGGAGTTTCCTTACTCGCATCTTGTTCGCGCCGACGTTACTGGCTTTCCTGTATGGGGGATTAATGCTGACAACCGTTTTAACATTCACCCGGCGGAAATGATGCTTGGCGAAGGTTTTAACAAAAAAGGCAAAAAGGAAAGCATGCTTGTATCGGCGGGAGATTATCTGCTAATCGCAACTGGCACTAGCAATACGGTTTCAAGCGCAAAGAAAAAAGCTTACAACGTAATTGACGAACTTGAAATCCCAAATTCGCCGATGTACCGCACAGACATTGGCAATAGGCTTGAAAAGCAGTTGCCGAAGCTGCAAAAAAATGGATTTGCTGCCTCATGGGCGTTTTAAATCATGCCTAATACCGGACTGCCTCCCGTACCGCAGCTAACCAAAGAAGGTTTTAAAGACCCGGTATGGCCGCGCTGGCTTGATTTGTTGCGCAAGAATGTTATTTCAAGCCTAACGAGCCTGACAATTGAAAGTGCAAACGGATTTGATGGGAATGTGACAACTGACAGTGTCGGGAATGTTGAGGTTACACTTTCAACTACGGTAAGCGGGGTGCTTAAAGGCAGCGGAGGGGCGTTGACAGCCGCTGTCGCTGGTACTGATTACGTTCAAACAATAAGTGCTACGCTGCCATTGTCGCAGTCGGGCGGCGCGGCGCCGAATATTAGTATGACGCAAGCTGGTGCGGGGAGTAACGGCTGGCTGTCTTCAACCGATTGGACCAACTTTAATAATAAAATAAGCGGCAACCAGAATATCACGCTGTCGGGGGATGCGACCGGGAGTGGGACGACTGCTATCCCAGTTACACTGTCTACTGTTAATAGCAATGTCGGGACGTTCGGGAATGCAACCAATGTCGGGCAGTTTACGGTTGACGGAAAGGGACGAATCACGTCGGCGGCTAGTGTTTTAATCACGCCAGCGTTTTCTAGTATAACCGGCAAACCAACAACTGCAACCGGTTATGGCATTACGTCAATCGACGGCATTCCAATTGGCAGCACCACGCCGTCAACGGCGGTCTTCACTTCCGTCACCATCAATAATGTAATCGGCGCGACACTGTTTAAAAGCATTTCAAATACGATTACAGGGGTTGCTTCCGGCGTTGCCACGACTATTATCACTTTGCCAAACACCGGTTCACCGCATGCGTTTTATATTGTAAGCGTTGGCTTGAGTACAGTGTCAAATGATGCGACAAACTATGGCGCATGGGCGCTGATTGCAACTGACGGCACAAGCGCACGCATATTGACGCAAAACAATGCGCCCCTGCAAACAATAACGCTGTCGGGTTTGAATGTTCAAACGACGCAAACGAGCGGCGGTGCACAGACTGTTAATGGGAATGCGACGCGGATTGGGTAGTTGGTAGGAATTAATAATTATTACTTTCTACCAATAAATCAAATTGGAGCCTAAAAATGGGCAGAGCAGATTTCTTTGCCGACGCTGAATGGAATTTCTTTTGCGATTTGTGCGGCGCAAAGGAAAAATCAAGTCGCAGCATGCTGACTTGGAATGGCTTGCGCGTCTGCAAACACCACAAGGAAGTGCGCAATCCGCAGGATTTTTTACGAGGCGTTAAGGACGACCAAACTGTCCCCTGGTCCCGACCCGAAAAAGAGCCCGAAACGTTTGTTTTGTACTGCACATTGCAGGGCACAAACGCCATTCCAAGTTACGCTGTACCTGGCTGCGCTATACCGTCGTACATTAATTTGGCGTTTTTGCCTTCGGTCGTTCCCTTTCCTATCCCGTTTTCGTAGCTTGACGAAGGCTTCATCCTGGACCAGTCACAACTTGCTTGATAAGCATTTGCTGGTTTTGTAACAATTTATTACAATACAAACCTCTTGTTTGTAAACGGACTTTTTATGGCCAGCACAACCTTTGTCGATTTTAGCCCTGCAACGCCAATTGTTGCCGCTTGGCTAAATGACGTCAACACCGTTGTTTACAATGACCTTGGCGGTCCCGGCAATCTCGGCACTGCAAACGGCGCGGCATTGGTCGGGGCGCAGCCAAACCCTTCGCTTTCCGGTTTGACTGTGCAGTCGCAGCTAACCGGCATAGCTGCGGGGCTGTTTAATGGAAGTTTTAAGGTTTTGTCGAGTATGAGTGCCCTGCGACAAAACAATGGAGCGTTGAATGGTCAATTGTTTTTGACGGGGTATGACACGGTCGGGGACGGCGGCGGCGGGCCATATTCGGAAATTAGTACGGGTACATGGGGCGCGTTGGCGAACGGCTCTATCACGGGCACTACCTTAACGATTTCAAGCGTCACCAGCGGAGCATTTTTGATCGGGCAGGCTGTCTCCGGGCCGAATGTACAAGAAGGCACTTATATTGTTAGTTTTGGCACTGGTTCCGGTGGTACGGGCACATACACGGTAAATCAAAGCCAAACGGCAGCTTCTGGTGTTATTGTTGGGGATGATGGAGGTAAAAATGTCGTCGGATACGACGGCACAAGGTATCAATTGCAATTCACCGGGTCAATCAGCCCCCGACAATTCGGAGCGAAGGGTAATGCGGTGCTTGTAAGCGATGGCAGCATTAACGCCTCATCCAGCACGCTAACGTCGGCCACAGCTGGGTTTAAAGCCGCTGACGTTGGAAAGTATATTAGCGTAGGCGGGGCGGGGGTAGCAGCGGCGTTGCTTGTTACCACAATTGCGGCTTTCATTAGCACGACGCAGGTAACACTGGCAAATGCCGCTACAACAGGTGTAACGAATGCGATTGTTAATTTTGGTACGGACGATACAAACGCCCTGACAATCGCAAGAAATTACCTTGCAAACGCAAAATACGGCGCCGAACTAGGCTTCGATGAAGGCACGTACTTGTATAAAGTAAGCCCCAATTGGGCGATTACTGGCCGGCATGTTGTGCCTTACGGCCATGTCACATTGCGTTACATTGGAACGGGCAATGCCGTTATTTGCGACGGCGGCAGCTCCAGCACAAGCGTAATTGACTTTACATTTGGCCGGGAAGGGCAGGAATTTGTAATTGAATGCCCTAAATCGGCTGGAAATGCTTTGTTTTGTCGCGCTCTTTTGCGTGACACTACAATCGGCTATCAAGCCCGTGGAGCGGGTACAGGAAATTACGGCCTGCTAACCAACTGGTGCGTGCTTACAAGCTTTTACGGCGGCACGGCTCCGTACACGGTTGGGTGGTATAACGACGGGCAAGGTGCGGCACAGCCTTTGCACGGCATTTGGCTTGACCAACGGGCCGGCGGGGAGCAGACAAGCGTTTGCAGCTTCTTTAACGTGTCAACAGCTGCTGTAGCAAACACCGGGGTTGTGCTGGCTAATACTCTTGGGAACCTGTTTTTCGGGGGCGATCATGAGTTTAACGGCGCGTATGGCGTTGTAGCGCAAACAGGAAGCACAAAAAACAAATTCTACGGCACGAACTTCGAGGTCAACACTGTCGCCGACATTAACGATCTTGGTTTGCATAATGCTTATTATGAATGCAACACAGGATCGAATGCAGCTGGTGGAACGGCGGGTGGTGTGCAGTTTGGTAGCACATGTGTTGCATCGTGTTTGCATGGCGGGGAGCATAACCAGATTACGATTAACACCGGCGCAGTAGCGGTGTTTGTCGGCGACGGCGCGCATTATGCCAACAATACAGGCACAATCACCGACTCGGGTACGCAAAGCCGGTTTGGCGACACATACAATACTTTTACGGGTTTGTGGGGCAGGGGGCCGGAGTATCATTTGCAATTGGCGCCTTCAAGCAGCCCCTTCACCTACACAAACAACAGCGGCAGAGAGGAGATTTTCGGTGTCTGGGGCGGAACGATTGTAGGCGTAGCATATTTCCGGGGGGCGCAAGAACTTGGAGCCAGCCTCGGTAATGTGGGGGTGACATGGAGAATATCCCCTGGCGACAGTGCGGTGGTTAATTACTCTTCAGCGCCTACCATTTACCGCGCATCGACTTGATCTTACTTATTATAAGCTGTCTCAACTAACCGGGGGTTTTTGGTGATCGTTGACATGAACACTTTTAAGCAAGAAGTTGCTTCAAGTGTCGCAAAGCTGACTCCCCCTACGGGTGTTAGTATGTGGCTGACTTTAGGGAATCACTTGGACGATTGGATCAAGTTGGCGACACTTGTTTACATTGTAGTGCAAATCACCGCACTTGTTGTTTCGAAATACTTACACTGGACAGGGAGGCTGAAGGGCGATGACTGATAATTTTCCAAAGTGCTTTGACCTGCTTATAGGGAATGAGAGGGGGTTTACAGTTGATAACGGGGGGCCGACAATGTGGGGGGTGACGCAGGCTGTCGCTCGTGCTTTTGGCTATCAGGGTGACATGAAATTGTTACCTAAGCAGACTGCAATGGAAATTGCCAAAGCTAAATACTGGATGCCTTTCCATTGTGATCTGTTTGCCGCGCCCATAGCATTCCAACTGTTTGATGCTGCTTACAACGGCGGGAGGCCTGTGCAATGGCTGCAAACAATTGCGAATACTACTGCAGTGGGGTCGGGTTTGGCAGCTGCGCTCAGTACGATGAACGCTTGGGAGGTTGTTGCCAAATTCAACGCATTGCGCCTGCAATACCTGGCAAGTCTGAAGCAACCGCAATATGCGAACGGGCGGATGAACCGGATTGCGAACAATATTCTTTTTGGAGGGAGCTTGAATGATGCCGCAAACTGAAACCCCGAATGTTGTGCAGGTAACAAATGCTCCGGTGGCGGGGTTTAAAACGACGGAGTTTTACACGACTGCTGCGACGATTATTGGCATTGCGTCCGGCCTCGTGCCGCCACAATACGCATGGATTGTTGCCGCACTTTCAGGTGTGTACACGGTCGCGCGTACGGCAATTAAAGCCGCGCATGCTGCAGGCATGGCAAAGCAAATCCCCGATCTTCCTAGTGTTGGAGAATGAAAATGCATCAAATGAAAGCTAGTTTGTTTATTGCAGCGTGTTTTTTGGTTGGTGCATGCACCACGGCGCAACAACAAGACGCGACAAAGCTGCTAACGCAAGCAAAACAGCAAATTGCAAACGCATGCGCGGTAGTGCAGCCGACGCTTGTTAACGTGCAAGCTGCCTACCCCAATGATGCTGTTATCCAACAGGTTGTAACCGACAATGGTTTGTTTTGCTCTGGGGCTGCAAGTGTCGATCAAACCAACGCGCAAACAATCATTAACACAACTATCCCGAAACTCATCAGCGCTATTTCTGCACTGCCAATCACGGCAGATAAGAAAGCAACGATTCAAATTGCTCTTGGTGCTGCGAGCGTTGCTTTGTCGAATTTCCTGATGGTTTATGGGCAGCAGGCAAGTGCGCCAGTCGGAGCGTCGTCGTGAATCCGGGGTTTTACACGGAGCTTGAGGTTGAGCCAGCCGACGAATACGATGATAATTTGTGGCGGCTGCAAAGAAACCTCAACTATTACAGCGGTGTGCTTGGCAAGGCGGTGATTGTCCCGGCGGGGTTTGTGACGGATTTTGCCAGCGTGCCACGCATCCCGATTGCATATGATTTGTGCGGAAGCAAAGCCAATAAAGCGAGTGTGGTGCATGATTACTTGTATGCAAAGGGTAATATTTGCACACGTGAGCAAGCCGATGCGGTGTTTAAAGAGGCGATGGCAATTACGGGCGTGCCCACGTGGCGTAGGAATTTGATGTGGGCTGCGGTGCGGGTGTTTGGTAGCACTCATTTCGGGAGGCCATGATGCCGTTGAAAAAATCAGCAAGCAAAAAGGCTGTTGGCGAGAATATTAAAAAATAAAAGGCTGCTGGTAAGCCGCAAAAACAGGCTGTTGCAATTGCATTGAGTGTGCAACGGGAAGCGAAAAAGAAGAAAAAGCATTAATTGGTAGGAATTAATAATTCTTATCTCCTACCAATAAAGAAGCCCCTTAATTGGGGCTTTTCTTTTAAGTTACCGCACTCGTTTGTACCGTTGCATGGTCGGGGGTGTGTATGGATACCCGGCCTCGTCCAAATCATTGCGTGGATCGACCACGGCACGGAACCGGATCAATTCATGTACCGGGGGCAACGGATTTCCGCGCCTCAAAAACTCCTTCTCCGCGGCATCCGATATCCGTTGTGCCAGTTCATTTGCCTCTACGCCAGCCTGACAATTCACGACAATAGAGCAACTAAAAAATTGGTTGTCTTTGCTGACAGCATAAATGAAAAAGTTGCGCATGCTAATCTCCTAGCCACACTGGCCCCATGATTTGTCACTAGTCACGATACCAACTGGAATTTGCAACGGATCGTCATACGGCAATGTTACATTTGAGGCTAATTCAATAATGCGTTTGGTGAAGTATTTCTTTCGAATTGTTGGAAACGACCCGACTAAGCTATCATGCACCTGCATCAGAATCCACAAATCTTCTGCTGACAGGTTATCTTCTAATGCTGCCCAAATGCGGTTAATTAAACATGCAACACTGGATTGCGGTATCCAAGCAACGGCTTGATTGAAGATTGTCCCCTCAATCTTGTCGAAAAAATAGTTTCTGTAGCCGTATGAATTTTGCACATACCGTCGCCCGCTTACTTGCTTCTTAATATCTTCCTGCCATTTCAGGATTTCCGGATTCATCTGATAGTACCATTTTTGAATCCGTTCCGTTTCATGCACCAACAAACCAATACGTGGCGCAATCCCATCCGCCGTGCCTAGATAGTTTGTTCCATGGCACAACGATTTGAAGATTTTATATTCTGGGGAATTTTTGTTCTTTGTTGGGTCACGATAATACTCTTTCATGACCTCGACATAGGGTTTGTTGCCAAGACGAAACTGTTCCTTCATCCATTTGCAATCGCTTTCCCAAGTAACAATCCGAAGGTCGGCGCTATCGAGATCGATATCGAACATGGTCATGCCATCATCGGGAATAAACATTTCCCTTATATTTGGCAAATCCAGTCCATCCATGTCCCCGCCCTTCGGGATATTCTGCAGGTTCATCCCGCTTCCGAATGCATTTTGCCTACTAGCAAAACGATACGTTTCAGTCCCTGCCACGTTGTAATCGCATCGCATCCGTCCGTCGATATCAAGCGGTGCCTGTACGAAGGTGGAATTGAATACGCCCAACGAGCGGAGTTGCGAGATGGTTCTGGTAACAGGAAGTAAAATTGGCTCTCGGCTAGAAATTTTTTGCAATGCTTCGTCATTTGTTGTTATTCCGCCTGTTTTGCGGTTTTTAATTTCACGTTGCCCCATTTGGCGGAAAAAAAAGTCAGCCATTTGTTTTGGCGACTTGATGTTCAGGTCTTGGCCGGTTACCTCACGTAGCCAATGTTCGCGTTTGCTAACCTCGTCCATGATAGAGAGGCCGAATTGCGCGCGTTTTTTGTGGTCTACGCGCACGCCGCGAATCATGGTGTTTAGGACGCGTTGCCGCAGGTTTTGCTGAAACGAATCGACAGTCTCCAGTTGCAACCCCTTAGCCACGTTGGACAATACGTTATGGATAGCCAACGTTCGTGCCGCGTCAGTGCAATTGTATCGCCAATACTGCTGTTCACCTTCACCGTCTGGATCGTTTTCCCAGCCTGTGCGATCATCCTTCCAGTACAAATGGTCTTCACAATACATGCTCGACAAAAAGGCCAAATTTTTTGGCAGGTTGGAGAAACACGAATGCTGCTGAATCATCGTGTCGTGTACACGGGGGCATTGAAAGTGCCAATGACGGAAAATATATTGTGCGTCGTAGTTCCAGTTTTGGCCGATGATGATGCATTTGCGCATAACGTCAAGCATTGCACGGACTAATGTTGCTTCCTGTTCCTCAGTCCAAAAGCCTTCGGATTTGTTTGCTGCCATTAATGGGATGCAAACAGCATTTTCTGGTGTCCATGCAAATGCAATTGATGAGATATGACCGGCACGTGTTTCAATGTCGCCTCCTATCTTTAAAGGGTCGCCGTGTGGCAGATCCTCTATCATTGATAGACAGTCGATAAGTTTCTTGAATTCCGGTTCCGAATTATCGGTAGGAATTAAGAATTCTTTATTCCTACTAGGAATTTCCGCCGTCTTGCTTTGCCTCTGCACACGTTTCAAATCATGCACAATAATCGGACGCTGCGACCATTGCTGATTAACAATACCAAAGCCAAGTGTTGGGACGACCTTTTGCCCCGGTACAAGCGTGCTTTCCATCACGCTCGAACGCCAAGCAAATGACGACCATTCACCCGTTAGCGCCCACAATGCGAGGTTACCCGACGTACACACAACGTTAGGCCGTACGCGTTCGATCTCGCGTCGCAATGCCTCAACGGCGTCCACTACCTCGGGCATTACATATTTTCCACGGTACAAAACATGCTGCGGTGTAATGTCTTTTTTCTTCTCTGCGATGAGGCTAGACAACGATTGCCCGTAAACCCGATCCTTACATACATATGTCAAGTAGCAATCTTCTCTACGAAGGCCAGCTTCTTGAAGCATTTTGGTTACTTCAAACCCAGCCCCTCCGATAAAAGGTTCCCCCCTCCGCAAATCACCTTCATTAGGAAATTCCCCTACAATCATAACCTTAGCATCTATCGGTCCAACACTATTAATAGCCATTCTCTTTTTCCCATTGTTTGCGAGCTTCCAAGGCCTTTTCAAAGGACTTGCCTTGATACAACGTCTTTTGTCTGAGGCCCAGTTTCTTATTAGCCGACGTAGAAGCTCTGTATACGTGCATAGAGTATATGTAGGATACACCTAAAATTCCGGTAGTACTATCAATACACGCATTTAACTGCGGTCTTTTATTAGCTGCTTGTTCTAGTCTGCTTGCCCATTTGCAATTTTCTTTGCAGTAGTCTTTGTTATTATCCTTTCTCTCCAGCGTATATCCTGCTGGTTTTTCCCCCATGTCCTTCTTGAATTGTTCGAAATCGTCCCAAGCGGGATCTATGGAGATTCCCCTGCCGCCGTAATCCTTATATTGGGGATAGTTAGGATTTCTGCAACGTGTTCGCATATTTGTCCATGTATAGTACAGGGGATCATCCTTAATCATAATTAATCCTTTCCTTGTTTTTGAATTGCCCAAAACGACGAATGCATTGCACGTTTGATTAGCGCATACGATTCGCGTTCGACTTCCAGCGCTTTGTCGCCTTTGGGAAGGAATGGTAAAGCCTTGTCAGGGATGATGTAACCAGGCATCCAAATGACATGAGGTTTATTGCGAGGTCGGATCATTTTTGCGCTCCACACGAATACGTGACGAATGAGTGTTGTAAAGAACCTTGCAAGCTTTGGTAAAGGCTTGCTTTGCAGTCTTCGCATGGATTGTTTCCTCCATGACTACAGATTTGCCTACGCTTTCCATATACACATAGACTTGAAACTCTGTCATTATCTGCCTCCCGTCATGTTTTGCAATTCATTCATAAGCGCCGCACCTTGTTCATGTTGTGCGGGGGTTTCCAACGATTTTAACCGATTCAAACACAGACCATAGTATTCAGGGTTCATTTCCACCCCGACTGCTTTAACCTTGAGCTGATGGGCAGCGGGGAATATTGTCCCGCTTCCTGCGAAAGGATCAAGTACAACATCCCCCGGTTTGGTCGACCGTTTGAGCAAGTCCGCATAAAGTGCCACAGGCTTCTGCGCACCGTGTGACATGTTTGGATCTGCGAAAGTAGTAATAACGTCAGGATAGATGCCTGTCGTGTTTTTCTTTCCTTTGATTGCATACAAGATCATTTCCCATTGTCTGCGCGGACCATGTTCCGGATGCGGCACACGCCCACTGTTTGGTTTGGTGCAAATGAATGGCGTGCGTGTAACCCACCAACCAGCTTGAATCATCATCTTTTTCAGTTCATGGAAGTTGTCCAAATCGCAAAATACATAAGCATGTGCTTGAGGTTTGGCAACGCGGTATGACAACGGACACCAATCTTCCATCAAGGCTTTCCAGCTTTCGTAATCGTCTTTGTAATGGTGTTCAATACCAGTCATCTTCCCACCACCATCACCGAATGAGTCAGCCCCCATACCATAGGGCGCATCAGCAATGATGACGTCAAACTGATTTTCATCCGCTGCTCGCATCCATGACAAACAATTGGTGTTGTGGCATTCATGGACGCTTTGGTTGAAGGTTTTTCCAACTGACTGTGCGAGTGCGACATTTTTTTGCTGCTCCTCTTGTTTCTTCAGGATTTTAAAGGCTTCATCGGCAGTCTTCGCCTTTGCAACTTCAGGGATATGAAGATACTTGGCCACCACCAGGTCCTTACGCACTGTAGCCTGGAAACCTCCGTCGGACCGTCCTTTGAGTTCCATAGCCGTGTCTGCAACCGTATGGACTCGTCCCTCCGCCTGTGCTTGGCGCGCACGAAGCGAATGGAGCCTCGATGTGGCTGCAGCACTTTCCTGCCAGGTGAGGTCTTTTCGTTTAGCATTTTCTTCGAGTTCACACTCTTCAGCTTCGAGAGTGGACAACGAGCCCAAATTGACATAAGGCACCATTCCTTCTGGCACAACCTCGCCATTGTATTTAAGCTGTCCGCCTAGCATCCACACGTCACGGATAGCTCGCAGTCGACGTTCACCAGCTACTAGAATAAGTTTTCCATCTTCCTCACGCATGACGGGAGCATGCAACAACCCCTTTTGTGTAATTGTCTGGACCAGTTCGGCCATTGCTTCAGGATCGAATTCACGGCGTTGACGATCCGGTAGAATGACGATCTGTTCGTATGCGATGGTTTGCATGTGTGTTTTCTCGCGTGTTGGTTGGGTTGTTTGGCCCCGAGGGGGATCGTGTATTGTCCGCCAATCCGAGGCCGTGCAACCAACAGATTACTTATGGGCGCCACTATTAAAGAGACAAATGCAAATAATTGCAAAGCACAACCACCACGGCCAGCTTGCATCAAAATGGTAAAGAAGAAATGCGGCGCATAATGTTTGCATTTTTTGCTCCAGAAAGAACGGACCCGAAGGTCCGTGCATATTGCGGTATGTTACGCGTTAGAGTTTGGTGACGAGCTTAACTTCTGCATACATGATGCTCGGATCGTTTTTGTCCTGGCGGTGCGCAACGCTGACCTTTGCCATGAGGCCAGGCAGCATTGCAAATGCGAACGGCTCGCCGGGGCTGTTTTTGCCAACAGCTTCGCGCAGACGGCCAAGAGCAACATTCTTGCCTTCGCTCATGTCCAAACCGCCGTTAGCGTTTGTGTCGAGCATAAGACCTTGCTTCACAACAACCTCTTCGCGACCGGTTGCTTGCTTTGCTGCAGCATCTTCAACCTGCCAAAACACGTCCAATGCAACGCCCGATTGCGTGCCGTCCTTGGATTGCCATTGACGCGGGCTGATTTTCGAAATGATTGCTTGAAACTCACCAACAGGGCACGGAATGAGGGCAGTGGAATTGGAACCTTGGATGGAGGCTTGCAGGAAGGAATCAGCATCAAAAGACATTTTAGGGTTTCCTAGTGTTTAAGATTAGGGCATTTGGTTGTGATTGCACGGTGATGTTTGCTCGCCGTGAAACCATTGTGAGACATGTTACTCCAGGGTGCAAATATCATACTAAAGACTTAGGTCATGTTTGCCTCCATCATACAAATTATCGGTAGGAATTAACCCGGATTAATTCCTACTAATTAACCGTACCATGCACAACAGGCAAGGTACAAAACACCAAACAAAAGAGCAAACATTGTAAGCCCACTCATGCTATCACCCCGCCGCGTGATTTCCACTTTTCAATGATAGGCACGAAGCTGGCGGGCAACTTTTCGCTGATCTGCAAATTCCGAGTTTTTACATCGGCCATGCTCGAACCCGTATTCCAGGTCCAATTCGATCCACTACGTTCGGCCAAAATCACATCGCTGAACATAGGCGGCAGCTTCGGCGCAAGTGCTTTCCCCAACGTTGACACCATCAATTTAATGCCGCCGAGGATAGCATCTTGCTCACGCTCCACATGAGCAATAAGCACGAAATGGCACTTGCAATGATCAGTCCAGAGACGAATAATTTTCTCGACTTGGTCTTGTGCCAGGCCCCAATCCGATTGGCTTCGGACAGGCTTTCCTCCGACGACAAGAGACATAGCTGCGCGAGCGAGTCCAGCCATACCGTCAACAGCAATAACGCGGCTAGGGCTCCAAGTATCGACACATCCGAAGCGTTGTCCAGTACGGTCATCAGGGAAGTCATTAAGAGCCTCCAACATTTTGATGAACTGATTATGTTTGGCTCGGTTGGGGTCTTGCATTTTCGCCAAAGTGTCAAGCTGCATAGTGTTGATTTTTGTTGCGGAATCCATCAACTCTGTGAAGCTGGCTTTAGGCCCTTCCAACGTATGCCAATGCACGTTTGCTGGGACTTCCTTACCCTTGTCGGAAAAATATGCGATGAGGGATTCGACACCGGGCTCCAAGCCGAGATAGAAAACCTCAACACCTGCGTCCGCCAGAGTGCCCAAACTATAGGTTTTACCTGTACCAGCGGGGCCCATTAAAAGTACATTGACCCCTGGGAGTGCCTTTGCAAGATGTTCACTCATCAATCAAACTCCTTTCAGCAAATTTTAAATGTAATTCAAATTCACGCTTGACAGCCATGGGGCACGACAGCAAAAGCCGGTTAAACTCCCCATCCCATGCAATCAACATCGTACCCGGTACATGGTAGGGGGAGGGGCCAGGATGTTTGGCACACTGTCCACCTTCAATCGTGTATTTGGTGTACTCCAATGTACTGGCATCGGGGTCTGCATAGGTTTTAGCTTTTGCCCACACCTCCCCGCAATCAGGACAAAACCAAGCGTGGCTGTAGGGTGGTTGATACTCCGCATGAACACGTACAAGAGGTCTTGGGAAGGTTCCTAGAGGTTTCCCTTCAGCCCACAACTCGGTTTCGTACATGGTTCATTTCTCCAATTGCGGCAGTTTAGCGTTGAATCGTTTAGCACCTGCTATTGCAACCCATCCGCCGCTGTCGCCTTCACGGTCTTTTGTCGCACGGCATGGCGGGCGGTAGTAGCAAACATCACCATCAGCGGTGAGGCAATACAAGGTGCCTTCGGAGTGGTTGTAGACTAGTTGGATGATTTGCTTCATGATTCACCTAGCACTAGGTGTACATTACCTGAAACAACATCAACTCTAACTGAAGTTACTATTTCATCTGCACTCGAAAAGTTGAGAGCCACTACTTGATGCTCTCCCATCCGGTATCCGCTATCTTCCCATTCAAACTTAATGTCTTGAAGGGCTGAGATAAGTTCATCGACTGTCACATCATCCCCCTAAGTTCATGTGCAAGCGCATCACCATCGCCTCCGCCTGAAGACGGCAAGCCGGGAGATGGAGCGATGGATTCATGGCGTATATGTCCCCAAAGCTGTTCATACTCGGCGACAGACAACTCTCGTCTTGCCAGGGGATCCCACACACGCTGCACAAACTTTGCCGGCAGCCACTCGTCAGGGTTGCTGGCTTTACACACTGGGATGAATGAGCATCCACCATAATCGCTGCAAGCTCCGTCAAGTGAATAGTCCCAATAGCCATCTTCCCAACAACGGATCATACGCTGAAGATCGCGATTGACTTGTTGTTCCCACCTGTCAATCTCATAGTCAGAGCGGTAAGTGGGAACTTCAAGGGTGTCGTATTTGGTCTTAAGGATCGAGACCCCACGAACAATAGTCCCCGCCGTTTTGATTCCTTGTTTGCGAGCTGCCCATGCATAACCAGTAAATTGCGACCGCATTTCCCATTGACGCCCCCAGGTTGCCCCAAGGGCGCTTGTCGTTTTTTCATCATAAATCCACACTCCCGTGCCGTAACGTTCAGCAATCATGTCCGACCTTCCGGTGTACAAAATCGGATCGCCGGTTACCGGATGCCTTGTTTCAAGCGGCTCTGCAAAAGAAAATTCGATCCCTCTACGACCCGACGGCAGTGTAATGGGATCGGCCCCATCAGCTCCAAGAGGGTAGTTAAACAAATAGAATTCAAACGCCCCACACATTCGTTCGAGGGATTTTGCTGAGTCATCAGGACAGTCGAAGTCGCCATAATGTGCAATAAGGGCAGAAAGTCCTGCAGCCTCTGCGTCACTAGAGCTTCGCCCTTCAACGTAGAAGGAGTTTCGAGCCGCTTCAATAGCTGCTGCAAACGCTCCTCCGGCGACAAGGTGGACTGATTGGACATTGCTTTTCCAGTGTTGTATGTATTGTCTGAAAAATTTGTTTGGGCAACTGCGAAACGTCGACAGAATAGTGCTATCGATTGTATTCGGAAACATCGGACGCAATTGGGGTTCCATGATGTTCCTTAGATAGAGTCGAGAATGTCCATGCCATTCTCTGTTTTTGGTGCGGCAATTGCCAAATGCCGGTTAATTTCAGCGTCCAATTCTGTCAACCGAGCTTGAAAACGTGCCTGCAATTCTTTTCTTTGCTCTTGCAGATTAGCCAGCATGGCTTGGCTATAGAATTGATGGTAATCGAATCCTTCCGGAAGGTCGAAGGTTACAGGAAAAGGACCATCCGGAATCATGATCCATCCTGCCATTCCAGTCATGTCAATATCATGTCCCGTGTAAACAGTGTTTTTTTGCCATGTATTGCTTTCACGATTGTATTCTGTTTTCTCTTCAACACGAATGTACATCATTTGCGTAACTTTCATGCTATCCTCCAATTGGTTTAACTGCGGTGCAACGGTTTAAAGCCCCAATTCGCCAAGCAAATCGTCACTATTGATAGGGGCCGATTTGCTGCTGGTTGTGCCGCCGGATGATGCATCGGCTTTTGCCTTGCGTGTGCGTGAGGTTGTTGATTTTTCTTGCGCATGAACTCTCTCTTTTCTAATAGCCTGAATTGCCTCACGCATTTCATCCAACGTTAAAGTACCTTCTTGTGCTTTTTGACGCCACAATTGAAGTTTTTCTGCAATAACATCACTCATTCGGAATCTCCACTGGTTCGTTGCTGTTGTCATATGCTTGCATGTTGGCAAGTAATTCATTCATGGTATCACGATCTGTACTATGGGCACCTTCCATAGAACGCAGAGCTTCCTTCACCTCGTCCCACAGTTCCTTCGGCACGACAATATAATCAACACCATGAAACTGCATATGTTTTGCAAGGTGCATTTCGGTTAACCTCCCAACAGTTTTTGGAGATTGTCGCGTGCGGTGTCATCAACTCCGGCAAGGATTTGCTGTGCAAATGAACGTCGCAAATTCTTTTGATAGGCTTGCTGTACAAGCTCTTCAATTTCCTTGTTGCGTTTCATGTTTTGTTCGTATGCGGTTGTGTCGATACGGCAGACGACCCAACGCAGCTGGTATTCATGCCCCGGCTCGACCTTTACCGAGTCGTCAACTTCAACGACCAATGCGACTTTGAATTGTCCTGCAGCCTCTACAACAACCATGTTACCTAATTCAAGTTCCAAGTCTGTGACATACGAATACACTTTTTGCGAAGTGAAAGTTTCCATAGTATCGTTTGCAATGCTGTTGTTTTCACGACGCACCTTGTCGTATTGGCTTTCATAAAAGCGGACGCGGATGGTCTTTGCATCTTCGCGCAAAAGGGCTGCAATGTTTCGTTCGATTGCCATGATAAAACCTCTTCGTGTGTGCTACGGTTGAAAATCATTTGTTAGTAGGAATTAAAACATATTAATTCCTACCGGTAAATCAAGTATTATTCCGGTTCACGTTCTCTTGTGCGTTTACCTAGACTCGTGTGAAGAATGTTCCCACATTCAACACAGCAGTAATCAAATATCCACTGAGTGCCAAATTCATGGTCAAACGATTCGTCTACGACATTAATTTGACGCATGCTGTTGCAGTCATCGCAAAAGTATTCATCCATGGTTAAGCTAAAAATAGTTTGGTTGTGGGACGCGTTGCGGCTACGTAAAGGCACTGAAATGCCTCTTTACGATTGCGGTTATACAAAATATCCTGGTAATCAACAAACACCGTGTTATAGGTGCTGCCCTGCGACCTATGCGCCGTAATTGCATACGCATAGCGAATGTCATGAAACAATTCCTTATGCTCCCAGAACCGTTTCCACAACTTCGCATTGCCTCTTGCCTCATGCGCAAGTCCCTGCGAGTCGTTTTCAAACTGCGTCTTGCTTTCGGGATGCAACACTAGCAATCGCACGACGGCATTATCCTCTCGCCTAACCTTCAATTCTATCGCGTGGTATTTAGGCTCAAGTGGATGTACACAGTTTGCGACTGACTCCACGATAGCTTCGTCGTCAGTTGACATAATGACTTCATCACCCCTTTCGCAAAGACCGGCTGCGACCACTCGATCTCCTGGCAGGAAAAATCCGGGTTGGGCTTCAGCTCCCCACAATGCAGCACGTGCGATGCTATTATATTCAGCAACTCGGACATTTCTCCAGGCGATAATCTTAGCGAATTGCCCATCTGCAAAGTCACCTCGCTGTGCGGCATTGAAAATCTCCATTTTAAAGTCACGTGCAGTAAGCTTCCACACCCCGCCATGCTCATCATGATCAGATGCAATCTTGATACTCGGGGCAATGTGCCCGATTTGCTCTCGCACGCGTGTAGCGAACGTTAGGATTTGATTGTCATGCCGCATAACACGCGTGAGATTCGCACCGCACATGCCAACGAGTGACGGCGATACGCTCTCTTTTACAGGCGGTAGCTGCGCGAGGGCGCCCATGAAGACGACTTTAAGGTTAAAGCGTTTTGCTGTTGTTTCGAGGATGCCGAACAGGTTGGCGTTGACCATTGAAGCTTCGTCGACAACGATAACATCAAGATCGCTGAGATCAACAGGTTTGCCAGTAACGACCTGCTTGAGTTCACCCGATTTATCAACCCGTAAACCGAGCAAAGAGTAGATAGTGCAAGCATCACCAGTAACATTGCGAAGGACCTTTGCTGCCTTGTTGGTCGGCGCTGTGTAGGCAAATGAGGTTGCGGATTGTTTACATTTGGCAACTACCTCGCGCATGCAAAAGGTTTTGCCCGTACCCGCAAATCCGGTAAAGCAAAAATACCAGCTTGGTGGGTAGGGGTCTTGAATGAAGTCGATTAGCGACTGTACCACAAGCGTTTGGTCGACGTTTAACGAGGATGCATGCTGGCCATGCAAAGGGGGAACGTGCATATCATTCATAATTGAGCCTTTTAACTGTCCGCACCAGTGCGGGTTATTGTTTTACAACTGCTTTCAAGAGCTTGAACAACTCGGTTTCAAGCGACCGGCGTTCGTCGGGTGTTAAATACATTCGTCGCAAAATCAAGTGAATCTCTTTAACACGATCCTTCGGGTCTTGCTGTTGCTGGTTCACACAACCTCCTGATACTTGATTGGCATGCCTAGCATGTTTGCAATCCGGTATTCCCACACCGCACCGTCTGAATTTTGCCAACCGGCGAGCAAATACAATTCATCACATTTCGCCAGTTCGCGCACGCAGTAACGCATGTAATAGCGCCAAATACCTTTCTCGTCGAGATTTAAAGGTGCTTCTGGCGCGGGGATGCTGTGCGGGTTGAAAACAATGTAACCTTCGTTAACAAGTTGCTCTTCGGCTGCGTCGAATGCTGGTTTGTTAAGGTCTGTGTGGCCGGTAATTGGGCCGCCAATGTAAACGAGTGTCATATCATTTCCTCCTTCAATCCAAGTAAATAATCAGCACTAATATTCAATGCCTTGCACAAACGCACAATCGTGTATGCGGTTGGCGAGTTGCGTTCATTTTCAATGTTGCATACGACGCTTGCCGAAAGTCCTGCAGCCTTTGCTAGCTGCAAAGAGTTCCATTCGCGGAAGTTACGGGCACGAATGAGGCGAATGGGAAGGTCACGGTGTTCGGGGTGGGTGCGATGGTTAGGGCTTGGCATTTGAAGATTTCTCCTCTCTTGATGGGGCGTTGGCGCGGCCCTCGTCGTCATTAAACGGTCCCGAAACGCCGTATTCGATTTCGTCCGCATCGTTGAACCGGTACAGCCTTCCACGCACGAGAAGCCTGTATGCGGCATCGCGAAGGCGCTGGTTGCTCATCTCGTGGTGCGTGAACCCGGCTTCCTGCATTTCGCGGTCGAACAGAAAGCCTGATATTGGCTGGCTCATTTCCCCTCCGATCCGCGATCAGCGAGAACGACAAGCTCGTCACGAAGGCCGGCAAGTCCGTTCACATCGAGTCCTGCTGACGCCTGTCCGTTCCACAGCATTAAGGTTTCGATAACGTCTTTGACGACGATAGCGATCTGCGACAAGCGATCCGCTGTCAGCGCTTTCGGCTCGCTGGCGGGGTGGGTGAAAATCTCCAGCACCGGCCCCTTTCCGCGCATACGTTCCGCTTCTTTCTCGCTAGTGGTGATCCAGCAACTGGTCGAACCGGGAACCGGCCCAAAAATGCCCCTGTTGCTATCCATCATTCCGCCCGGAAACTTTTCCAGATTGATCCACGCGCGAGTGAATTCATTGTTGGCCACGGTAATCAGCGCATCGACGGGTGGCTTCGGCGAGGGGGCGGATAGTGCGGTGCAAATGCTGTCCCAAATTTCCTTGCAATCTTCCTTGTAAACCCACTCTCCAGTTTCAGTTAAATACATCCCATTACCGGGGGGATTTTTAATACAATTCTTTTCATACCATTGCTCAAAGTCCATTTTCATCCCCTGCATGTTCGTCAAAAAAGTGTCGCACAATTTTGCTAAAAAACTCTTGCTGCCTGCCATGCGGGATTTTGCCTTCAACTTCCGAAAACAAATGCAATTTAACGCGTGCGGCGAGGTCTTCGGGAAGCGAAATGTTCATTTGCACGCTTTTAAGTGTTTTTGCGGGGCGACCGCGTGAGCTACTTTGTTCCATTTTGCTTTTCCTTTGCGAATTTGTAGGCTGCTTCGGCATGTTCCAAACGGCTTTTTAACCGTCGAATGTGCCATGCTTTTCTAATCACAAAAGATTCTAGGGCCAATTCTTCTGTAGGATGGGCGAATCTTTTGCGAGCATTGTCTAGTACGAATTTCCTTTTACTTCCCGGATAAATCTCTATCCAACACCCACACGGTGTTTTCTTTACTATTTGATACCACGACAAGTGCAGTGTAAGTTTCGGCTCATCGCACCAATCTTCATTATAATAAGAAGATTCATACCGACACAAACCACCTAACTTCCACCACGACAGACACCCACTATCATATGTTTGTATATCCATGATCTTAAGCGTAAAGTTTAGGGGGATAGCCAAGTTGCGTCGAGCAGCAAATGCACATGTCAACCGGTTCGTCAGTTTCTTTTTGTTCCTTAGGCAGATTGTCAATCATGGTGTGATCGGTTGCGCGTACCCATTGCTCACACGCGATGGTTCCGCTAATGCCGCCATTGGTTTTTGTTTGTCGCTGGAATACGCCCATAAAATGCGTGTGGTTGGTGCCACATGCGACGCAACGCTGCGTGTGAAAGATTGCAACGGCTGCAACCGGCTTCCATTCACGACCAAGCGCGTAGCGTTCACTGCGCACGTTGTCGAGTTTGTATTCGCGCGAACGTTGCGTGCTTTCCATTGACTGTTTGACACGCGAAGCTTCCTTTTTTGTTGTTTTAAGATCTTGCTTGTGTTGGATGGAGTCGGCCAAGAGTGCGTCAAGGTCGAGATTGCCGTCGTCGTCGGGAAGGACTGGGGCGTCGGGGCGTGTATAGGGGAGATTGGAGGTCATTTGAAAGGCTCCGCGAGGCCGCGCCAAACACACCCTTGCTGGTGTACGGTTGCTGAGGAACCTGCAATCGCATACCCTTCATTGGTTGCATACAGCCATCTATCTCCGTCCCAATCTAGGAAAATGGGTTTACCATTCTCGTACCAAGGACGGCTTACTTGATACCATCCCACATGTACAGGCTTAATATACGCCGGAAACCATTTCGTTAATTTCATTTCCATTTTCGAGCCTCATGTAACGGCACATGCCGTAAAAACATCATATCAATTCCTACTAATAATTCAAATCAGTTCAACACAAACTGGCAAAACACTTATTAGTAGGAATTAACATGGATTAATTTCTACCAACAAATGAAAAACCCCCGACACTCTCGCCAATGTCAGGGGTTTTGTGCACAAGTCATAACACATTGAGGCTCAATTCATGTGTCTATTGTGCTGTCATGAGGCTATTAGGGGGACCAACGGGAATCGAACCCGTGCCGTTAGGCGTGAAGAGCCTTGTGTGCTTGCCAATTACACCATGATCCCATACAACTTAAACACCAAGCTCGGCCAAATGGCTGTCGGTGTCAACTTCCGTCTTAGGCTTGCGCTTCTTGTTAGCTTCAAGCTCTTCGATAATCGGCTTGATCTTCGGCGATTGACGCAGAGCGAGTTTTTCAGCATTCGTCTTGCCCTTCAGGAACGCCACGACGTCTTGTGCGGGCTTGCCAGACGCCTTGACGAGAGCCTTGGCCAGCACGCTAATGCCTGCCATGCCATTGGTTTCACGCTTGGCTTGCCATTCTCCGCCATTAAGACGGTCCATGATCTCGTCAACAGCCAAAACCATATCTTCAACGTCGTCCAGACCAGCAACTTCATCGCCAATCTTTTGTTCGATGCCATGCGCGGCAAAGCGTGCGAACAGCGGCGCATTGGCCTCAATCGTGAACGAGCGCGTTTCACCGTGCACAAAATCAAAGCGCACGGTGACCGTGAAACCATCCTCGGAAACTGTGCT